>JAAUXT010058146.1_pt1 | contig 52751 bp, 62 predicted proteins | sample 7278171 | NCBI WGS metagenome assembly JAAUXT01 (sample SAMN14350112, study PRJNA611818) | marine sediment metagenome | isolation source: surface marine sediment (1.8m) | place: French Polynesia: Moorea | collected 2018-08
AAATTTTATTTGCAGGGGGGGGGGGTATCCCGGACAATCAGATAACCCGGACAATCTATAGCATTTCTATTGTAATTTCATATGTCATTTTTTCATCATCAGAGCAGAAGAAAAAAATGATACCATATGAAACGTGTAAAGCACCCCTAAGGGTGTCTGCACCCACTGTGATTCCAGTCTGTGATCACTGGAACAGGGGTAAAGCGGAGGTTTTGTCCGCCCAAGATGGACGGATGCGGATACAGGGGCAAACCAATATCAGACCGCTACCGCGGTTGATAAAAATCTTGGGGTGGAACTTACTCAGAATGGATTTGTCCGTTTTGAAGTTTGTCCTCCGTTTGCCCAGCCTCATTGTTCCTCCGAGTTGCCCCGTGTGATGCTCTGGCATTTCAATCACCTTTGAAAGAACATTCTTGCTTCATCTGAGCACATTTATCCCCCAAGAATCCAGTTTCGCACTCCTGTTCACAACAGATTCTTGACAGACATGACTCACCACAGGGTGGGTAGTTTTCGGATCGACCTCTGTGGAATGCGCGTCCTCCCACCCCAGGACATTTCTGGCAAACTCTATCACAGCACACTGCATTCCCAAGCACACACCTGGTTTCAAAGAAAAACGACTCTTTGTTGCTGTCAAACCTTCAGCTTGTACCCCTTCACGTTTCGTTCAAAATTGTAAGAGGACAGAACCGTCAACTCACCAAGGAAAGGTTTCTTCGTTTTTCTGGCCCATTCGGCAGCCAGGATTTTGCCTTCCACTCCCCTTGTGCCAAATCCGCCGGGAACAATGATTCCACTGAAACATCAAGCAACCACTGAATGAGCTGAAGCACGTCCAATCGATTGTTGTGTTCTGTGGGATTTGTCAGTCACACACGTTCGTCAACAGTGTCAAGCTGACACGCACTTGCTTCCACACAGAGCCTGCCAGGCCTCGTGGTATCTGATGGGATCATCTTCCTGAGTCTTCTTTTCCAAGTCTTCAGCTTCGATGCACTGCAAGGAGACAGGAACGCTCTCAGCAGAACTACTCAAAGTAGTTTGATTGAGATTATGGTTTTGAGAAAATGCGTGGTTGTACCAACTTGTGATCTCGGAAAATGGGTACCTTGAGGTTTAGTTTGTGGTGACAGGCCATAGCAGCGTGGTTCAAAGCCTTGATCACAGATGTGTACGAGTCTTCAAACTTCGTGTACTTTCCCACCAGACAGATCGTCACTTCTTTCAGCAGACGATCGTACCTTCAATTGTAACAAGCCAAGGTCAATAGGGCGAAAAAAAAAAACACGATTAGGGCAGTGACGCGGATAATTGAAGACTTGGAACAAGCAAAACCTGTCGGCCAAGTCTTTCCATTTGAGCAGGAACTTTCTCGGCCTCGGCGACGGAAGCGGCAACAGGAGCCTGTGAGCCAAGAACTCGACAAGTTTCTGTTCTTCAAGTAGCAGGGGCACCCGGTAGATGGAAGAGACATCTGACACACCCAGCACCTAAAATAAACCAACCTGCCGAAAAAATGCAGAGACACTTGGCGCGATAAAACTGACATAACCAATTGCACAAAGCGTTTTCTTTTGGAGCCAGTTGTGTTGTGAAAACTTGTCAAATGGGTTGAAAGCACCCTGATCCTGTCACCTGTTCTGGTGGGACGTGGCAAAACATGGAGATCTTTTCCTTGACTTCTTTGCTGAGCGGCGTCTCGCTCCTGCACAAGATCTGCGATCAAGAATCAATCACACCCCACAAATTCACTCTGTTATCTTCGTTGACAATGAAAGTTTGTCGGGGGTTTTCATCTTCGGTGAAATAAAATCGAGGTTGTTCTTGAATTACAATTTAACGTGCACCCACCATGTCAGGATAAAGACCGAGACCTCGAAGTTCTCGAATACTGTTTTGTGTTGGCTTCGTTTTGTGTTCACCCGTTGACTTCGGCTGGTGGACACAAAACAGAAACCCAAGTTGCAACGAATCATCAAGCAAACAATTCCAGAATATCACACATTGTAGAGGGACCCACACTTGAATTATCAATGTTTGGCCCACCTGCGGCACCAGACTGACGTGAACTGAAACAAAGTTGTCCCTTTTCGCTCTGAATTGAAACTGACGAAAAGCCTCGACGAAAGGCATCCCTTCGATGTCTCCAATCGTTCCTCCCAACTGAAAACAAAAATTACTCACATGAATATCAAACTGAGGAAAGTTTGCGAAATTTTTGTGAAGAACGACCAATTCACCTCGATGATGCAGCATTCTGGCAGCTTCTCGTCCCCGTCGACGGGGATCGCAGCCACTCTCTCAACCCACTCCTGGATGGCATCGGTAATGTGTGGCACCACTGCAAGTATTCCACCACAATACTCACAAGTCACTCACCGTGTGAAAATCGTCCGTATACTTTGCGATAACGGCCACCCAAAGATAACAAAACAGTTGTACTTGATGACACCACTTCTGACAATTGAATGGGTTGACAAGGTCAAAGACAGACCAACGAAGCGAACTGAAACATTTAAATCCAGAAATTTCCTCACCTTGCACTGTTTTTCCCAGGTAATCTCCTCTCCTCTCTTTGTTGATGACGGACTGGTAAATTTTTCCCGTCGTGATGTTGTTGTCCCTGTGCAGTTTGATATCAAGGAATCGTTCATAGTTTCCCAAATCCAAATCAACTTCACCACCATCGTCCAATACGAACACTTCTCCTGCAAAACAAAACACATCGAGTTCAACAAACAAAACCACAAACTTTGCCGTTTGATGGTGTTCTTGATATTGCGCCAACTGAACTGAAGCTGTACGGGCTCTGTGAACTGATTTGCACCGGAACTGTAAAATGAATGTCTGGCTGCTGCCAACAGGCACAAAGGGATTGACGGTTGTGTCAAAAGTCTGCCCGCCTTCACAAACCGCAGAAATTTCTCACCATGTTCGTACGGCGAAAAAGTTCCAGCGTCGATGTTGATGTACGGATCGATTTTGATTGACGTGACTCGGATGCCGCAAGCCTTGAGGATGGTTCCCATGCTGCTGGCAATCACACCCTTACCAATCCCACTGATCACTCCGCCGGTAACCAAAATGTACTTCATGATTTTACTCATTGATTTCCCTGCAATGACACAAGATTATTTCCAAAATGCTCTCACACTGCTATGCTGAAGGTGCGGCGGAATATCCTCTGCATTCTCACTGGAAGCAAATGGGAAATTTAACACCATCTTTGGAAAGAGAACACGACGACAAACCAAAGTTGCCACAAATTTCAAGGATACGTAGATCTATATTGCTGGAGTGTTTCTTCGGTGACAACAGTGATTCTGTTCACAAAATTTTCATTTCAGATTACTTTTTCCACTTCAAACTCGCATCTGGCATGAGGGAAGCTCCTGACACATGCGCTGGACACACACTACAGCACATATTTTGCCCAGACTCGACACGCGGTCGTGCATCAGTGACCTGTCACTTGTGTGTAGACTCTGTCCTGTTCACGAGTGTATCAGGAGTGTCAAGATGTGTGGAACGAAGTGGTTCTTTTTTGTGTTGGAAAATTGATTGAAGTCCTCCTCCAAACCGGTCCGCACAAGGTCGACTCCAATGTGTGATTGAGTAAGCAGGCATCCGTCGAGAAAAGTTAAATCAAAACAGGATGCTGAGATTGCTGCAGGCTCCAAAAGTGACAGCTTCAGGCAGAAGAAATCAAGAAATTCGGTGCTCAACTGCTATTAATTCGCATGTCATAACTTACAGATACCTCCCACAAGAAGTACATATGTTTTCACTCACCGCTGAATCGAGATAAGAGTGAACAAAGCCAATCAGCTGATCCAACACGCGGTTTTACGTTTTTTGTTTTCGTACCGAGGTCAGTTCGGCTCAAGGTTTCGCCTGGATTTATTCCTCAGTTCCGGTGGTTGTGGCGGGAAAACGTGATGGCAGAGGAGCAGAAGATTCTGCAACCAATTTCAACAAACTGTGTGAATTCTCCGTGTGTGACGTCGACTAAAAGACGAGTAGCTTACGTGTATAATGATGAATATGTAAAAGTTTGTTCCAATTTACCAAAAGTGGAGAACAGGGTGAGACATCAGAGAATGTATGAGAGTAGCACTTGTATAATACCCTATTATCGCCCATGGTCAGTCAAGCAGATTTGTAATTGTTGTGTTGCCGCGACATCAAAACATTCAAATGATGCTGGAATTCCAGAATAAAATTCAGAGTAGACTCTAGACATCTATGCCCAGTGACACAATCGTTGGTAGATCTACAAGTGACGGGAAATTTCGCGCAGACTGGTGGGAAGGGCCCGACCCCACTGAGGTGCAGCAGAAATTACAGTCTGACCCCCCTCCCCCCCCCCACAAACCAACTTTGTTGTCTGCTGGTTTCAAGCTGCAATGCATTTCACGGAAATCCTGATGTTTCTTTGTCAGTCCAACGTCGTGCACAGCTTGATCGCAGCTTATCAGTTGCTCCACAAACTGATGTGAGTGAATCCGAACACAGTGATCTTCATTTGCCAAAACACTTTGAAACCCGCAGGTCGAATTTTCACCACCAGTTATGTCCTGTCCTCTTTCAGCATTGTAACACCACGTCAAGCAACTGAGGACGAATTGAGGCTGTTTCACTCAGAAGATTACCTGGAATGTTTGAAGCGACTGAGTGACGAAGACGACGATGAAAAGCACGACGAAGATGCAGAAACCTATGGACTGAGTGCGTTTGTTTTTGTTCTGGCTGATGCTAAGCCCTAACCACGTGCAGTCTTTCGTGTCAACTTTGTGAACACGCACAGTTCTGCACTTCGCAGGCTACGACTGTCCCGCCTACGGGGGCGTGTACGAGTATGCAGCATATGTCGCGGGAGCGAGCATCAAGGCGGCCCAGGCTCTGACAATGGGGATCGCGGACGTGGCACTCAACTGGTGCGGAGGCTGGCATCATGCAAAAAGGTTGGGTGATTGGTACAACAAGCATTCAAAAAATAGCTTTTCTCACGTGTTGCACCCTGCGTGACAATTGTCAGATAGTTTTGTTACAGGGACTCTGCGTCTGGGTTTTGTTACATCAACGACGTTGCGGTTGCCATCATGCGGCTTCGACAGAAGTACGATCGGGTACTTTACGTTGACATAGACTTGCATCATGGAGACGGTTAGTTGAAAAATGAGGTCGTGTATTGTCGAAAACACAGATTTATGAGCGTGTTTGACGTGTCTATTTCTAAAGAAATGTGTCCGTTTTGTCAGGTGTCGAGGACGCATTCTGCGCGTTAACAAAAGTGATGACTGTTTCCTTTCACAAAGCTGCTCCTGGCTTCTTTCCAGGTTCGCGAACCGATTTTCTTGTTTGCTTCTTGTTTAGTGTTGGTTCGTACAGTTGCCCTGCATGGAGACTGACCGCGTGATAACCAGATGGCACCGTGTTTGCAGGGACTGGGTACTTGTCAGAAACAGGGATGGGCAAAGGAAAGTACTTCGCCGTCAATGTGCCGTTGAAAGACGGAATACAGGATGACCAATACGTGGACATTTTCACCAGGTTTGCAGTAGATCATTTGATCTCTCCCTTCTCTCCGAGACTTCAGTCTGAATACGGACGCCAACATAGAGTGCTCTGGGAAACCATCGGACTACGCGCATCAGTGATGAAATTCTCACGACTTTGCAGGGTGATGACAGAAGTACGTCGAGTGTACAAGCCGAGTGCGGTGGTGTGTCAGTGCGGTGCAGACGGTTTGTCTGACGATCCGATGGCGTCCTTCAACCTGACAATCAACGGTATGAGTCGCTGTGTGCAGCTGCTGCTCGGCTGGAACCTGCCACTTCTGCTGGTCGGAGGGGGTGAGCGCGCCTCAATGATTCGTCTCCACTGTTCGGGGTTGTGCCGTTCAGGCGATTCACGCATCACACAGCTGTGTGTTTCTTGTGCAGGTGGATACAACATTCCAAACACTGCCAAATGCTGGACGACTCTGACGGCGCTGACGTTGGGAGAAACTCTGCCGTCGGACATTCCGGAGCACAAGGTTAGCACGAGCGTCTGCTTTCGTCACACCGTGTCCCGATGGAGCTGCAGCAACAAGGCGATGAGAACACGTTTCACGATCACCAGTTGTTCTTGTGACAGCACTTCATGGAGTACGGGCCCGATTACTGCCTGGAGGTGTTCGAGAAGACGAAGCGCAACGAGAACGACCAGCACTACCTGGACCAGGTCTACAGAACCATTGAAGGTGAGGTACACCTGACAAGGATGCTTGAACCTGAGTTTCTTCTGGCTTCGTCAAGCAGAGCAGTCTGTGCTCTTGGGCGACAGTGTCGATGTGTGTCGGCAGTAATGTTGCGACAGCGCTATCGGAAACTCTCGGTTGGAGCTCGTATTTTGTTTTGATTGTTCTTGTGACACACATGTTCTTCCTTTTCAGACAATCTGAAGAACATTGATGCCTCTTTGTGACGAAGCAACGAAGGCAGTGAGTCTTTTTGCTTTATTGGCCCAAAGGGTGTCACTGCAATTTCACACTTCACAACCATAGATTGCACGAAAACGCCATGCATGGGTCAGGTCTTCACGGAGCGGTTTATGAAATCGTGAATGGATCTGCTCTGGGTTGCAAATTGAGGTTGTCCGCCCGTCTTGTTTTCTTGGCTGTCGGCGCGTGTTGTTCCCTCCGTCTGGGTTGGTTGTCTCAAAGAGGCAGACTTGGTTCTCAGTTTGTGTGGCTGAAAGATATCATTTGGGTCTGCGCTTGTTTGTGTGTGACATTTGCATATTCTGGAAGGGTCACACGTCGAAGGTTCACGGAAGGCAGACAAAAGTTCATTCACAACGAGAGTTTATTGATAAAAGTTTCATGACACTGCAGAAAAATATAGAGCCCAGAAGAAGCAAACCCTCACCCAAAAGGGAAAGACTACTTGTAGGAAATACTGTTCTGAAATTGCTTGTGTGTGATAGTTACCCATGCTGAATTGTTGCGTTAAATTTGCGCATTTCCATATGATTAAAGTTTTAAAATAAAAGCGTCAAGTCGTTTGAGATCCGCGATTTTATCGCTTCTTCTTCTTCGATCGAGCCTTCTTTTTGACCACTTTCTTCTTTTTCTTTGCTCCCAGTGAGCCAAACGTTTTCGCTTTACCCCCGAGACTCGTTGACATGGACAGAATCTTGGGCTTCGCTGTCGCTGGCTGAGCTCCCATTGACGGCAGCGAGTTCACGCTGGGGATGTTTTTCAGCAGTGAACTGCTGGAGGCCGTGGTCGCGTTGAGGAACGGCAGCGCCGAGAAGTCTGCGTCGTCCATGATGGGAGGCAGGATCGGGTTGAACGTGGCGGGGTTGAGGATCCTCTCGTGGTAGTCCTGGATCTTCTTTTCCTTCTGGCGCTCGCGAATTTTGCCGACTCGTTCCTTCTCGATGTACGTGGTGACGCTCTCCGCCAGGTCTCTGAAATTTTCGTTTTGTCACTCGGTAGAGGTGATGATAAAACTATCAGAAATGAGAACAGATCACTTTCTTGGTGGACAAACGTCGGTGTTTTCTGACCCGCAAAACTCGGAAGGCACATCGTGCACTCACTGATAGTTGATTCCTGCGCCTTTGCCCGTGTTGTGAGTCAGAGTCTCCAGGAGCTCGTCGATCTCCCAACTCGCCACGGGAATCCCAGACGACTGCAGTGGATGGCCGTCAAGTTTCAACAGGTCAACAAACACTGCCAAGAAAGGTCTTGAAAGGCTTGCGAGCAAAGGGTGTTTTGCACCAAACAAGAACAGGAGAGTGAAACCTGAATTCTGTGAGCGAACTGCTTCTTCGTCAGTTTGCTTTTGACGGCTTTGTCGAACGACCTGAAGAGTTCTGTGGGTCGCAGCTCTCGCTCCTTCATGAAGTCCATGACGCGCTGCATTGGCTCGATGCGCTTCTCTGAAAGATCGTGAAATGCGTGTTGCTGGTTACAGTGTCCACAAGAGTTTGCGTGAGCCATGCAGATTCCGATGTTTTCTCGAAAAGTGAAACTGCCGAGACAAGGAGTCGGAACGTGTTTCACCGAGTCGTTGTCCGAGGATGTCGTGGCTGTTGACGATGCCGCCGTGCGCGTAGCGGAAGTCGGGCCTCGTCTGCTGCACAGCCTTCGCCATCATCTCGAACTCGTAGATCACAACCGTGTTCTGAAACCACCGAGCAGTTTCAAAACTCGTTGATGTGTTGCTTGCGAGAGAATGATTCGCAGACAAAGGAGAACTGTGCACAACGAAAATGAAGGTGGAAGTGGAAGTTTTTTGCGCTGGAACAAGTTGAGATTGGGAGTTGTGGCTCCGCTGTCGTCGTCACGTGAACGAACCCACCGAGAGATCGAGGAACTTGACCCCGGAAGTGCGGTGACCGACGGCTTCAACGATGTCCATGGTGCCCGTCGTCGTGATCGGGTTTCCTCCCAGCTGACGGAAGTGAAATTGGACAGCATTTCAGGCAATGAGGCAAACAAACACGCGAGAAAGAACTGGTTCAAGAAAGTTCCGAACGTCCCTCAAATAAATGGAGTGAACATTCACCCTGATTAGTTCCAGCGCCTCGTTTCTTTTGAGTCCTTCCGAGATGAACTGGGCGCCCTTCCAGTCGATTCTGCAGTTCTGAGCGTCCAACTCCAACAGGTAGCGATTCACTTTCAGCATCTCTGAGAGAGCGAGGGAGCCTTCATATCCAAGGCCGTTCCATGAAATATTGAGTGAAGTCAAGACATAATTGGTCTGAAATGAGCAACAGAAAAAGCGTTCAATACCGAGGCATTGATTCGCCTGTTGATGTTGCGACATTGTTGTTTGCGTGATTTCGTTGGTGCAACAAGCGTCATGAGAGATTTTTGCAGCTTTGATGTTTCTCAGCTGTTTCGAGGACAATCGCTCGGTCTTTTTCCACTTCGAAACACCGAAACGCAATCCCCGCAATTTCCGTGAAATTGTGGCTTGTCTTCTCAATTGTTTTCGACAGGATCACATCAGGTTTGTTACCTGCAGAGCCTTGAGAATGCCGACTGTGCCTGAACGCCTGATGTGATTGTGACTGACGTTGAGACTTGTGACTGTGTCGTTCTTTTCTGGGAAGTAGAGGTCAGGTCTGTTCGTGCACAGGGTGTGAAGAAAACAGCGAAGGCTGAAATCATTGTTCGAGTTTCAACAGCTTACCAAGTGCTTTTCCAAGAGCCAAGCCGCCGGTCTCACCAAGGCAGTTGAAACTGAGGTCCAAATCTTCGAGTCTTTCGTTGTGCTTCACGTGCACGTGTAAATACAACGAGTGGCATAAGTTTGTCGTTGAACAGGACCGACAGGGCAAGCCAGAAGGCGGCACGGTTCGGGTTCACTGGCGAGACACAGCCAAAAACGACGGAGTGCGGTACTCACCTCCAAACCGGCGGCCAGGAACCTTGAAGCCTCTTCGTCGAATTCATTGCCTGCAAAGATCAGTGTGTGTCAGATTCTGCCTGCACCATGATCATCGCTTGAGTTGGACCTGCACAACAAAGCGTGATGAGAATCCGCACGTGACAAGTCGAGTCGTCGCAAAGTCCTGTTTTTCTTCAGCATGTCTCCGAGTCCGAGCGCGCCGATCTTTCCCATCTGGTTCTGTGACAAATTCTGAAAAAAAATAACCGATTTGCTTCATTGTCTCTGTCCCTGCTTGGCATGACAATCTGGTTGTTGAAGATGTAAAAAGTTACGGTTGTAATTTTCCTGGTGGGAAGGTTTGAGCTGCAAGGCTTGTGTGAACGTTCAGTGAACTTGCCGCCTGGACGATTGTTTTGTTCTCCGCCATCGCGGCCGCGATGTGAGCTCCACCCTCGGGTCCCATCCCATTGTCCGCCACGTTGAGACTCTCCACTCGCGAGTTTTTCTGAGCAAGGTGAAGGAATCTTGAAATGGCCGATTGTCCAGTGCATTCGTTTTCGCAAATGCTTCTGTCCAGTCGACAAACAAAGCGGCAGTCTACCTTCAAAGCGGACGCGAGTGCAATGGCGCTTTTGCTTCCCATGTTGCGACTTGACAGGTTGATGTCCGTTTTCCCGAGGCTTTTCAATATGGCCGCCATGGGTGCGGCCCCCAGGTCACTGCAGGCCCACAGGTACGTGTCCTTCCCAACGTCCGAGTCCAGGTCAATGTTGGCTGCAAAAAAAGTGACTTTTGGGGTGTCCAGAAAATGTCTACAGTGTGGTATCTCTGCTGTGTGAACATTTGTAGTCGCTGTGTTTCTCATTTGAGCAATTCTTTTTTGGATGGGGCCCAGAACGTAACGTTTGTGCGTTCTTTCATTTGGGCATGACTTTCAATTGAACCAGTGTGTTGTCTTCAAAAAGCACACCAACGTGTTTGCCAGGTTCACTGCAAGTCCTTCCTTGCCGCCTCCCCCCCCCCAACCCATATGCATGCACACCGTTTTGGTAGGGAGAGACACATTGCTACCTTGTGGTATCGACAAAGAGATAAATTTCCGGAAATTTGTGGCTTGGCCAACAGAGCAGATCAGCAGCATTGATTGCGGAATAATTATGCGTGCACGGAAAAAATCGAAAATGGAGGGCGCGAGACTGATACTTCAGGGCAGATTGAATGCCTCTCCGTTCTGGTAACGTTCAGCAGGTTCGAAGGAATCTTATGTGTCGGGAAAACTTCAACGCGATGAGTCCTTTGCCTTTGTTGGCAAATCAAGAACAAAAAACTGCAGAAACCCATCACTCGAGAAACGATCACTCGAGATATCCAGTGTCACTTATAGCTTGATGCCCCGTTGTCAATGTTTCCCTGGAAATGGAATAAATAATTCAGCGTCGGTTCAGATCATTGAGGTGTCAACAAGGCAGCTGCGCGCTGGTGGGTTGACGCTCAGTTTTTGCTGTCCGTCGCCGAGTGATCTTTTCCCCACTTTGGACTTTTTGGACCATCGTGAGTTTCTGCAGCTGCTTCCTCTGGCAGAAAAAAAATTATTGCAATTCTGTCACTTCGCTGGGTGACTAATCCTGAGGTTGTATCGAACAGGAATCCGTCGTCAAAACTTCGAAGCTGTGAGTTCGCATGATGCTTCGTCGGTTCAAATTGTTTCACGCAATAGATCCATTGCCACAATATTGCTTCTTCTTGGAGAAAGCAGGAAATTTTCGCCCGAAAAGTAAACAGTTTGTTGACGTCACTTCGATTGTCACTTTTGTTGAGCAACAACATGAAGTGAGTATGGATTGATTTGACTGGCAGAGAGCGTGCTTTTACCGCTGTGTGTTTGGACACCAGATCTGCGCGTGATGAGCATGCACCAAAGGTTTACTCTCCGGATCAAGACATTTCCAAGAAGAAAAGCAGGAAACTGCGTGTTTCATACAACTCAGTTGGGAGAGCTCATTGTGCCTTTGTTCTCACGTTTGACGTCGTCGGTCGTGTCGATGTCGGTGTCGTACTCCTCGGAGCCGCCCCCGTCGGACGCGTCGCTCACCGCTGAGCTCAGCGCGAGTCGGTCCAGCGCGTCCGTCGCGTCCTCGTCGTCGTCGAGCAGCGCGCGACCCACCGGACTCATGCCCAGCTCGAGTCGAGCCTGGGGCTGCAAGTCAAGAGAAACTGCGATGTCCATTTGGTTTTGATGTTCGCAAAAGCACCGGTTACTTGCTTTGTTGACTTCGATTTTCTGTGAAAAATAGATTCTACTCACGTCCAGAAACGGAGAATATTTCCCGCCCCGGCTGCTGGGGAAGTCACCGTCCGGCGGCTCCTCGTCCGCCGACAGGAAGGCGAACTTGGGTCTGTGTCTTCTCGGGTCTGAACTCTCGTTCTGACGACGCGCCGTCAACGGGACTTTGAGATCCGTGTTGCTTTCAAAATCGGACCCTCCAACCAGAGGTTCACCATAAACACAAGCGAGAGCCATGGTCGTCCGTTCTTCTGCAAGAAGCAAGACGGTGAGCATTTGAACATTGGTTGTGGCAAAATGGAACAAACGAATCTTGGACTTCAGTCGGACGCCTTGTTGCGCAAAACGACTGACGGCTCCAACAACTCCGTTTTGGTGCTGCACACAAAAAAATTTGGCGCTCACATATCGCCTTTGTGAGAATAAAACGAAACTTACCCAAAGTTACGCTGCAGTTGGATCAGTCAAACAGTGAAGCAGGTTCAAAATTCTTGTTCGCAAGGAATTTTGTCAGTGGATCTTGCCGAGCTTCCAATCCACATTGGTCTTTCAAGGAAAGGGTAGATCCTTAACTTTCAACTTCATGTCGCAAATATTTTAAGCTTCAGACAAGTTTGCAGACAGCTTCGAATGCCGGTGGAGCAGTTGTTGCGCTTCACTGACGCAGGAATAGCCGGCAGGAAATCGATTTTAGTGGTGAAAATATTGTGTCGTGCTGGAAAATACGTTCTCGATCACGCACAGTCAACTTAACTCTTGTCAAGACAAATCAGACATTCGTCTGGCGGAAATGCAAAGCAGTGCTTGCGCAAAGTTGACCATTAGTTTAATTGTCTGCCAGATCTTCAGCAACCGTTGCACGCTCCGCACGAATTCTACTTTTCCCCGCAGGTTTCCTACGCTTCTCGCAACAACGTCTACACGCGCAGAAACCTTTCAGCGGTTTTGAACATTGGAAAGCAAGCCACTCCTGTTCTGTTTTGATGTTTATTGCTCTTGTGTGCGGTGCAAACATTCGAGTAGCATAAACAATTTTTAACTTCAGTGGTGATTGATAGTTATCGAAAGGCAGTGTTTACGATTTTGTCAGTTCCGCCAGCAGTTTTTTGAGCACCTCCAGCTTCCTGTCATCTCTGGTGAACTTCGGAGGGTCTTCTCGTTCTGGTTCCGTGTCCTGGGTGCCTTGTGATCCACGAGGCGGCTCGCTCTCTGGGGACTTTTGCATTTGGTCGTCTTCGTCTCCTTGCGTTTGTTCGGTGGATGGAAACAGGATCATTTCAATGTCTTCTGCAGGGAGAACACCGGCTTCCACCAAGACTTTGTGCAGCTGTATTAGGCCCTTGATGGCTTGCAGGAGGGTCTTGGGGTTGAAGTGAGGTGGGAGCACGGGAGTGCGAGTGCTGCCCGGTTGGTCGGGGCGTTCCCGTGGCGGGGGCCGCTGCTCCGGCCGCCGCTGCTGCTGTGGCTGCGACTGCTGCTTGTCCTGCAGTTCGTACTTGTCCCCGTTGACATGGATGTTCACGTTTATGGTCCCCTGACCGTCGCTCCCCCGACCTGAATCTAAAGAAATTGAATTTTTAACCGAGTCGCACTCGGTAAAACTGAAGCAGTATGCTTTTGGGTAGATCTAATTGTTTTGCTTGCATCTTGAAAACAGTGTTCACGTGTTACACGTTTGTTTCTGCGAAATTTTTTTCTCTGGCTGTTTGCCAATTTACCGTCAAGTGTCTTCTGCTCGCACGATTTTTCGCCACACGGCAGGAACTGGTCGGGGAACGGTTTCGGCAGCCCGACGGTCTGGCCGTGTGACTCGATTATCTCCTTCACGCGGTTCGCAGCGTCTTGCTTCGACAGTCCGCTCCGCACCAACCCGTCCACAAACCTTGAAGCGACCATGACAGAACGGTTTCCGTATCGACGGAATCAAAGACCAAAGCTACATTTGAGAGTTTTCTTGTTCCGAACAAGGTGCACCGTCTGAAGGAGACTTACCCGTTGATTATGTTCCTGATCAGGATTTGTGTGGCCGAGTCCGGTGTCAACACTGAAGAGAAAGGAAAAACTGTAGGAAAGCGGAGCACGGCAACAAATCTACTTGGTGTTTATGTGTTTATGTGCCGACTTTAGAGCAATTGAACTATTTTTTGACTCACCTGCTGGGTTGTCTGGACAGTCAACTTGAGGACAATTCGGCGGAACCCCGGGTGGATATCCTTCTGGTCCTGGGACCCCGACTGGTCTTTGTCCGGGGCGCCCTGCTCCCGGCCCGCCGCTCGGTCGCGGACGTCCGATGGGTCCCGGCGCCGCCACCGTTCCGCCGAGCGGCTTCTCGAGCAGCGTCGCCTCCCCCGTGAGGCTCTCCAGCAGGCGCGCGAGGATCCCCCCGGGGCCCACGTGACCAGCCGTCAAGGCCTGCATCATGTCCTGCCTCAAGTTGTCGGGAAGGTAGTCCCAGAAAATGGTCGCCATCTCCACCACAATCTTGACCGCTGAAAGAAAAGTTGTGCGGAGTCAAGTGAGTTGAGCACGTTCTCTGTGCAGATTGCCATGATCTCAGCCTCCCGATTGAAGAGTTTGCTCACCCAGTTTGCGCGAAATGGCTTCGGTGAACCTGGTTTCATTCCCAATTTTATTCTCTATGCTCTGGATTTCTTTTCTGGCGACTTCGATTAACTCCGCCTGCAATGGAACGCACGTGTTTTGCGGGGAAAGTTCGTAAAACTCGCAGAAAGATGCAGCAAAACTAGTTCGTGCTCACCTGCCATTTAGCGAGAGCGTCTATGACTTTGTTGCTCAGCTCCATCGAGTCGTCCGTTTCGTTCTGTAGACTCGTCAGTGCATTTGTCATTTGTTCCTCCATTCTGTCGCGCAAAAAGAGTGATTTGTGCAGGCCGACAGTTTGAGATGTGGTGGATGTTGCACCACGCGTACTTCGCAAGTAACAATTGATTAAATTTTTGCGAACGTACTTGCCGAGCAGGACGTAGGCGGTCCTCGCGGTGCGGCGGATCGCCTCGTCCGCCCCGGCGCACGGCGCCGCGCCGTCGCCGCCCGACCTCGAGCGCAGTGTGTTGCGCAGGTCCCAGGACGCCATCTGCAGCAGCTGTCCGACCGTGTGCACCTGCACCACGTGCGCGTCCATGCTCGAGAGGAAATCGTGCACAATCGTGCTGCGCTGCTCGAATTCTGAAAATAGCCACAAAACTTCTGGTCTTGTGGTCTTATTCAAGAATTGGCTGCATTTCATTCCAACCCACCGGTGACCGAAGGTTTCCAATCAAAACACCTGGAAACCTAAAGTGTCGTTTGTGTTCGTGCCTCGACTTGTTACGTACCCAGATTCTCCTTGCTCATCTCGTCAATAATTTGCTGGCGCGCTTCGCTCATTTTCTGGTTGATCCTTTCGGCGACGTTTTCGATTCGCTCGTGTTGTCGCACCGAGTAGTCGTCCATGAACTGAATGATCTTGTTAACCCAGTCGTCTGTTGGGCTCTCCAGGGTGTCCACCAATGCTGCCAGTTCGCCTGCAAAATTGCATTGCACATCCTGTTTTTCACAGCGTTGTTGAACGGACTGGCGAATCAATATGAATGGGACAGATCTGGCCTCGTACCGGTTAAGATCTGCGCGGCGATGGCCTTCCTGCAGCTGCGCGCCTCCCGCGCGTAGTCCGAGACGACGACGCCGATGGCGGAGTCGAGCAGCGTGACGAGCCCCGCCTCGCCGTGCGCCAGCACCGACACCACCGTCTCCTCGCCCGTCACGTTCACAGCTGTGGGCAGAGCGTTTCATGCTCGTATGTTTTGACAATCGCCTCTGTGCGATGCTATTGTGTTGGAATCTACTCACGGTACTGAGGGCGAGGTGCATGGTAGTACACGAGGTGATTGTAGCTGATCAGCGTGGACGTCATCAGATCCGCTTCCAACGATTCTTCATTTTTCAAGATTGTAGCCACAAGTTTGCCTGCAAAGAAAATTGAAGCGTTGGAAGCAGTGAACCACACGGCCGATTTGCACGCAAGTCGACTCCGAACGTGTACTCGCCAACGATCTGCGACACTTGAGTGATCAGTGGTGTGTGGTCGCCCGTCCCGATCTGCTGTTCCAGGGTTGTGATCAGTGTCTGCAACAAATCGGTAGTATGCAGTGACGGTCTAACGGTCAGGCATCGAGAAGGTTGGGTTGTCTGAATGTGAAAACTTCTACCATGAAATCTCTGAATATTTCTTCGGTGGCGAATTTGTACGCCTCCCCCTGCGACGCCGTAGACCCCGCCGTGGAGGCGGCTTCAGTTGTCGGTCTGAAATTTGGACTCGTCAGTTTGTTTCACCCAACAAGTTCAGCTGATGTTCAGTAGGTTTGTGTTTTGCTCACAGCTGCAGGAGCTGCTCCGTGTCGTTCCTGAGGCGCATCAGCACGTGCGTGAGCACCTCGGTGTTGAAGGAGATCCCGACGTGCGACTGACTCGTCAGTTTCTCCAGGTGCCACGCGAAGTCGAAAGCGATCTCCCTCACAACCTTTAAAGTTGGGTCATTTGATCATGCAATCTTCTCCGTGGTGCAAAACGATTCTGATGTCGGTAGACTGGGCGACACACGGACCTGTTGTAAGGTCTGGCTCTGCAGGTCCTCTCGTTCAAGACTGGTGAAGGTCAGCAGAGCGCCGAGGGTGTTGTACTCCGGCATCACAACCGAGGAGAACGTTTCTGAAAATTACGAGATGGCGATTTGGTTAGCGGCTATCGTATTTTTGCCACCCACTTTGAGATCATTTTGCAATGCTCACGCATAAATTCCTTGAAGACGTCTTTAGAGTTGTCCAGCGTTTTTCTGATCTTCTGGATGAGCGAGTCCACAACGGCGTTCAGCTCGGGTTCGGTGGGCATGCGCGCGCCGGGCTCGTCGCGCCAGTTGTCGATGGTGATGTTGATGAGCCTGAGGCGGAACTCTTCCGTGTCGATCAGCAGCCGAGTCATTTGTAGCGACCCGATCAGGCCACCTGAAACCACGTTCGACAAGACGACTTGATCGCTTGGTCTTGCGAACTATCCAATTCGGCGAAATTTGGCCTGCGCGCACCTTCGATCATCTTGGCGAACGCGACGAGGCGCACTTGGTCGGGCAGCGCGCGCACGTTCAGCAGCAGGTTGCCCAGCAACGCCGTCAGCGCCGCCTGGATAGTCTCCCGCGGCAGCTGCGACACGCGCTGCTGCATCGCGTCTCCGAACTGGCTCTCGATGCGACTCATTTCCGCGTCCACGTCTGGAATTTTGTTTTTGTCGACGTATCTAGTCTCTTGCAGAATATGCGTGAAAAGCAACCTGCTTTGAACAAATTTTGCTTTGAAAGTCAAATTTTTAACTCTTGCCTATCGTGGTGCTCATGTTCATGTAGTCTTCGTAAGTTTTGTACAGTTCGCTCCAAATCCATACACCTGCAAACAGCAACAATTTTCACCTCTAGTGCCTTGTGGGCAAGGAGCGAGTATCAATTTCTAGTTTCTTTCGTAACAGACCTAAACTCCGAGCTGCCCGCTCCCGTATCTTGTCAGGCTGTTCCGTGACGTTGATGCCAGATTCGATCATCATTTGACCCTCGGGCACGAACTCGTTGTCCTGCACGAAGAAAAATCATTTTGGACTTCAAAGATTGTTCATTGTTGGCAAGGTCAAAACTATGACATGTTCGACTGGTTCAGCAAGAGATACATGTGTGGAAGAGAGCGAGTGCGGTTGGACAGCTGTTCCCACCTTGAGTATCTGCAGCGTGAGGGTGCCGAGACGCGCGATGTCGGGCGACGTTGAGATGTCGCTCAGGGCCGACGCGAACAGTTCCGTCAGGTTCACTTGCTCCAGACTGCAACACATTCACTTGGTTTGCACTTCAGTTTTGCTTCGTGTTACACGGCAGTGTTCTGTCTTCGTCTGGTCAAGCGGAAGCTGGTGGCTTGCGAGTCTTGCAGCAACGACTTTCTCCGTGCCCTTTCCAGAAAAGCTTCACCCACCACTTTGCTTCAGTCGCTCCACCCCACAATACGCTGTTTTGCGTGCACTTTTTCCTGAACCCTCCACGGAGACAAACTGGCGTCCAGAGGAGGACATTTCGGGGGGAGCGTGCACGCGGCTTGTTTGATTTTTCTTCGGTGAAAGGTGCATGGATGGAACGGACACTGACAATTTGACACCCAACGGAGTCTACAGACACTGGGCGAAAATGCCCAGTCCGTTGTATGCACGAGCAAACTTACTTGTTGTACGCCTCCAATGCTGGTTTTGTGATTTGATCCACATCTGCGCTGGAAAATTTGCAGTCGCCCGTCTGAGAGTCTTGCAGCATCATCATCCAATCGTACATCATCACTTCCATCAGATTTCTGATGGTTTTGACGGTCAGAATTTCCTTGCGCAGCTGATCTAAAGTCTTTGAAATGCTGCTGTCATCCATGTAAGCTGCAAAACAAATGGACTCGTCTGGTTGATGCGAGAAATGGCCTGAAACAGCGGGGTGTTTGTTCTGAACTTTTGGTGTTTATCTACTGACGGAGGTGGGCGCCGATTTTGGCCACTTCCTGGTCCATAAGCGGCTTGACGGCCTCAACGAACTCCAACATCTGCGCGTGCAGAGCCTGCGTCTCCATCGCAGTGGCCGAGTGGATGCCCATGATCTTCTCGTTCTCGTGAATCACGTCCACCCATTCCTCTGCCGTCCTGTTCACGAAGTCCGCCACCACCATCTTTATCTCCGCTGAAAAAAAAACTTGCTCATTGTCACGGACATGCCAACGAAATGCTGTTTCTGGAATCACTGTGCTGCGGTTCTCATGTGCTTGATCCCACTTGTGTACCAGCAATGATGTATGTTGTGAATAATTTCTGGCAGTCTGTAGAGAACGTTTGTAGCTGATCGAGCCCAGCCTTCAGGAACTGTTGGACGAGTCGGTCGAGCGCGGACGGATCTTTGAAGAGCAGCTGCGCGACGGTCGCGTCCTCGTTTCCGTACAGGGCTGAAGAGAAAAACAGTCTGTTTGGCGTTCTTATTTGAAAGACTTCCACCAAGATTTTCGACCGTCTTGTGCTGGTGATTACTTGCCCTCATTGAATGCTGAGCGGATGTACACCTCGATGTAGATTCGCGCACCTGCAAAAGCAAAACTCGATCAAACTAAGGCTGATCAGAACCTGGGATGAATCGGGATCAGGTTGGGCAGATCTGTGCCTCACCAATGTATTCCAGAATCGCTTTGGTGAGGTCGGTGCCGTTTCTCTTTGTCAGATAGTCCCCGTAGGTTTTGTTGAAAATTCGCGCGGACGTGTCTATGCGCCACTTGGCTTTGCCGATGATGAACTTGGCCATTCGGATGAGGCGGTCGGTCGTCTGCGGGTCGAGGTTGTCGGGCAGCACGCTCTTGTTGGCGCCCGCCACGCTCGGGTCGACGAACAGCGAGTCGAACATGTTCAACCTGTCAAGGGAAGCGTCCTGTGGAAGTTCACAGGCTCAGCAAGATGTGCGAGTCGCGGCGGATGTCGGTACAACTTGGGAAAACTCCACTGCCGCGGTCGTTCATTTGAGGCAGTGTAGACACTGAACTGGTTTGAACTACACTTCACGCTGGTTCCGTGTTTGTGGTGGAAACATTTAGGCTCCAGGAGGCTGAACCTCGCAGAAGCGGTGTGAAGTGCGTGTAATCTGGTTCAAAACCAGTTCGCAAGACCCTTTCCGTGGGTTAACTTCTGCCCCACACCACTTGTAAGTGAACCATGGATGTCGTTCACGTACATTTTGGTGATGTTGACCTCTGCCTCCTGCAGCTGCTCGGGCCGCGCGACGGAGCAGTTCCCGCTGTACACGGGGCGCAGTCGCTGCAGCAGCGCGTCCGTGTAGCGGCTCACGGCGGCGCCGCGCAGCTGCCCGGGCGACACGCCCTGCAGCACCGCCGCGAACTCGTCCCGCACCTCTGAGTTCAGGAAAGCACCTGCAAACACCACAGCCACAAACTTCTGAATATGAAAACGGTAGTGGTTCGCTCGCACTTTATCATGACGTCATGTCTGAAGCAATGTGCCCACCTGCAAAAAAAAACAAACCCCTTCCCTTCAATAATCGGTGTAACAACCCTACTGAGCAATGAACTGGTCAATCAAGCCTCGCCTGTATGTGCCCTATTGGAGCAGTTTGGCAAAATGTTGGGACTTCTCACCATAAGGACCCTTCTCCCTGGCGAGGGCCTCGCCCATCTGGTCGGTCAGCATCGTGATGATGGGCTGCAGAGTGGCGCCCGCCTTCTCCACGAAGGCGTCGTGCTCCTGCTGCGGGATCTGCAGCGCCGTCGTCTCGTTCTCATTCATCTCCACGATCACCGCGTCCAGGAAAGTCGTGTAGTTCTCCCCCACTCCGGCCACCAGCTCGTAGTACATGTCTGAGTACGAAGCTGAAATTCATTGCGAAATGTGCAAGGTCGTCAGGCGAAGTGAATTCAAGACGATTGAGGCACAACTTGTCACCGAAAAACGCAGGCGCCAGCCAAAAATCCAACATGCAGTCATGATAGACTCACCGGCGTAAAGTCTGGTGAGCAGCTGCAGTTTGCACTGGTCTGTCTCCCCGTCCAGTTCGACCCACGACGCCGGGATTTCCTCCATCTGGCGCGGTGACATGTCTAGGTATCGAACAAAAAGTTCATTACTCACTGAAAGAACAACCCGGCAAAACAAAACAGAAGGTATACCACCACGTTGCGAGCCTCACCAGATGCTATGTTGTTCACCCCAGTTTTTCTGGCCACGCGGTTGGGCAGGTTCTCCATGAACGAGACGAGTTCGGCTGATCGGGCTTCGTCTTGGTCTGAAACGCAAGGAAGCTTTAAAACACAGGCACGTCGCGAGAGGCGTGGCGCCCGGCGCGGGTTTGGACCTCCCATTTGAAGTTGGTGCTGGGGTGAGACCTGCCTCAATTCTGTTGGGGGGTGAGGACCCGAGCCCTCCCTTCAAAGATACATGTCGCTCTTGCTGTCGCCAGTGCGCAACAGTCGTTCCGAAGGACGCTTGTGATACAAAGCTCGAGGGCTCAGGGAGGGAATTGTGCGAAGATAGGAGGCGTGATCATGACCATGCGCGGGCCGAGTGGACGACGTCCTCACTGCAGTACTTAGGCTGTACTCACGAGTGGAGGCGTCGGCGGCGTGGCTGAGGCGGAGCAGCCTCCTGCGCATCAGCTCGACCACGTCGCCCGAAGCCGCCGTCTGCCGCTCATCGCGCACCTGGCGCTTCTCTACAAGCAAAGAGTCGCATGGGCGCATCAGCGAGACCGCTTCTGACTGCGCTAATTTGAACATACGAGGGCGTTCTGCAGTTCCTGCAGCCAAATCGTGCTTCTTGACAACGGATTGTAAGGAAACGCAGCACGATGTTGGTCTCAACTGCTTCGGGTTGATCACTTCGCCTCTTTGACCCGTTGGGTTTGTTACACGCAGAGCGCGAGACGGCTCAAATGACCGTTTCGACACTTCGAAATATCTTGGTCCAAGCTTGACACGATGTCAGTTTTTTCCTCACGAAGACTTCGCATCGGAAATTTTTCAATTGCACTTGCGTAGTCTTTCTTGCGAACATTATTTGCCCCTGCGTGGCAAGTAATGCCAATGTCACTGGATGATTTAATTTTTCGTTCGAGATAAGATCTCAACGCCTCACGAAAGTTACCGAACAAACGTCAGAACTGGCAATGGAATTGCTGCGATGGACAAAAGCTAGCAATGAAATGCCCAAAACAGTCTTTGTGCCGTCCTCATCACTTTTCGCCTTTCCGGTGGCAAAAGCTCGAACACAGTGCACCGAAGCGCATCCAAACCCCGAAGCGCCAAAGCACAAAGGCACAACTACTTCCTAAATTTAGCCGCTGCTTGTGATTGGTCGAAGACACGGGGGGAAGCCCAATACCATTGCCTCAACCGGATCTATTATTGGCACAGAGCAGCGACCTTATAAAATAGGACAGTCACATCTACACTTCATTCACAAGTTCTGAGCCAGCGAAGAACGAAGCGATAGAGCATTTTCATCAGCGCTGCGACGCAAAACAGTAACATGGATAACGGTACAGTGGAGAGCCCTGCAGTCAACATGGATCGGGTCCTCAAGTGTGTCGTGGTGGGGGACGGCGCTGTCGGCAAGACGTGCATGCTCGTCAGCTACGCCACTAACAAGTTTCCGCGCGAGCACGTCCCGACCGTCTTCGACAACTACGCCGTCAACGTGACGGCGGCCGGCCTCCCCTACACGCTCGGCCTCTTCGACACCGCCGGACAGGTCAGTTCACTCGCTCCAGCTCAGTGTGTACTGTTCCCAGTGTTCTCTCGATCGCAGTTCTTGTTCGCCACGGGTGGAAACTGGGTATTTTCCATAATCACCAGTCAAAATTGTTCAATGTAACTGTCACAGCCAAAGCTACTTTGTGATAAGGCTTATCAAGTACTTTTCGTCGATTTTCTGACACTTCAGGACCATTGACCTCAAAAAAACTTATTGACGCGATTGTCATGGTTATGCAGACGGCCATGTAAATAAATTCGTCACTGCTCGTGTTGACAGGAGGAATATGACCGGCTGCGGATCCTCGCGTACCCCGGCGCAGACATCTTCCTCGTCTGCTTCTCGGTCGTCTCCCCGACGTCGCTACAGAACATCGTCGAGCGCTGGCTGCCCGAGCTGCATCACCACGCGCCCAAAGTGCCCATCGTTCTCGTCGGGACCAAGGTGGATCTGAGGGACAACCCTCAGGCGATCGCCGAAATGCAGAAGAAACGCCAGAAACCCATCACGTTGGAGGAAGGTCAGAGGTTCGCCAAGAAGAACAAGTGCGACGTCTACGTGGAGTGTTCCGCACTTACTCAGAAAGGACTCAAAAACGTTTTTGATGAAGCTATTCTGGCGGTTTTGTCGCCAAAGAAACACACCGAGAAGAAAGGACCTTTTGCCTTCCTGGGGAAGTGCATCGGGCGGTGAACATCACGAAATGTTTTGCTGCCGGTATTTATTTCACGCTTGTTTGTACTTTGTCATGTTGTTCCATAAATTTCATTTATCAACTTCCTCAGTGCCAAAACCGTCGGCTTTTCACGAGCGCGACATGTACATGCCAAAATGTTCCACTTTGTAAATAAAGTTTGGTCATGCCAAAAATGCATGGTAATTGTGATCATGTGCGAATTCAATCTAGTCAGGGTGACGAACTGAAGAGCGAACAGAGCAGGAAGCGGACAATCGTCTGCTCTGCTGCTGAAGGTTGACTGCAAGTTGCAGATTGGGCTTTTGATGAAATCGTTTTGAAAAGAGCTGGTTGCTTGTGACGGCACAAAAAACACCTCGAACAACGAGGAATGTCGAGATAACTCCTGCACACAGCACACCCTTGCAATGTGATGATCCATGCAAGTTCACCGCACAAGTCTGCGGCATGTTGGGCACGAATACAGGTGTGTTCGATTTTCAAAATCAGTGCATTCGGTCTTCAACGTGTTCTCTTTTTCACCCTTTGTGATCTTGGCACAAGCACAAAACTCGTTCAGGCGCAAATTTAGAGACTCACGAGACTGGAGATGGCTCAATTTTCTCATTTTTACACTGTTGCGACATTTTCTGCAATGTCTTCAGGTCATGTCAACAACACCCACATACTTTTTTGTGTGTTTTCCCAGGGAATATTCGGGAACTTAGATGTAGTAATGTTCCGGCATTCCGAACGGCTTATTGTATTTTGACGCTGCGAAGCGTGAAGCGCTGTGACCCGGAAGCCATTCTCCACGCAACGCTGACGACCTTCGCTCAGAAAATTGAGCGAGACGGGAAAAATCCCAAACGAGATTCGAACAGACCTCGAGGTTGCCCCGACTGACCTTGTCCGCGAGCCGCCGCCTCGCCCCCGACCAGTCGGCGCAGTTCGTGCAGCCATTTTGTTTCTGCCGCCACACCTGAAGTGAAGAAACTCGTCAGTGTGTGGTGCAAATTTCTGTGGCTGCCATAGAAAAATCGCGAAAAGAGCCAAACACCGCGTGAAGCTGTCGCGAACAGTTGAGATGCGACGGAACCAGCTGCATGGAAGCCGAGTTTTTCATCGAAAGAAAAGTTTGAAGAGTTTGGCTACGACGTCGAAACCCCGACAACAATGGAGTCAAAAAAAACAACTTGTGCCTGCTGAAGAAATTCTTCTCGAGTCCCGCTGTTCAACCAAAGAAACATTTTACAGGAAATTGCTTACCGTGCACAAGCAGCAGGAGAAGCACGAGTTTTCCCCACCGGCACATCGTGTCCGTCTCGAGCGCTAATCCCAGAGATCTGCGACAGTGAGCGAGAGACGCGGCACGACGTGCGGTGCGTACTCATTGACCTGACCAGATCGAGGTCAACGGCTGGGGTCAAAGGCGCAGAACCAACCGTGAAAGGCTTGGTTTCTGGTTTGTCTGGGGAACGGGTTGAGGTGTGTGGGACAAGGTGGAGAAAACTGGTGTTGGATGCTGCTGCCTGCATCCACATGCCCGTTCCAGAAACTCCTCTTTCACAGTGGGGCCGCAAAAAGATGCGTAAAGCGCGCCACAATGCTGCACCTCCAGAGGATGGAGATGGAAACACAGACACAGTACGACTGCATGAAGTGGAAAAATGAAACAAGAATTTGAAATTGCTTTCAATTCACAATTTGCATCAGAGAAGAAAACAGCTTGAACTGCAGTCTAATGATGGTGTAGATGTGAAGGAAGCAACTGGTGCAGGAAGAGAAAAGGCTGGATATCGAACGTGCAGCTGCCTCGTTCTTCGGAAGTTAGTCTGCTGGTCGATCGCAGATCCCTTTGGTCTTGATTTTTTGTTTCAAAGTGATCTTTTGTATGAAAGGGTTTTCCTCTTTTTTTCAAGAAAAAAACACACCAATCGAAGTTGACAATCTGAAAACAGTTTGAACAGGTGAGCGCGTTGCAGAAAGGTGAAGTTCTGATCCTCAAACATGACAAACTTGTCTGTTGGCAAGATGTGTATCAGTCCAACGTTTGAGGTGATAAGTTGTGATCTAACATCTCAGTTTTTGTTGCGCAGTGCACTGTTGAGGAAGTGAAGTACTGAGGTCAGTGGTTGCTCGGAGCTCGTTGAGATGTGATGGACTCTCAGTTGACATGCAGTCCAACGCCAATTCTTGTGTCAACACAGGAAGACCAGGAATGAACCAAACTCAGTCGAGTTGTCCTGTGCGCAGTGCTTGGAGCTGCAGCGGTCCACCGCTCTCCCTGCGTTGTGCGCCTTGTTGCTTTGTCGCAACGTCCTCTTGATGTTCATGATCCCTTTGACGTGGGCAGATCCTAAAGACACTTCGATCTTGAGACGTTGAAACACTGTCGCGTTGAATTCTCAAAGTGTCGTCTTTTTCCACAACAAAATACTGAAGGCGAACTTATCGCACGTTTCGCACACCTTTCCAACCTGCAAACCTCACGGTTTCAGCTGCGGCGATTGTGACAGCGTAATCACTGCCACCGCGACTATGACCATATTTGTGCAGCGTATTTAAACTTCTAAAGTTAATGATGAGGATGGGGTCGTCGGGAACACAGGGCTAACGAAGTGGCTTCTCCGGTTCGGAAGTCAGGGACCTTTTGCGTGAGTGCACAAGAAATTTGTGAAGGTTTCCGGCCTGTCTTGAGGCTTTTGTTTGCAGGTGATTTTCCCCAAATAATTGGTGCCCACGTAAACTGTGATTTTGAACAGGCTTGACAGGCTTCAGCGAATATTTTTGTCAGGGAAGACATCAAGTGGGAAGAAACAAACCCAGAATCGTCCCCTTCGGCCGATTTGTACTGCAAGCGGAAGCGGGCTGCAACTGAACTGGCACAACTGAACCTGGACCAATAGAACTGGACCCAAACCTGCGGTCTGGTTTTGTGGGTCCAGTTGTACTTGTCCGGTTGCGCTCATCTGGTCGTGCTGGTCTGGTACCACCAGTCAGGTTGCGGTCGGGTTGCTGCAACACCAGCAAAATCCCCACTCAGTGCCGTTGGCAGGCCAGCGGAACAATCATGCAGAAACGAAAGAATTGACGCACGCATTTCTAAGTCAGAGTAAGAGTCGGCCAGTTATATGGCCTTCCAGCTCCTAACATCTGGTCCACAACGAAACGTTTGCGTTTGTGGAACAGATCTAGATCTAGCGACCTTGAAATATGGACTTGTTGGGTTTGTGGAAAAACGAGCAATGCTCGCAAGAGATCGTGTCTCATTGAAACGATCGTTGGATGATCTACGAGCCGTATCGTGCAGCGCCAGCTCCTGATTTTGACAAGACCACGGCCAGTCTTTTTCCGGACCTGTCTCCTTTCGGCGGAAGTTCATCAAACCCACACAGGAATCTAATGGGCTTCAAACCGAGGCAGGAATATGCCTAATGGAGCTGCAGGAAGAGGGGTATGCACAGGCGAGGTTTCCTTGGCGCTTTCAGCAGGACATGCCTCACCTGTGTGTGTCCGTTCCGATACCTGGTTTCACTGCAAGGTCCTTGATACAGTGGACACTTTCTTGGTTGACTTTCGACACGACAACAATTGATTCATTTCCTCAGTGTGCAGATGGAAGGATCGAGTGTCTGAGAACGACACCGGTTTGAATTCTACACGGTGTACGTTTGCATTTTAAGCAGCTACAGCGCTTTTTTCAGATCTTCCGGAACCTGTGTCTGGCTTCACGCCCACCACAGCTTGCTGCAAATGGAAGTCTTTTCCTGAAAGTGTCGAGGCCGTGCTTTTCAAAGTTTTTTTCTGCCTTGCCCTTCGTCATCGCTGTTGCTGTGCACGGAGAAGTTTGTGAAGAAGGAGTTCTACACAACGCTTGTCTTAATTTCAGGTCTCTTATGAAAATATTTTTCGAGATGATGACTCGGGAAAACTCGCTTTTTTTGTGGGGTGCATCCTGAGCTGCATGTCAGCACAGTTTTCAAGGTTTGAGTTTCCTGAAGCTTTGATGTGGGGATTGGCTTTGGTTTCTGGTGTTTGTGGTTCGCTTTGTGCTCGAAGGCTCTGCAGATTTCCGCACGCCTTTCTCCACCCACCAGTTATTGTTTTGTGAATCAAGGCACAATTTTTGGTGAAACAAGATCAGGTTATTCTTTGTGATACAACCAGAAAATGGATTCTCAGCCCAACCCGTTCTTTCTACTGAATCTGTTCGTTTCTTCTCTGACACAAACGAGTTCATTTTCCCAGCCAGTTAACCAAAATTTTGTAAACGCGTTATTTTTTCGCTTCAGGAAAAAAAGACAACGAACGCTCCAGTGTCAGTACAGTCAATACGTGTGAACGGAACATGTGGAGGGAGAATGTGTCGGGATCAAGTTCTCAAGTCCGTGGCTGAGGAGGCAATCCTTCTCTGGACGCTTGTGTCACACAGGCACTCAAGTCAGTCAAGTGCAGAAAGGGAACTGATGTTGCTTTGCAAAAAAACATGTTTGTAATGAAAAGACGCGTTTCCCTCGCTCCAGGTTCCAGGTTCCAGGTTCAGAAAGACTTATATACAATTGCAAGTGCGTGTGGCGTTTTCGAGTGCCCGTGTGCTGTGACCTGGCGACACTTGTAACGTGAATGACATGGTTCTTTCATGGAAGCCAGAGACCCGCGAGCCCATGCAAGAAAATCAGTTTACCCTCTGATTGTGACAACAGTGCAAAATGTCACCGGAAAGCCTGTGACACGTTTGAAGTTGTTGCGTCCCAAGGAGTCAAATCTTGTGTCCGCTTGTCCACATTGTCTTGCAAACATCTGATCAGATCCGGTTTGCCAAAACCAAAAGGGCTTGTTGTGCGGTGTCCCTTTGGGGCAAACCACGCGGTGGTGTCATCAAGGCCAAGTCTGTGCAGACAGGTCTTTAAGTTCAGGTATCGAAACGCAGATACAGCGCGAGTCTCAACACGATAATTATGCTTGTTTTGAAAAACTCACCGGACGAGGCGAATTCCAAGCGTGATTTTGCATTTTTCCTGTGAACAAAAGAAAGTGGATGCAAAGGCAAACTGAGTTTTCTCGGAAGACATCGTTCCCTGCAGGGAGTGTGTAATGAACTTCTACTGAATGCGCTTCATCAAACTTTAATGAAAGAAGACTTGTCCATGTACGTTGCTGCCGAAACAAGGCAGAGACAATCACTCTCTGAAGAGCAACCTCACGGGGTTGTTGGAAAATGTTGTTTTCGTCTGTTGTGAGCGTTTTCGCGCCAAAGAGGCTCAGCAGGAATTGCCACAGAAAAATTCATCAGAGAATCTCTCAAGATTAATTGCTGCTCTGATGAATATTGCATGCAGAAATAATTGCAGTTGCGTGTTGCAAAATTTGCTCACTGCAGTATCGGATAAGACTCGATTGAAATGTGCTCGAGCGCAGGTCCAGCTCTGACGGCTGCGTTGTTCTGACTTGGCTCGAGGTTGATGTTCAACGTTGCATCGCCATTTGACTTGTTGAACGTGTGACACGCCCTGTGTTAATGAACGAGTATTCGCTCATTTTAACCAATTGGATGTGTTTTCACTGTTGAAAGCTTTTGCGGCGAGTCAACAGACATTGCTTTGGATTGTGTTGTTGGAGATTTGGCCGATCTGAGCCGGTGAGGACTGTCTGTTTAGCTGTTCTCTGGTCGGATCGTGTCTGGTCAAGCGGAATGTCTTGGTCAGGAGCGAGGTTTCCACGACTGCGATCCCAGATCCCACCACAAAACTGAAAATCCACTTCATTCGGCAGAACACGATTGTGCGAGCGAAACTGGCACATTTTGTGAGAACAAGTGGTCTTTGGATGAAGCAACTGAAGTGGTACCTTGCGGCATCTGTTGCTGATGTGAAGCCGTCTGCAAATTCCATTAGCGTTTGCGCTGTGTGGTGCGAAATTGCACTCAGGCGTATCACAGTTCTTAGACGACGAGAGGCACTAAGTGGATGTTTGGTCTGCTTTCAGTGTCGTTTTCAGGGGCGACGAACACGGGTTGTGCAGTGATGAGGTGGAATTGACCTTGGAGGGGGCAACGACGTGCAATTTCGTGTGAATCCTGAAGGAGAAGAAAAGTTCAGCTGAATCTGTTTGGAGGGTTGCTCGTGTAAAGACAGGTGGAGAATCGAAACTCCTGCAGCCGGGGGACTTGTCAGAACACAATGGAACTCAAAGAGGTTGTCTCATAAAATAGCTAGAATCATCATGTGCAGCGCTCTTTGCGATTGGTTCTCAACATCTGTTTGTGATCGACACGGACTACAGAAGGCTGGGCATAATAATTCCAACTATTTAATGAAGGAACCTCGTACAGATAAAATTGCTCGAATACGGCTGGGAAGAACACAAAAATGGTATCCCAAGGCGCAAAAGAAGGTCCCAGACGACGAGCTCGGCTTGGTCGACCTGACATGCACAGAATGGACATCTTACCGCCACAAAATTGTTGTCTTAGTTCTGGATTCTTGGTCCCATTGACACTGTGTTGCTTCGAGACCCAGGTACACTCAATAGCCCAAGTCGATTTCCACTTTCTTTCAGCATTGTCCTTCTGTTTGGTTTCAATTGTTTGTGGTTTTGTTGTGTTTTTTTGTTGTGATTTTTGCTTGTTTTCGGTTTTACAGCAAGCAGCAAAGCTCTGGAGATGAGGCTTCCCTTGGGACAGTCAGGTCGAAATTCAGCCTGGAAGCAGAAGATCCCAACCTCACGGCGTGCAAGAAGCACCTTTTCACCCATTCAGATTCAAAATTGGACACACCAGTCTCGATACAAGCATGTTCACTTGGCGTGAAGTGCGCTTCTCACGCCCACCTGAGTGAAAGAACCCACCCACACGAGTGTTGCGGAATGAGCCAGGAAACCCCTGAGGATATTTTGAATTCTCTGTCGCTGTCTTTTGGCTTTCAGAGAGAGCAACAGGTTCTGAAAGCTTGGCAACTTCTGAAGGCACCGAATGTTTCACAAAGAAAAGACATGAACTCTCGTTCTTGTCTCCGTGAGAGACTGAACCGATGGAAATAATCCATATTCAAAGGAACTCCTTCCAGGTAGCACTCCAAACACGTCGCTAAGCCACAAAAAGACTGTCTCCCCATCTTTGATGAGAGATAAACAGCTGCTTGATGGGCGACCTCGACATAAAAAGGCACGATTGTTCCTATAAATTTGCAATTTGGTCGTAATGACTCTCGATAATCGTCCAATTCTGCAGCGTTCGTCTAGATGGAACCTGGCGGTGGACATGCAACCAGATTGGGAAACAAGACTCCTCGTCTTCCTGTGAATCTTCTGCGGCTATCTTCCACAATCAAAATGATAATTTCGGTTGGAAATGCATCGCGAAATCAACGGCAGCAACGTCGCAATGACACGGACAGTAAAAATTGTCTTTTGCCGATCATGAAGTGCCAAGTCCACTCTTGCAAAGCTTCGTTGAGGTCTCCAGCCTCGCCCCTTGCGACCACTCTTTTTGCAGTCTTTGTTCAGTATTCCTTTTCCTCAGTTCTTGAGATTGCAAAAGATCAGGACCAAAGACTGTCACACCTGTACACTTCACATCAGATTGCAGAGAGAAAGTGTGTGTGAGAGAGAGAGAGAGAGAGAGAGAGAGAGAAGAAAGAGAGAATGTTGTTTGAAAGCTGAAAAACGTGCAGGTTTTCCAGTTTGACGGAGAATATTTTCGTTTTGTTCCATCCTCGTCTCCTCTTTTAAGCCTCGTGTGCCCATCAATATCCAGACTAATCAGTCCGGAGAATGACGTCTGTCGTGCAACATATGAGCCTCGTACTTGTACCTTGGAGATGCGCCGTCAGATGCTGGTGCCAAGAATCCTTGCCTTCATTGCCGCGAGGCTCTCAGCTGATTGATTTGATATATTCCTCGCAGTTTGTGTGGTTGCAGGGGAATTGTAAGTTCACGTACAATGTGGGTCAATTTCCAGAGAGTATTCGTGGTTTCCTGTGCTTGGAAGACAAAGGTTGCCATCAGTTTGTCGTGCTTGTGTTGGAGGTGATTTGTTGGCCTTCTGCTCTGTATCGAAGACCATGCAAGAGTCTCTGTGCAACATCGCTGACAGAGCGGTGAGAAGTCCGGGATTTCTTTTCCAAAATACCATTTCAAACACGATCGGGTGGATCTGGATCTGGAAAACCCTCATCCAAACTATTTTCGCCGTGAATTACGTCATTCAGTGACCAATGGCAACATCCCTCGACTTTGCAAGTCCTCGAGGCAATGTTGGCATTGTTTACGGTGCTGTAGAGACGACGCAATTATTCTGCAGTTGAAGTATATTGCATTTGGAACCACGGATAAGGAGTTTGATCTGCCCTCAATCACGGTCATAAGACACAACCAACTGCTGCTTTGTCCTCTGAACAGCCTGGGGAGCACAATAATGATGCTTTTTCTCCTTCTTCCTCGATGCATGTAGCCTGGCCTGTTTTATGCTGTGACATGAGATACGTGGAAATAGAGGGAACGATTGCTTTGCTTCTCAGCTGAGGGGAAAGTACGGGACACGGGTGTCGTCTTGAAGCTGCAGGTCTGCAGTTTTGGAGGCCGAATTTTCATTTGCAGCTCATGCAGACAAGGGCAGTTCTCACAGATTTCAGAATTCTTGTTTTGGTGCAATCAGACGGAGAGAGGAACTTCGCAATGCTTGTCAACTGAGAGGCCTTGACGGTTCCAGGATTGGGAAAGGAGGAAGCCAACCTTGGTCTCAACCAGTGTCTGACTCTCGGAGGCTTGGGAGCTAATACTTGGGGTCAGGAGGGCAGAACCCCAGCTCAACTTCATTTGACACGAAACACTACAGATTGGTATTGTTCCTGTCTTTCCAAATTTGAGTGGTAAATCAAACACGCTGGGGTGGGGAAGGGTAGGGGGCGGGATCTCCGCCCCCGAGACAGGCTTCAGCGCCTGTAAGTTTGGGGCAATTTGTCAGACGACGACAACGTCGGCTTCTGCGTGCAAAGCACGACAAACCTGCATGGAAATGTGTCTGTCTTCATCTCACTTTTTGGCTGGTTTGTAATGCACTTCGCGACAAACAACTTGGTTTTTGTCAATGCTTAATTAACATGTTGGCATGACTTCAAAGGAACTAATGGATTTGCTATCGAAGTTGTGGCGTGCAATCCAACACAAAAGTTCCATTAAGATATTTTTGAGACTGAGCAAACATGGAATCAAGTGTGAAGCTTTGCTCATTTATGTCATGTGCCGTTTTGTAGCTAAAGCTGAACTGTTCCTTGCTCTATTCGGAGATGAAACAAGTTCAGAATCGAATGATTGAAATACTTTCAGCAAGTTGTGAACAGTTTCCTTGATTGTGGTCGGTATACCTTCGGAGAACTTCGAAGGCCCCTTGAAAATGTGTTGCTCTCTCCTGTTGGGAGGTGTGGTTGTCCTGTGATAGGGATGAAATCATGCAGACTGGCCCCACAAATACAAACCAGATTCGTACACGCAAACTGGACTCTGAGGAACACACCACAAGAAAAGAGGTTCGTACCAGTCCACTTCGCCCTCCGACTCGTGGAGGTTCGATGATTCGGTTCAAGCTCTTGGGGAACAAGGAAGAGTGGTTTGGCGAGTTTCATATCTGGGTCCGACATGCCATTCATTGCTCGCATGCTTCGTCCATTGTTCAAATTGGTTAGTCACAAACGGCTCAGATCCTCCAGTTGACCTCATCTGAAAACCATGTTCCTCGAAAACCATCTCCGTCTCTCGTCCATTTGAAACGATCCCTTCTTGACACGGTATTGATCTGGTATCATGTGACGCCACCAGATCGGGCCTTTTTCGTGTAGCTGACAGGAACCTCGCCTTGTCACACCAAAGCACAAGCATTCCGCCTCTTTTCACTTGGTGTGTCTTCTAAGTTGTTGCTGTTTTCCCTTCAGAATGCACTTGGATTCCAAAAACATCTACAAAAGGTGCAAACATTGTCGCAGGAAGGCTCTGTTTTTACATCTGGGCCGTCTCCCCTTTTGTGTCACTGTGAAAGAACACGAAAGGTCGTAAGGTCATCAGGAAGCGAGGATCAGATCATCGTCCAGAAGCCTGCAAATATATCCGTTCTCAGATGTCAAGGGCATGAGTTAAAGATGACACATTCAAGCAGAGACGATCAAGCACTGAATGAAACTCATTACGAGAAATGCAGGTCTTATGAAGCCCAGGAAACAACACAGAAAAGACATCAACAAGGGAATGTCAAAACTGCCAGATTCCTAGGACGTTGAGACATGTACAATTGTCTGTCTTGATAGATACTTTGTTCTGTCCTGAGGATTTTCAGCTGCAATCTCCATTTGCAGTCACTCCAACAAAACACATCGGTGATGAGCTTTTTTCAGACGCAAATGAGCTGCAAAGCACTTTTATCCATGACGTAGGTTGATGAAGAGAGTGTCAGTTCTTTGGCTCTTGTACGCGTGTTCTCTGGTTGGCCAGACTGCGTGGCTTGCGGCTCTCCAGAATGGTCTGTTTTGCGTGATTATCGCGAGAAGTGAAGCAAACGAGCAGATGATTAGGCCTGGATGCAGGCAACATGGATTGGCCTTCATGTGGCCAGCGCAAACCGTAATGAGTCGTGTGCCCTGATGGTAATGACATTTTGTCAGGGATACAGAAAAGGCCTTTTACATCCTTTTAGCCTTTCATGTCCATCGCGGGAGAGGATGTAAATCTGTCAGGCCCATTTAATCCGCATGACATATCGAATGTCATGTGTGCTTTGTGGCTGTCGGACAGTTTTTTACTTTGAGAAATTCGAGGGGTCTTTCGTGATGCTGGCCTTTGTTCCAATCCCTGCCATTGGTTTCTTGACCTGGTTTGAATTTCAGCACAGACCTTTCTCTCTTTCTCTCTGAACTTTGGATGTTTGGAGTTTAAAACAAGTTCGGTCTGTCGAAAACTGTGGCCACGGATCTGAAATTTTAGGTGGTTGTTGTGCAAGAGAAGGGGTCACACTCGTCATCTTTGTGTTGTGTGGCTCATCAAGTGCGACAACAAGCTGCCGTCATAAATGCCGTCATTAAATCGAAAGCAAATTGGGCTGAAAGACAATAAGGTGGATGTAGTGCCACCAAAGTGGCAATTTGGATCGTGTTACGTTGGCATGGGGACGGATGTCTGTAGGGATTTGCCCGAAAGCTTTCATTTTCTAAAGAAAAATATTCCCGAAATGTATCATTGCCAATCCAAACATCTTCAGGATTGCACATCACGAAAGAGCAGGTCTGGGGCTGCAGAATTTGTGATTGTTGTCTGCTCTGCCTGTGGCAGCAAATCAACGTGACTGCGAAAACACGCTGTTGACAGCAGAATGCATTTTGTTTTTACACCTCAACTTCTGGTAATCTTGTTATCCGTGATGAAGAAAGAAACTCAAAGCGCTTTTACTCGGATCCACATGCAACTGGATGGAGAAGAAATGAGATGAGCTCTTTGAGGTTTGGTGGAACAGGTATTGATTTAGGCTGTGCCCTTGAGATGACATGCCACTGTTTCTCCAGGTTTACGCAACAGCTTCGTATTTGCTGCAGGCATGGCTTTTCACACGAAATGGTTTTTCGGAGAGAGAAACCTTGGTGTCGCACCCTGGCTGTTTGTTGTTGTAGATTTATATGTGCTTTGAAATGCCTTAAACGGAGAATGACACGTTTGAAAAAGCAATTGGATGTGGTTCTGCAGGTTCTGATGTGTTTCTTGTTTCACCACGCACCAACACGCTTTTCACTGGCACATTCTCAGACTCGTGAACAAAACATTTGTTTGTTGATTTTTTTGTGTGTGTTTGAACTTTTATTGTTTGAACAGGTGAAGCAGAAAACTCGTTGACACGTTCTCTATTTGTCATCTTCTTGATCTCTCACCAAACGGGTGAATAAGAACGCGGTGAACATTCCACGGAGCCAGATCCTCCCGCCGTCATGCGACCGAAAGGTCAGCTGAAACAGACCCAAAAGAACTGGCATTTTGGAAGTACTGCATTGAGTTTGATGAATTAAATATTTGTAAAATGCTTTTTCCTCCACCCTCACCCCCCAAAAAAATGAAAACAGTGAAAATATTCAGGCCTTGTTGCTGTGTAAGGTACGATGGACGGAGAAATTAAATTCGTTGTGATATTTTGTTTCAGATACCTGTTCCGAACTTTTTGGCGTGTCTTCGTTTCTGAAACAGACTTTCCGTATATCGCATCTTCCACATCAAGAACAGCAATGCAACATTGTTCCTGTGCAAAAATTGCAGGAAACAGAGATCGGAAAGCTTTTGACCTTTGAGAGACAGACGCACAGAGGGGGATCGTCTTTCTTCATCGGTGTTGAATAGTCGTTTCTGGAGTCGACCTTCGGATGGACTCGAGTGCACCGGGGTGCCGTGCAAAACTCGGTTTGACTTGCACTATAGGTGCAACAGGTCCCCTCCCATTTCCCTCGACATATTTCTTGTGTCGGTCTTGTGTGCAGTGAAACACAGTCGTGGACATTCTTTCCTCCTGGGTATGTTGGTGTTCCGCCACAAGAGAGGAACCAAATCCACTACACGCCCGTACAAAGTTGCGTGACAAATGAGATCAGACCGGACCAGCAGACACAAAAAGTACCTTCGTTTGAACGGAATCCTGGCTTCTCAGATGTAAGCTTGGTGCAGTGGGCTTGACAGGAGCGTCACAGCAGTCAAGTCAATTTTGGTAATTCGCATTTCCTTCCTCGCATTTGTAGTTGCCGTTTATTCTCAGATTGTCAATTGTTCGTTTCGTTGGCACTGCATTTTTTGCTGGGGAAAAAGATGCTTCATTACGGCCCAAAAACATCGACATGTACATTTTTGCGTTGTTTCCGACTGTGTGTTGTGGCCGGACAGATAAGAAATAGATCTCAATTTCACTTGTCACAGTTCAATGTCCTGGTGGCTTCCTTTTCTGACGAACAAATTGGGATGGGGCGGGGTGAGGAACGATGATTTTTCACTTCAGAGAAAGAGTGTTGCGATTCCCCCTTTAACTGGCGATCTTGTGAGGCACACGCACAGCACAACTGCTCCTTCACGAATGGAGGAAGCAAGGACCGCAAACTTTTTGAAAGATCGGCCTTTTGTGGCTCGAAAGATGTCATTGAAGCTCGGAAAACTTGAGCCAGCATGATACACAATTTGGACAGGATGTTTTTGTGATCTCATCACAAAAGGAGCAGAGAGGAGATTTGATTTCAAGCTCCTAACGAGATTCTTGTGCTCATTGACTCTCGCATTTCCCTTCCCTACTTTGATGCAAGAGGAGTGGTGATGCGGAAGAACGGGCCAATTTAATTTTCTTCTGCATGTCAGGATCAGAAAAGGAGAAGGTTTTGATGAGGAGCCTGTCTTGCCTTGAACCAGAGTTCTCATCACAAGGGCGGACGCACGGCGCACATCCCGCCGGATTTTAAATCACCTGCCCCATGTCAGGAGTTGAAATTCCTGAAAAAGGACAGCACCCTGGAAAACCTGGAAAAACATGGCATTTCACTTCAATTCAATTCCTTGAAAAACAGAATGTTGGGACCCTGAAAACTTTCCTTGCAGGTGTGCTTTCTAAACTTTTTTTAATTTACCGTGTCACGGCTTGGTGCCCAATACTTGAACCACCAAACTTTTTGTGTGGCAAGCTCCAGCATTGAGGCTTTCAAAATGGTTTTGTCCTGTGGTCTGTTTCTTCCAAAAGGGCTGTACCCTGGAAAGGGACTGCCGAGGTGTGGCTGGACACATTGCAGTGAGTGGGATTTGGAAAGTCTGAGTTTGGACCCGGTGTAACAGGACCAGAGCACGACTAGGACCAGAGCACGACCACACTATTTGGTCGTGCTGTGATCCTGAAATTTCAGGACCACAGCATGACCACCTAGGACTGAGCTCCCTAACAGGAGCTCTGACCAGTCATACTGTGGTCATTGATGAATTTTTTGGACCAGACAATGACATCCTCAATGGGTAGGCATGTGGTCCTGTGACCACAGCATGACCAGTGAATAAAACATTTCATGGTTGAAACAGTTGAATGTTCTTGCAATTCATGCTGCATTTCACAAATCTTGGTGGACAAGGGCTTTCAACACTACATGACATCGCAGCTTCCCTTTTATTGCCTGCTGTTTGTTTGGCATATCACCAAGCTCATGAATATGCTGTTGGGGAGCTCAGTCCTGGGTGGTCATGCTGTGGTCCTGAAATTTCAGGGTCACAACACGACCAAATAGTGTGGTCATGCTCTGGTCCTGGCCGTGCTCTGGTCCTAAAACACCTGCACCAAACGAGCGGTAGTTCAACCTACGAATAAACATCACAGAGATGAGACTGATGCCATTCGCAAGCTCATTATCTGACATTTCCAATGCTGCTGTAAATTAGAGTTATTCTTTCAAGGTGGGTGTTTACTTGAAAGGTGTGTGTAACCCCTTGTTCTTTTTCAATCTGGATGTTGAAACCACTGATGCAACTTGCGGTTGGCTGCTGAGATATGACCCTGTTTGGGTTGGCTCACACAAGTGCAGGAAACTTGAAAATTTTGAGTTTGAACAAAGCAAATTTCAGTTTTTGATGAAGCATGTTTGGTCTTTCCTTCAGGGTAGAGGATCAGAATGTGGTGAAACACAAGGGTCTGCACAAACAATTCCAAGGCAGAGTATGCTTAGAATGTGAAGAAAACATTCAAATCTACAAAGAAACGTCTGCCAAGGTTGAGAACACCACGGTACACAGTAGTTCTCACCACCCCGAGATGCTCTGTCAACTCAGAGTGCAATGACACCTCCAAATGTGGAAAAAATAACAGGGATCAAGGTGGAGAACAATCCGCCGTCCCACTTCACGTGGACAATGGTAAAGCGTGGGCTCATCCACACTGTTGGCTGTTCTTGTTCTTCACTGCCACCATGCAAATACATTTTGATGTTTCTGTCTACACCATCAGTTTCAGCACAAAAAAGAACCAAACCTGCAATCAAAGGTCTCTGAGTACTCTACTTTGGGGGGATTTTGGTGAATGAAATTCGACATTTCTTCGTTTGATTTCTTGGTTTTGGACCCAGACCTCTCTGCGGTCGACCCCCAACCGAATCCTGGATCCCAACCGACATCACGACTTGAACCTTCTTTGCCTCTGCAGGAAATGACTCAAATGAAATGTGCCCGACATATCTTCAGAGATCATTGGCCGCGGAGAGTTGCTCCTTTTTTTGCAGGAAAATTGAGAATTTTTCTGCGTCGTGACTGAGGTGAAACTGCAGGTTTCATTTTTACTGCACGGTCAGTGACGAAACTGATCATGCAGTGTGAATTATCGTGGAGAACGCAGACAGGAAAAAGTCTGTACCCGGTCACAAGAGAAGCCAGTTGACTCCAAAGACCATCGCACGTCAACCTGAAACATCCGTGCACGCAAAGGCGTAGTGGCAATGCGTGATGAACAGAGCCCTTCGTGATTCTCCTGAAGCTTACATGTACTCTCTTTGACAGATGGCTTTGGCTTCTGGAAGCGCTTTGGCCCCTCACGCTCCACAGTCCCTCTGTTGCAAGGCTGAATGGAGACATCATGTTGAAAACCAATGCCGAGTCGTCGAGTTTTGTGGCGATCTGACAGGCTGGTATCCAAGCAATGCTGCAGGCATGTTGTGCTGGGGATGTTGTTGTTCCCCTTGCCTCTCAAATTTACAGCTTGGCTCGTTTCTTTTGTCGCGTGCTCGGTTCATTTGTTCAAGCTTTAATGTGAATCAATCTCGTCCCTTTTCTTCGCGACGGATGCCCAAATGGATGGTGTTTATGTAGGCGCAATTTCGATGCTGCAGAGTGCTTTTACAAAATGGACAGTTCCCTGGTTGCGTAATGGATATACGCCAGCTTTGACACACAAGAAGCTATTGGTTTCGAGCAATTGATGCCGATGCCATAGATTAGATTTATATTGGACGAGCGCGAAGCTGCAGTTGCACGGGTGGCAGAAGGAGGGAGAAAGTCGCACGATGAGGACGACTGCATCTTTCGTCCTCTTCTGTGCGTTCGCTTTTGCCTTTGGTAAGTGACCTGACTTATCTTTTTTCTGTTTTTTACCATTTTCTTTGGACAACGCAACACGGAATTCGTTCATGGATGACTGGCTATGTGCTGCATGTGGACTTTGGAGATATTTGTTCAGTCAAGAGGATTCACGGTGAAATTTTCAGGAGTTCAGCAGGACACATCTCAGCGTCGATCAACCAAAATTCAACAAACAGATGCCTCATGAACAATCACAAACATGTGTTTTACAAACAGGCTGTCAAAATTTTGGGCGCGCAACAGCACCTCAGTGTTGTTGAAGAGCATCCCACCTTTTAATTGGTTTCATGGTGGTGTCCAAGTTACACTGTGGCGCTGAGAACTTCCCACTCCAAAGAGCTGAAAGTATTCAGAGACGGGCATTTTCTGCGGAGGGGCGGGAGGCGACCTCAGATTCTAAATGTGATGAGAAACAAATAAACCAGTTTCGGGAGACTCCAAATATTTGAAGCTTCACATTGAAATTTCCAATGAGCTGGACCTATTTTTGCGAGAATGGCGTTTTGAACATGTCGCACAAACATTCTCAACAAAACGACCATTGTTGTGCTTGCAGTGCATGCCACTGGTGACGCAGCGCCTTTGGTGCGCGTCTTCAACACGTTACGTTCTTGTTGGATAAACTGCAGACTGTTGCTACAGACTGTTTTGGTCAGGCAGGTGGACAGATCTGGCAGTTCAGACAGACCAGACTGGAAAGGACGTGTTCGTGTTGTTTTTCTTCCACCTGTCTCGGGTTCAGTTCAGACAAGTCCCAGAAATGTGTTCAAGACACAGCTGAATTCTTGGTCCGATTGAGGCCATTTCAGTGTCAGTGAAAAGGAGGAGAAATGAATCCAATTCGTGGAGACCCTCGCAATGCACTGGTTTGAGCCCAAGGCAGGTTGCGTCTCAACATGAATGATAGACCCGGGAACATGCTTCTGGTCCCCCTGGTCCTTTTACATCCAAAACCGTGGCTCAGCCGCCAGTCTTGCTCTGCAGAAATGACACCCTGAAGCAGCGAAGTGGGCAGGAAGGTCCCTTTGGAAGCACAGAGTGTTGAATCGGTGATCAGAGAGAATGTTCACCAACCTCGTCGCTGCGAACACCTGGAACACGAGGAAATGTTTGAGCCTGAAAAATAGAGGACTTTGGTCACGTATATTTTTGTGTCCCTTGCGGCCATCTATTTGACGGTGTGAGTCTGGTGCTGGGTGTTTCTGCAAGATACAGGCACGACATCATCCACAAAGCTGCAATTGTTCTGCAATAAAAGTGGATTCACGCAATTCCCATGTGAAGTCAGAAGACACACCCTTGGTTCTGGGTGTCTCAAAATAGACGTTGCTTTCATCAGGAGGATGGAAACCTTGCCACAGTATTGAACCGAAAGTAGAGAATGTGCGGAGAGGATAAAAGGACGAAAGAGCGATTCGTTGAACCAAAAGGAACTGTCAATGCTGTATTTGATGTTGATGTGCTGCGTACCTTATCAGTGTCAGCAATTACATACATTTCCAGTTGATGCGTTTTGTGCATGGCAATCTGCATTGATTACATCGCACCAGAAAGCTTTTGTTTGGGCGCCTTGTAAACGATTGTTTGCCGTTTACAAAATCCTCCCAAACGCGATGTCTGCATGGAAGGGAAACAGCAGATGGAATGGCCAAGCCTACAATGTGTGATGCAACCTTTGTCAGTTCTATTTGTTCCTTTCTTCAAGAGAATGGCGCTCTAGTTCTGAATTGTTCAGAAAAAGTAGACTGAGGAAAATTTGGGCCATTTCTTGTGAACAGGTGTTCAAAAACAGTGAAGTACCCTTCACAAAGAGCAGGGATGAATTATGGTCTGACCATTTCGGAATGTTTTTCTGCACTGACGCCCTGAATCTTCACCGAAATAACGACCGCCCAGCCAATTCCTTTGCACTGGTGCAGCTTTTGGATTGGCATGTTCATTGAGCAGATTTCGATTTCCAGTTGCAGTATCAGAACAACCAAAATATTTAGATTGCACGTCTTGCAGGATGGGTTTGAAACTGTCGTCCTGATCCACTGAAACTACTGGTACATCCGCGAAAAGATGTCCCAAATTGGGCACGAACCCATCAATGGACCGTTAAAAATGTTTTCCAAAACATTGCTTGTGATGCTTTTTCCAACCAACACGGGGCCCACTGTTGATTGGAAGAGTCGTGTTCGGGCGCAGCGACAAGAGACCTGAGGAAGACTTCAGGCAGTGTCAAAGATAGGTTGTTCTCGTTCTCCACAGGCTGCGTGTGGCCTTCGGCTTTTTTCGTCGGTGCTCGTTGAAGAAGATACTGCCCGACAACACATCTTCTTCAACCAACCAGTCCGATTTGAGGTTGAGGGTTGAAACTTAAATTTTGGCTCAGGAGCCAGAAGGACATGCTTTCCCAGCGAAGACTCAATTTTCAACTCAGACGAGTGCAAAATCGTGTTCTGGTGAAAAGGAAACATTCACTGGCAAGAAGAGATGGCAGGCAATTGAGCCAGTCTCGGCGCAAATCGTAAAAAAAACCAAGACTGGGATAGAATTTTGTTGTGGTCGTGCTCTTCCAGAAAAGCGTGACACGTTCTGACTGAAAACATTTGGTAATTTGAGCCCAACTTCAGATTTGAACAATCACCGGGTTTTGCACGAAATTTCCACTGCGAGTCTCTGTGAGACATTTCGGTTTCATGCAAAGCTGAGTGGAATAAGTTTGTGGATTACTTTCAGCTGCGAAAAGGGTATCGCTCATTAATGAATGCATGTTCGTCAGAACTCCAGGGGTACAAAGCCATATGATTAGTTTTCTCTGCGGTTTTGCCTCCTGTGAGAATTCAGTGGTTGGGAACCATGCAACTTCTTCCAGTACTTAATGGCGGCAGCAGACAAATTGAATCAAACACTGTGAGCCTTTTGAGAAAAAGAATTCAATACAGCTGCAGGCAGAGGAGGGTATTGCGAGAATTCTTAAGATTCCATCAGTCTTCATTAGATGAAGCGGTAATTTCTGTCAGGAAGTGCGTCTGACCATTACCTCTGATTGATTTCTCGCCACAGAAAGTTCAGCGCAAATGATGCACTTCGGCCTTGTACGTATGTTCGTCTCACACGGTTTGTCTTGCACCCAAAAGCACTGAAGATGCGTACATGGAAACGAGCATGCTTCACAGCATTGTGTCGCGTGTCCCTGAGACCTCTTCAATTCAACTGCCGGCATCAAAAGGATACTTATGCTGACTCCAGTGCCTTGAAAGAATTCTTAGTCTTGTTCATGGCCCAAATGACAGATTACTGTGTCAATTCCAAGGCCTTGGGCCTCTGTGTTATGAGATAGTTGTTGCATCATCAGCTGCCAGTATCCAAATAGTACTTATGCTAACTCCAGGGCCAAAGTTCTGTTCATGGGGGGCGGGAGGTGGTCTCACCTTGCATTTCGGACAGACACATACTTGCGCGACCAACAATGGAACAGTTTGGTATCAATGAGATCACAAATTCTTGGTGAGTCGTTCTTGAGAAAAACTCAAGCCACATCACTCCCCCGAGAGAGAACATATGACTCTTGACTTGCATTGCGAGCACCAACAGAGCTTCTTTCTGGAATATCCCCCGAGAGGATTTGGTTATTTGTCTTCGGCAGAAAGGTGAGAGCTGATCGAGCTCAGCAAACAACAGAAGCCATACACATAGTTTAGTTCCGTGTACCTGATACGTCACAAATATTGTGCCAGACGTTGACATTTTCGAAGCAGACAGAAGCATTTCTGCTTTCAACACACGTCAATCAAAACGCAATGCTACAAATATTTTGAGTTACTGCATGAATAATTGAGCATGTCCGGTGTGGAGTGGATACGATGACGTGTATTGTACTCAGGTCACAACAACAGAAGGCCTCTCCCTTGTAAAAACATGCGCACTTGAGAGCAAGGAATCCTCGGTCATTGCCAAAGTTCTTCCACAGGAAACAGTGGAAGTGCCTTGTGTGAAAGAAGCTTCAAACAAGCTGGTCGTGCGTCAGATGTACGGGAGCACAGAATTGCACGGACCACTCCACTGCAGAACAACCTCGTCAGATAAGACACATTTGTGCTGCGAACGTGTGCCTGGCCGAGCAAAGACCCTCTCTGTGCTGGTGTGCTAATGGAGTTGGGTTTCACAACTGGCCGCTCAATAAATTGCCCTTTTTGTGCTCTTGCCCGTCGTTCTCCAGTGATCATTAATCTGCCTTGCAAGCCCAGCGCTTCTTGAGAGCAGCTCGGCCGGCGAATCCTGAGAAGTCAGCAGTAATCTTGTAAAGCCTGCACTTTACCTCATTATCACACCAGATAAAACAGGACTTACTTGTGCGGAGCGACATTACATCAGTGGCCAATCTGCGGTTGTTGTTCTTGTGTCAGCAGCAAGAGCCACCAGACTCTGTGTCGTGACACATCTGCTCCTGGTGGGAGAAACTTGTGCATTGGGACTTGGTTGTCGGCGTTTTGTAATCTCCCCCCAAATCTTCCCGTCATCCCACTTGTTCGACACATGTGCTGAGATGAATAATTTGCTTTCTGTCCGGGGCCTTCTGCAGAAGCGATATTCACTTTATGTTGAGGGGTTTTGCTCATTTTATGCAGCTGTGTTGAAAAGTTGCTCTGCCCCAGGTTTGGTTCAGTCCTGACGGACAAAGGTACGTTATCTGCCATTTCAATGCTTGTGACATCAAGTGGCAGCAAGGGAATCAGGCGTAAGCTATGGGGCGGAAATACACCAGGACATTACGTATTTTATTGCAACATGGGCGGAGAGAGTAGGATTTACAAAGCAGTGCCCAACTGACCAGATGCTCTTTTTTGATGGAGGTTTACTGTTCTGTCTACCGCGCCTGTTTTTAGCACCTCATATTTGCGCAGTTTCGATGCAGAATGAATCCTTTCAGAAGGCGCGTAATGGAAACTGGACTTCACCCGCCCTCGGATAATACTTGGGAGATCTGTCAGATCTTTGGCAACAAAGTCACCCTGGGAGTTGCAACTGTGACTACTGCCCGTAAAACTTGTTTTGTCCTGGATAGTGCAACTTGCAGAATCATCCATGCCAATGAGCTGTCTGATCCACAGTCATGGTACTCTCACCCCCCATTTCACAATCTTGCATGCAAGCTTCTCGTCGATGGCCGCATTGGAAGACCACTTACTCGAGGCGCTGTGTCACGAAGAAGCGATTGCGTCAAGGGGCAGCTGCTTGAACACACGTGGCATGCGAAAGGTTTTTACTCTGAATGAAGGGGATCAAACGACTTGTTCACTGTGGTTTCCATTCATCACCATCCGTCTCTCCCCCCGTGCAGACCCAGATGTGACGTCAGTCGGTGGAGGATGACAATTTGCAGCTAATGGCTCCGGATGACAGCGCGAGAGGAGCGCGCTTTAGTTTGCCTCGCAGAATCACAGCCGCGCTCTGAGATTTTGCATGATTGGGATAATTCCCCTTTTTAGCGAGAATTTAATTTCATCGAGTGCAGCACTTGACGAGCAAAAAAGTAAAAGTGTTAACTGACACGACAGTCCCCTTCGTGCACTTGCAACAGTCTTCTTTTGCAAACCCTTCACGGCTGTCTGTTTGTGACAACAATGGCCGCAGGGTTTCTAATTGGACTTGCAAGTTGGATTCGTCTCGTCGCTACAGATGAGGATGGCGAGATAATCAAGTGGAGTTGCCAACAAGTGTGAAGGAGCCACGCACGTCAGTCACATGTTTGATACCGCTGCGTACGCACTGAAGGAACTTCATATGTACCTTGGGCATAAAATATTCAAAAGCAAACGAAGGAGAATATGCCATGTCTGAGGACGTTTCATGAGTTATGTTTTTGGAGATGCCTGAAAATTTGGACCAATATTTGTCCCTGCATCCCGCATTTTTGACCTCATTTGTCTCTGCGTGTGGCTGCTTCTCATTGTGGAGCGGTTTTCTAGGATCAGTGCCTTTGTGGCTGTTTTACCTGAACTGAATCTTGCCTGGTCTCTCGTCTGCTTTGAAATTGATAGTTCTGATGAGCAACCGCAGATGTGTTGACAAAACTAGAACAGAACACGGGCTGTTTTGAGGGTTCTGTGTTCTTTTGTAATTTGACTAATCTCCACATTTTTCACAAGACCAGTGCGCCTTGCAGCAGCATGCAACTCGTCGCTGAAGTTGAGTTTGGGGACAATTTATCGTTGGTTTGCATGCCGTGCCGGTCACGCTGCTTCAAAACAAGCATCTCCAGGCTTTTCCTGAAATCGGCTCTTTGAAAATTCTGGCCCCTAGTGAAGGAGAAGGGAAACAAAAGCGCAGCACACACCATATTGTGCTGTGTTGGGACATCGTGTTTGCACAGATTTGTTCAGGTCAGTACAGCTGCAGTTTGCTGCCTCCAAGCAGAAGGCAAAAACAACAAGAAACATGGAAATGCAGCTGCGCGGGGCAGGGTGAACGTCCAGGACAAAGTCCCAGCCTGGCAGTCTTTTGCCGCTCCCGTTCATCGTCTTGACACAGCTTCAGCTCTTGACCACGTTTCTCGCGCAGGTAAACTGTTTTAATTGAGCACGTCAGGCAATCATTACGAGTATTCAGCCGGGTTTTACCGTCACTTGACTGAATTGCTCGAAGCACTTGGGGGGCAATAGCCAACTCGCACTTAGTCTCATATTTTACATAGACGCAGGCATGATGCCGTGAGATTCTGTATTCAACAATTGTTTCTCCCGAATTTTGTTTGTCCAACGAAGTAGCATCAGTCGTCTTCGGAAATGGTTTAAGCAGAGCAATCAATTCGTGAGCGACGGCCTGGCCTCCGGTGATGGTTGTCGAAATATTGCTATTGATTGCGTCTGGTTTTTTGCCGTTTGTAGCTTCAAGCAAAATGTATTGAATGCAGCGCGCATGCCGTTGGACCTCTCGGGGAGTCGCGCGGAGCGAGGCTCCAATATTGACGCGATCTTGGGGCTCCAGAAAAGGACAGATTCTTCAGCAGATTCTGCCACGTTGACGGTGCCTCGAAAGGAGCCACCTGATACCACAGAACAGGCCCTTCACCTCCTCCTTCAGAAATTGAAGAAGACATCTTGACATCATGAACAGGATGTGGCTCAAGAAGCGTGTTGGGGACACTTCTGTCCGAAACCCTCGGAATGTGGCTGTTCAGCACGAGGAAAAGGAACAGATCAGAACCCACCTTTGGCGGACAAGAAGCGAACGAGAGTACAAATCAAGAGCAGAATTCTTCAAAAGAATGGGCACAAGGTGATAATGCACTGTGCAATTGGGATGTGTGCGCAGGAACACTTGCGATGATGCGAATCGACGTGATGAACAGAAAGGGATGCAAGATCATCTGAAGATCCTGAAATTCGTGTCGCTGTTCCCATCTTGGTTGTTAAATTTCAGGAAAGCACAATGACCCCTGCGGCTCTTCGAACTTAGATGAAGCCATGGCACGCATGGCATTGTTGTTCCATTTGGAAGAAGCACAATTTCAGATCATTGTCGTGAAATTCTGCACAAACTGTGTGAGCTCACACTTTAAATCAATGGAGCTTCTCGTATTCAGTTGACAACTGCTTAGCATTCATGAACTTCCGTTCCCGACCAATTTCCTTCGTCTCTGCAGAGTCCGCGGACGGCATTGTCGATAATGGCAACTCACAAGTCTCTGTTGAACACACGTACTGGACTACGGTTGGCTTCTTTCTGTACGTGTACGCACGTTTTGTGGACAGGATATCAACTCCAGAACTGGTCTCGTCGTGTTTGGGACTCTCGGGGCAGTTCAGGTTCCAGAAGCTGCGCGTGTGTCCTGCATCTGCCGCATCAGGTACTGTCCTGGAAAGCATGAAAAATAGATGGACCTGCAAAAGGCCCTCTGAACCTCAAAGATGTTCTGGGAAACTTGAAGTCGACACTAGTTAGCCTGATAATTCTTTCACTTGAAGGTAGATAAATTATTCAAGACTTCTGGTGCTTGCGCTAGGACGTGGACGTTCTTCCTCAGTCGACGTGGCTTTTTCAGCGGAGTGCTCTCTGGATTCTGACCCCAACCTCAGTCAGACTTGTTGGATCCTGTGTTGTATTTCTGTCCCCAGCAAATGCCATCCTGCTCACAACGAACTCTTTTGTCTGTCAGGAGGAAATTTGGTGATGTTGAAGATGGAACTTGAGGCAACTTCACGAAAGGAAAGGTCTTTGAGCAGAGTGATGGCAAACAGAACCGTGAGACGCACCACAGTGTTGTCACTTCAACGAACATGAACATAAAGTTCGCTGCAAAGAGGAAGATCAGGAGAAGGACGTTCTTCTTCGAACACCTCCCGTCCCCGTCAATCTCCAGTTATACTTTCTGCAACAACCACCTTCAGATCATTGAGGCACTTTTTACTCGGTGCGCTCCTGAGCTGAGGGATCAATCCTTCTTCGATTGGATTCTGCATGGCAGAAAAGCGCATCTCAGCTTGTGCTATTCGATTGAACGTTTGGATAACTGACAAATGATTCGAGGCCTCTGCGTACGAGTCTAGCTCAAGCCTTGACAAGCATCGGAACCACCGTGATGTGGGGTCAACCCGGCTGTTCCTGAACCTAATTGGAAGGAATGTCCCACGTTGTCTGTTCAGACCTCCATAAACATTACTTCTGCAAGGCACATATTTGGTTTGGCTCCATGTTTTATCTTGAGTTCTTGTCCTCTCTTGACAGGCGGAGACTGTGGCTGTGTAATCACTATCGTCTGCGTCCCGCCTCCTCCAGAGGCTCTCAGAGCCTCAGTCGCCTCGTGTTCGCTTCGTTATTGCGGGAAAAACGAAAACATGACTTTGCATGTCACTCGAATGAAGTTGCTTCACTTCCGCCTGGAGAAACAATGCGGTGGTGATAGCACGAAACAGACTCAATTACCGATGTGGAGTGAGTACTTTGGTGATTGTAGTCCCGGGGAACTGCCGCGCCTGTCAGAAATGAAATCAATGAATGTCATGAATATTTTTCACAACTCAGAGAGTGTGTGTGCGCCAGCATATTGCCCCACCACAGAAAAAACTGAATTCTGAAGAGCAACAACAAACTGCGTGAAGGCATTGCAAGTGTCATCAGGAGAACCTGTTGTTAGAATTCCATCGTTTTCAACTTTTTGAGCCCATTTGCTTCCAACTGGATCGTGATGAAGATGAAACAAACCACATTCAAAGTTCACGAACAAAGGCGTCGAGAATCACGACATCGTGCTGTCGTTGCGCCTTCATCTTTTCCGCTGACTTATCATACTGACGAGAAGGTTTCTCTTGGAAAAAAGTTTTTTTCCCCATCAAGCAATGGAATTTGTTTGCCAGTAGAGTAGCATGGCTTTGGATGGCAGACCCCCTTCACACAAGCATGATGATTGCTTACACAGACCAATGGGTCTGCAGTGACAGCTTGGAAGTCCTTCAGAAAAGATTCATGGGGACGTGATTGCACCTCAGCGCAAGGGTTGTGCGGGTCTTGTGTGCGAAACAGGGCTGCATAGAAACGTGTTTGTGCATCGTAAAATTGAGTGGAAGTTTGCTTTCCATGGGCAGACACAGCCATGGGGCAGGAAACATGATTGGGCTTTTCAAGCTACGATCTTATCGCGTGCAGATTCAAGTGGAGTGCGGCTCCAAAATCAATGTCGCTGAAAACATGTGAGGCTCCCAAAGCTGTTTCAACTTTTTTAATAAAAAGATGAAATGTACGAGTGTCCTGTCCATCTGGTCGTTTCTGTTTGCCATTCGCCATGCTTGCATTTCTGTTTCTTGGTCGTTGCACGCAGTTTTCCTCGGGGCCACGTGGTGGTTTTGCCCACTTTCAATCAGCTGTGTCTCAAATTTGATTTGTGTGGTGAGACGGTCCCTATATGGCAAACGAACTCTGTGTGTGTTGAGATTTGGAGATTTCACAGAAGCTGAACTCGTACTTTGATTGTTTATTGATTTCTTCTGGCCGGAGAAGCCTTGTCTCACGCATGTTCAGTCGATGTTCACTGTGGTGAGCGAGCAGCCAAAAGGATGCGTCTCTGAAGGTTCCTTGTCAGCACACAAGGCCACATCTCTGTTGGTTCTCCACTGTGGATTTTCTGGACCCTCGACCAGGGACATATTTGACCTGTGAATGCGGGTACGATCCCATCCTTCGTTGGACATATCTTTCTTCTTGTTCTGCACGGATTTGAAAGGGACGGAGTCTGATGGCAAATGCCAATCCACTTCTGGAAGGGAGGTGTCGGACCGCCCTGAGTGCCCCAGAGACTGCTTTTGTGACATTTAGAAGACGTCGCGTCCAACAAGATAAAGACAGATGTGACGCCCATGTCAAACGGTTGAAGGCTGCAGCTTTCTGCTGACATGAGGCAGGTTCGGCTCATGTGAAGCGTTCGGGTCTTGTTTCTCAAAAGAGTTTCATTTACTTTGTTCTTTTGGTCATCCGTTGCAACTTATTTGAAGGTTCATTGTCACACACGAACTATTCTGTTGGTGCACGAAGGTTTCTACAGGGTGGGGTATTTTGCCATTCTTCGCTTGCAGTCGCTGAATCGAGTTGTTCCGAAACCAACTGTCTGACAGTTAGTTACTCGCCTGACGTCTGCTCGTATCACTGTCGACTTCACAGATGACTACGGATGTCATTACACTTCTCGTTTCATATTAAAACCCACTTGAAATTCTGAAAAATAAATGGAATGATCTCTTGATCTCTGAAGCTACTTGCGCTGCCAACTCCTTATTCCCTTGGGAGGACAAAGAAAGTCCAGCAGGACTTGCGTTGCGTAGTTGGAAGCAACATTTATTTCAACTCGCCGAGTGCAAAAGAGCAGTTCTGATGGAGATTCACTGCACTGTCTCCACGTTCGTGTGAGACACGGTTCGTGTTGCCGTGTCTGTCCTGCTATTGCCGCGCGCCTCTTGCAGCTACCGGTACTGTGATGTCTGTACTGTTTGTTTTCGTGTGTGTGTGTGTGTGTGTGTGTGTGTGTGTGTGTGTGTGTGTGTGTGTTGAAGGTGGACTGACGAAAAAGTTAGTTGTGGAGCGAAAGTTTATTCAACCGTCCGCCCCCAAAAGCACACACACACACACACACACACACACACACACACACACACATGAACACATACACATGCACACACAAACGGCCTTTTGTTCAGAAATGGTCGGATATGATTCCTTATTGTTGTCTGAACACACAAAAGTTCAGGAAAATGTGTGGAGTGTCGAACACCTCACGCTTTTCTGGCTCTGCCTTGTCAATGTTCAGCTCAGCTTTCTTTGGGCCGGAGAAATAAAGATTATTGCCACCAGTTTGGTCTTGAGCAATCAAGATTTACGAGCACAGATGTGCTGAGGCTAAATTAATTTGTCACCTGATGTTCCGATTCTCGTCCCTCAACGTTTAATAATTGATTGAACTGTGTGTGTTTTGGTTACTCAGCACATAAAATGGCAGCAAATGAGCAGCATTTTTATGTTCCCCACGTACTTCCAACGAACCACCCAAGCTCTCGGGTGATGTCTTCGCATTTTGCACGCATCATCTTGGCATCGTCTGGTTCAGGTTGTCAGCATTGGTGTGCGGATGGCTTTCTCCGCACACACCTGACTTGTTTCGGAAATCAGAAATGATTTTGGAAGCTCTCTCCTTTCAATTGAAAAACGTTTTGCATTGCGTCAGTGATGCAACGACATTACGGAGGTTCAACAAACACGTCCAGTCCTTTTCCGACGTGCCCCAATTGCCGGTAACACAGATACCATTTGGTCACTTGTCATTGGCTCTCAGAGTGTCTCTGGAGACCTGGTTTGGTGTTAGTGTCACTGCTCTGGCAATTCTATAGGGCACCACACGTATGAAATTTTCGGCGTGCCAAACCTTCCCAAAGAAATAAATTAGAAATGACAGAAACTGGGCCGGGCCAGCCGAACAGCCGCAGAGAGAGAAGGCAGAAAGCTGTTCTGTGGGGAGAAGATGTGACACTGGAACTGATGAACTGTGGTCCGGTTAATCCATCTCCTCTCAGATAGCAGGCAAGCATGCGCAGTTCAAGCTGAGGAGAACGAAGCTTCAGCCCGTGAGGCATTCACGATGTCTGGGAAAAATCTTTATCTCTGAATTGCAGGAAATGGAGCTCCAGTGGAGAAAAGAAGGGAATCCACGAAAGAGGTATTTGAATTTCTCTGAACACTCACGTACATTCTGTCTCTCTTCATTTGTCTCAAAATGACATTTCCACTTTTACTGAGACTTGAGACGTGCAGACTTTGTTGGTTGACATTTAGGTCTGTGTTTCAGATTCTTGAACTGGAGTCACTTTTGAAGAAAAGTGCTGGTGAGGACAAACAAGTGTTCCCATCCCAGGTTTGCGTTATTCTTTGAGTTCCTCACACTTTTTCAGCAGACAAAAGCTGCTGCTAATTTGACAGAAACTAATTCCATTCTCATTGATTCCTTTTGTCGCAGTTTTGCGTGGTAATTTCAAGTCTGACAACAAATTCTTTGCATCGGACCGAAATGAATGTTCAGAAAGGAGTGATTTAATTTTCACAAGCGAAAGGTTCCTTGTTGTGAAACAAATGCTTTTCACGAGGTGCTGCAGCACGAATCAACTGAACCCACAGCTTGATGGGCTGGAGAATCTATACAGACATTCCAGACATCCTGTGAAGTCGGACAAGCAGCGTCCAGCAAAATCACTTGACAGATCTGACGTCTTCATCTTGTGCTGAGGAGATAAATTGAAGGCATAGAAGTTTCAGCCAGGGAATTCTTTCGCTCGCAGCACAACTTGTCCGAAAATCATTCCCCTCAAGTTTTGTTTTCAGAAGTTCCTCGAAACAAAAAGGGGGCAAAAGTCTGACTGAATCGAACATGACCGTCTCTGTGTTCCTGCCCACAGCTGAAGGCGGAAGCGAAGGCGAAGGAGGCTGCGCTGGCGGCGGATGCGGCCGCGAAGGACGGAGACGACGCCGTCGACCTGCCGTTCGTGCCGCCCGCCATCCAGGTGGACGGCCTCGCGGAGAAGGACGAGCTCGAGGCGCAGCTCGCCCTGCAGTCCGCCGCGCAGGCCAAGGCCAAGCAGCTGCACCAGGAACTCCACTCACAAGGTACTCACGCTCTGCCTGCGTGTGAAGTTGAGAACGCTGAATGCAGATTGGCACGTAGCTGAGAGCTTGTCCTTGCGCATCTTTGCATCTACATGGTGTGTTTTGCAGTTTTCCTTCAAAAAGTTTTGAGTTTTGCTTGCTCGGTAATCACGACCAAAAACACGTGAGGAAAAAACATGTGGGAAGAAAAATTCCGTGCGCTGAAATTGGAGCATGTGCGGTTGTTTTGTGAAGATGGTGTTGGATGCCACGTGCCTCAGAAAATGCCTTGAAAAACGACGAACACGAAGCTGCTCTTGCCCTTGTGAACGTCAAGAAAGATGAAAGGGCAGACAAGAAAACTTTTAAACTGCATATCAGAGACCTGCATCTGTCGTTGGTTTCTGAAGGAGACGAAAGTACGGACACCGAGGAATCGACCGAGACATCTGAAGACGACGATCAGGAGGAGTCTGTGCCGGAAGCCGAGAGCGAAGACACGGAGGACGAGCCCGAGGCGCCCGACGCCGTCGAGAAGCGGGAGCAGGAACTCTTCCTGCGCTACATGCGCGAGTCGCCCGAACTCTGGCAGGAACTCATGGACTCGGTCGACAACGGCGGTGAGAGAAGCATGCGGGTCCTCTGTGACTCCAGGCAAAAAGCTGTTGTTTTGGCCTCCGTGTTTAACACTGTTTTGAATTCTCAGTTCATCTTGTTCATGACTTTTCGAGTTGGACTTGGCCTTTTGTTGTATATATGTGTGAAGCCCCAGTAGTGATGTTGTAGTATAGTTTATTGTAGAGTATGAGTTGGAGCTCAGTAGTTTAGGCTACCTTCCTCTATGGTGTCACAAGCTATTGTGTGTTGGCAG
>JAAUXT010076883.1_pt1 | contig 52728 bp, 53 predicted proteins | sample 7278171 | NCBI WGS metagenome assembly JAAUXT01 (sample SAMN14350112, study PRJNA611818) | marine sediment metagenome | isolation source: surface marine sediment (1.8m) | place: French Polynesia: Moorea | collected 2018-08
ATGAAAGTGCTGCTGACATACTTTTGGAAGAGGCTGCCTATAGGTGCTTCGATTTGGCTCGCACCGATTTGGCTCATCAGCCCAAATTGTGCAACCCACCTCAAATCACCTGAAAAGAACTGTCCCTCAGGCGCACGTCACACACATGTGCACAAGCACACACGCACACCTTACGCTCAGACAGACAGACAGACAGACAGACAGACAGACAGACAGACAGACAGACAAACACACACACACACACACACACACACACACACACACGGAAATTGCCAGCGTCTGATTTGCCTTGGTGTGTCAGACTGTCCAGACCCGCCAGTAAACACGACGGGGACCAAGGAACCATTCACCAAACACTCCGCTGCGCAACGGGTACCGCTACTTCAGCGCGCCATGTCAACGCGCTTGCAAAATCAGACCGAACGTCAGTGATGGAAAACAGGGCGAGTTCGCTGCATAGGCGCCTGAAGTTTCCTCGGGTCTAAAGTTTCCACAATCCTCTCCGTCCCGCAACGTTTGGGAGGAACTCGGACTGCCGCGTGGCGCATGATGCGCCACTTAGTGCACCACAAAGCTTTACAGAAAACAAAGCACAACTGAAGGTCCGTGGCGAAGCCTGTCTCCAGTGGACCCAGGACCGGGCGAGAGGAAGGGCGATCTCGGTCTCAGCCAACGCTTGACCCTTGGAGGCAGGCACAATTTTCGGGGGTGGGCTGTTGCAATAGGCCCCTAACTTGTTCTCTGAGCAACAAATGCCGTGCGACGCAAACAAATGGATCATCTGACCCAAAGGGGTCAAGGGGGCCTGGGCTTCCGACCCCTGACATACGTCATAGACGTCTACATCGCCTGAAAGCAAGTGGAAATCAACAGGTAGCGTTACAACGCAGACGCTCCACAGCGACACCGCGCACAACGCATCTCCATGTCAAATTGCTCCAATGAATTCCCGGGAGATCAAACGATCCCACGATCAGGAAGCGGCTGCGCGGAGCGGCGTCTGTTGCCTGGCAACGGCGCCTCCACCGCCGTCAGCGTTCAAACGATGAAACCGAGACTGCAGGTGGCAATAGACGTCTATCAGGCGCACACAGGTGCACAGCGATTTCATAGGCTCCGTTCTCATGTGCAACAGTCGATACGTGTATTCATTATGCATATGTAAAGAACACAGAAACCTGCCCGAGAGCTTTTATGCACAATACAGGTCTGTATTTCTGCATTAGTTTGAGACCTGGAGGAAATTCCAGTGGTTTGACACCTCTTGACATCTCTGGACATCCAAGAAGTCCACTGACACACGTGAGAATCTGGGAGGCCTGATGTGTTCAGGGATTGTTGCACTCTCATCACAAACAAACAACGCCAGGACGAAGCTACGCTGCCGCAATCACGCTGAAGAAACGCAGACGCTGACACGACGCCGGGACACGACGCGCTCACAAACGCTTGACACACAACGGTGGAAGGACCAAGGGTTTCGCACGGTCAGGGCTCTGCCGCACTGTTCTGAGCGGCAGTGAAGGAATCGCCACAGGCCACAAGATCGCCATTGACTTCTCCAGGTGAGTGACGGATTCCAAAGACACCGACAAGGATTTATCCAAAACGCTGGAGGCTGGACGCCCGAGGCAGATTTGTTACTCTTTGCTAAAAAGCCCAACACATAACAGATCGTTCTGAGAACACTGGCGAGCCAAAAGCGCGGACAGCAGAAAGTGTGATGAAGACACACACCAAGGCGGCTCAATCATGCCGGACTGTGCAATGTTTGTCAAGGGAGAAGAACGAAAGTGCCAAGGAACATGCGTCGCAAGAAGGGGACACCAAGTCCACACAGCTGAACAAAATGCTTGTCTCTGTCTGGGATACTTTTGCATTGTGCTTGGTTGAGCTCGCCAAACAATGCCCAGCAGAATGATGTACGCAGAAAAACACAGCGATGCACAACAGAGAGCTTGTCGTGAATCAACAGGCGATACGATGCGTGACACGTTCTCAGTGAGCACAGAACCCGCGCTATTCCACTGAGCCTGTGGAAGACGGTCAGCCGAGTGGTGTGACCAGAGGTGATGCCTGTATCTGTGACACATCAGTCCGAGGTGCACTGGTGGGTGGCTTGTTCCAGAAGGGACAGGGAGAAAAGGCATGCACCACGTCCACGCATGCACATGTCTTCCTTCTCAAAACCGAACGTGTGACGTGCGACGTGGCATTACAGGCTGGAAATCAGTTTGGCCCTTTTTGAAATTTTCAAAACACTATTCAGTTTCTCAAAGACAAACACCTGTGTGAAAACAGTTTCTGTTTCACATAACAATTCCGTCTGTGGTCTGAAAAGTGGTTCAAATCAGGAATGTGTTACCACACAGAGGATAGAAAATCCAACACAGATTCTCCAGGGTGAAACGCCACGTCGCACATGATACGGGGACGTTGCACGTGTTGCAACTGAGCCTCCCGCTTTGAACCGGAAGCGTGGACAGTTTTCCGGTGTCACATGATCTATCATTGAAGCCATTGGTTCTCTCTTCTTCAGGGTGATGCGTATGAGGCGGTACGGCGTGGGGCGGACGCACCCGTGGTGGAGGCAGCTGGAGCCGGGTGGAGTCCCGGCCGCAGCCGCAGGAGTGTCGCCAACGGGCCGCGAGTCGGAGGCGAGAGGGGGAGCCACCGCCGCAGCGGCGTCACACAGCGTCCGCCGTGTGCAAAGCAAATCCGCGCTCAAGGTGAGCTGTGTTCATATGGTGTTGGCACACAAGCACGTACGCACACACAACGCATCACACACACGCATCTGTGGCGCACACAGAGCACATGCCCACACGCACACACACACAAACACACACTTGCATGCACAATACACACGCGCATCTTTGGTGCACGCACACACACACACACGCGCGCGCGTACACACACGGTCTACACGCAATCTCGCAAGAAGCCATCGAAGTAAGGATTGAGCTGTACTCACACTGTCGGTACGAGACTCGCAGATTCTCCTCCGTATTCTCTTCGTCCGACGAACAGTCCGGGAGGAACCGGACCGCCATCTCCGCGTCTGCCGCCATCTTGGATTTGTTGCCCCTGCTCCCTCTGGTGCTCAGTTTCTTCTTTACGCCAGAGGGCATCGCGGCGTCGGCAGCGGCGTCCTGCTGCGCGTTGGCGATGCGCGTCGCGTCAAAACTGCGTCTGTGCACAGCGCTTCCCGAGTCTGCGCGAAAAATGTGAAGCCGTCAACTGAAATCAGTTCTTCAGTCTGTTTCACACTGGACGACTCGTGGGCCGCGTCAGTAACGGCAGCTGTCAACTGAGACACGCAGCGCCCATTGATTCTAGAGACGCCAGGCACGACACACCCACTGTGAAGCAGACTTCACCAACTTTCAGCAGATTCACATCTGCTCAGAAGCGATGCTCTGAGGTGTTCCATAAAAATGATGAAATCAAGCTGTCGGCAACAAATTCTACGCAACAGAATTTTCTCGATCTGTCGCATTGAAAAACCGACACGTGTTGAAAAACCTTTGCCAGTGACAGATGTACCGTTCATTCTTCTGTGCATTGCTCCAAAAAATGTAAACGCGCCAAGTTGCACTTAGGTTCTGAACCCAATTTGAGCCACGTTGACTCACAGCCAAAGATACGTGGAGAGAAGCAGTTCTGAATCACTTGAGGTGCAGACCAATTGAGATGGAAGTGTGATAGATCGAATGTGAGACAAAGTCGAAAACGTGCAAAATACAAAGACGAGCTGCTGCGCCTCCGGACTGCTGTGTCAACATGCTCGAAGAAGCCACCGGCCGCTTACGAAAGAAAGAGAACGCTTGAGAATCAGACCTGCACGTTGATCACAGAGTTGCCATCTGTCTGTTCGAGTTTGTACCATGTCGAACAGAACTGCAGTGACCGGGGTACAAATTCAAACCAGGTTGCTCCACAAGAACATTTCTCGATGCTGCAAATCTGAAGCAGTCTAAAGCTGACGGCGGCGTTGCGGGTGGTGTGAGGGGCAGACGGGTTGTGGATGGGCAGAACGTTCAAACAGAGGAAACGTCAAAGATCTCTCCAATATCCTTGCCACCAGTAAATCGTGATACCAACTTTGTCGGCTGAAACAAGGGATAGGCGTGTTCTTCCTTCACACCTGAGACGTTTCATGTCATCTCTAGCGCTCAAAGAGTGCACCCATGTGTCTGGCTGGCGTTTTCTACAACAGCAGTGCATGTTTTGACTCAGGTGTGATGATTTGCCTTGACACCCTCATTTGCAGACCTGTGCTTTCTCAAGCCCCAGCAAAGGCTGGAACACACTTGGTGAGCAGTTCGAACTTTTCTTTCCAACTGAGATGTCAAAGAAAGATCAAGTTTGTCTGGATGAGATCCAAACCAGACAGACTGGACTCGTATTCTGCTTGCATGTTTGTTGGTGTCCTGGCCCAAAAGGACCAAATCTCACATCTGGAAGAAGCCCTGTTTTTCAGACAAGGGTATCGAAGGTCTTGATGTCCGGTGCACCAAACAGTTCAATGAGTTTCCAAGTACTTACTGAAATGGTCTATGATGGAACCGAACTTTAGCAGCGGGTTGGAGACGTCAAACTGTGATAAATCACTTTTGACAACAACAAATCTCAACCACAATCACTTTTTCAATCCCACAAGCGGCTAGAACCAATCTCTCAACAGAAAAGAACAAATTTTGAAGTTGTCACATTTATTTATAAGTCAAATAGAATACTACAATAATGTTTCAACAACTTTGGAATGTTTTTGACATCAAAATACTTCACACAACTCATTTGTTTGTTTTCTCTATGTTCTGTGTGGCCCATTTCAGCAATGGCGCCGGCACTTTTTTGAGGGCGAATGTTATTTTTGGAACTTTGGCTGTTATCTCACTAAACAAAGCATATTCCTCACGCCCAAACAGCGCAACATAGACAGAACATCCGACACCAGGAATTGCAGCGCCATAATGTCATTAAAAGTAGGTACTTTGGGAGATTTTGCTGTTCTTCAGCAACGAAGTTCGTGGCGTAGAAGATCCAGAAAAAAGTTGATCACCTGACAACTTGGACAGGGCGAGAGAAAAGAAACTCTGGACCACGGTAGACGTGGAACAGCATGATGTTGTGAATGTTGAGAACAGGGAGCTTTCTGCACAGAACAATGCGGTCCACACAAAGCAATTTTTCAACTCTCCAAAGACATACTCTCCCTTATTATCGCCCATGTGCCGTGACAGGTTTCCCCCAAAACGTGCAGAAAGTAGACTGGAGGTTGATTTGTCACGCGTGCAAGTTGCTGGAAGGTTCTGTCCCCGCAGAAAGGTCTGGTTGATTCACAGATCTGGTTCTGCGACGGATCCAATGTTCGGCCAGGGCGCCACCAGGGCAGGACTTCTCAAAGGGGAAAGGTGGGGGGGGGGGGACAACTCCCGTTTATATACAGAAGGAACTTTGAACGCTGACGTGGGACAATCTTCAGCAGAAGTTTGACGTCATGCTTGGGGTGAGGTGGTTATGCTGAACACTTTGGATCCACTAACTGTAGCCTTGTAACTGTCATGCCAAGCCTTTGGGCACCTTCTCACTCAGTAACTAAATCTCGACATGTGTCACGCAGAAGGAGACGCCGTCGGACCAGCAGCTGCACCTGGCGGCGCTGCAGGGAAACATCGACCAGCTGCGCCGCGTGCTCGAGACCGGCCGCGTCCACATCGACTGCAAGGACAAGGTACACATAGCACCTGCCGCACAGAAACACATACACACACATACACACAGGGCCGCTCCTTGCAGGCGAGATTATTCCCTGGAAACTGCTCCTGTGACAAGTATGTCTCTACGTGTGTGATTGAGCAAGCGAAGCTTTCTGCACATTTCAGGAGGGGACGACGCCATTGGTTCTCGCCGCAGCCAATAACCACGCGGAGTGTGTGCGGGAACTGCTGAAGCAGGGCGCCGATCCCTCTGCCAGGAGACTCGTAAGTTGAAACACAGCCAAAGCGTCCTATTCATAACCTGGGGATTCGTCCCCGAATCACTGTGAGTCAGGTTGAAGATAGTGTTTTTCGTTGTTCAGGGAAACGCAAGTGTACAGCAAGTTTGAACGCGGTGGGATTTGTTTTTTTTGTCAACAAACACTCAAAAACGAAATGGGATGAAACAACTGTGCAGAAACCTGATGCACAGCGATCGTTTTGTTCTCTGATAGTCAAAGATGCCACGTTTTCTACACAGACGGGAACGTGCGCCCTGTTCTTCGCGGCGCAGGGCGGATTCGTTGAGATCGTCAAGGAGCTGTTGTCACACGGGGCGCCGGTCGACCTGTCCAGCTACGTGAGTGATGTCGTGGCTCGGGGAGGGGGAGGGGCGGACTTGCAGAGCAGAAGTGGGTCGTGTGTAGGCAAGGTGGCTGTTCAGCGCATCGAGGCGTTTCTGTTGAAAGGTTGAGCTGATGTCGCGTGGTGTTTTCGCCGACCTCAGCCACCACCTTGCGCCGTGGGCGCAATGCATTTGCATCCGCAGCTCAACTTTCCGCCAAGCTTTGGTGACCAAACACGAACTGATGGACGTTTTGGGGACTCGCTGCGCAAAGTATGCGGCACTCGCAGCACTGTTTCCTCTCGACCTCGTCTGCGCTTCATCAAAGGTCCTCAGTCACTGACTCCGTCCGTGTATTTCAGGACGGCGGAACCCCGTTCTTCGTCGCCTGTCAGTGCAACCACATCGAGGTGGCGGAGCTGCTCCTGCAGCACCACGCCAACATACACGTCAAGGTGGGCGACACTGCGCAGGCACAAGCTGCTGCTTTGTGCTTTGAACAAAATCCATATGTGCTTGGTACCTGAATTGGTCAACCAAATGAATTTTTCTTTCAGCTGAATGCCTTGTTTGTCACGTGTGTGTGTGTGTGTGAGAGAGAGAGAGAGAGAGAGAGCGCAATTGTGTGTGCGTGTGTGTGTGAGAGAGAGACAGGGATACAGAGAGAGAGAGAGAGCAAGTGAGTGTGCTTGTGTGTATGTTGTGTTCACGTGACTGTTTTCCCCTTCAGATGGTAGATGGCGCGACGCCGCTGTTCATCGCGGCGCAGAACGGACACCTGGCGATGATGAAGTTCCTGCTCGAGCACGGCGCAGACGCCAACGCCCCCCGCAAGGTTGGACTCAGTTTGGAGTTGTCGCACATGCTGTCCACGACGTCTTTGGTTCTTCATCGCATTGACCCTCCAACCACTGAGCATCCGAAGAACTACTGCTGTTCTGCTTGTGTGGTGTTCAAATCTGCAGAAATAGAAACGACGCATTTTGTTTTCGAATATTTGCTCAAACAAATTCAGGCCACTTCTTGTGCCACACCAAACGTATTGTTTTGGAGATCATGTCCCATTGATGGAGGATACTGGCTTCTTGTGAGGCGGGCGCACGCTTGACTGAACCTTCCCGCCATGTTTGCTGCAGGACGGCGCGACGCCGCTGTGGATCGCGTGTCAGATGGGTCACGTGGCCGTGGTGCAGGAGCTGATCCGCGCAGGCGCAGAGGCGGACGCCGCCAGAGAGGTGCGCGCGCAGCAAGACGCTGTCTGATGCGTCTCAAGATCCTGAAATTTCTTGCTTCATTTCTGTTCTGATGAGCAAGACCCCAAAGCCTCGAAAAACAACTAAGCTGTACATTTGGGGTAGTTTCAAAGCAATTTATTTGTTCGCAGGACGGTGCTACCCCGATGTTTAAGGCGTGCCACAAGGGTCACCTGAACATCGTCCGAGAACTGCTCAAACACAAGGTTTCCCTTAACCTGCTGCAGGTCAGTGTACGAAGATAGTTGTCGCGCGGTGCAGGGAAAAGCAAGACATCTGCAATCCAGTGTGTCTGGTCAATTGTTCAATCTCGAGTCGCAGACACCTCAGAATACACAGCGTACGCGTGTGTTTGTTCCGCATTTCCCCAAACGTTTTCACAAACTTATTGACGCAGCGCTTGTTGAGTTGCACCACAACTGATTCTCCGTGACGCAGTGTTGTTGTCATGGTTACGAATGTCTCTGTTGTGTCGGCAGAACGGGGAGTCCGCGCTACACGCGGCGTCGCTCTTCGGTCACGTGAAGGTCGTCAAGGAGCTCGCGAAGGCCGGAGCCGACCCCAAGGTTCCCAACAAGGTGCGGTGGTGTGTGTGTGTGTGTGTGTGTGTGTGTGTGTGTGTGTGTGTTCATACCAGGATATGTGAACATTGCTTGTGGTGTGCGTGCGTGTGTATGTGGTGTGTGTGAACCTGGGGACTCATTTTGTTTTTGGGGAGAGTTGGGGGTGAGGGGGACGAGTGAGTCGCTTTTGTTGGTCAGCGAATGTTTCAGATCAAGAGAACAGCAGACAGCGCTTGTTCAACAGTTTGTCCCCCGTGTCTGTGAGACACCACACTGATCCTGATGAACTGAGTGTGGGCGCGTTCTATTCGCAGGAGGGGCAGGTTCCGGCGGACCTGTGTCGCGAGGCGGGCTTCGAGCAGCTCGCGAAGTGGCTCGACGACGTCGCGAACGGAACCATCAACCCGGCGACCGTCTCAACATGATCAACCCAACCCAACCCGCCCGACACCTCAACCTCAACCCGAGCCTCGTGTAGACATCTCAGCCTGACGCACAACCCGTTGCCATGGAAACCCGATACCTCAACCTGCACCTTCATTCAGCCGCCACGATGCTGCTGCTGTCCAACACGACTTGCCTTGCAACTGAATCCTGAACAAGTTGTCCCTCATCCACACTCCCTGTACAAACACTCGTGTAAGCCTCTCTGGGTGTGAAGGAAGTCCCCGTTGTCATTCTTCCCACTGAACCACAGCCAGCTGCCTTGACCGGCCGGTCAGCTGCTGCTGCTTCCACATGAGCCCCCCCCCCCTCACCCACCCCAAAAAACTTGCAGTGTCTTCTCTGCTGACTTGAATTCCAGACTCAAAAGAGATAAGCTCATTGGATGTGAAAATTTCTCTCTTGCTTGTGGATAAAATGCTTCTGTTGACATTCTGAAAAGAGGAGACTCAAATGAGGCAATCGTGCTATCTGGTGCAGAAGTCTCTTCTGCGAGTGACTGGTTGATTTGAAGTGGTGCTGCACAGAATCTTGCATATCTCAAGGCTTTTACTGGTGGCGCTGTTGGAAGATTTTACAGAATAGCGGCACACATAGATTGAATTGAAAGAATCTCGAGTGTAGATCCCCGGACATCAAGTCCTGGGTGGATTTCTCAACTTTGGTTTCCTTTGTTTTGTCGTTTGATGTCAAGACAATCGGGTGCTGGTGTAGGGTCTCAAAGTTTGCACTTCAAAGTTCCCAAGCTGACTTCATGCTCGGGTCTTTCGTGAGCCATCAAGGCATTGTTAGAGCCTTCGGGAGTCAATGAGGCTGGCAGAATCGAATGGACAGTGCAATGCAACAAACCAAATCGTGATACTTGTGATTTACATTTAATTTCCCAGGATACTGAAGCTTAGTCAATGAGTTGTCATGGAAACTAATCAGACGTTTTCGCTTGGATCACGTCTGCTTCGCAGCTGTGCAGACTCGCAACCTGGTGTACAAGATGTACACTTCGTGCTGTTTTGTTTGAACAAAATAACAATTGTTGAAAGCTGATGCTTTTGAAGGATATCGAATTTCGAGCTATTTTACAGAAAACCATGTAATCATCTGCTCTGGTGCCAGCTTTGCACGATTCACGCGATTATTTTGTTCGTTTTCCGCAAGTCCCATGTTTGTCAATCAGTCTGTGAAATTACTTTCAATGGTGGGTGTGAAACGAAAAAGCTGGAAACACATTCGTTGAATTGGAATCACCAGTGAAAGGAAGGAAATAGGGAAACAGGGACGAGTTATGAACATGAGCTGCTGTTGTGACCAATTTCACCCTGGAGGTGTCATGCGTTGTCCCCTGTTCGTGTCAATGGACGCAACATCCATCGACATGAACTGTGACGCGTCGAGTGAAGCGTCTCCAGTGTGAAACAGGCCTCACATTCTGTTGTTTATTTTCATCTGTTGTACATTTCGTGATGGTTGTAATTTATTGTTGATTATTGATCGTTCTATGCTGCTGATTTGTTTTGGCGCAAGTGGAGCCACTGATGGGGTAGCCCCTAGTTTTGTACGCTCGGCACCACCGAATTCGAACGCCGATTTCTGACAGAAATTTGTTCAACTTCCAGGATTTAAATCAGTCAACTTGCACTGAGGTTGCATTTTGTCAACAGATGGGGACATGCTATCCCACAGTTGCTTGCGATATCACGTGTCTCGAATTCGGCGTTCGAGCAAGGCGGAGCTGAGTGACCTGCGCAGAATGGGTATTTTTGACACAAAAAGTTGAGCCAATCAAAGTTGTGCCAGACTGAGTCACGTGTCGCTGGTCTGGATCCTCGAGTCAATGGCGCTGCGTGAGAAACGCATTCGGTGTGAATCCATTCTGTGCAGGATTGGATGCAGTCTTTTTCAGAAAGAGAATAGAAAATGGGTGAGGCCAGAATCTGACGTGCCTTGTCTTTCGTTACGTTTTTTGTTGTGTGAATACAAAGTCATTATCTCGGTTGTTTTCGATTTGTTACTTGTGGTAGAAGTTCCTTGATGGTACGTACAGCTGCAATTGATTTTTGGTAGACTAGGTGTGGACTTTTGTTGGGTTTTCCTTCAATTTTTCTCGACGAACTTTTGTGATGATTGCCTGAAGTATTTTGTTGAGTTTTGTTCAGTCTTTAGTCAAGTAGATCAGAGTGAAAAGTTTGCAACTACGGGTGAAAAATGTTTGGTTTCTAGATCAGTCAGAATGGAAAGTAGATTTTGTATCTTGCAGAGAAACTCGTGCTAAAATTTGTATTTGGAGGCGATTTTGTGAAATTTCGTTGCTATGGAGACGACTTTGCGTTGTTACGTGTTGTTGGTTGCGCTCGCCGCCGTGTTGACTTTGCTGCACAAATTATTGACTGAATAAAATCTGAAAATCTGAAGAACCAATGTTTGTCTACGAATCGCAGATCTTCCCGGAAACTCGTTCAACACAAATTGCTTACGCTCAGATACAGGCTTAAATATTTTATTCTTAACACAAACTTTCAGACGTTGCGTTTTCGTCAGAAAACCAGCACAAAAAATTCTTTTCATCTTGTTCGATTTTTCGGAAACTTTATCATTTTGAACAGATCTGAGACGTTGGAATCTGCTTGTTCAAAAATTGCAAATACAGTACGAATAAATATCACCCCATTGCGGAGTTCGTAAAAGATCCAAAAAGAAAGATTTGGCAAAATCAAAAGTCCTCAATGATTGAATCCAAGAATTTTTTCCGGACTCCACAACAACAATCACAACTATTCTTGAAAGCGTCAGAAACGAAATCTTCAATAACTTCAAATGTTGCGGCAATTTTCCAGAAGAGACGAGCAAGCGAAAATCACATCCATGATCAACATGACATTTCACACATTGGCAAGAGAATTTGAAAGAACTCGAACTTTCGCAACTTGCATGCTGTAGGAATGCTACGCGAGGCCTGCAGGGTTCACACCAAGACGCGTCACGCGTTTCGTCTCCGTGCAACGAGTTGGAGTTGACAGGGACGCAACGCGCAAAACGTCCAGTGCGAACTTCACTGCAGTTTGATTCTCCAAATGTGCGGCAGTTCCTGGTCATTTGTTGTCCAACGGGACACGTACCTACATTTTGAAGGGAACCCAAACTGAACAAATGCTCCACAAATCTACAAAGTTTTGGCATACAATATGAAAACGCGCAAGTGAGCAGAGAGACGAAGCAGCAGACAGAAGAATACTTGTATATGCAAAGGCCGCTCACACTGACCATCTTGCTCAACTCAATTTCTTCTTCGGATACCCAGAAACAATTCCCTCAGAGGCTTGGGGCAACAGAGCCTTCGACACCAGCAGAGAAGGCTGTTGTGACTGCTGTGGAAAGTCAGAGCGTACAAGGTGCATTTCTGCTTATCTTTTGTCGATCTTTTGCAAACTGCCGATGCAACGCAGACGCCGAAGACTGCGAACCCCTTGCATCCGAAAACACTGGTTTGTTGCTCTACAAAAGACTGAAAACACAAATAGAGCTGTACGACTTTGAGCTGGAGAACAAAACCAATCGGTGCTTACACGACAGACCTTTGTCACGCAGTCAGAATAGCCAACCGACACAATTTTGTGAGAAAATAGATCTGCGTCTGGCCCCACCGAATCCGAACACCTTTCCCGGCAAGAAAATTCAGTTTGACTTTTCCAACATCAACATCTTGGGATTCGATGAGATTTTGTTTCGAGTGAGTTCGGGTTCAGTGAGGCCAGTGTGCAGTGGATAATGTTGGCTCCGACGCAACAGACTTACTTTTGATAACTGCTGTACAGCCAAGATATTTACACGATAAAGTGTACACGGGGCGACGCAAGTGCAAGAGGAATCGCAGATCTACGGACTGAAATTCGTTTTGCACTTGATAATACCCAGTCTTACGGTTCTAATACTACTGCAACAGCGTCTTCACACAGAAATAGATTCTACATCTGAAGTCCCACTCAATCAATGCAAACACATCAAGGTTTGTACAATCAGCAAAAAGGTCTCCAAAGTGCATAAATTCTCCCAGCAGCCCCCTCCCCCAAAAAATAATCAATATTTCATCCAAATTTGAAGAAAACATTGTGGCGACAATCATATTTTTTGAAGATGTTGTTTTCTCCTTTGAACCTGAGGTTTTCAAACAGTCTACCTGTTCGTGGCGCCTTTTGGACCCAAGACTGGGTTCACACTGCGGCCTTGCACAAGTCAACGGGCGAAGTCAACGCAGTCGGACTTGTGCACGACAATGTGAACCCGACCGAAAAGCTCCCCACAAAGGCACAATTTCTGCAGCACACAACACAAATCGCAAAACGTCTGGAAATACGTTTTCTGAAGTTTGTCAACACATGTTTTCTGCAAGAACTGCTCAGCTGAATGAAGTGCACGCGACAATGTTCTGCAAGTCTCTTCTGCACTGGCTATGTGATTATGTGCGGTTTGCACACACTTTTCTTTCTTTGCAAGGGAGCCACAAAGCAACTGAGGTTCACAATTTTTCTTGGATCCACAAAAGAAATGTTCACGCTTGAACCTTACCAAAACCAAGTGACAATTCCACCTCCATTTTGCATATTTTGGTTTGTTCCAACATTGCCCAACCCCTGGTCAAGCACTCGAACCCAGACCTCGAACACAAGCTCGTGACGGTCTTTGCTCTATCACAGCTGTCACAGAGAATCTCCCTCTGGAAGCACCCCACTCACAAAAGCCTAAATCACACAAGTCACACCACTCTCCACTTCAACGGAACACAACCAAATCTTAGATGTCTGAACATTTGTGACAAGTTCATGATTTTTGAACAAGTGACAACTGGACTGGTTACAACACTGTGCACGTTGCTCTGACGAGGCGCGTTTCACACTGGACGCGTGACGCGTCGCGTTCCTGCACATCATCAGAGGGCGTTGCGTCTCGGCATCGACGCAGCGCCATTTGACTTGGGCTTAAACGCACCCAGTGTGAAAGACGCCTCAACGTGCGTGGTAACAACGGAGTATGACGCAGAGATTATTGTGTGTACATCTCTCGGCACAGGTCCAGGCCGAATACCCCGCCATAACAATCGCTTGTATCCTGGTCAACACAGAAAGGACACGAAACCATAACAACACGAACTTCACAGGAACAGACAGCAGTGTGGGAGACAAAGCTTATTCTGTGGGCAGCTGTTGCACAAGCGCACCGTGTCACACAGACTGACGTGGACTAGAAATTTAGCGCCAAAGAAAACAACCTTTTGTAAAGTTTCTGGCTCCCCACACTGATTATGAAGCTTGAAGTTTCCACTGTGTAGAGATTGCAAGTTTGTTGACGGAAATACTGTTGCCGTGAGAACGACATGGGTGAGGTTTCCATGACAACAACGGCTGCGAATCAAGACGCGTGTTTTGACGATGTATCCGGGCTGGACTGCACTGCGCTGGATTGCAAAACGCAGAAGGAAGGGCGGTATGTACAGAGGCGAGAGCGAGCCGGCGACGCCGCTTTAGATGTCCGGGATGGAATGATCCATGAACTTCTTCACCAGACTCGAGCCCATGCTGCAAACAGATGATGAAGACCATGCGTTCGCTGTTTGCACAAAGAGCTTCTTGCAACAAGTGTCTGCTTCCCCCTTCCCCCAAACCAAACATTACAAGTAGGTTTGGAACAGCCCAATCCCTGTCGGACACCAGAGCAAGGTACTTGTGAGATGTTTCAAGTCCCCACTCCCGAAAGCCAACAGCTGTTGAGACACTCAGCCTGGTCAATTGTCACCCGCGTTCAAGCACGTGTCTTGAGTCCGACACGTCAAACATTCTCCATTGATGCTGTGATAGTTGTGTCTCATGATATGAGACCCAGAACAACGCACGAGTGTGTGTTAGTCGGCGTGACGGTCTCACCTCTTGACGATGTGGTCGTAGATGAAGGTTGGGATGAGGGTGATGGTCACTGTGGACCCGACCGAGTCCACGATCTCCCCGATCTCCTTGTCCTGAAACAGTCAGTTCATCAATCAGGCATCAACCCGCACGGGTCGATTTGGGGCTCCCACGCTCATTTGTTCGTGTCGTTTCCCCAATCAAGTCAAAGGGACGTGGACGCAGGACAGCGCAAATCTTCCGGCCCCCTCGCTCCCCCCTCACCATGCTTGTTCTCCCATCCCTCTCGACCCCACCCCTCACACTCACCCCTCGTGACCCCACCCCTCACACGCACCCCTCGCCTCACCACGCACCCCGCCCTCACCTTCATGCCGACGACGTTCTGGCCGTTGACCTCGACGAGCTGGTGCTCGGTGAGGACGCCGTTGCGCGCGGCGGAGGAATCCTTGACGATCGCCGTGATGCGGCCCTCCTTGAACACGAAGCCGATGTGCCCCGTCGAGTCCTTCTGCATCGTAATTGTCCGCTCGAACGGCCTGACAAAGTAGATCTCCAACATTGAAAACTGCTGCATGCCAAACGGCAAAATCCACCCAAAATGCAACAGTGCTTCCGTGGTGAAACAAAGTCAGGCACCATTTCATCAGACACGCTTGTTCCAAGCACAACACTCCGGTCTGCCCTCCCTCACCTGTCGCGGATGGCCATGGTGATCTTGTCGCTCTTGCACTTCTTGAGCACGCTCATGCACTTGTCCGTGTCCCAGCCGGCCGTGTTCTGCCCGTCGATCTGCAGGATCTGGTCCCCGAAGCGCAGCCCGGCCAGCGACGCGGGCGAGTCGCGGTGCACGAACGCCACGAAGATGCCCTGGGAACAGAGGACGAAGCGCGTTTCAGACTGATGCGTCTCACTTTGCCATAAAATGCAATGATGGTCCGCTCATAGTGAACGTGGCCGACTGTTTCATACTGGACAAATCGTGCCCAACGCAGCGTCTATAAACGCAAGTACGTGTTCAGCCTTTGTTCTGACAACGCCATGTGTTGCAACCCTGCCTGGCGACTCAGTACCGCATTGTGTGGCGACCAAAAGCATATGATATCACGTCGGATACGAAACAGGTTGGAATGCGTCTGCACTTTGCGTTGTGCGACTGTGTCGTGACTGTCACCATACCTTGTTGACACTCTTGACGCGCATCCCGATCTTGCCCTTGGCGTCCTTGCACAGCACAATCTCGCGCACCCCCTGGCGGATCTCGGCGCGCCGCAGCCCCAGATTATCGCCCGTCAGCGGCGCGATCTGCATCTGCCCCGCGGTTGCCGTGCGCGCCACGTCCATGCCCTGAAAATATCGTCCATCACTCAATCAGTGGGTGTGTTCTATTGTCACAATTTGTGGATTCTCAGAACTTGACGACAACGGAAAGACTTCGCAACGAGACACGACAAAGTTGCAGTTGAAGTCTGCAGTGGATTTCATCGAAATCGTCAAATTTCACGTCAAAACGCATTCGTTGTCAATCGAATTGGAACCCTTCGCGAACACTGCGGACGTGTCCTGTGCCTGCACAAACCAGCGCAGTTGAATTCATGCAGCCTGTAATTGGTTGCTGCTGATACACATGTACGGAACTGAGAGTCCAGTTTTGAGACCGGAAGTAAGCACGCCGCGTGGCGCCCTCACCTGGCTGGGCACGAGCTGCATGTGTTGCTCAACGACCTCGGGGCTCAGATTCAGACCCATGTAGTCGTCAAGGGACGGGTAGAGCGCCACCACCGCGCCGCCCTGAAACGAGACGGAGGGTTGAAGTGCGTAGTCAGACACGCACACACACACACACACGTGTACACACACACGCACATACACACACACGCACATACACACACACACACACACACACACACACACACACACACACACACACAGATCAACACGTGTCCGCGGAGAACTGCACAGTCCTCGCTTGAAGATACGTTGTGTGCTTCACACTTCACGCAACATCTCGTGCGAATCTGAATTCGTCACGTGAATATGACTTGCCCTCTTACACTCTGTGGCTTGCAAACGAATTCTCAATCTTTGGTGTGTTGTTTTGTCTCGCTTGCCGTGTCAGCCTGGAGTTACGAATCTCTGTACCCATGATTCTTACCTGCTGTGGGTACGCCGTCTGCGCCGGGTACGCCGCTCCGTACGCCGGTGGCGCCGCCTGGATCGCCGGCTGAGGAACGGTCGCCGCTGCCGCCGACATGTGCGCGTGCTGCGCCTACAACACGGAACAGGGACGATCAGAGGCAGTTGAGTGAATGGACGGTTCGTCATGCAAAGCGTGTGCACCTTTTTTGCGCGCAAGGGAAATTTGACTGGTGCCCAGTTCGCCAAAAGCAATTCAAGTCTCATGCTGCCAGGCCCGAGACCAGGTGATTCGCTCCAGATGCAGCAAAGTTTGTGCTGCCAGTTGTCTTTTTGAACCAAGGCCCCTGCCTTCGTCACATCGCTTCCACTTCCTTGTGCGTATCAGTGTACAAATGAGTGGTGAACCTGGAGCAAATGGCAATCTGGCAACTGATACAAATCACATGCGGGAGAACATGTGATGCAGTTTGAAGCAGGAAACCAAAGTTGTAATTTCCACGAGACTTCCCAAACCTTTCAATTTCGAGCTCGTCCTTGTGTGTTTCTACAAGGAAACTTCTTGGACCACGCCCCCTCCCCACACAAACCCGTCGACTCTCACTCAACTTCCCCCTCCCCAAGAATGAGAACCCGAGACATGGCTGACTCACCTGGGCCATCTGGTCCACCTTCATATCCTCGAGTGACGGGTACAGAGACATCGTGCTTGCTTCTTCTGTCCTTGGATTCGCAGCTGAAGAGCCTGAAGATAATTCACATTCGTGTGACCCACAAGACTCAAGTCTCCCACGTGTTCTGTTGTATTCGGTGTGCACGCACAAAACTGATGCCACGCGTTTCACCTCCACGCTTTTCACGTAAAATGGATGTGCAAGTTGTCGTCACCAGTTTTTAACTCCGGATACAGTCTCGTGAGCAACAGTCATTGCACAATCTTGCTTCCTTTATCTTTGCTGACCCCTCAAGACATGTGCGGTGACACTGCACTTCGTGTCATGAACTGACCTGATCTTGTGAATGAATCACTGTTCGACTTTCAAGGCTTCACGCCAAACACACAAACTCCCAACGCAATGCCCCACGATGGTCACCACAGATGGAGTATCTCCTGTTTACTGAGCAAACCGAGTCTTGTGACTGTGACTCGCATGTGGAACAAGAAATGGAACAGTTTGGATCAGCAACTTTTGCTGGTCCACCTTGTCTCAGAAAAGGTGGAGGTTGCCTGCGAGTCGTTCTGTGTCTGGACCTGCACTGTGGTCCTGATTCCATGGTTCAATGAAAAAGTCGGTGGGTGGGTGTGGCAAAGGAGTTCTGACGGTGCCAGTGTGGTACTTTTTCGCTGTCGAGGGTTCAATGGTACCTTTGACTGGAGCCAGGGCAGAACAATCAAGACCAAAAACCGTCTGTGTTTCACAGAACACGAATCGAGTCGTCGTTCTTTCGAAGGGGGGGGGTCTGTTCTTGTGTGACTCAAGTTTTGGTCAATCTGCCCTGGGCCCCTTGCAGATTCGTTCGCTTTCTTTCAAAGCGCAAAGAGCGGAATTGGTACCCTGTGCAATCCGTGAGAACCCAAAGACCGCTCAAAATCCAGTCTGCACGGCGCCCAACTTCCACGAACACTGGCGACGTGACTTCAACACACGTGGTCGTGAGAGCGTGAACCACCACAAAATCACGACCCTCCCAAGGTCGGAAATTCCACGGTGGTTCTCAACTGCGTGTTCAGTTGGTATGTGAACGCACGCCAGAAGAGAAATGGCAATCTCTCCTCTCTCTGACCGGAGTGTGGATAGCTCCGCTGGTATGACACGAGCACAATTCAGGACGGCAGGGTGGGGCAGACTGCAGGCAAAAACTGGAAAATTTCGCAGTTTCCTTCGAAAAAGATCAGTGTCCAGATTCAGTGTCGAATTCACCCAAAATCAGCAGAACAAACAGACATTCTGCCCCAGACAACTTCAACTCATCAAAGAGGAAATCATCAAAGCAAATAAATCCGATAACTTGATCAAAATTGATTTTCGGTTCCTGGATCCATGATCATGATCAAATCGTGCAGATTCAACACGGAATTTCACACAGGTTCAACAAAGAAATCTTTCCACCAGAACCTTCAGTCAAAGAACCTTCCAGCGGTGGTGTCACCGATTTCCTTACCTTTCTTGGGTTCAAATGTCCTTTAAATTCCTTCGAAATAAGCTGTCTTTGCCTCAACAGACGTGAGTATTTCACAAACTGCAGGTGTGTTTTGGTCCTTCGGTCCGTGACGTGTGGATCATATGGCTATGACATCACAAATGGAATCTAAAAATAGAACCGGAACCAAGAGTGTCATGAAATACTTCGGGGCAGAGTGTAATGATAATTAATTTTTCAATAAATATTTGTTTGTTGTGACATGGTTCACATGACACGCAGAACATGTTTGTTTTTTACTTGTACAGTGTTCGTCGTGAATAGTGTTCATTTCAACCTGCCGCTTGTCTTTCCTTGACGTTTGAAATTAAATTAAATTTTGTGTATCAAATCTCCCCAAAACATTTTTGCCACTCGCGAAAAATCTCGCCCAGTCTTGAAATGCTGAATCAATGCAGGCGTTCTCAGCTAAAGTGTAAAACACATAGAAAGTTGTTCAGATTGAAAGTTTTTGTATTTGTACACACAACAATTTTGAAAAGTATGAGGCTTGATGTGGGGAAATCCCGCAACCAGCGCCCCCTGTGATCAGCACGACTCACTCCCTTGTCCGATTCCTGCACCAAATTCGATTTTCACCCTGGCGATTTTTGAAAAAAGTAACAATTTCACCCAATTTTGATCAGACGAAATTATCAAATCTACCACAACAGAGTTTATTTCGTTGCAGTTTGTTCTGGATTGAACCAAGAAGCAGCATTTGGTTAATTTTGGTGGACGTGTTTGTGCCGGGGTGTCAGTTCACGGATAGAGCTTCAGTCTAGAAACTTGAGTTCATGTTTCAGCTCTTCCTGGTGAAAAGAAGATTTCGAAGCATCTTTGACAAGTTTTGAGGCAAAATGAGCGACGAGCCTGGTAAGATTCTTCTTTTTTATGATGTCAGGGAAAAGTTGATAGAGTTTGGTCAATCAGATGTGGCTGTGAGATGGAATTTGAACGATTTTCTTCATTCGTTCATTCTCCCGGGAAAAATGGATTTTTGAACCCTTTGACAGGCAATCCAAACGTAAACAAACCCGAACAGCCTCTTGACCTGTCAGATCAGTTCCAAACTCATGTGTAACTGCGTGTAAGTGCAGGGAAACGCAGTTTCAAGTTCCAGTGTTGAAGCAAACAACTGACTGGCCGTGACAGGAGCTGTGCAGTTGTTTGGAACCCAGCCCTTCACTCCGGAGTTCGAAGGGAACTGGATTCTGACAGTTGTCACACAGCTCACATCAAGGTCTGTCTCTGAACTTGAGACGGCAGACTCTCTGTTGACAGTGCAGCGATTGGGAAGTTGTCAAGTCAATTTATGGTCTTTTGTCTGATTGCACTGCTGCTCGAGTGTTGAAGAGGTTTGCTTGGAGCAAATCTGTCACCTGAACAGGATTTTCGTTGGCAAGTGAGAGCTTGCACCATCAGTTTCGTGTGTGTGTTGCGTCTGTGAGAGTAAAACGTGAAAGGTTTTGCTTGGCGTTATTTGTCACCAGAGCTCAACGTTTGACCGAAAGGAGATGACCCGGCCCCGACAGTCACCTGTTGGACAAACGTGAAGATCCTGTTGACACAGCTGACTGAAAACATGGGATCGAGTGGACAACAGTGTCTCATTTCAGCTCGCGTCGTGTGTGTGTGTGTGTGTTTCGTCTGTCCTTTGTCGGCATCAATGCGGAAGGATCGTGTTGCATTCCGACGCAGGATCAGGCATTTTCTTGGGAAATGACCGCCCAGTGCCTGGTGCACATGTTGGGCCCGAGTTCACACTGGATGCGTCGCGTGTTGCTTCTCCGTCCAAATCACTGGGCGCGTCGTGGGTGAGTGGACGCAGCGCTCATTCACTTGCACATGTGCACGCATCCAGTGTTAAACAGGCCCCATGCTGAGGGAATGGAGACGCTTGTTTCAATATTGGGACAGACACTGGCGAGCAGCGCGCTGTGCAACAGGTGGGAGGTGACCACAGGGCGCGGCGCATGTGCATCGCCGGAGACAGGTCAGCACTGCACGGTCGATCCAGACTCGTGAGAGAATGTGAAAAGAAAACTGGATGTCACCCGCGAGCTGTGTCTTCCAACAAAAACGCCAGTGCCCCTTGCCCTCCCACCTGCCAATCGCCAGCACCTCCGAAGAAGGTCAGCTTTGCACGAAATGAGCAAGAAGAAATATGCAGCTGAGGCTCCATCGAGTGGAATATCAAACTGCGTCATTTTGTGACATCCAGGGCAACATCGTAAGTCCGGTAGATCTGGAGTCTGCGTTTTACAAGTTTTGAATGAATCAGGAAATTTTAGAGAGATATCTCTATGGAAATTCAAACAGGATCTGTACGGACTGCGGACGAGAAGTGAAGCGTATTTCAGGGGTGACTGAACTGCCTTCCGGGGTCCCTCAAGTGTCAAATGTTGTGGTGAAAAGCTTGGTTCACAAACGGTGCAAGTCATCAGATTTGATCCCCCAATGCGGAAACGGTTACAGCACCAAATCTTTCACCTCTCTGCACACGGAAGTTTTCCAAAACTCTCGAATTCTGTGAAACTGGTTGAAAGTTGATCTTTTCACTGCTTTGGTGAAGGTTTTGTGAGAAAATCGTGAAGCACAAACTGCGATTGTTGCCCTTTGATCCTTCTGTAGATTCTCGTCGTTCTCTTCAAACGATTTTCTGGTGCATACAGCACTTTTTGTCCGTCGTGTTATCGTTTCCTTGTCATGGTCTGACAAGTGTCGAGAAGCAACAGACGGTCCTGTCTGTTTGAAGCTTGTTTTGAACGGAAAGAGTTCCTCCACCTCCACCTGCGATTTTCTTGTTTCTCCTGGAAAAATTGTTCTCGAGCAGTGACTGCCCCTCCTGCCCAAAGCCATGGCACCCACTGCAGATACACCTGTTTTCCAGATCCAAAAGACGGACCAGACTTCCAAACGGCACCAGTGTCAATCTGGAGTCGTGAGATTTGGTGACTATGGGGAGGAAAGTTGAGAGTTTTCCTCGAGGCTCGCGGGTTCCTCTGGATTCAACCTTTTCTCTGTTGTGGGAGATAATAAAGGCATTGTGTGTTGATTCTGCGATGTTGATGAGGACCTGTAATAACCGTGTTGTACACGGCGTATCTTGTGTGATTTATGTACATTCTTGCTCTTCAAGCACCCGTGACCAACCTCAGTCTCTTGCCAAATTAGGGGCTCGAAACCGCTTCTTCCCACGTCGCTTGGGTTCGATGTGTGCGCACAATGGCGGAGAGGAAAAAGGAAATGGTGGGTCACTTTTTTCACAGCGGAGAGAAAGATACAGATGGTAAGTAGGACGGGGACATGTTCTCGCTGTCACTGCCAGTAAATCGGTTGTCATTCGGAGTTCACCGCCTGACTCAGCAGCCTGTGAGAAGAGTTGAGCACACGGGGTTTGAGCCGGGGGGAATCGTCCAGTTCGCGACCACCAAGCTGATGATGATCAAGCTGATATTGGGTTCTTTCCGGTGTAACGAAATGGCCAGACACCCTGAATGAGGAGGCACGGATGTCTGGCTGTTACAAGACCCACTTGAAATGGCCAAGGGGTGTTTGGCCATTTCAGGTCAGACCTGAAACCAGGAGACACAGGCTGTTTGACCATTCCAGGTTGGACCTGAAGTGGCCAGACACCCATGTCTGGGTAGCCCGTGTCTCCCCCATTTTGTTGCACCGGAATTTGGTTCTGCAGGTGCTCAAAACCTCCAGGGCTGATCAAAACAGCATCGCTTTTCTGAAGACAGGTGGAGAGTTGCCCTGACAGCAACACTGAAAAGTCTTGCGGTCTTCCATTTGCACACACACACACACACACACACACACACACACACACACACACATCAGTGGCTATTTCTGTGAGTACAGGCTGAGAATCTGGACTTGCATCAAAACAGCACGACTTCTGTGAAGGTGTATTTTGAAAAGCCTCGCCCAACAAACTGCTTCAGCTGCGGTCCTCCAAACAAGAGCTGACCAAAGAATGGCATTGAATCATTTCATCTCAGCTTCTACGCTCGAGCCGATCGGATATCAAAGTCAGCAATACAAAGACTCATATTTTCGTCGCCCACTGACAGATACTACCTGAAACGAGCACGCTGAAAATAGCTGTTGCAAAGGTTGGAGAGGGGGACTCACTGAAAAGGCTTGCCATTATGCGGTGAATGTAGAGGTGGCTTTGTGAAGTAATCAGGCGTTGCCTTCAGATGTGTGTTCAGGTAGGGAATGAGATGGGTCCGTTTAGTGTGCTGTATGTATCTCTCGCTTTCACGTGGCTTGGGTTTTGTTTGGTTTGGGTCTGAAGACGTCGCAGTGATCATTTGCTCTTTGTGGGAAAAAGTTTGAGATGTACTGCGCAAGTTTGCTGTGTTCGGTAAATGTGTAGAGAGTGCGCAGCAGCATTTGTGGATTCAGTTCGAATGTCAGAAAGCAGGGGGACATCCAATTCGGGGTCAGATGATGCGTGCGAATGACTCGGATTGGTTTGTCAATGTGTCCAGGGTGGAAAACGAGTTTTGCACGTTGCATGATGCTGCATCACAAGACTTGCTGCAGCAATGTTTTGGGGTGGATCATAACTCAATGGTATTTCTGAAGACATATCACTCTTCCGCCGGCACAAGCGTCGTGTACAGGGGCTGGGAAATCAAGGTCACAAGTCCCCATCCCATGTCCAGGGGCATGAAATCACTTCGACTTGAAGGTGAAGTCCACCTCAAGGGTCAGTCGTCGTTCAGGTTGGAACTGCGGTGGGCGGGTCACTTCAAAGTTGACGGGAACCCACGACGGGAGCGAACTTGACCTGCGGTTGACGTGCTGTTTGTTTTGGTGCGTAAAATCCTGGCTGGATGTCAGTCAGCAGAATGTAATTCATGTAAATGTGGCAGGTTCCACCGGAGCGGAATGGTGGATCTCGGGTCCGCAGGTCACTACTGCTCGCCATCGTGCGCACAGCACATTGCACCGCCGCGACAACTGAACTCCACACAATGTGGGTTTTGCCACAGTCCTGTGACAGTGGTCTGAACATGGTTGGCGCAGACACACACGCACGCACGCACACACACACACACACACACACACACACACACACACACATACATACACCGCGAGTGCTTTGGGGTGGTTTCGTGCCAGGAAGGAAATGTGTTCGTGTATTTTCACACAGCACGTTTCTTCAAAAAAAGTTTCACCAACAATCGTGTGGTTCCAATTGTCGCGACTTCATCCGTTTCTCTCTCTCTCTCTCTCTCTCTCTCTCTCTCTCTCTCTCTCTCTCGCTCTCTCTCTCTCTCTCTGTTGTGTGTGTGGGTGTCTCTCTCTGTTGTGTGTGTGTGTGTGTATTGTGTTTTCTGTTCCTTCCCTCTCTCAAATAGGGCTTCAGTTGATCCACGTTGAAAACATCCGTGTCCAATACAATCAATACCGCAGGATGGAGATTTCTCTCGGCTCCGCGGTGTTGTCGCTGCGAGGCACGGTGAGCGCCCGTTCCGCGCCCGGGCGGTGTCAGCACCGCCGACTCTCGGTGCAGTTCGCCCCTCGGGCGGCCCTCCCCGATGCAACGTCCCGTGTGACTGATCCGCATTCTACAAATCTGCTCTGTCAAGACACGGCCGCACAGACACGTCCATTATGAGACAGTCTGTGACTTTCCCTCAAAGTCCCCGCACGAAAGGCCCGACTGAGGCAGAGCACAGTTGACCACCGACGTCCCTCAATTTAACTTGAGCTCTGATTCGAATCTCGAAACATCCGTCTGGGTGGGGGGTGTCATCCCATTGGGCACGCATACCTCACACACACGCACACGTCATGAATCTCCACAAAGTTCTAGCTTTGTGTGAATCTCACACCCTGACACAACTATACTCTGCCCCACGGCTTGTAGTGACGGTTCCGGGGTGTTGGTGACCTCCGGGTGACTCGGCCAGCAGGTCAGTTTCAGAGAATAGACACCTGGTGGCAAGTTGCACAGTGCAGTCAGTCACTTGAGCAGCGGCCCTGACACCAGATAACGAGAAACGGTGCGCAGATAAGCGCCACTGTTTGTTTTGTGCATTGCTTTTGGATTTGTCAATCTCAGTGTGGTGTGAATGCCACTGCATTCCAACAGTTTCTGGACAGACGTCGATGTGTTGGATGTGTTCCTGCATTTGTTGAGGAAATTTGCGCTGGAAAAGGAATCTACGGCTGGATGAGAGGAAAACACCGAAGGAATTTGCTTTGTCCGAGTTGGACTCAGGTTGACGTGTTTATTTTCGCTCATTGCGTCGTGGAAGTTTGTGCCGCAAGGTGAACCTGGTGTGAATGGTGTGGGAAGACGACAAAGGACACAGTGGACTGGACCTCAGGTGTTGTTTGTGACAAGTTTCAATGGTAGATCTTGTGGTTGGAGACTTGACTGCAGATCGGATTCACACTTGATATGTCGTGCGTTGAGTCCTTGTGCAGGGAAACAGAGTTCCAGCACTGCAGGAACACGGACGCAATGCGTGACGCGTCCCGTGTGAACCCGGCCTCTCCAGTTTCTGTAGCTCGAGTTTTGAATGGGTGCAGCAGGCGGAGGAGTTGAATGAGGATGTGAGATGTGACGGGGAAATTTGCCGTGTGTGAAATGTCGTATCTCGTTAGTTAGTGAGCGCTGCGCTGTGTGTGGGCGTGACACGGCCGGGTTCACGCAGGGGGCGTCATGCGTGGCGTTCCTGTACAAGTCAATGGGCGCTGCGTCACCAGGGACACCACGACACCTGGGAACCCGACTTGAAAGGTGCAAATCACGGGGGTGATGGGGCAGGTATGCAGCGACAGGTGAACGAACCACACAGGCTTTGCGAAGTGCGTGGGCGTCAAACAAGGTGAAAGCCTCGCTGTTGCGTGGTGACGCAGTGGTTGCTGACTGTGAAAAAACATTCATGACTGTTTCGTGCAGAAATTGGGTGAAACCGATCTGAAGATTTAGACATTGGGCGCATGTCTATTGTCGAGGACTTTCAGCACCAAAGTGAAGTGAAGAGCGCCTTTTGAGGAGCATTGCGGCAGACTGCATTGAGTGTCTTTCAGTCTGGCGTGGACCAAAATAACGTGCGTGGTGTCATTGGATGACATTGTGTTGTTGCCTGCCAATGACAGATCCAGATTTGTGCTGACTGCAGGGCTTCAGTATTGCATCCACGCCTGCACTTTGAGATGAGAGTGTGAAGGACTGGAAAAAGAAGTGACAACGCGTAGTTGTGCAATCACGTTCGCGCGCGCGCACGCACGCACACACACACACACACACACACACACACACACACACACGGCTCGTGGATCAGACTGAACGCACTCCGCTGCCTCCGTGGATCCGGAGTGCTTGGGATTAGCTCTGGAATCGGCTGATAACGGATCGAGTGATCCTGGGCCTGGTCACGTGGAATGCGTCACGTGTTCACGTGGCGTGCGTCACGTGTCTGCCTTGACTCAGTAGTGAGTGCTGCCATTCCTGACCTGCGGAGGAATTCAACGCAGAGCGCATTCGGTGTGAAACGGCCTTGAGATCTCTTTCACTGACGCAGCACACATGGCACTGCGTGTTCTGTTGCTTTCATTCAGGAAACCACAGCCGTGCACTTGCCCTCATTTCTGTGCACTCTGCATTTTGATCTTGTGTGTTTCGAGTTTCTTTGTGGTCTTGACCTCCGTTTGAGGGAGATTTGCGCCTCATTCGATGTTGGGCTGTTTCCATGTTCGAGAACAGAACGGCAGACACAGATCCAACACGATCACAAAGACACACACTTACATGTCAGACAGTGTCAGTGTGCAACAAAACTGAGTGTCACCAATGAGCCCAACGTGGAGCCTTGGGTCAGACCGCTCAATGTATCGGAAGGTATCAGCAAGCGAGTGACTCTTGCCTGACGAAACTCGGATCGTCAGCTGTCGTTGTCCATGCAGGGCAGTGTTCTCTTCCAGCACAAATTGCCTCCCAGCACCACGAAAGGTCAAGGTGTGCTGCGAAGCGAAATTTTCAAAAGTTTTACCCGCTGTTCGAAAATGCTTGTTGATCAAGAGTGCAAATTTGGATATTTCTGTTCAAAACAGTTTGTTTGGGTGACGGAGAATATTTCCGCAAATGCTTCACTTGTCTGACCCAACCCACATGGTTCATTTCAGTGGGTCACTTGTCCGTCGGTAGATCTGCAGCTGTTATTTGTGAAATGTTTCCAAACGGCCCCACGAACACGAGACCTGCATTTCTGTGACCAGCACCAGCTGCCAACAGATTTATGAGGCAAATTTAGTGCCGCAGATTTTACAAAGCAGTGTTTTGGTGGAGCAAAGCATTGCCAACGCTGCGGTGCGCAGTGCAACCTCTTGTGCACTGCACAAGTTGTAGATTAGGCAGCTTCAAGTGAGCTTCACATCAGATGCGTCACGCGTGGCGTACCTGAACGAGTCAACAGGCACTGACGACGCAGCCACCGTTGAGGCTGCATGTATCCGGTGTGCACCAGGCCTGACGTGAGAGAGCTGCCACCAGATAGGAGCTGACGCATTCATCAATACAGCGGCGCAGTGGCCGATCGGAACAGTTGCGCCGGGAGAGATTGCCTATCTCTGTGTGTTGTGGATAAACAATCAACGTCGGTGCAGGTGACTGTGTATGATAGATAGGGGCGGAGCGCAGGTCCGTCCGCACAAGCTGCTTCCAGCTGAAAGTCAGAACTTCAGTCTGTCTCTGGGTCGTTTCACCGTGTACGAGAACACGGCAGGTTGTTGTCCTTGCTCCGGCTGTTGAGGTTGGTCAAGAGGACATTGCCTGTATCCAGGCTTTTGTTTATGATTTGTAGGATATGGTAGAAAGGCGCAACTGATGCACTGAGTCATTGAATGGTCCAGAAGTGTGTTGAGCCGGGCTCGGCTAGCGCGCAGGTTGTTGCTGTGAAGTGTGCTTCTTCAACACAGAGGTGATAACTCGAGCCTGTTTCACACTGGATGCGTCACGCACTGCGTCACTTGGTGGTGTGGTACAGTGACACAACGCGTGACACGTGTGAAAGAGGCTTCAAGAGTGACGCAGCAACTTCGCAGCGGGCACCGGATAACGCTGGGGTAAAAACAGGAAAAGTGGTCTTCCTGTCATCAGACGCCGTTGTCACTGACAGCGGATCTGTTGCCATAGCGACCCCACTGTTGTTGGGAGACAGATCCGGAAACTGTCCGACAGGGTGGTCTTTCACACTGTTTGCGTCCTGCGTTTCGCCCATGTGCTAGTCGATGGGCATTGCGTCGCAACAGACGACGTAACGCCCACACTGCGTCACGTGGGACGACACAACGCCCGCGGACTTGCACACACACGTGAAACGTCCGGTCCGCAAAAAGTTCACACCAAACTCGTATCGATGGTCATTAATCCCCAGGTGTGAGGATTGAAATGGGATCAGTGGACAAAGCGGATGACGCTGATCGGCGGATTGCGTCGCTGTGCGCTCCAGCGAGGTGCACCTGTTGAAACAAAAATCCCAATCCCCAGTCACCTGAAGGATTTGGCGGATTTAGGATTGAGGACTTAAAATTTACGTGAAGATTTGGGGGTCTGCACCACGATTGAGGGAGCCTGGGTCGGGGGTCACTGGTCGGGATCGTCTTGTTGTGTAGCGGAGGGAGGCCTGGTCCCCGTCACACCTGTTGGGAGCAGGTGAGGCGGGCGATGCTCACATGTGGAGCTGGAGGCAGAGCGAAGCAGAACCGAGGCGCACGTGTTGAAGGGGCCGGAGGCTGCGGGGAGCGGGGCACGTTTTCCCTGCAGTTCAGATCAGTCGAGAGATAGGACGGACGAACAATAATGCGAGACCAGTTGCGCCTTCACACCCATTCACACCAGGTTCAGACTTTGCTGCGACAATCGGATAAAGATAGGAATTTTTCAGTCAACCCGACGATGCGTTTGGAGACCATGTGATTGAGGAGAACGGAGGAACATGCAGCATGCGCACTGATAATGCAGTTTGAACACAGAAGCTGTTGACGGGCTGATCACAGTCATCGATACGCATACCAAACACAGTGCCGCTCCGCAAGCATTCACTCATCTGCGCAGAATAACACGAGAGATGAGTTTGCACATGGATAAACGTTTTCGTTGTCGCGACGCGTGAAGGATACATTGTGACGCGCATGGTTCCCGTGTGTGCTTCCGCATGCAGAGATTGGACGTGGAATATTGACTGTTTTGGGATGTGGAGCCCGTGTTATTCATTGGTTTGGTGCGCACACATGCATTATGTATCTGGGACTGTGGATTCATAGCGGCAACTGGAGCATAGCTGAGATACAAGAGACTTGGAAATATGACAGAAGGTTTGCATCACGCAAAGGAATATGAGCGTTGTTTTGAAGAGCGAAGGTAGAACTTGACACGCAGGTGTTGTGGGAGAAAGGTTCTTTGGATAAACTTCGCACGCTGCAGACATGTTGAGGTTGCTACGAAGGAGAAGGAACAAGTCGAAAAACCGCCTCAGCCAGAGTGAGTACAGATTTACCGAGCACACGAAACTTTGCTCTGTTCAGACAGGTGTGTGAGACCAAGGTGTGTTTCTCATTGTGGAGATTGCAACGTTGTGTGTGTGTGTGTGTGTGTGAGAGAGAGAGAGAGAGAGAGAGAGAGAGAGAGATTGGTCTTTTGCGTGTAACCCCTGTGTGTGTGTGCGTGTGTGTGTGTGTGTGTTCCTTTTCTGTATCTGAACATTTCAGCAGACCCTTCTCCCCACTGACCTCAGTTTGTATGCAGATGATGTCATGTTTTGCATGCCAGACCCCACTTTGCTGAGCTCATCTCGCGTTAACGACGTGAACGCGCGAGAATCGACGCGAGGCCGCTGTGCCGAGTACGGAATGGTGATGAGAATCCAGGGACCGATCCAGGACAGGGAGAGGGAGGGAGGAACGACACCAACTGAGCAAAATTCAGGCAAAGGGGGCCCTGCAAACACTCAGCACAGAACAGCGTTTCGAGCAAAATTGTGAAGGCAATTTTCTTCAGAAGTTAGATGGTCCAGGGTCCGCCCCTGGAATCCAGAGGTTGATGATCATGAGGATCGAATCCAGGTCAGGCGCGGCGGGAGCCTCCGGATTTCGGGATCCACGGCACGGGTCGGATCGAGCCAGAGAAAGTCGGTCGGTCGGGCGTCACGAGTCGCTGCGGCCGAGTTCAGTGCGCAAAGCGATGAGTGCGAGATTCGTGGAGATTTCTTTGGATGTTGGTGCAAGATGTGTGTCAAGGGGTTCTGAAGTTCGTTCCTGCGTGTTTGTGTTTGTGTGTGTGTGTGTGTGTGTGTGTGTGTGTGTGTGTGCAAGAGTGCATCAGCCCCATTCGTGACCATTCGCTGTACATGGTTCGATACTTTGTGTTTTCTTCTTCGTGTTCTGGTTCTTAGCCAACGTGGCGTTGGCTCGATATCTGTTGCTTTGCAAGACCCAAGTATCGAGTCCCGTAAACCAAGGGGAGACGTTTCCTTTCGTGGACGTCTGTTCTCTGAGCTGAATCACAGCCCCGGAACCCAGTGCCAAGGCTCCGTGTAGTAGCCGCATAAACCGTGGGGCCCAAGGGTCGTGCACAGTGGAGGCGTCCTGCGTGTGTCGCGTCCTTGCGCGTCAAGACGATGAGGCGTTTGCGAAGACGCAAGGCCTGACGCATCCAGAGTCCAACTTGGCGCGTTGCGCGCATTGACATGGACGCGTACAGGTCGGTTACTCGTGTTCTGACAAACGTTTTGCCTTTTGTGACTTGGGGGGATGCAAGGGAATTTGAGACGAAGCAACGCGTGACGCATGTAGGGTGAAACAGGCCTCGGCAGGTTAGAAATCGCTGTGTGCGGAGAGCGAAGTTGAAGCTGATCCAAACGGAGTGGGTCCCACAGGGCGTGGCTCCCGCAAACGGCCCAACAATGCGGCGCTGTACTCGGCGCTGATTGCCTGCACGTGTGTTTGTTGTGCCAAAGAAAACACACGGAACGTGCGAAAAAAAAGTTCTGAAACGACGTCTACTCGTGTTTGGTCGGTGGTCGATACCATGTTGTTAGCCTGTGGTGTTGCGTGTGGAAACATTCACTCGATCTTTCTGGATGTTTGCTCGCTCTGTGCGTGTGTGTGTGTGTGTGTGAGTGTGTGTGCGCGTACGCGTGCACGGCCGGGGATGGGGGGATGCTCTTTTGGTTCATTTGGTGATCATGACAACCAGTCGAGTTGAGATCCCTGTGATGAACCTCGCTGAATTCGTGGATGGCCTCAAAACGGCTCTGGGTTCTCGGTCTGACCCACTGAATCCCAACTGGGACGGCGTAGTCTGGGCCGGTCGTATAGTGACGAGCGAAACGCAGTTTTAGACAGACTGGACCAGACCAAAGAAAACCTGCTTTTACGAGAAACTTGTTTTAGCCTGCAAACGATTTTAAAAACTGGGTGGACTTGAGGCGGTGTTGTTGAGCGGGGTGTCACCGGAAGGAGCGATGTTCTCAAGGCGGAAGTCGTCGTCGCAGCTCTGGAGGAGCTGTTTCCGGTGGGGGCGGCGCAAGAAGCGGAAGTGCGACGTGACGCCGCTGTTCGACGCGCAGGAGATGCAGCCGTCGGGCGTCTACACCATCTGCGGTGACGCCCTCTACTGTACGTGCGCCCGCTGTGTTTGGGCCTGTGCGCATGCGCGCTCGCATGTTGGTCGTCCAAAGGACGCCTGCCCGTTGTGTGACGGTGGGTGTTGACCCGTTACGACGTCGGCTGTGCCCGCCGTTAGCTGGCTGCTCGAATCAGAGACGCCGCCCTCGCCTGTGGTCCACTCTGCGGTGGTTTGTGTGCGCTGTACACAAAAGGACCACCATCCACTGGACGTCAGTGCGTGTAGGGTGTGAAGTGACCCGGTCAGACTGGGTTCACGCAGCCAAATGCAACTCTTGACGCGTCCAGTGTGAAACGGCATTGGGAGTCACAATTGAGGTTGTATCCCGTGGATGTCCGCCCTCTGAAGGGAACACAGCACTTGCAGCTGTTTGCCCCCTGCAAATGTATCGCTCTGTCGTGCGAAGGGGCAGGTGCTTTCCTGTTTCAGGCAACGGTCAAAATAGGTTTTGTGCCCGGACGAACAGGTGAAGCTTCTCACCCTCTGACGCGTGTTCTGCTCCTGCAACGGACGAGTGGCCAGACCTGGGATCCCGTGTCCCGACAATCGCGCGACACAACACGACAAAGCAATTTTGTTCAGTTGCGCAGTAAACGTGTGTGGAATGGCGTTTGGTTGGATTGTGTGCTCGGACGTGCGTTGGGGTCATGATTTGCTGTCGAATGGACCTGGTAGACAAAGCTGCATGTCGTGCTGTCCACAGGCCACAGATTGCGGAGATCCTATGAATCTCATTTCGATGTCACATCGTTGCGACGGGTTCCCTGGGTTCCGGACTCTCTTGCCACTTCCGGTTCTGTCGTCGTTGTGCTGGGTCCGTCTGAATGCACTTCACTGACTGCGTGCACCACTCTGTTCTCATATCGAATAATTCCTGTGATTCTCGTTACAGTTGATGCAGGCGGAGGTGGTGTGGTGGCGGGAGGAGGGGGCGTCGACACGGACATGCAGCCCCCCGTGTCGCCCCTGACGCAGCCCGTGTCTCCCCTCACACCGGGGGTGAACCCGGCCCCGGGAGGGGACCTCTCCATGGACGGTACACCGGTGTCCGCCTCGGCGCTCGAACGCTCCATCAGCACTGCCAGCAGTAACGGGGACGCGCGCACAGGCTCCGCTGACCTCGGCCTCATGGTGCAGCTGAGCGTGAGCGATAATGCATCGCTCAACAGCGTGGACAGCGGCGACGGCGTGGCCAATCAGACGGAGCTAGTCAACGTGAGCGCGGTGGGAGACGATGCGCTGAGTCCGCGGCTGCCGAACAATAACAATGACACGACGTTCAACTCGTCCATCTCCTCCAACCCGCCGCAGACGCCCAACACAGGTGTGTATGTGTGTGTGTGTGTGTGTGTGTGTGTGTGTGTGAGAGAGAGAGAGAGAGAGAGAGAGAGAGATTGGTTGATGATTTTGAATGTGTGACCAGAGGTAGGGAATGTGTGTGAGTGTGTGTGTGTTTGTGTGATAGAGCACGAGGCAGAGAAGAGGGGGGCAACGAAGAGAACTGAGGAGGGAGATGGGGTGAGAAGAGGGAGTGAGTGAAAGAGAGCGCGAGTGCGAATGGGATGACAGAGAGGAGCGCGGAGACGGAGGGATCAGATGAAAGTGGGTGTGTGTAGTGTACTCAGACACGGTAACGAGGTGAACAGCAACCATTGCAAGCCGTGTTCCAGACCTGATTGTTGAAGTGTACACAAGAGGAACATGACAAAGCGATTGAGGGTCCCCCTGGTGCTCAACCAGGCAATCGATGGAGGGGCCTGGTGGGTCTAATGTGGACAGCGCTGAGTGGTCTTGTTGCCAGTGAAAACAGTATCAGGCAGAGACCCCGTTATGTGCGTCCAGGGACGCAACGCATCGTACATCCAGTGTGGATCTGGGTTCTCACTGAATACACATTGCGTTGTGGTCCTGTGCATATCAGCAGATGCTGCGTCCCAGGGACTTTGGCGCCTCTTTGACCTTGACCTTCGTTTCCACACGGCGCCTCGTGTTTGACCTTGACCTTGACTGTGTCACGTGTTTCAGAGTCTCGGAAGAGCCGCTTCGCGGTGCTCGGCCGGATATTCCGGCCCTGGAAGTGGAAGAAGCGCAAGAAGACGAGCGAGAAGATCGAGAAGACTGCCGTCGGTGAGTACCCGTCGCGTCGCGTCGCGTCGTGCGCGCTGCGTCACTGCCCCACCCCGCCCCACTGCGCACGCGCTACACGTGTGTCCGCTGCGCGCTGCAGTCACACCCCGTGCACTGCAGGTTTTGACCCCACGTCCTGCAATCCTCCAGAGACGCACTTCTCGGAAAGCATGAAGTTAGGACGCACAAAGACATGAAGTTTGTTCTCCTCGTGTGGCATTCGTGGAAATGCAAATTGCACCAGTTTCACACTGGACACATGCGTTGTCCCTTTGCACAAACCACAAGAATCTGTACAAGCGTTTCACGACGCGCTGACAGCCAACGTCGGGGGCGGGAAGGGTCGTGACAAGGACTTGCCAATCTCAATGGATGTTGTGTCCCATTGGCGACGCAGCAACCATTGACTTGGCCTCCAAAACCACGCAACGCAAGGCGCCTCCAGTGTGAAACTGCGCCCTGAGTGTAGAATACCCACAGTGAGTGACTCCCGACTTTGAGCCGTCTCTTTCGTCCGTATCCGTCGTGTTTGGTTCTGCATTATCTTGCGATGCGTTTCCCTTTGTTTTGTGCACGACGTCTCGAGGAGTATGTTTTGCATTTCGTGCGCTCCTCCCAACATACTGTTTGTCTGTACTCGAGAGTACTTGAATTGTAAACTGAAGTGCTGAGGTCGCCTTTTCTAATTTTGGTCCCGAAGTTTGAGAACAATCCCACGGCAGCAAGAGACATGCCGCTCAACTTTGGAATTTGTCTGGCTTTGACATTATCAACAACTTTGTCAACTTCGCTGCAGTTCAACACTTTTGCAAAAAACATTTCTGGCCGAGAAAGGTCCATTTTTCCTGAACTCATCCTGCAGAGAAACGAAATGCAACGGCACCCACACGACATTTCTAGAATTTGATACATGTCAGGCACAGCTTGCAGTTTGCCACAATGAATGCGAGTTTTATGTCGTTTTGACTGAAAAGGAAACTTTGTTGGGCAATTTTCCATTGCAAAACGAATCGACAGCTGCAAAATTGCTCGTGTCGAGCCGTGGTCAGGAGAGATGAGAACTGCGCATACGATTCCACGTCGGATAAATCCCTATTTGGTACCGCGCGTGTTTGTCGCACGCCCACACTGGATAAAATCCAAACCCGGCTTTCGCTGTCACCGTGACCCAACAAGCGTTTCATTAGTTTTTCGCCCTTGGATGCGTCATGCGAATTGTCCCTCCACGTGTCAAATTGAGCTGTGTCTTCGCATCCGAAGGTGCAGTGCCCACGTGCAGGGACGCGACGCCTGACGGATCCAACGCGAAACTGACCTGAGCCTGTGTTATCGCCCACCTGCACGTGTTTTCCTCTGCACTGTGATTTCGTTTGTCCTGTGCACGTGCGTGTGTTGCTGTTTGTAGATTTAGAGCGCAAGATTTCTGTTCGCACGTCGCGCGAGGAACTCATCAAACGGGGCGTTCTCAAGGAGGTGGACGACAATCAGCAAGAGCTGCCACCTATCGCAGGTATGTGCTGCCACCTGTCCCAGGCACGTGTTCCAGGCACGTGGTGCCACCTATGCAGGGCTGGATCGTCGCTTGAGTGATTTTCTGACTTCGTTTGACTGAAAATTGTTGTGCTAGGTAAGGCATCCCTGCAAGTCCATGGACACTGCGTCGTCGCTTGCGTGTGTCGGGCATACTGCACACGCCCACCTCGCGAAGTCTGCTCAGTGTCCATCGACTTGTTTGGGATGTCGTGCAGCGTGTCGCTCACTCGGTGTGAATGTTGCTTGTGAGATCCTTGGAGTGGCTGGTGCATGTTGGTCACTTGCTGAGATCGGTGCAGGTAGACTTCGTTTGGGATCAAGGAAGGTGTGGCGTCCTGTGCTGGGATTGTTGTGCGCGTGCATCGAGGGGATCGGCTTGTCTGCAGAGTGCGTTGCAGTCTTTCAGAAAGGCGCCAACAAGAGACAGACTTGTTTGGTCCCGCTTCTCACCCCTTGACCAGATTCTTTCCAACCGACATGTCACAGACTGGTAGCCTTACGAATCTCCACTGTCCCCGAGTCTAGGAGCTCAGTAGATCCATTTCACACACGCAATATTGGTCTCTGGACAAACTGCCTGGTCCAACAAAATTGGAGACTGAAGTACCACCCCGCATTGAAGTTTTTGTTAGCTTGCACGCCAAAACCAAATTTCACCTTGTTCAAGCAAAACATCGCCGAGAAACTCATTTTCGTGCAACAGCTTGTGCAAGTGGAACAAATTCCTGCCTTAGTGGTCTACTTGTTAATCAGCTGGTGGGATTGGGTTTCGTTCGCGTGACTCGGTTCCGCGTGCTGAGTCTCCTGCGGAGTTACTGTCCTTCCGTCCGGAACTTCCTCAATCGCAATCTAATCGGCGCTTCTTCTTTCTCACGCGTTCCAGGGTGCGTCCGGTGCAGACGCATTGTACGCGAGAAAAAAGCTGCGAAACCACAATCAGCATCACGATTTTGAATCTGGTTTCCAGTTTCCATTCCTTTTGTTGTCAGGTCTGAGTTCACGTACAAAAGATTGTTGTCGAGTTTCGACTTTCAATTGACCAGATTTGGTTGGACAGGAAAACCAGAACTGTTTCACGCCCAATGCGTTCTGCACGACGGCACTGTGTGCCGCCCAAGGGAATTTGCGTTTGCGGGACCGCAACACATCCAGTGTGCAGCAGGGCTCGGAACTTCCTTACGAAAGGGCCACGCAAGGCACACGCGCACGCATCGTCAAGCCTTGCGTTGCACTGTTGGCAATTTCCTGTGCGAAACGTGTTCAGAACTGAAAACCTGTTGCGCGTTCTGCAATTTCTCATGCCACTGCATTCAAAGCGTCCGTGTATCAGTTGATCAGGCGGCTTTTCCCCAGAGATCTGAAGCCCAGGTTTCTCCTATTCAAGTTGTGTAATTGATCATTTGCGATGGCGAGGCAGATTCGCGAACATATTGACGTTTTGCATTGGGAGTGTTTTCTGTTATCAGCATCAGTGTGGAGATGCAGCCTGCCTCCCTTTGTTGAGGCTCGAGTGGGCTGCTCCCAATGTCAACATCCTCCTCTCTGCCTGTGCAATTGTGTGGAAACAAAAGGGGATTGGTACGCCCTTCGCACAGCCAAAGTGGATTCTGTGTTTGCCAGATCCCAGCACGGACTCAACCATTTGTGACTACAAGCCCAGAAAGTCCCCCCAATGCCTGTAAGCCGAGAAAAACGGCGACAAAATGCACTTTCTGCGCTGTGTTGAGGCAAAGAGGAAGTGACCTGGGCCGCTGTACTCGAGTCTCCGAGAGGGGGAGCAGGTGGCGCTGTTGTGTGTGTGGAGAGCGGTGCTGCAGCCTTCGTATTGGAAACGAACCACACAGGCTGCCTGCCTGCTACTGTACTGCGTGAGCCAGCAATGTAATGGACGACAGATAACAGCAGTGTTATTACCTACCCCCTTGGATTCGAGTCTGGAGGATTAAAACACGCTGGATTAGGCTGTGTCTGGAGCTCTGTGTCTCTGGGTTGACATGCTGTAAGCCTGGACGGCTGTTGGAATACATGTAGGGCTTCATGAACGGATTGCGAATGGTGTGTTTGGAGTGAGAAGTGCTCTTCGTTGTGGTCACAGACATTTGTACAGAAGGGATTACAAACTGTAGACGGTTCTGTGAGGCCTCGAGGCTACATGGTTCACCCGGATCATGGGGTCTGCCTGTCTATCCAAAGGTAAGATTTCTCTCCTTGTCGCTGTAATGTGTTGCGCAGCATGCGAAGTTGCCGTTGAGTGACACGTCTGTCGTTTTGCACTGAGAGTTGGATCTGCTCAGCTGTGCTGTGAATTTGTGCGGGTGATTTTTCTGCGAGACTTTGACCTTGCGAGTCCCTGTGACATTCTGATCCTTCCGTGTGGGACACCTTGAAAGTCTCTGGCGCTGTGTTGTGTTGTGTGAGTGTGTTGTTTTGCTGAAAATATGGCAAATTCTCTCCATCCTTCACCAAGCGGGCGATATTTGAGACAGAATCGAAACCATGCATTTCTGGTGATTTCATCAAGTTTTACTGTCACACGAACACAAGTTTTTGCTTCGCTGTGTGCGTTCTTTGCTTCGATGGATCTCAGTACGAAGAATTTGTGCGTCTTAATGACATAGACCTGGGTTGTTTGCCTTTGGCATCGCGTGCAAACCCGAAATTAGACCAGCGGCGGAGGGGGACGGGTTTCTTCTGTGATCCTCCTCCTGTTTATCTCGGGCTGACACAGGAGCCGACATCTTTCTCCGGGACCTCATAACCCGACATGACAAAACGAAAACAAAGCGTGTTGACAGGAACCTCACATTACGAGGTACACACGAGCAGGTGCACGGGTTGTGGCCGCGTTCCATTTGGATCGCCCGTCGCAGCTCAGTAAATTCCGAAGCTCCCAGCCAAGATTCTCGAGGTGAAGGATTTCGCTTGGCGAGCAGTCAAAAAAAAAGACTGGAAAGTGAGTGACCCAAATGATACGTTTGACAGTTGACATGTACCATGTGCAGTGTTTCTGTGCGCATGTTTCAGAACACGCTGTTCTGTGGAGATTTATGTGAGTTATCCCAGGCCCTGTGCACGCTAGTCGCGTCGTGCGTCGCGTCCGTGTGTCTGTGGCAAGGAGCGATGCAGGCTGATTTTACAAGAGCGCGAAGCACAACGCATCTATTGTGAAAATGGCCTCAGGGGAGACTGATCTACGAGAAGATACGGGCTGGAAGTGAAAAGGGGGGTTTGGCCTGTTTCACAGTGGACGCGTTGCGTCTCGGTGCTTGTCGCAGCGTCACTAGGGACGACGCAGTCAGCGCCCCATAGCGGCGACGCCACGCATGACGCATCCCACGTGAACCGGGCGTCGCGCGCTGAGGCGCGTCGCGCTGGAATTTATCGCCTGCGCGTCGCGCGGTGAATGGAAACGACCCCCCCCCCCGCGCGCGCGACGGAATGTGCGCGCGCGGCTGATCTGATGCCTTCACTCACCCGAGGCGCGCGCGCGTACACGCGCACACACACACACACACACACACACACACACACACACACACCAGTTTGAGGGACGGGTGCTGTCTGTCTTGATGACATCACTCGCGCATTGAGGGCTATTGCCGGTGCCTTGAACAGCTGAGCTCCAATTCGATCAAATTCCGTGCGCTCACAATGCACTGCAGAAACTCCCTCCCATTGAAGACGGGGACTCGGGGGACCCACCCATTTCTGCTTCATCCACTTGCCGAACCAGCAGCGCCTATTGTTGCTGCTCGGGCTCGGGACTTGAGAAACCGCGGCATTGTTGACATTCCGATGCAGCCATGTAACACGGCGTGGGTCCGCGTGTACTCGGGAGCCGGGTTCATTCACACGGCGCGCGTCATGCGCGGCATTCCAGGTGCAGTCAACACTGTACACCTGGCGACGCAGTGCCCGTGGTGCAGGGGCACAGATTTTGGTCCAGAGCTGCGCCGCATGGTCCTTGGGTTGAGCCGTCCGGTGTGAAGCCTGCCTCCCCAACGCACTCGGCTGTCATGCTCGTGTTGGTGACGGAAATGTGGGGCACAGGTGCCGTGCAGGCTCTGTGTTCTCATTAATATCGCACGAGCCGAGTCCGCACAACAGAAAGAAGTATTGGCAGAGAAAGGCATGTTGGGGGGGGGCACAGGTCTGCAGCTGGATGTCTGCGCTTGCCCGACGCTCGGACATTCGAGGTGCTTCGGGGGGATTTTTGCTCGAGGCGGGGGCGGGAGGGAGGCTGGATCCAAGCTGGATCCAAGCTTCCCGCAAAACTCACGTCAAGGCGCAAATGAGGGGGGGGGTATTTTTTTCTCCGGGAAGGGGGGGGGTCCGGGTCCCGCCCCCTGGTTCCGCCCTTGATGGGAATCCACATCAAGACTTGACGGGCGGAATGAATGCCAGCGGTTCAAAGGCTTCAAATTACACATGTCAGGCAACGAACTTTATTCTCTGGAATTGAGTGCAGCTCATTTGCCTGTTAATTGCTCTTGGAGATGGTAATTTCACGATGAAACCCCACGGCAGATGGTATTATCGCTCAGAGAATGGGACATGAAGTTTCAATTTGACGAGAGTCTAGACAGGACAGCGACATGTCTGTGTTGGAATTCAGCCTGAATTGTGTGGTGTTTTTGCTGTGTTTGTGTACACAGAACCGGATGTGAGCCCCGCCCCCTGGAAATTACCCTCCTTTCACACATTCTTCAGCGCGCCCCAGTTACAGAGCACCCTGGAACATGTTTACATTTCATTCCCTGCTGAGTCGCTCAAGTCTGATCCTGCAGAGAGACCAACGCAGATTTGAGGCTTCGTGGAGGTGCATCTCGCACCCAGTTCTCGAGTGGTGAGGCTGTCACGTTGAAAGCGTCGCTCTTCTCCGCAAACAGCTCGTGTCGCTTGATTAGTTTCACTGGAGTGACACGGCTCGGGCCCGTTTCACACTGAATGCGTCAGGCGTTGCGCCCCTGGATAAGTGAGCGCTGCATCTGATGGCGCAGTGTGTGGAATGGGCCTCGGAACAGGAGCGACAGTTGATGGCAGGTCGCTTAAATTCTCGTTGCTTTTCGTGTGGCTGCAGAAATGTTGAAGCACTTGGAAGCTGCGCGTAAAATCCTTGATTTGCAACTTGAACATGGCCGGTGAATATCAAGACTGGAGAATTGATTCCAGACCCTTGACCCAGACAACCCAGATGGCTTTGATCGAGAAACGAACAGTAGGCCTCGATGCAGTGGGTTCGAGCCAGTTTTCACCCTGTTCCCCGCTGCGTCAGAACAGGTCGTCAGTCTCTTTGGTGCTGTGTGTGTCCCTTCACTCTGATCTCCAGATCATGTGCCGATACAAATATCCAACAAGTCACTGTGCTTGAACTGTGACTGGGGGACACTTCGCCTGTTGACTCCCGCTTAAACCCGCCCTTTGACTCTTGGTCCAGACCCATGACGCTTGCAGTGTGAACTTCTGGCCTCCGTCTCACCGACCCCAGTTCTCCACCGCTATGGGTGGGATCCTGGGGTCAGTGGCCTCAACAGCGACGTGACGGGACAGCTGCTGCTATGACGACGAACGCGTTTCCGCTCGGGCCTGGCGAAGTCGCAGAAACGAGCGATGCTGAAGCAGTGTGGGTGGAGATAGGCAGGTGTATTTAAGAGAGTGATGAATGGACCGTTTCCAATTTTAGAAGAGGCTGTGTTGTAAACGTACGCGTCCATTCTGTGTGTGTGTGTGTGTGTGTGTGTTTGTGTGTGTGTGTGTGTGTGTGTGTGTGTGTGTGTGTGGAGTTTGCATGGCGGTGTGCGTGGGTGTTGCTCGTTCTATCCTGTTGGGGGGGGGGGAATTTGATTCGGGTAGAAGGGGTTGGGTTTGAAGCACCTCTGACAGAAGTGCCATGTTCCCTTCACCTGTCTGCTGTGGGTTGCGGTGACCCCTGGAATCGTGAATGAACTGCACATGTGCATAACGCCTGCGTCACGCATCTCGTCCCTGTTTTCGGGACTCGGCAACGGAGCGCCCACTGACTTCGGGGACCATTGGTGTCGAACGCTGCTTTTGAGTCGCAGCACAACCGATCACCCTGTGAACGGCAAGCTGATTTCACAACAAGCGTTGTGTCCTGGAACTAGTCTTCTGTGGGCACCTTGTGTGAAACTGGCCTCAGTTCCGAGGATCACTGTTCGCAGGTTCTGAGGCGTTGATGCTGATCATGCGGAGCTGGCGCGGCAGCTGCACTTGTTTCTCCCCGTCAGTTGTCATCACCTACACGCCGGAGGTGCGAAGGTTGCGGCCCTCCCCGCTCCTCGCAGTGCTTCATCTAAATCATACATGTATGCGAGGCACTGATACGCGAGGTGCAGGGTTGGTTGCTGTCAGTCTGGATGTAGTTTTGCAGACCCTTGATGTGTGGGTGAAGTTTGTGGTTTGGATCAAACGTGCTTCGGTCGCGCAGCCGCGCGTCTAATGCAATCCAGTGTGTGGACCCGGGGGGGGGGTCGTCACTGCAGCGTTGCAAAGATGCAAGCCCCCCACCAAGTTGGCGAAATAGGGGTCTGTGTGTTGAATGGGCTCAGCTCAGTTGTGAACTCGCGGGTGCTGGTGGATCTGCACGATATGGAGTTGTCTCTCAGAACGGAAGTGACCACGTTTGTGGGGTCTGACAAATGCATTCACGAAGGACTGAGGGGATCCAACGCAACAATTCCAATGACAACCATGTAAATTTTCCTGGGCTCCCCCTGTGAGACACGGAGGGACGCGAGGCGTGGAGTCACGTGTAATGGAGCGATAATAGCGGATCAGAGCGTCCGATGGGGCGTGAAATGAGCGCGGTCGCTCGGGGCGGGCCGGGCCTTGTGTTGCGATACGGCGGGGCACCGGGTGAACTGAGCGTTGTAATGGGTCGAGAGACTCAATTGATTCACCCACGTGGTGTAGTCTGGGGCTCCAGACGCGCAGATGGACGTTGAGAACGTGAGAGGGCGAATCCCCTTGAATTTTGAGCTGGCGACCACAGTGTGGGTCAAATCTGCTGATAAGATTCAGATTCTGTATGTTTCGCAGATTGGAGTGTGTGTGTGTATGTGTGCGTGTGTGAACAGGACTCCTGTAAGGGAGAAAAATACCCAGTGTTTCCACGCGAAGACGCGGTTCGTAGCCTGACCGCTCTGGTTGTCCCTTGGTTCCGTGACTGGGCGGGATCAGGACGTTATCAGCGGGTCGGGTCGGGTCGCCTATCGGTACCGCGGTTCAATCGTCGGTCGTTGGGCACGTCGCTGATAAGCGTGGATCACGAGGTGCGTGGGAACACACGGTGCGGACGTGTCGCGAGCGTGGCACCCGGTCAAAGGCGCTCTGCACATGCGCAAAAGCGTTCTGCGGTCAGTCATAAGACCGCGTTGGCCTTTGTGAAAAGCCGAGTTGAAACGTGTGTTTTTCGTAAGGGTTCGTCACAGGCGGCGTCAACGACTGTTGCCTTTTTGCGTCTGTGGGCGTTAGCTCACAGCACAGAACGCATCGAGTTCCTGCGGCTGTGTGTTGCCGAATCTGTGTGGGTGCTCCATCACTGCAAGTCCCAGGAGACTCGCGTCCTTGTCCCTACCCAGATTGTGACCTTTTCTGCCTGTCACACACTGGAAGCACCTTGCGTCCCATCCCTGCACAATTTCAAAGGGCGTTGTGTCCCTGGCGACAGGGACGCAACACCATGACGCGTCAGCAGTGAAACAGGCGCAGCTCTTGCCATAAGATGCATGTTTCTCGTCCGCATCCTCTTCCCTCACCAAAGGCAAACGTTTCCCTCGACGCCGGTAATTGGGGAAAATAGCTGATGAGGCAGAGACAGACGTCTTTGGGCGTCTTTGAACGTCACTTCAGTCGACTTTTTTCGTCGGTGCGGGGGCGTAATTTTTTTCCGCTCTGACAGTGAGCCGCGCGTTACACCAGTTGCGGTGTGCGGTGTAACTGGTCAACAACAGTCCCCACGCCGACTCGACGACGCAGGGTCCATTGACTCGCAGAGTCCACGCTTGACGCATCAAGTGCACACCAAACCTGAGCAGATCAAATGACGAAGAATAATTGTCTGGCTTTCGGCGTGCTGTGTTTGCGGGGGAGGAGGGAGAGGGAGTCGGAGTCAATCCAGTCGTTTCCGAATCTCGTGAGATCTCCTCTGCTGTCGCTGAAGACAGTGTTGAAGATGCGGCGCGGAGGATAGCTTTGCGTGCAGCTGCCTGGGACATCGTCAGAGACAAAGTGTGACCAAAATTGGAACAACTGCGGTAATAGGAGCGGGCCTGGGACCGAGTTCATTGCCCTACAAGTGTCGTGCCGAGTCTCGACAAGTACAGAACGGGAGAGAGTCAAGAGTCTGCTGCGGAAGGAAGGGGAGAAAGGGCTCTGTTGTTGAGATGGTCATTTATGTGACAGCGAAGAGCGGGGCCCAGATGGAGGAGAGTGCTGCTAAAGGTTTACAGGGCTCGTAAAGGTTTATAAGCCTGTGAGGCTCGGGGCAGACACGCTGGAGGCGGGATAGGGGGGGGGGGGTCGTAGGTTAGAGACGCAGCGTCCATTTACTTATTCAGTGAGTTGAGCCGGCGTCCAGCACTGAGGGTTTCGCTCTGGATGCCTGGTGGTTTGCGTCTCAGTACAGGTGAGTCGGTGCTTCGTGGATTGACTTGGGCAAGGACGCACTGCTTCCACCGTGAAGCAGGCTCAAGGCTCGCTTCGCTACTGTGGCCATTCCTGGTTGTTGGCTCGGCTGAGGCATGTAGGAGCGGGACTGGAGCAGGGCTCTCCATCACCGAGCGGACAGCACAGAGCGGAGCGGACAGCGCAGCAGCGGCAGCAGCTGGACACTGGGCAGCGGTGCGGTGCAGGAGACGGTGACCCCCGGGGCAGCCCGCCTGCAACACAGCGACCCCTGCGATCGGGGACCTGAGAATTGGCGTTGAAAGCTGTGTGCGTATCAGGAGAGCAAATAACACCCCCTCTCGACAAAGGGGATTTTTTTTTTCAAAGATGGAGTGAGGTTCCCATGGGGTCAGAACCCTCACAATCAAATCCAGAATCCAAGCCCCAGTGAAGGAGATTCACATGGAAAACCAAAGGCTCGGTGAAATCTCCCTGATAAACAAAGCCAATTTGAGTTGCAGTTTGAAAAGAAAACATCACACTAGTGGCTGCAGTGGATGTCACAGCATGGAGCAAAGCCATGTTGCAGGTGGATGGTCGCGAAGTGAAGATTTCCCGGATCCAAATATGGCCGTACATCCCGACAAACATACAGAGGCTCAAACTGAGTTTTAATAGTGTTGAGGAGCTTGTGGTGCGGCGGCGGCGGAGGCGACTGAGAGTCCTCGGGCTCCGGGGACTTGATTGCCTCTTTGTACTCGGCTGAGCCTGAGAGTCGAGCTGCCTAATCCACACCGCGGGTCTCCAGGCCGGGCGCACGGCGCATGCGTCACGTGACACGTTCCTATGACGCGCGCTACGTCACACACTGCGTCCCAATCCCTGACGCCTCCATTGTCTTGCACAAAGACGGAACGCACACAGTGTGAACCAGGCCGAATCCACACTGCACACGCGCCCAGAGAGCTGGGGACTACAAAGGCATTCCTTCCTCAGGGACGCGTTGTGGGGAGGAATCCGCGGTTTCCCCGGTCTGCGCTGCTTTGTTGTGGGGAACGACGTCAGACGTTGACGCCGTGATTCAGTGGAGGGAGTGGCGCGTCCCTGCACAACTCTGCGGGCGCCAAGTCGACGCGGTTAGATCTACCATCAGCACTGACTGCACTATATTGCATGGGATCCAAATGCATTTTGTGTGAACCCAGCCTGAATGGACGAGCACACCTTTGTTGCACGTCTGTTCAGCTGAGATAGCCACGGATTGGAACCTTGTGTCGCACTTGCAAAAAGCGACTCGATCGTGTACGAAGTCAGGTGAAGGCTGTGCGTCAAAGCGCCACGGCCCAGGGGTCTTGTGAAGCAGGGAAAATCTCGCTATCAATGCAGGTTCATCCACTCTTCATGTGTGGTTTCATATTCGGCCGGATTTGGTTGACCGTGTGTAGCAAGTTCATTGAGCTGCACGTAAGTGAGGTTCCGACACGGACACACTGACCTGCTGCGAACCAAGATTGACCCTTTTCTCAGAAACGAATCCAGGATCCACTTCTGACGTGGAGGTGTGGAGAGGCATGAGACTCTCCGCATACCTGGGGAGGTGGAGTCGATTGGGTTTCAAAACATGTAGAGAGATACCAAGTCCACACGGGACGCATTGCCAAGTGGGCCGTTCTTGCCAAGAATCAAAAACAACTTGTTGGTATGGGACCCGCTCCAAGCAGGATACCTACACCAATGCGGTATTCATTGTCATGTAGGGCAGATCTATTGTTGGGTGAAAGGGCAGTTTCACGCCACACGTTCTGGTTCTGCCACGACGTGCAGGTCAGTATCTGGCGCTGCGTCGAATTGGTTGGCATGGAGACGCAGCGCCAGCTGACGTGGAGACGGACGCATCGCACGGCGTACCCAGTGTGAAGCGGGCCTTGGGGAGTGTGACAGCGCAGGCCGTTCGTTACTCGGTGTACGCGGCGCGCTCTTCCCCCTCACCTGGTTTCCACGCTCGGGTGCGTCTGCCCCGCGCTGCGTGAAACACGGGGCTTCACGACACAACGATCTCCCTGGTTTTCGGGTATTTCCACTGAGTATGCAACAGAGCAACCGGGTTGTCAAGGGAACAGTACCCACGCGACGTGCGATGTCCTGTTGCTGTGGCAACAGAATGGGTATCGTGCCGTGTCTGTGACGTCATGCAGAACGTGTGCGTCAAGGAACTCTTTGTTGCCCGACCAGACATGGTTTGATGTTTACCAATTATTTTCTTGAGAAATTGACCATGTTCGACATTTCTGATGTCACAATGCAACAGATGCCTTGGAGAGTCTCTTCTCAGGCTTCACCAGACCCAATGACGTGATCAACGTCTCCGTGACAACCGCGACGTTGTTACAGCGTAGTCCCTGAAGGTCGAACCGTTCCTTCAGTTTCAAACAACGGAACCAGGCACCCACTCCAAGCTCAAAAGCCCCATTTTCTCTGAATACGTTTCCAAATATTATGTTCAATTTCGCTCAGCAGGCAGAGATCTGGTCCTCCATTCAGTGGGGAGAAAAGATTTGCTCTCGTCTTTCGCTCCTGACGCGCTTTCACGGCTATGTGTGGAATTTTATACCTTTCGTGTGTTGTTTACGTTTGGCAAGAAAGTCGAGTCTGGGAAGGGTGCTTCCTGTGGTTCAGGTGTTTGTGTTGGCTCAGGGTTTCTTCGTATCTTCCTTGAAATCTGTGGCTGAAGAATTAGGCGTTCAGAGCAGGTGGTGGATTCAGCATTGAAAGCCCGATGGCACTGAGCCACGATGGTCAATGCGACTTTGCACATCAGTGAATTCCTTTCCGCGAGATCTGCGAGTTCTTTGACTTCGTGAATGTCTTGGGAGGGAGAGTCATTTCATAGAGTGATTCGAACCCAGGCCACAGCAGCGTGATGCTGTCGCTTCGGCACTGCGCCACGGAGCATGAACGCTGCATCAAGGCTGATCTTTGAGGCGATCGAACCCAGGTACCATACTGAGCTTCAAGGCCTGGTCCACATCAGGTGCGTGCGTGCGTTGCATGCCTGTCCCAAGCACAGGTGCTGCACGAATTGAGCCACACAACGCCCATTGACTTGTGCAGTACAGTGTGTTTGTGTTTGGGGGGGGGGGGACTCATGACGCACGGTTCTGTCGTGTGAAACTGGCCTTGGACGCGGCTCGGGGACGGAGTGTCGGTCGATGCCTCGGGAGGAGAGGACGCCGCGTCGTTTCGGGGCCGCGTCACGTTCCGGGAGTCGCGTCTCAATTATTAATGCGCCGGGCGGGTTCTGCGGGTTGGTTCTGCGCCGGGGAGTCGGGCCAGGGCCCGGAATCGAGACGCCCGCGAGAAAACTGAAGAAATACAGTCGGTTCTGTGCTTCCGATCCCAAGAACAGTGATGGTGGCCGAAAAGCAAGTCTGCAAGGCAACACGCATGAAGTTGAAAATACACGCTGGCGTTTTAGAATCCATTCAGAATCCACCTGGCAGCATCTGGACGAAGGCGTTTGGATTTGGTTCCCTTTGAAAAACAACACTGTCAGTATGAAACTTTGGCAATTTGAAGGAAAGAATGCAAAGAAAACCACAGCTGAATGCAGAGGAACACAGGTGCGGTTTTGGCCCTGCTTATTCCAACACGAAAAAAGTCCCTTTCACACGCGCATCAGCTGTTGCTTTTGCCTCACAGTTCAACTTCGTCATTGAAAATTTGAAATTTGAAAGAAATTGGAGCCTTGGGGCGTTGTTTTCCTTCTCCACCTGTGGCCGTCAGCAGGTGTCGCACATTCAGCAGGTCCGCACCGCACCTGACCACCCTGACCACAGGCATGCATCCGACAACGCCTCTGGTTTCGGACCACAGCCCAAAGTGAAGGAGTGGGTGGTGTTCTCCGAAGGAAGTCTGGGAGCCGTGGTTTATTGGGGGAGTCTGTCTGGGGCACCGTCTGCACAGCTGATGCACGGCGGTGGCTGGAAGGCTGATTCAGGCTGGTTGCGTTGTTGGGTATGTGCCACAGATCTGAAAGATGGGCCGAGTCAATGCGGCGCATGACTCCTGAAGCCGAGCTTCACGATGGATGCGGGCGTTGCGTTGCACATACCTGGAAGTGAAGTCTCGTGTGTGGCGGAACGCCCATTGACCAAAACAAGGACGCAACGCATGGCGCACCCGTTGTGAATCCAGTCTGAAGGAAGGCATCGACTCGCTTGCTCAGTACCGTGTTACGGGCGCCTGTGCGCGCCCGCCCTCGCCGCCCGTGAGGGAGACGGATGAGGATCGTGCTCTGAGATCTGAATGCGAGCAAATGAAGCGCGGGTACATGCAGGTCGACTCCGCACATGCCCATAAACCTCCCACAGACAGATCATGCTGAATGCGCCATACCTTGCGCTGAGAATCTGTCCAAGTGGTTGGGTTGCCTTGTGCGTTGTGCACGCTTGTGACGCAGGCGTACCCGTTGTGGGCGCATCATGCAGGAAAGACCAACAAAGAGCGGCAGCTCGAGACCCGTTTCACACACCAAGCGTTGGAAAGTGACGAGTCAAGGAAGGAGCCCAACGTCTCCGTGTGAACCGAGCCTTGCGCTCCGCCCAGACAAACAGACGTTGATTGAGTGCGGGTGAGTTTCGCTGTGTCAGCGGCTCGCCATCGCTCACCCGTGAGTACTGCGGTGTAACGAGGTGCTGTTGTTGCGCAACACCTGGGTACAGGGGTACTCGTTCAGCGGGGCGCCGGCCACAACAACGCCACGTCTCATAAACATGAACAACAAGGAAAACAAGTGGCTCCGACGACGTTCAACCAGAACAAGACGCCCGCTGTTGAAGTTGGTCAGGTGCAGGGCAGGTTGACCTTCGTAGATCCAGGCTTTGCTACATTGAATATTGGCCCAGAATTCTTTTTGGTGCAAGGATAAAACTCCTGAACACATCCGGTGTGAAGGATGCGTTTCCTGATCAGGTTCCCAATGTCTTGCTCCTCAATCCCACATTGGCCTCTGGAATCTGCAGTCAGAACCGGCTTCGCACAAAATGTGATTTGCCTCCCCGGCTCTGAGCTGGGTCAGAGATACGGTTGTGAGTGCAGCTTCAGTCCAGCTCAGCACTCAACAAAAACAAAGACCTTTCCAATCACGTTGTCCCTTCTGCACTGAAACATCAATGGCTTTGAAAACATGGCGCACACTGATCTAAAGTGGGTGAGTGGGTGTGCGAGGGAGGGAGGGGGCCTAAAAACAGCAATTTGTGCCTGGGCTTCTGGAGAGCATTGAGTTGAAAGCGGTTTAGTTGGCAGCCTCGCAGGCACGTACAAGTAGCAAATTAGCTTCTTGGTTTCCAGAGAAGTGTTTTTCTTCGGCCAAGGACAGCGCGGTCACCGCTCTACTGCCAAAACAAGATATTTCAGGTGCGGCACTTCAAAACAGCTTTTCTTCGGAAATTGGTATGCTGGCGCCTTGCGCTCAAGTAAACACACACGCACGCACACACGCACGCACGCACGCACACACACACACACCAAAGTCAAACACTTCTCTTTGGGTCACGTGCGATTGGCCGATTGGTTCCACCGCGATTCTCGCATTGCATGTGAATCTGGACCCTCCAGTTCCGGAGTCCACACACGACCACGATGACTATTGATCTGGACTGATGTCGATTGGGATTTGGTGCACTTGTTTTACACAGCAGGCCCGTCGGAGCGGCCGGTCAGTGTTGAGGCTGCAGTGAAGACAGCAATGCGCCGCCTGGGGGACAAAAAGGCCTGGACGCGCTGCTTTGAGGGCGAGACAGAAGCCAGTTGATGGAAGGATGTTCAAGGCCTGGTACACTCTGGATGCGCCTTGTATTGGTGTCCATCTGCAAGTCAGTGGACGATGCGTTGTCTCTGCGACACAGGACACATGAAGGATGCCTTGGGTGACGTATTCCATGTGAACCAGGGCTGAACCTGAGCCATTTCCCGTTCCGTTTGCCTGAGTCGTTCATGTCGCTCTGCAAGTCAGTGGACGGTGCCGTGCGTTGTCCCTGTGACACTCTGCGCAAGAAGCACTGTGTCTGACGCATCCAGTGTGAACCAGGGCTGAGTCGTGGCCCTTTCCTCTCCACATTTGGTTTGCCTGTCTCGCTTCACTTTGATGTGAAGATCTTAATCTGGAGAGGAAACAGTTTCCCATTTCCAGGGCGGCCGGGCGCTCGGAGTCTCGTATTGTGGAGCAGATCGCATCTGCGGTGAGGAATGGCGCGTCTGTCTGGGAGGCAAACAGCGACGCTGAAAGACGTCCGCGGACTGTCTCCGTGTGTAAACACGGGGGGACAATGTCCCTGTGTTGGTGCCCAGCTTCAGTGACATTATTCACAAGTCTGTAGCCATGTTCACTGCCTTGGTGTCTGACATGAAAGGGGTGCCCTGGCATCAAGTCACAGTGTTGCAGGAACGTTGTGTCACTTTTGGCGTTTCACGTAGGAAGCGCCCTGCCTCGTGTCCCCGTCTTGATGAACGGACGCAGTGTAGTCTCCTGACGTACGAGGGCTGTCCACGAATTTTCCGCTGCAGGTCTAGATCTCGCTGGTATTCTTGAGGTTGTGGCTCAGCGGAAATTCGTGGACAGCCTCGAAGCCTCCATCGATTTGCACAGCAACACAATGCGAGGTACAGTTCCCAAAGAAGAAGAAATTCTGTGTCAGCTGTTTTGCAACTTGTACGCGCCTCGCACCTCCAGCGACGAGCTTCTGAAGGACGAATCTTGACGTGATTCTTCGACGTAACGTATTCAGCGCAAGGTCGCTCAGCACGGTCGATGCGCTGCGCGGACGACGAGGTGTCGACGTGTCCCTGATGCGATAGTCTGAAGCATTCGATACGTACCGAGGGTGTGGCGACAGTGATTTCCAGCGCAGGGTGATGCACTGGAGTCGCAATGAATTGACGTGGGACTGATACGAGCCTGGGTGCGTCTCTGCACAAGGGTCCACCGTGGCCTCAGGCAGATTCTGCCTCACATCATGAAGCTCGTCACTGTCAGGTTTGTCCAACTGACGACCGCGTGGACGCAACGGAGACGCCTGTCAGTTCTGTGGCGATGCATCGCCCCTGACTAGCGTGGAGGGTGACACTTGTGTCGTGAACAAGAAGCAGTGCTCAAGGCACCTGCAGTGTGAAGTCCCTTGCCGGTAATGTCACTGATTCTTCCTTGTCCTCCTTGTCTTCCGCATGAGGGGGTCGGGGGTTAAGGGGGGGAGGGGGCAGGGGACATTTCATCCACCTTGCCATGTATTGCACTACCACATGGTGCTTTGCCCTAAAGGGACTTCGCACAATGAGGCGTGCAGCGCCGTGTCGTCGGTAATTTGCGGCGAGGCCCCTGCGCCTCATTGCGCGGCGCGGCTCGGAGCGGCTCTGTGCGTCGCCCTCGACTCGGTCCATTGTGACGCGGACAAAGCGCCGCGTCAGATCCGCCGCAGCGGAGCCGCGGGGTCAGGGCGCCGCGACCGCCGTGCGAACAATCACAGCGTGGTGGCGGGTTGAATGTGTGCGTTGTGGTGCAGGCAGGGTGCGATATCACTTGTGCAGAGGTCGTTCTGTTGTGCAATGTGTTTTCGTTGCAATGGAAGGCTGCAGCCCCACTGAAATTCAAGGATCTGCTGGACGGTGTGACCTGCACTGACCAGTGCAAGGACCACTCGCGAGTGTCTGAGCGCGGGCGGGTGGATGAAGTGCTCGCGGCCCCTGGACGGCGTGGCCCAGTCTACCCACGTGACCCCGGGGGGACGGCGTCGCCTGAATGCGGTCGCGGGAAGCGCTGTGCGCAGACTAATTGTCGCCTGGAGGTGCGGGCGCAGGACGCGTCCGGACATCCTCAATCTCCTGTTGTGGATCTGCTCGTGGGAGAGAGGAACATCGTGAAGACCAACCACTCCGCAGTAGGAGTCCACTCGCAACGGGGTAACAAAGTTTGAAAACTCAGTCACGCCTCACTCTCAATCGTCGCGTTAGACAAAACACTTGGACACAAAACAACACTTGATGAAGGCAACACTGACTCGTGCATGGACACGGTGTGTGACGTTGACCTCGGCCTCCTTCGTGATTCTGCTCGGCAGTGATCGGACCCGTCCTGCTCGTGACGACGCATCGCACGTCGAGCGGCGGCAGCGGAACCAATTAGCGTAATGGGGGCAGCGTCGCCAGCGCGTTGTGTGCGGAGGACGCGACGCGACTGTTGACGCGCTGCTGTGGGACGGAGGCGAGACGCACAGTGAAACATTCTGCGTGTTTTGAGACCAAGACTTGAATGTGCTGAGAGATTGTCAGCAGGGTGGGCGTGATCGGTTTTGGTGATACTCGGTCAAGTGGGCGTTTTTCGAGGTTGCCCTTCCTCTTCCATCACGGAGTCGAAATTGGCCATTGACTTCTCTCACAGGAAGTGAGCATCTCTCAGCGCCGCACTGACCCAATATGCTGCGCTTCTCAGATTCGGGGATTATGCGTTGAGACCAGCAGCTGCAGACTTGTCGTCTCGCGCTGAGGTTGGGCGGCCGCGCGGTTGAGCTGGTTGATTGAAACCAGGCGCTGCGATTGAAGTGGAAGCGCGTTTCTGAAAGCTGCATGCTGTCTCCCTGTGGAGGAATGCATGTGCATGAGGACCCCCCGCGCGCGTCCCCCCGCCCCCCTGCTCGGCCCGGCCCGTCTTCCTGCGGCGCAGGCGCAGTGCGCGCATCGCTGTTCATTATTGAATGGGAAGCGCAGATTGATGGTCCCAGCGCGACCTGCCGGGGACACGAACTAGGTCAGGCGAGCACGTGAAGGCGGGAGGGCGGGCGGGAGCCAGGATAGAGCGGGTGGGGCCAGGACCGGGCGGGAGGGAGGGAGGGAGCCAGGACCGGGCAGGAGGGAGGGAGGGAGGGAGGGAACGGAGGTGCACACGTCTGAACACCGGTCACGGAGGGCGCGCGCGTGTGCGGGCGTGGGCGGGG
>JAAUXT010097281.1_pt1 | contig 52723 bp, 28 predicted proteins | sample 7278171 | NCBI WGS metagenome assembly JAAUXT01 (sample SAMN14350112, study PRJNA611818) | marine sediment metagenome | isolation source: surface marine sediment (1.8m) | place: French Polynesia: Moorea | collected 2018-08
GGCAGGGGACATTTTGGTCCAGCTGCCATATACTGCATTACCACATGGTGCTTCGCCCTAAAGGGACTTCGCACAATGAGGACGAGGACTGAATACGCGAGGGGCTCCCTTTTCTATTAACTGTCAGACATTTTCTCTGACCTCGGATAATGAGACAGGTTCCTGGCCTTTGGAAGATAATATGAGAAGAGTTGCTGCAGCAAATGCCGGATCCCCAGAGTTCGTCGCGCTTGTTTCGTTTGTTTCCTCTGTTGCTGACGATTCTGACACGTAATGACAGCGATCGTGCTCAAGAGAAAGTCGCTGCAAAAATCGCGCCGAATAGATCAACTTGTGGAAGATTTTCTGCAGGTCAGCAGTGATGGAGGTTCCTGTGGAGATCCACAGGGGTTTTTATTGCAAACAATTCAATAAGGCGCCTCAGCAGAAAAACATTCAATTGCCGAAACGGTGAGATACGACTTGCCACAAAAAGGAATCCTGTTTTTGGACCTCCGTCATAAATAGCTGTTGCAGCTACAGAGATGATGGCTGCAGTACTGAAGACATGTCGGGGTCACTTTTCGTCAGGGTGCCATCAGGCTCCGAGTGAAGCTTTCAAGCAGACAAGTCAACACTTACAACGGCACAATATGTCATGAAAGATTCATTTCAGGAAAGCTTCCCCAATGCTGTCACCGCACCAGGGATCAAATTGCAGCTGGACTCTTTGTTTCTGACGCACTCTTCCTTGAAGTGTGTGTTGTACCACCGGAACACATGAGACAGGCCTCCGAGACCTGGGAACGTGAGTGGGATTCTCTCTGTCTTCACGTTCATTGTCAGTGCGTGTCACCAAATGCACAGGAACGCCCCCGCCCGATGTTTGTGTTTGTTTTGAAAAATTCGTGTTTTGGTGGTGATTCTCGTTTTTTGTGAAGCCTCCTTCGGACATCGTGTTGAGGCGAGTCGTGCTTTCTTCGTGTGGCTGACCAAAGTGCGAAAATTCCAAGAAGATCGCATCATGTCAAGAGACGGTTCCGGGTGGCTCGGATTGATGACCTGAAGGCTCCAGGGCGAAACGTGTGTTGAACGAGTCGCCCGAGCAGCCCGAAGAGAGACAAGCAGTTTTGTCAGTCGTGCGTCGTTCAGCCCAAGAAGGAATCTCTGAACACGAATGGAAATTTCGAGGAGATGCGACACAATTGGCGTCTCCCGCAGAATGTCTTCGTATCAGCTTCTGTCAGGCCATGAGAGCTAATTGCTTCACAATCCTATTTACTCGGTGAATTTCACTGTGGGAGAGTCATTATCTTCCCACTCGACGACGCCATAATGAACCATCGTCGGCGCAGATCAACGTCTGTCTCCACAAGTGAGGCAGTGTAAACGAACGTCAGCCCTTTCTTCCAGAAAGAAATCTTTTTTGAAACAGTTGAAAAGGCAGAAAATTGTATGTTGGCGAGTCGCTAAGGATTCTCGAGACACACATCGCCCCGAGAGAATTCCAATCTATTATTTCTGCTTGGAAGGCGACGAATATTAAAGAAAGTTTGGCGTACTGAAGTCATTGAGTGTTTGAATTATGGATCTTATCACAGCACTTGCCTTTTCCGTTGCGCTGCAAATTTACAATGTTTTGCTTCACATCAATCACCGCTGCACTGGGGAAACTCACGACCACAAATGCAAATGTCCCCATTATTTTCAGAAAATGCCATGCAGTTGGAGCCCTGCTTACACTTGCAGACACACTTTGCCAAAAATGGGCAATCATTGTCTGCAACATTTTGGTCCAACCAGACACCACTCCGCATTTGGCATCCCAAACACGTGGAGCACGGCCATCTATATCCAACACTGACATCCATTGCGGACACGAGCAAAAACACCACGGCAGACAACACCTCTTTCCTGGCCGAGTGAAAAGTCCTGACAAACTCACGAGTTCTGGGGTTGGTTCAGGGGAAAGAGTTGGCTTCAGTGCACTAATGAGAGCTGGTGTCAGCGATTTCACAACGGAAAAAGGGCGAAATGGTGGAGCGTCCGGGTGCACCTGGGCCTAACGACACGAATGCTCCCACGGAATGATCAGACACGGAACCGCGATTTCCAGCGCTGCAAAAACACCCAGAAGCTCTGTTTCATGCCTGAGAGGGTCTCGGAAAATGGCAGCCAGGTGCTGACGAGTTAGTGAAAAGGCACAGCTCGTCAACCGACAGAACGGTCCCAGACGGGGTTGCACGCTGAAAACCTGCAAATGAAACCCAAACGTTTGGGCCAAAAGAAAGGGAAATGCGACTGAAAAGACACAGCCGGTTTCAGGGGATAGATTTTAATAACAGCCTCATTTATATTTGCCTGTTTGCAAATCCCCTAAGTACACCACTAAACAAATTAAGAGGGATTTTCAATCCCGTAAAAGGCAAGCCCGACCTAATGATGTTGTAGTGTGCTCATCAACTCCGAATTGCGGGTACTTGGGGTCCCTCTTTGCACTCCAGCTTCTGTGTGCTCGCGCTACAATGGCATAGAACAAACACTTCCACCAATGAAAGGTTACCCGCATACTTTGGGACATTTTGCACCGTCCCTCTCAGTGTTTCTATGTCACGGGATGCTGTCATCTCACACCTCTGGCCCACGAGACTCTTGGAAAGTGCCCAGGACGGAGTTACACTCACCATCGGTGTGTTATCTTTGGTCTCTGCTGCCTTTCCGAGCCCCATTCTTCATCATGCAGTGCAAAGTATTCGCAACAAGAAAAATCTCACCCGCTTCAAACCAGAACTGTTCCCCTAATCTGGTGAATTTAGCTTTTAATTTTCTTTTGAAAATTAGCGCAAGATTTTAAAATTTAATTTTCTTTTTCAAAAATTCATGAAATTGCTGCCGATGTGTCGTTGGTGATCACGACTTGTCAGTTCAGAAGGAATTATGGCCGCTCAGTGCGCTGGGATGTGCACACGTGGGAGGAGGAGGCGCAGCGCTGACAGTCCTCGACTGGAGATGCACACCATGAAACTCATCTGCTCAAAATGTATGGATTTCGAGGACCAGTCCACAGTAGCAGAGGTAAAAGTTGGCATTGAAGCCTCCGAGCATCCAGGTGGCAGACTGCTGAGACCAGGAACAATTTGTCCAATGGAATCGTCTGTCAAATCTTCACATGTGTTCATGTGACTCTGGTGCTCCGTCACATGTGCAGTCCACTGTCCCTCCAGAAGTTTGCGCTGGATGCTGTCATACCCGGCACCAGAGCAAACAGCTCCACCCCAAAAAAACTAGAGCAACACTGACACGATGCGTCAAAGACGTGGATCCGCGCTGTGAAGCTCGCCCGATCCACGGACAGGGCGTCGCTATGGAAAGCTGTCATGCTCAGCACAAACATGTTCCTGAGTAAATTTGACGTCAAGTGTTGAGCACGGCTCCTCGCACGGCCGCGCATGCTGCTCGCCACCGGTAATCCCGCCCGTTTTCATTCATCGCAGGCTGAGAGCAGCCATTTCCTGAGGAGGAGGACACCACTCCGCAGCCGTTTTAATGACACAATCAACTCGATGCTTGAGTGTTGGTCATCCAGGCAACAAGATTGAGAAGCTCCTGCAGAAGAATTTTACGTGCGTCTTCTGCTGTAAATCAGAAATCTTTGCAACCGAGATGTCACGTGGGATCATCGAGCTCTGCGTGGAGCCAAGATTTGAAATGTTGGTTCTCACAGCCGAAGTTTGCGCAAAAGCAGCGCTGCAGACACATGGCTCCGAAAGTTTCTCGTCCTCACGAATCCGCAACTGCATCGATTTTCAAATAATGAGGCTGGCAATTAACTGCGGTGAGAAGGACTATCGTTCTTGGTTACACGTTTCTTAAGTATGTTTCCATGTTTCCACTTAATTACGTGTTCATGATGGGGACAGGCAGTTGAGACTGAGCCTGGAGAAGTCCGCGGAAACAGACGGTTCATGCAGCGGTGAAAGCTGCTGATCATCCCAACTGCCCGTTCTCTCTCCAGGACACTGACATCATCTCAGAACAGCAGCAGTTGCGCTGCGATGTTGAAGTAAGTTTGGAGCGAGATGTGTCTGTCGTTCACTGCTCACTCCAGATGAGACCCGCATTCAATTTGGCCGGATAATGACATGTACGAGTACATCACAGGGCCATCAGCACAGGATCTCTTCTGCGTTCAGTCACTGAATCACAGACATCGGCGTCTACCTTTCCAACTTTTGATGCTTCAATTGCGTGTTGATGCAAGTGAGGAGGCGATCACCCCAAGGGCACAACCCTTCAAACGCTTGCAATGTGGAAATTGAACGGAAACAACAACGCAACAATCTGAATCAGTTGTGACAAGCGTGAGAAACAACGTTTTAAATATAAAAAATGAGAAAAAAAACTTCCAAAGCAACTACATAGACCTCCACAATATCCAAAGCAGTCATTGGAACACGCAATCCTCTGCAGAGCAGCAGCATGTGCACGTTTCCGAGGAGAGACCTGACGAGGCTGCTGCGTGTATCGCGGCTCGGGACGGCTCGGCAGGGGACACGCTGACAATAAATGGACGCGCGCGTATACACGCCGCTGCCTTGTGAAAACTGGTTCGTCAGCAGAAAGGAGGCGACGGCAAAGCACAACAAATGAGATATATTCAATTGGAGACATTGTGTTTGCGAAACAGAAATTCCCACGTCACGTTACCGTGGACTTGATTCTGCTGGTGCAAAAGTCTTGAGACCACCAGGACGTGGGCTGGGACGGGTGTTGGCAGAGCGCGCCTTCAGCGAGTCTCGAGACGAGAGCATTCCGCGCCGAGCACGACTCTGCACACTTTGTGAGGGAGAAGCTGCTATTTATAGAAATAATCAGACCACTTTGCACTGTCAGTCGCCTCCCTGTTACGATCCGCGGCCAAGAGCCCAGGCGATGGTCTGAGCACGCGAATGTGTGGCGTTGAAAAGTGTCACTGTAAGCTATGTGGGTGGCGTGCAGTTGTGATTCAAAGTTGAGCCGAAACAAGCTGGGAGAGGTGCCCAAACTGTAAACCGCGGGTTTGAATCAAGCTGAGTCCAGCACCCAAATTTCCGGCACGCTCTGCACTGAGGGAGATTTGTGCACCAAGGCGTAGAACCTGGACTGGTGCCGGCAACATGGCCCGTCTCTTGGGGTGACGTGAGGAACCACAAGCGCCAAGCACGTTTTGAGGTCACGAAGTCACGTAAAACTCGTCAGTCTGTGGTTAGGTCTGGAGCATGAGACTTTTAAACGAAACAAGCAAAGTCCACTCTTGGGATTCAGACACTTGGTGAAGCCCACAAGACGATTCTGGTTCACAAACCACGGTCCATTTGTCACAAAACGAACGTGGAGGGAGCGCGATATTCACGGAATGTCCTTGCAACTCCGAGAACTCCACAGCCAATTTCAGTGAGAGCATCTGCAAAGTTTGATGTATGTTCCTCCAACTTTTACACCACCAAGATTCATTTGCATGCCAAGAAAGTAACAGCATCAGTTCCCACATGTGCCATTCCAGCACGCTTATGGACAAGGCAGCATATGCCTCGCGCTCCCCATTTAGCAGGTCCTCTCCAGTTTTAATGCACTTGGAAGCTGCGACCAGATAGACTTGATCAAATTAGGGATTTTCAGTCCGAAAATAGCTCGCACACGGCCATTCAGCAAACACCAGGAGACTTGGGCAACTTACGAAAGAAGGAGACATCATTGGGGCAAGTCGTTGGGAAGTGGCAGTGGATTCATCCGGATGCTTTGTTGCAACCAACGTGACAGCTGATACGAGTGACGTCAAAAGAAGAGATGAATGTGGGTCTGGGTTATCACCAACCTGCATCATTCTTGCAACCTGAGGAGCATTGTCTGGTGTCTCTCCGGCATGTATGAAAGTTTCTGCGATGATGGCAGTCTATGTTCGTGCAGACTCCACACCACAGCAGTTTGAGCCGACAACACGTTCGCTTAGTTCACAGAGGGCCTTCCATGATTTTGTTCCCAGCAAGACGATTAATGGGAGTCCAACATGTAATGCGCGTTTTAGGGAGCCTTCTCTCCCCAGAATAATCCTGTTGCCAAATTGGACAATTAAACTATAATTGCCTTTGCCAGAGCAGTGAGGGCAATTCCATTTGTTTCCACTCTTCCTCTCCGCAACAAAAAACCCACAGCAAACCACGCAAAGACTGTCGAACTGTGCGTGTTTTTGAAGGAAATGGAAGTTTTGGTGTGTCAGGAAACAAAAAGTTTGTTTTGTACAAGAGCATCTTTCCCCGACTTCGAGACTAAAACCAGTCAGGAATGACGCGGTTGTGCCAAATGTGACGTCGTCCTACAGAACAAAATTTCTTTTCCCGTTTAGCTCTACTTCAAAGTCAGGAAAACGTGAAATCTTCTTTGGCACGAGTCGCTGAAGCTTTCCTCTCCAACAGACAGCGCGGGAATGGGAAGATGAAAACTCGGACAGTGTGAACACAGTGAGAGCGATTGCTCAATGGAAGAAGCGGGCAGATGGATGCGTGGACCGACGAATCCAGAATCGAGAGTCCACTCATCCGAAATCCATTACAATGTAACTCAAGGCGCATTACCCGGCGTGCAGCAGTAGCCCAGAACAGAGTCAAAAATGTTCGCGATGCATTTGCATCATTTGTATCATCACAACAAAACGAGAGTCGCAGCTGCCGTGGTGCGAAAGATACAACACATTGTGCTGAATAAAGTCTTATTTCTAATATGGAAATGACAATGTGGTGATGTGATCAGCCTGCGCCTCTTGTTGTGACATTCCGTGATGAATGGGACATCTGTCTGATGCTCAGTAAACTCTTCGCACAACGGCTTTGTAAGTTTGTCTGAAAACAACGTTCACATCTTCAATCAACAGCGAACATTCAAGACTGGTCAACAAAACAATTGTCAGACAGGAGTTTGCCTCGACTGAACCCAGGCCTCACAGTGCAGAACTCCGCCTTCATGATGAACATTTTATAGGATTTGGCAATTTCATTGTCCGGCGCCTCGGCGCAGTGAACTCTCCGAGGAGGCGGACCCACGAGTCGGCGCAGGGCGTCTCCGAGAGGCGGGCACAGCCACGCTGTTCCAATAGGCCTCTCGCAGAAGTCAAGACACAAATGAAAGGTGGTTCGCATGTCCCTCAAGGCACAGTCCCCGTGGAAACCTCCGCCCCCCTCGCCCCCCCCCCGGCCCTGCCAGAGCGCGTGATGACGAACCACGGGCCGCAGCTCGTGTGACGGATGCCGTCTATTTGTCATTTTGTCTCCCCTAGCTGTCCCGCCAGCCGGCACAACGGCTCGGACAGAAGGACATCTGTTTTGAGGACTGCAACAGAACATCTCTTCAAAAGGGAGTTCATTTGAGTTACATGTTGGTTTGTTTCTCTTCTTTCTGAGAAACTTGACACAGCAAAGACACAAGAACTGTCAACGTGAAGAAGCGTCGGGAAAATAATGACCTTTTTTGTTGAATTTTTGCAAGTTTGACTTTGAAGCGTCGAGGACAGGTTTTGTCGTGAGTGTTGTGTTGAACTTGTCTCATTTCGTTGTCATTCTGCTTCGTGAACGATGACATTTTGCTGAACGCGCTTCGTTGTCAAGAACCTTGTAACTTGCCACGAAAACGAACTCACGCCCTTGAAAAGGAGAAAAGTTGCAGGTGGCATTTCGTGTACCTGTAAACGAGTTCGCAAAACGCGAAATAGAAGCAGCTGAAATTATTGGGAGCCATCTGCGAAGAAAGTGAAATTAACCCGATCACGCTGCTGCTTTAACAGATATATCTCTTCTGCCTACGCTCGCTCGCTCACTAAATTTAGCCAGACTTTATGCTGTTATTGATTCAACAGGTTTCTGTGTGTGCAGCAGATGGTGAGTGTATAGTTTCAGGTCGTACTGTTCAAGTGAACAATTCGCGTTGTGTTTTTTGTCGAGGATGGGTCCAATCGACAGCTTCAGTACGAATTGTTGCGAAGTGAAAGCAAAAGCAATGGAGATAAAAATGTACCACGAACAGTTCAATTGTCAGCCTTTCTGTTTATCACAAACGGCTCCGAAGAAGGAAAACAGCAGAACTTTTGGCCTTCTGATCCGTGTTTGAACACAACACGTGAAGCGCTCTGCTGCTCGCTTGTGACAGTCTCACCTCAGCGCACCACTGTGTCACTCAGCTTCGTACATTGAAACCACGACATCCAAACCGCCTGGTGGATTTCCAGCAAGGATCAATCAATACGCAAAAAGAGAATTTTTGCAGGTGCTTTCGACGGTCGGCACAGCGCGCTGAGCCGCCAAATCCGTCCCCGTGTCGCTGCATGTGGCGAGCCGGGACGCAGTTCTGCATGTACACGCCAGACGCGCTCGTTCGGAGGAACACACGAAAACACCACACAGAACACACGGGTGCCTTTTCAACAGACGAACCTCTGAACCACACCTGAAACTTTCCAATGGAATGTTTCTGTGGGTACAGAACTGAAACACCGGGCCCGTCACTACAGGTTTCTTCGTTCCCCAGGAACACACGCCGAGAGGCACGTGTGGCAATTTAGCGAAAGAGATTTTTTGTGGGAGAACAAGCCGGCTCGTCGCGTGCGGACGATGTCTGAACAGCTGCCACTTGAAACCAGCAAACATCATATTGATCTTTTATCCCTCAAGGTGTGTTTTTAGCCTTCCTCCTGTCATTAGCATATTTCCGTTTGAACAAGCAGGCTCTAATCGGAATCGACGCGAGACGTGAGAAGACTGAGCCGGGCGCTCTTCGTGCTCAGAGCCGCTGTCATCGGAACAATAGCCTAGCGAGCTCGCAGCAGTTGACTCTTGGCTGCGCCAGATTTCTCGATAGAGAATGGAATTCAAAGTGTCCAGGGGATCTTCAACGATTGATAGCGATTCAAATTCTCCACTTCGTGAACGAAAGCCAGCCACTCGTATGTACAAGACCACAATGCGAGATTGTGCACAATAAAACTTGAAATTGTACCAGTACTCACCCGAGGGTCGTCATGGTGACGATGGTGTACCAGAACGCTTCGGGAATACTGGTGAAGTTGGTTTTGGGCACGTTCTTCTCGGCGTAAAACATGACGGTGGCGAAGATAATGATGGCCATGGTGAGGGAGAAGAGGAGGAAGCCGAGCTCGCTGGCGCACGACTTGAGCGTGTATCCGAGGATGCGCAGCCCCTGCGAGTGCCGCGAGAACTTGAAGATTCGAAAGACGCGGAAGACGCGCAGCGTGACGAACGCCCCGCTCACGTCCTTGTTCTCGGGCAGCCCGAGGCCGATGTAGTAGGGAAGAATGGCCACCACGTCTATGACGCTCATCACTGAGCGCATGAATCTGCAGCGCTCCGGCGCCGCGAACAATCTGAGCAAATATTCGGCGGTGAAGATCATGACACAGGCTGTGTCCATACAGAAGAAGACGACCTCGTAGCGGTCCCCGCAAGGAGGGTTCATGTTCGTGCCGGGAATCACCCCGCACGGGATTGTCTCCACTACGTTGGCTAACACTGAAATGGCGATGAAGAAACCCGTGACGTAATAGAACACGAGCGCTGAAGTGGAGGTCTGCGGGTTTTCAAAGGCGCGCCACATTTTTTGACGGAACGTGAACTGAGGGTGGTTGTCGCCGTCGTCCGACGCGCGATCGTCCATGAGTCGCTCGGAATTCTCCCGTTTCCGGTCCCTGTAATCCTCGTAGCAACAATCGCCTATGATATCCGGCATAATGCCGAAAAACGCCAGTTCCTCGTCGTAAGCCGTGATGCACTCGTGTTTCGGGTAGTGCAATTTTCCCGTGCGATAGTAGTTTAGGATATGGCGGAACATATCCGGATCCCTGTCGAAGAAGAACTCCTTCGACTCTTCGTCGTAGAAGAAATCCTTCTCGTTGGAGCCGAGCAGAGTGTCGGGGTACTTGTCGAGCGTGTTGCGCCACGTCTCGAACTTGCAGCCGGACACGTTGATGACGACCTTCTCGTCCGAGTGCGTGCGGGTGCGCTCGAGCGGCGGCGGCGGCATCGGGTTCTGCGACACCGGCACCCATCCGATGGCGGCGGCGCGCGCGAACGGCAGCCACGACGCCACCGACGCCATCGTTCTGAAACAAACGAAATTTACATTTCTCTTAGTACTTCAGACAAAGAATAATTCGTGTCTGTTAAAAGTGTTGGACATGCAGCTGGTGTCCGACGCTGAAGGTGTGCTAATTGGTCGTCACACAAAACCTTTTTATCAAACGACGCGTCACTTGTCCAGACCTCTTGCTTGCTGCGCCAAAAGGAAACACCGACCACCAGATTAGTCAAACGTGAGGCTGTTAGACTCACAACTTTGTGCGAGTCTGAGTCCACATATATTTCACAAAAGAAACCCCTCAACGGTTGTGCGATGACTTGACTCTGACGGAACCACAAACCCAAGCGTGAGGTGCAGAGTGAGACAAAGCCAAAGTTTGGAAAGGTGCGTGTCTCTCAGACTTTGTGGAACTTGCAGGTGCGACGTGTTTACGCGTAAAAACTCGGAAATGTAAAGGGGCTTTTGGCTTTTGTTCCGTCACCAAACCATTTCAACCCTGGCCAAAGCAGGAACGCAACATATGGAATTTTGTTCACTACAACCAACGCGACAGCTCCATGAGACTTTTTCTTCACGTGTCGCACCTACCTGGCTGTTTTTCCTCTTTCAGAAAATTACCACAGCATTCATAGCAATCCAACAATAACGGCGCAGGTGAAGAAAGAGAGAAATTAGCTGCAGACTCTGAAGCTGCATTACCTGTGTAATTAAGCAAATGTCTGCAATGGCTTCCGATTGATGCTTCTCGCTCTGGAAACCACGGAGCCAGAAAAGAATCGCAACACACAGTGAATTGACAATTTTCCCTACCCTACAAGTATTTGGACATGCGGGAAGCAGCAATGGGATGTTCGACAGAGAAATTTGCTGTTGACATTTGTGGGCTTCACTTCACAGCTGTTTTGTCATCCCACAGTCTATGTTTCTCTTTTTTCACCCTCTCTGCCTCTTCTGCCTTGTCTCTCTGTTCTCGCTCTCTTCACTCTTGTCTTTTTCAACCTGCACTCTTTCGTCTCTTCTCTCTCTTGTTCTGTCTTTCTCTCTTTCAACCTCTGCCCCTCTGTTCTTGCTATCTGCACTCCCCTGTCTGTCTCTGTCTTTCTGTCTTTCTGTCTTTCTGTCTTTCTGTCTTTCTGTCTTTCTGTCTGTCTGTCTCTCTCGTTCGCTCACTCGCTCGCTCGCTCGTTCAAATCCTCTCAACGAACTCTCCTCTCAATGCACTTTCTTTTCTCATTGTGTTCCAATGAGAAAACTCTATTGATTGTGGGATTGTGGTTTGCTTGCAGGAAATGGCTTTTCCTGAGTGAAGGTCACAGCGCATCGTCCCACCACGGAGCGAGCTCAACTTGGCTGCTTTCCACAGCGTAAGATCATTATCAACGAGGCATTTTTTCCGTGGGCATAACTTCAGCAATCAACTGTTGATCGTTGCAAGGAAAACATGTTTGTGTGCAGCAATTCACATCAATTCAACATTGTCGACCTTTTCCAGATCGTTTATGCACTGATGTGTGTAATATCAGGCCTTAATGCCTGCAGATGTGTAATCAAGAGGAGGGGGAGTGCTTTCGCGTGAGCTGTGAAATCTTGCGTCGACTGTTATTTTGAGATGTCGAAAAAGTGGTGCATCGTGTTTGTCACAGAGAAGCAAGTCCGCTCTCCGCGTTCCGAAGGCTTTGTTGGATACAAAGGAGTGCACTCCAGCCACCGTTTGTTTCTTCATCCGAGGTACACAGACATTGTAAACAACTTGGATTGTATCAAGTACAGAAGTGGCTGCCATTGGGAGGGACTATACAATTACATTTGGCTCTCTTTCATTGCAAGATGATTATACGCAGGCAATTCTGAGAAACTGGGGGACGGCGGAGACCAGAGACTGTTTAGAGGTGGAACATCTGGCTTGACTGTCTGAATTTAATCAGGTCTGGAGTGTCGTCAAACACACGATGATGCGCGTCTTGTCGGAGTGGTGGATGGGCCGCCGTGAGGGTCCTCCGTGACCTGCTTCAGACTGCGTTCAGCACGCAACAGCGTATCCAGCAACCCGATAATTTCAAAGTTTGTCCAAGTTTTTGTTGGTGCGTACAAAGTGCTGACTTGTTCGTCAAACATATCTGGCAAACTGGGAGAGGGCGAAGACAACCTTACTCTTGGGAGCCCTTCAGCTGGATCAGGAAGAAAAGAAAATGGGAAAGATTGCTTGGTTGGCCAAGGTTATGCGCTGCTCACAAATCAGCGAAATTAATTGGCGGGGTGAGGCCTGACCATTGCCATACAATCCAATTGATTAATGGATTGATCACACTCATTTCCAGTGCGCACAGTTCGTGTCGGACATGGGAAGCAGCGACAAAGGAGCAAACGCTGCACGTCGCACACGGGGGTCTCAGCGCGTTCGAACGGACCAAGTCCCACAGAAGCTAATGGTTCAGAATGTCGTCGTTCGACTCGAAGGTCAGGGGCACGACACGCCAGGACTTCCTGATTGACATCTGCACAGCAACTCAACCAAACGTATTGTATGTACCCTGCAGGGTTCACACACAGCGACCCTTCAGCAGCCGGAGGCTGAGACCGGCCGCAAAACCACGCGGACGTCTGCTGGTCCTTTGGTCCAGATCTACACAGGGCCCAAGTGTGACAGAGAAGATGCTCGGCGTGCAGCAGAAAGAGTCGTTTCCGTGCGGTGGTGTTCAGTATACCATGCAGCTCAGACGCAATCAACCCTCACTGGTGCAAAGATGAACAAAACCATTGATTCTCGTTTTTGCGAAGAAAGAAAAAAGACAGGAGTAAATAACTGTGATTGATACTTGCCTTACTTGCTCCATTCTTAAGGCAGTGTGCAGTACATACAGCACAGTCCAACACAACAGTGGAGAATCTAGTTCAGAAGAGTGGAAATTGGAGACTTTAGACTCAGGCAATTTGTTCAATTTTCTTTCTCTTACAAAATCTCCCACAAGTTGATGGTAATGATGGTGATGCAGACAGTGTAGAAGAGTTGAGATTCAGTTGTGGCTGAGATATGTTGTGAGCAGCATTGGACTTCATTGATAGGTAGAGTCACGAGCGACAGAAACTATGGAGTGGATCGTATTCACGGAGCTACAGCACGGTGCGGGTTGGATTGGTACAGCATAGCCAGTGTGTGATCCACATTGAAAGGCAAACGAAACATTCAGTTCAGCAAGTCGGCATTCACATTCGCTGGTGAAGACGTCACGTGTGTGGGCCCATGTCGGGGTCTGTCGAGGGGACTTCCACCTCAATCGTCCAAGGTTCCTTCATTTCCCAGGAAAAATTTGTGAATGATGCTTGTTCAATGCGAAAACATAAGCTACAGTGGCAACAACAGTCACACACCAAAAACAACAAGGAACGTGAACTGAAACAAATCAAGCAGATTCAGAGTAAATTGGCAACTTGCATGTGACGAACGTTCAAATAACTCCAGCAACCGTCATCAACATTTTGGTGACAATATGTTAATTTGGCTATGCTCTTGTGCTTCGCGGTCTAAGCCAGTAACTTTCCCACATCCAACACTTTCTGGAGATGTCGTGTTAATTCCAGCAGATACATCCAGATTATCCTCAGAAATGCAACGAATGTAATCACAGGTTTTCCTGGACATTCAAGAGATGTCCACTGCGGTGTTCAAACCATTGTGTCAGCAAGTCATCCACCAGAATCTCAAAAACTTGAGCACGTCGCTGAATCCTGCAGGAGTACCATCCGAACCTGGTTCTATGTCTTCAGTTGAAGGGGGAGCACAGCAAGGTAGGACCATTGTCTGCCACAACCGAAACCATCTCCACACAGACGCACACAGCCCACAAGCGTATTGGATTGTCGTCTTGGTCTCTCTACGTGAGATTGTGTGTTGCGTCGCGCCTGATCAGTACAGCTGTGCGTACAGGCTGTGCGCATGCCGTTCTTGCTCGTCGTTGAGTGAAGAGTGCGGAGCCACAGGCAGGCTGCATGGCGTGGCAGGCAGGCAGGCAGGCGGCTCGGAAGCAGGCAGCCAAGCAGGTACTAGAGCCTACACACACTCGCTGTAGGTATCTAGATCGGAGCTTCGCAGCGCGGTACAGTGCTGCCGCCAGTAGCGAGGAGATAGGTGGGTCCCGTGCCGAGAGGGAGAGTGCGAGAAACGACTGAAGCAGCTTGAAGCTTCCTTCAGTTCTCGCATTGCGAGTGGATGCGATACGCTGCTTTTGCAGCTTCTGGGTTCGTATCCACCCTGGATGGAACTCGTTTCTCTTTGGCCCTGCAATCCCTTTTGTCCGAAATTCAACGAGCATGAGTTGATGTCAGAACTCCCAGTCACAGAGCTGGAGGCGTCATGTCCGCTGCAGTTCAATCCACAACGAGACGGGCTGTTCAGCCTCGGGTTTTTGCCTTGAAGTCTTTGTGCGCAACGCTGTCAGGCTCACGTCACCTCAGCAGAGACATTGAGCGCGTGTTTGGTGTGCACCAGCCTCGGATTTACATTGCAAACCACGTTTGAATTGATGCAGCGCTTACAAATCCGTTTTCCCCGCAATCGGCAATCAGCTCCCGACGGGATGTTTTCCTATTAGAGAACATGTGTGGGAAACACGGAGTAAATCTGAGGCGTATTGAGGCTGATTGTCCCCCACGGATTCGGTATCGAGCCCGCATCACGCACACCCGCAGTTCGATCCTATCAGACGGATACGCCTGACGCGTCGGGCGGGGAGACTTCACACCATTGCGCGGCCAAATCTCAACGCTCCACGCCCGGCGCTATCTTCGCTTCGGGACCCGGACCAGAGAGACCCCGCGAGGCGCTTTTGAAGTGTCGGGAGAATGATAGAGCACCGGCGCCAAACGTTGTGCGCTGAAACCGCTTTTGGGGAACTGAAACCTTGCTCAAACGCGCCTGGTGTCGAAGGCAGTCTACTGTCTCAGCGGTTTCGTCCCAGCAGATCATGATTCCAAGGCCCGCATGCCGAGCTTCTTCCGTTTTCTCCCACACCTCGCCACGCCAGTAAACAAAGCGAACCGCGTTTGCAACTGCAACATTTGGTTATTGATTGAGAGGCAGATCTCAATTACCATGTGTGGAAGCTGTGGGTGAGAACCTATTAAACTTTCATTGCGCCTTTCAAAATTGCAACAATTGATGGAGGATGACACCCAGAGAACTGGGATGCGTGTCCTTTGGGCGGTTGTGGTGAGTCGAACTCTGTCGGATCCCAGCCCCAATTCCCGAAAAAAAAATCAAAATGACCTCCAGTTATGGGCTGCAGGAGCAAGTGTTTGTTTGTCCTTCTTGTTCAAAGTTGCATCAGGGTCAGACCCAGTCAGGGTCGTTGTCACTTCCTGTGTTCCTACCCCAATCCTGGATCCACTTGGAGTGAACAGGGCAGGGAAACATGTTTTTCCCACAAGCGCTGCAGCATCACACGAAGGAAACAGTCGCCTTCGTTGGGCGTCTGAAGCTTGGCTCGAGTGATCAAGATTCAACTAGTTTCACAAATGAAGATTTTGGTTTTGAAAATTTGCGCGAAGAAGCAACAGACTGAGAAAAGCAATCTCTCGTTTCAAACACTCGGCCTTCTGGGCACTTGCCAATCTAAATTAGAGCTGCCGTTCGATTGGCAGCTAATAGCAGTGCCCCCTGCAACGCAAGACTCACTTTCGCTTGACATGGGCTGGTGCTTTACACAACACAAGAGGAAGCCTGCTGATTGGTGCTGCACATGAAAACCTCGAAAGTACGTGTAGGTCTTTATGGACATGAGGAACAACATGTCTTGCATTGTAAAACAGGCGCGCATGAAGGTGAACACTTCATCGGACCGTCCCAATAAATTTCGAGTTACCTTGATGGAAATTCCGCTGATTTTCAGTAAAAAAGCTCCTGAACACATTATCCTGCCAATGACAGTTGATTTGCGGTCTTGGAATCAAGGGCCACAGACAAAACGTCAAAGGCGAAACGACCACGCACCGGAGTCTGGCTGCTTGAACTCCCCTCGGTGTGCCCGTTACTGCAGTCCCCAGTGAAACGCAAATCACCAGCCAAATCCTGTGGCATAATGAAAACTAAACAAACAGCGCTGATTGGTATTGGGAATCCATGTCATGTGATAAACCCAACACAACCGAGCGTGCTAATGGAAATATACGCCACTGACACGCTACAAGGTTAAATGGCCCTTTCTATTTGGAGAAAACAGGCAGCTGCGCAAAGCTGCAGTTTGTGTGCTCAATGAAGCCGTAAACGACGGGTGAACGAGTGTCTCTGGGCCGAGCCGCGTCCCTGGGCGCCCCCGACGTGCAGGACCCGACCAGGGACCTGAGTGCCGCACCAGCCAAACAGAAAACCGCTGCAAACCCGCACGGAGGGGGAATGCACGTGCTGTCACGCTGCGACTGAGAGTGTGGACGTACTGACCACGGTACACGTGTTGGCGTGACGTTCATAAGCAGACAGGAAGTCAAAAGAGTCCACCGACAAAAACTCCGCAATGTGCAGTGCTCGGGAATCACGTTGTTGCGGAATCACAACGTCATTGTTTCGTGTGACAAAAGACAAGGAAGTCTCAAGCTCTTCAGCTGTCCAGCAAAACATCCCTGCGCCAGACAGAACCTAAGCCACACCCTCACACACTCTCCGACGAATCCCCTTTGGACAAGCAGTGGTCGTGTTCAGATTTTGGCAACGGTACGTTGTGCGCATGTGCGCTGCGCAGCTTCGAGCAGGGCCGGGAGGACCGTCGTGACGCTCTGCAGGGAAGCGGCTCCTTGCTGAACAGCATCATTCATGTTGATGTTCGGGGAGGATCCTCCGTGAAAAACACGTCCAACCTCCAATCGGATCCTGAACCCAGGCGCGTCATGGAAAACACTTTCTTTCCCTGGAGCACGATTCTACTTGACGGCGCATCTTTTCGGAGCAAGATATTTGAAACGTATGGTTTATGGTCGGGTTGTCGGAGGTTGTGTCTCAAACCTGTGGCCGCAGTTGCTCACAAGCTTCGTTGGCGGAAACTCCGCTGTTGTCCTGCTGAGCAAACCACTTCGGAGGCTATTACAAGGAATCAGCCAAGCGCCTCTCATCTGCCCGGCCAACCCACTCGTCATTCTAAGTAAATTTTTTCAATTTAATGCAACGGAGAGTTAATGGCCACGTAGAGCGGGAAGACGGATCGATCCCGCTGACCCTGGATGCGACTGAGGCCGGCAAATCAGATCAGCGTTGTGCAATTACCCGCGCCCGCCGACTCGGCCGCGTCCGCCGGGCAGGGAGGACTCCGGGCTGTGTCGCGCGCCCTGAGGTGCAGCGCAGTCCAGCAGAATTGCAGTTTTATGCAGTTTTATGCGCGAGATCGCATTGCAAATTGCGCGTGATGTGACTGAGGACGCGGTGTCTTGAAGGTGACTCCGCGGGAAGATTGTGGTGCGTGCAGCTCGATGTGGCTCCACCAACCAAACTGCTGCGAAATGATGTGCACGACACTCAAGTTTCTGAGCACGCAAATATTCTGTCAAGACTGCGCACATGCCACTTTCTCACAAATGTGCTTTTTGCGCCCGTCAGCGGTTGGGTCACCTTGCTTTGGAAGACAAGTTCTTTGCGTTGCACTGTTCGTGATTGTGTGACAAACTGAAATTGTGCCCAATTCTGTGAAACAGTGGAATGAGCTCTGTGGCTCTGCGTCCCGCTGACAAAGCTGCTCATCGAGCAGCGACTCTAATGAAACTCGGGACAATCTGAGGAGGAGGACTGCGCCGCGGAGGGCGCGTCCTCTGGGAGCGCAAACCAATGAATGGAGAATGGCTTCGATCAGCTCGCCGAGTGCCACGATAAGCACCGGCCACATGTCGCAGTAAATGGAAAGACATTCAGGTTCTTCCTTCGGCGGGTTGACGTTTCGGCGCACGATCACACAGGGTGCACGCGCGACACAGCTGCCTCCAGAGAACAACCAAAACACAACACTCGCGTTCAAAGCAGCTCAAGCTGGGAGTGGCACGGGCTCTGGTTCAAAACAAAATCCACTGTGAGAAAAATTGTCGTCAGGTGGGAACCCCATTGGTGCCGTGTTTTAAAAAAGAAAACGCTGTTGGCAGCGGCTGTTTCTTGAGCAGTGAAGTCTGAAATGAAGTTTCAATTCTCTCTCCTATCGCTGCGTCACCTTGAAAGATTGAAGGGCATCCTGATTGAGGCGCCTGATGAAGATTCCGCACAAGGATGCAGTTCAGACACAGATTAATCGGACCCGGGACGAAGGCTCTTCTGTCACCGCCGAGATCTGCCGAGGGACTCGTGTCTTCCTCGGCGACTTCTTCAGTGAACGATGCCGAAGGTCAGTCTGGTCAGACGCAGCTGTTTTCCTGCTGTTCCCCCGGTTCAAAGAACATCTAGAAATACTTTGGGAGCGCAGCACAGTTGAGGATCGCTCGTTTCCCCAACAAAATGAAGCGCGTTCACCTCTGCGGTCACACCCCAACTGTATACTCGTATTGCCTTGGCGAAAAAAAATATCAGGTTGTATTTAAATCATAGAAATCTCAAAACAAAGCTAAAAAAGCACCCCTGCTTTTAATGATCTATTTCGGGCCCAAAAGGTGCGTCTTTTACGACGGTGGATACGCAGCGCAACGTGCACTTCAAAAAGGTGGGATAAAACCCCCGTTATGCTTCCTGCAGCCATGCAGCCTGTGGGAAATATGTCCGTTCGTTCGTGGTCTGGTGTGTATTCGGGCTCTTTTTCTCTTGTTCTTTGAGCTCCAACAGATCTAGGATTCAGGCGCGACCGGGTTTGATCGTGATCACACACGCAGAGGCCTTGATTCGAACTTCTGGGTACACTTGTGGCGGAAAAATATGCGACAACTTTGTTTTGGCGAATTGAAGGGTTGTCCTTCGTGCTCTGGACGCTCTTGGAGAGAATACCACTTTGTTTAAGTACACGACATCACATCTTGACAGTGCTGTTCAGTGAACGTTTCCACGCACGAAGTTGTCATTCGTCACAGTGCTGAGTTGGTTGCAGGTGCCTACAGGGGCTCCCTTGCTCGATCCACCTGAGCGCCAGGGTACCAAGACCCCTCAGACTCCAACAACTCTTTCGTGTCCTCTTGTTGTTCGTGCTGCAGCCGTGTTCTGTGTTCAATTGAATTGTTCTCAGTTGACATCGCCCCCTGCCGTTGGTCGGGGTGGATCTTGGATCTGATCCTCACACGCAGCTCCTACAGTTGAGACGACGCGCAGTGAGCCGAGACGGCTCTGGCCTTCCCGAGAACAGCAGCTTCGCTCTCTGCCCGCAGCATACAGGTGCAGACACCTGGCACATGGCGCCGTCACTGCGAGAAGCTGCCATCTGACATCAGCGCGCCAAGCCAGCACGGCGTTGTGGAGTCCGCGGGATTCTACAGCCGCGTTCGCCCTTTTGATTTTGTTTGCAACACCTCGGTGCTGTTTGCAGAGTTGAAAGTTCATTTGCTCTGTTTTTATTGGTTTTCCACCTGTTCGTTTCAAAGTAGATGCTTGTCGATGCTTGATCTTTGTCTTCTGATGCCCACCTTTTTTCATCTATCGAAAGAAAACTCTTAAAACACTTGCGTTTGTATGCCGAACAGCAAAAAGTCTCATCGTGCCACCGCAAAAAAGACGTTCGTGCAGCGGGCACATTTGTGGTGCAAGTTAGTTGTCACTCATTCCGTTGTGTGTAATGTCTGAAATACGTAATACCTGGGGGTTTTGGAACAGTTTGAATTGTTCTTGCCAGAAATTCGACACGGATTTGTGATAGTTTTCTATATTGCTTTTTGTAAAGTTTTCTCAACACCAGCCTTTGTCACAGCAAAGCAAAAACAACCATTGAGTCACCCACCCCCTGGCAAACCAACAGTCCACAGACGTACATACAACACCATCCTTGCACAAAGCCCGCAGATCGCCGGAATGCCGCGGGCGAAAATAGTGATGTGTCCAGGTGGGAGCACCACTGTGCCCCTTTTGGGTCCAAGCGATTTGCCCCAAGATTAGCCAAGTGTTCTCGTGATTGGCAAATCCTTTGGTCACGGAATCTGTTTTCTACTTCCTGAACCTCTTTGACACCAAATTCAGGCTCACACAAAAGACTGTCCTCCTCCTCAGTGACCACAATCTCGCAGAACCAAGGACGCCTTTTATTCTTTCACCTGTGGTCCGAATACGACATTAAGAGGAACATTTGGAGTTGGGAAACTGCACACACATCCGTGAGGACTTATTCTGTAGGAAGTGATTGGTTTCAGATTTTGACTGAGACTAATCACAGAGCTTATTTCCCAGTCAGCTCAACAGTCAGAAAGAGTTCACAACAGAGTTCATTCCAGCCTCTATGGCTTGGTGGTAGAGTCTGGGAGGTCCTGGGTTCAGATCCCACAATGCATGTTTCATGCAGAATTATTGTTTTTCATGTTGTAATTGCTGAACTTATGAACTCTGTAGTGAATTCATCCTGACTGTGGGGGATCGCAGAGGGAATCGCACAAGTGGGAAATAGTCATGAGAGTTCATGACCTTCCGGTTTCGTTTTGGTGCGAGCCTCCCGGGCGAATACAAAAATACAGCGAGTGCACACCTGAGCACAGCTGTGTTTACCTGTTGATGCGCCAAATCCTGTTTTTCCTCGTGCCATAGTGGGAGGCGTCCACCTCCTCCTCCTCATCTCCTACCTTCACGATGTACCCTGCTCCGTAAGGATCCGCCATTTCTCAATCGTCCGACACAAATCTCTCGTCCATGAGCTCTGATGCAGCGCTCAAGTTCAAGTCAAGTTGCGCATTCGTGATCTCTGCAGAGCCTCAGCTGCTTTTGATGTTTCTTCGAACGATTTTCTTTCTCTGTGTCGATGTGCAACAGTTCCATATTTGCTTACAGTCCCCTTGTCAGTCACATGGCCAAGTCGGGAAAAGAGCCTTGTAACGAGGGCGAAACGACGGCGTCCCGAGCGCCGGGCGTCTCAGCCACAGCGCATCAAACTTTCAACACTCCACGTGCACTCCCTGGAACTACAACTCCACCGAGCATCACTGGCACAGATTGTCGTCAGTGTCAGCGGATCTGGGTGTATTATTCTCAGTGCGTGTTGAAAGTGTTTCACACGCAACATCATTGGCGTGTCTTCTCACGTGAGCGTGCAGCGAAACGGGTTCGATTGCAGAATCAGACTGTTGAAGACACCAAAAACCCAACATATTCTCACAATAGATGCACCAGAAACTCGTTCACCGGAACATGCAATTGTTGCGCATATTTTCATTGACAAATCCGGTGTGTGCGCGCACGCGTACATTCCAGAAGAATACCTCAAAATGGATTTGCAAATTGAAGGCCGAAAATAGCGTCGGTGCACTCGCAGCCGTAAATTGCTGTTCGATCTGTGTCACGCAATTAAGTATGTGCGTAACTAGTGGGTGTTTCATCCTGTATTGGCTGCTGATGTACAGCATGCTGAAGTAGGTACGGCTATACCTGCAGCAAAACGACCCTGCAGGAGGGGCTCGAACAACCAGGCACGCAACGAAAGTCGAACGTTGCGAGGAGCCCAATTTGACACTGTTCGCACAGAAACGCCCAATCGGCAAAGCATTGGACGAAGCGCATTCGTTTTGTCGGTGAATTAGACACAGCCTGGTCGTGTTCAGCGGCCCCATCCTGCACCATGTTGCTTCGGGCAAAGACACTGGAGACAAAAGGAAATGAGACATCAGAGTGACACTGTCAGGCAACGGCTGTACGGTTGCAGGTACAATGATAAACAAGACAAAGGAAAACGCCATGGGCCCAGTTGTCGTGTCTGCAAGGAGAAACACGAGCACCATGCGGAGGCTGGGCCGCAACAGAGACGCCAGTCTCGCGTGCTCCGTCAGGTGCGAGCCCCTTCTGCCCTGAAGCTCTTGTCTCAGCAGCGTCATCGTGTCCGCTCTATTCGTTTCCGATGTTCTGCTGTTCTTAGTTCCGAACATAGCGTTGGTTGTTCTTTGCGTCTTGTTTTGACAGCGTCACATTCAAAGGCACATTTCGCGGTTGGGTTGACCTTCCGGTTTTGCTCGCTCTCTTTTGTCTCAACCAAACCTCGTTTTCATCGAATGTTCTTTCAAAGCGAAGCACAGGATGTTGAGATTCCTGCCGCCTGTTTTGGGTTCCGCAGGAAGCACAATGACAAGGACATTGTTGGTGGATCAACGGGGAGAAACATTTTCATCTGGTTTTTTGTCATTGTCAATCAAGGTTTAATTGAGCATGGCTGCAAAATTGTTTGGGACACCATATTTTCATGGTGTGCTTCACGGCTCACAAGATTGCAAGTTCGTGACAATTTCTGCAAACCGACAGGGGCATTTTTGTGATGAACGAGAAAATAAGGTTCCTGCATGATTCGGAAAGTAAAACTGTGCGGGACAACAATGGCGGATAAACGCCCCACAAAGTTGTGTGTGGACCACACGGAGCAGCAGCAGCGCTCCTGGGTTTACACCTCGGCTTGTTGTCCTTGGCGGCTCCGGAAGAACCGCTCGGTGTCGTTTGGCCTCATTATCGACGCGTCGCCTCCGGATCAGACGGCGCTGCTCTGGTTCGGGCTCACTCACCTGAAGCTGCCAAACAAGACCAGAAAACAACCACGCAACTTTGAATTGAGCCACGCTCGTGAATGGAAATGGTCGTCGTTTTTGCCTTCTGCATCTCCGGGGATTTGACGAGCATTCGACTGGCTCTGATGGCGTGGGCGAAAATATCCGCCGAATTGCCTGTTGACATGGTGCAGTACCTTCAGAGACGGTGCGTGGTGGTGAAGCTGTTCTCCTGCAGCGCGGTGCCTTCCTCCGCGCAGGGCCACGTGGCAGGGAGGAACACTGCGGTTTGTGGCAGCCTGGAGCCGCCGCATCAGCGCGTGGGCCCGGGTGGTGCTGGAGGCCCACACACGTCTGCACGTCGACAATTCGAGACGAACCAGCAAGACGGAACAGCTGTGGATCGACAGGAGATTCTTTGGTTGTCATGGGAGACCAGAGACAGCTGTGGGGACAAAGATCATACGTTTCCTTGTCTTGACACTCACTCAAGGGGGCAAGCCACACAGCTTGTGGTCAGCACCCGTCCTGAGTCCTGCACTTCCGCTGGATACGCACTCCATGATCAGGGGATGTTGAGAGGAAGGGGCCGCCTCCCTCCCTGATTGTGCGAAACTGCGTCACCTGCAGTATCTCGGTGGCACGTGCCGCTTGCACAGCAGAAGACTCAAATTGCGAGTTTGGACGTGCGTAAGAATGAGAAGTGGATTGTTTGGCTTCATAGTTTGAATTATTCAAGCATACAGATCCATCAGACCTGGTGTTTCCAGACAGGCTCGTCCCGCGAGAGAAATACGCTCACAGTGCGGCGCGATACTTACTGCGGGAAATTGCGCTGAATGACTTCCTCACATTCCAACGCATTAAGCTGACGCTGAAAGCACTCTTCAAAGGGGTTAAGGCAACAGACTCCACCACGACACGTGAACAGGGATCAATATCCATTGGGACGGACAATGAGGCCTCATTTCACTGTTAATTATGCATGATGTCTGATGGTTTGAAGCAAATATCACTCACACGCACGGGGCGCCAGCCCAAGACGTGCAGGGTCCACGTGTGCAAGTTGGCCTCTTGTTGAAACGGCTCAACTTTGGGAGTGTGGACGGATGAACGCCCGCAGCACTCCAAAGGGAGCGCAAACCACAGCGTCTCCGTGATCAGTTCACGACATGAGCCTCAGGTGGCACAGTCGGCGGGTTGAGCGCGACCTTCCGCCGGAGCCGCCACGTCGCCGATGCTGCGGAGGCTCCGACGGGTGCACAACGTGGTTTCAAGATTCATTCATCAGAAAGACCACTTTGATTTTTGAAAATATCGTCTGAATGAATGAATGAATGAATGAATGAATGAATGAATCTATTTCTTGCTTGACCTCCTCCATCACTTCAGTCCACGCGATGCACCACACCGGTGTCCCAGATCGTGTCTGACCTGCTTGGCTCCACACTTCCCCACACATGGACAGGAAATATGGATACTGGACCACGCACAGACAGGCGAAGCCCACTGGTAAAACGCTTGTGCCTGACCTGCATCGATGGCCGCAAGGCTCGTACCCAGGTGCCAAGCGCCACAAATCGTAGGGCTTCACAGGACTCGTACTTGCAGACTCTTACCGATCGTCACAGACGTCAATGCTGTGGAAATGTCTTCAGTCAGGAAATTGGTTTGCGCGGGGATGCAGGTCATGCTGACACAGCCTGCTGCTTCCTGATTGGGCGCGCTGCGGCGTTCATGTCGCTCCATAAAATGTGGGGCAGATAAATCATGCCTTGTTTGTATTTATTAATGAAAGGCATTCTTCATGTCAACACTGCGTGAAGTTTCTTTTGATTACAAATCTTGCTCACCAGAGGACGTTTGCATTTGGAATTTATCAATGGAAGGTCTTCAGTGCAGTGAATGATGCCCGCAGAACATCCATCAAACTCCTTGAAATTGGCCTAATTTTGCTGTACGCGCTATGGAGAACGGCGCGTGGGAGGGAGCGCTCATAATCAATTCTGGTCAGACCGCAATTAAAATGCATCATTCCATCAATGCTTTTACTGCACGGTACCATTGCGATCTGCATGCTAACAGCACCTAATGGAGCTTGGCAAAAACAAAAGTCTGACAATCAGGTTTGCGCAAATCGGAGAACAACGGTCCAAGTCCCTTGTGTTCAGTGAGTGGACCAATCAGCGCAATCCCGCACACGCCTCGTCCTGACCGATGTCTTCTCCTGTGCTGTGTCGCAGGAGATGCGAACAGGTTGAGGTCAGACAGCTGCCGACGTCTCGTTCTCCAGCCACGAACAAGTTTTGTCAGAAAGATGCATGAACCCACAGGTGAAAGGCACAAACACGTGTGCACGCAACGTCCATTCCCGAATGAGACTGGGTGTGGCAATCACGGAATGAGTTGTGCAGGTGTGCGTCGCCTGACGCACGGCAGCGTCGCGCCGCAGCTACTCAGCTGATTAGCACCTGCCCGGCCGGCGAGCGAGCGTGCAGCGTCGGGCGCGGGGACGGCGTGTCTGCAGGAAGGGGTCTGCGTGAACTCCTACATCACAGGGTGGTGAGGGCACCGGACTCGTACCAGGTGCCGTGCACGACTGGACTGAAAACAACAGTTCGACAAACAACCGTCTCCTCGATGATTTGTTCCGTCTGAGCAACATCACGTCAAGATTTGAAGAAGAAAGGGTGTGCCTGGAGTCGTGGAGCGAAGTGCCTGGTGACACCGGCCAGTCTCTCAGCTGAACCCTTGGAGCGGTTGAGCTGCGTGTGCGAGTTGACATCAACCGTAACGTCAGGGTTCACTCTCGCCACACCGTGTGCGACTGGCTCGTCGCATCATGAGTGTCAGAACCCTGTGAGAACACATGCGTGAGTTGGTGTTGAAGAGAGTGAGATGTCACTCACAACAATTGTGGCGCGACTGCTGGTGCGTTGCTTCGCCCACTTCATCGTGAGGTTGATCGTGATGTTTCTGTGGTTCGAAATGCAAGAATGTCAGAGGATTTACCAACGCCCGTTTGATCGCTCGGCTTTTCCCATCAAAATCAATATTTTTGCATTGGAATCGGTCCTTCGTGTTGTTGTGTTGGCTGGCCTGTGGAACTTCACATGCATGTAGAAAGTTTCATCAATCAAAAGATTGTGAACATCCAGAAACCAAACATGCTCGGCTTGGGCTGCCATCGACAACAGAAATTCGAGCCTAAATTCATGACTGTGACGCGGGACATTGATGCGACTGCGTCGCCAAACATCGGATGCTCACCGGCTTGATCTGCCCCGCGAGTCGTACAAGGATCACATGTGCACTGCGCAGATGACTGCGACGGTTCCACTGATGGGCAGTTCAGCAGTACAAAACATTTGAATCACAGCTCCGTGAGCCTCTGCCTGGGGTTGTGTGAGTACAGGACGACTGCGTTCACAGGTTCAAGCCGCACTCAGGGCAGATCGAAGATGGAATATGCTGGATGTCCTTCACGGAGATCAGTCCTGCGGCGTCGGTCACGGAGAGACCGAGCCGTGCTGCGTGTGTGGTCAGTTTTCTGAGGGGCTCAGTGAAACACGAAGCTGCTCGGTCTCGGACGTCTCGCGCACCACTCTTGGCATTCGAACAGCTTCCTAAAGTGCCATTTCTTCCAGATACTCAGCGACCTTTCTGCACGTCCTGGACAGGAATAACAAGGGTCATCTCACCTTGCATAGGTCCCAAAGTTCAACTGTTCAGCCAAAACCAAAAGGGCGCAGAGCAAAACAAAACCAAAGTTGTGTCATTTCAGTTGACAACTGAGATTCCAAGTAGTCACATTGTGTTTCTTTAACAGAGCTTTGTGAGGGAATCTCACGGACTCAACAAGGGAAATGGTCGCCCACACGGACAGACACACGTAACACTACTCAAGTGTGTGTGTGTGTGTGTGTGTGTGTGTGTGTGTGTGTGTGTGTGTGTGCGAACTCACACCACTAGTCAGTGCACAACAGGTTCTGAGAACCTCAGGAATAAAGTGTACTCGTGGCTTGGGACAAACAGATTCCACGTGGAGGTAGCTTAGTATGGCTACACGTTCACAAACATTCTGGTTCATCAGTCCCAGACATCATGACGATGAAGAAGTTTCAAACCGACATGAGACGGGCTGATGCGACAAGAGAATCGACGAAAACCGCCCCCAGCGTTTCCCTCAAATTTTCTGCAAGCAAGCCGGAAACCGAAACTCAGAGGACTTGTCATCCTGATTGCATCTTGATGCAGACAGCAGAGATCGGGCTCTGAGCGGCTGCACCTGGACACGGAGCTGATTGGAGGGACCGCGACCACCGGGCAGCTACCGACCCGAGCACCGAGCCTTTGTGGACAAACATCACCGGCGGTCTCCACACAAGGACCAGGCCCGCAGAAGTGCAGACGTAAAGTGTGAGCGTAAAACAACATGCCAAGCCGTGGCACTGGAATGCTGAGCCCACAACTCCTGCGCTTGTCCTTTGGGTGTCACGACTGCAGCCTGCTCAGGCCAGAGTCAGGAAAAGTTGAGAGAGTTGGCCAGAGGGTCACTTCATCACCGGGCCAACTGTTTCACAGATTTTTCATGTGATTCTCATGCTCATGCAGATAAGTGGATTGAGAAAAACTCTCCCAAACTGATGGCCTTTGTGTTCAGAACATGGTGATGACACCAGGTCTGTTATGAGCGGGGAACTAATCTAAGTCTTATGGGCCCTGCGCTGTCGACACAAGGCTGCGCTCCCGCGGGTGCTGTTTGTCAAAACTGGGTCGCGTGGAGCGGCGGCGGAATGTATGTCCTTGGCTTAGGTGAGTCCGACTGAACTCCACTCTCAATGTGCACTCACATCCGTCCGTTTCAAGGAAAATGGTCTGACGTTCACAGCTGCCCCACAAGCAGCAGTCACAAACAGACAAAGCAAGTGAATGGGCTGGGCTGAAAACGTGCACATTGCATTCTCTTTGGCTCTTGTCAGATCGGACTCTCCAGAATCTGTCGCTGCTGAATGGCAATTGCTAATAGTGGGGAATTTCAGTTCGTGCTTCAGGGATTCGTTTGAAATCGAAGTGGAGTGCTCCTGTTTTGCAAACTCTGGAAGCATCACACGGATGCGGTGGTTGTCTTGTTCCCCGCTAATCGCGCCGTATGAATATTTCATGAGACCAAATTGGATGATGCCATTGATATGACTTTTCACACGGAGCTGGCTCTATTGTTTCCCGAGTTGGATCCACATCAAAGGATCCATAGTTGATGACAGTCTCGTTGGGACTTTGCACTTGACTGATAAATGAACACTTGTGGCTTGTTCTCTTGGGCAATTCAACCACGCTGATGTGCAAACCCCAAAAGCTGAAAGTTTGGGAGCAAATATGGGTGGATAGAGGAGTCAGGTGTGGAAATTTTTGCAGTTTCATTGAAGAACAATGGAGAGATGCTCCCGGACCTGCGGCGAGTCCATCCTCTTCAGGCCACGGCCACTGTGTTGGTATTCTGCACATGCAGGGGTGAGAGAGAAGCTCCTTAGCGCGCGTTGTTTATGGCGCAGGGTTACATCTCCCCCGAGAAATCATTTTAATCTGTGAACAGCAACAGGTCACCTTTCTGTAATGTGCGAAAAATTCCACGTGCGCTGCTCAGGATCCTTTTCTGTGCGCCGACACTCGGCGCGTCTCCTGGCACAGGCCTTTGTTCTGTTCAGATCTCCCCAGGAAGTGGAAACGATGACCGAAGTTCCCACCAGCACATGGTCATCGACAAATAAGGCTACAAGAATTGCTGGATTGTCTGGAGACGACACACACACGACGCGAGTGCTTCAGCCAAGGTCGTTCTCAATGAGCTCAAGTTGCTTCGCCTGTGTCTCTGTCAGTTATATTTTGATTTACATCGTCATCAGCAACAGTTTGTTTTCATAAAAAGTCCATTTTCACGTTTTGGTGCTTTGTTCTGCAGGCGGCGAGCATTAGCGGATTGCATCCCGTGGACACAACACACACAGCGCACGGAGCAACGTGCCGGTGCCGCTGCAGTCTCCAGGCGCACATCTTCGTGTCCTGTGCTCGCAACTGACAAGCTGTCGCCAGAAAATAACTTTGTTCTCTGCGTCAGGTCTTTAGATTCAGTTGCTTTCAAGTTTGTGCTGGAAGTGACAGTTTGAGCAGTTGAACTTTATGCGGCTTGCCATCGTGCCATTGTTGCAGTGAGCGCTGGAACCGCTCATTTTGACAAACCAGTTCTCGCTACACGGGGATACAGCGTAGGATACGAGTGTCCAGAAATGCTGACTCAAGACTGTGGGCGAACTTCCACCACAGCCGCAAAACCCAGTCAAACCAGCGAGGGCAAGAAGAACAAATTTTTGCTGAGTGAGACAGATTGTGTTTCGAAACCAAAGCTGCCGATCCGCTTTCAAAAGTGAACTCTGTCATCAACAGTGAATGGATCTGGTTGGGTGACCTTTTCCGCGCGATTCAGTCTTCAGATCGAATTTATTTGTCAGGGCTCATACACGCTAGAAAAAGGTTCCTACAAAATCGAACAACAGAATGAGTTTTCGAGACCTCTGTTTTTCCAGAGTGTGAACTCATTTGTGCAACAAGGAAGTCACGTACGAGTGAGTTTGTGACCACAGCGTTGCAGAACATGACATTGTGTCTGTCTTCAGACCCGACACAAGGCGCGGGACGAGTCAGGTGAGGAATGAACCAACTCGCGACAGCCCTGCGCGCTTTTGTCGTCGAACTATCATCGGGACAGCCACAAGAGTGGAATTCCTCACGTCCCGAACACAATCTCATAAAGCCTGCAATGGTCCGTGCTTTCCAATTTCCACTCACACAAACCAGAGCTCAATGTCCAGGCATGATAAGGTCTCTTACACCACAGTCATTATCCTTACGGTACAATATAAAGCTGGCTCGAAATACCGCAGGAATATCCGGTGTGGCCACGTATTATTTCTGGAGTTGACCAAATGTGTCCTGCAGGTCGCAGGCTCCGAGAAGTCTGAGTATTACCCGTCATAACCCCGGAGATGTCGCGTGTTTGGCAGAGTTCTCCAAATTGAATGGTTTTATTGCCCTTGCTGTGGGGGACCAGAGGCCAAGAAGCATTTTCAAAAAGTCTTTGGCAGCACAGATATGTCAGGTCAACGTTTGGTTTCAATCACATCACAAGACACCAACTCAGTTCACTTCAGGCACCACGAACATTTTCAAACTGTTCAGGCGACGAAAAAATCGTTTCTCAGCATCTGGATCTCTGGTTTGATTCAAACAACTTTTTGAAAACATTTTGCTTCACTTTTCAACACAACCTCGAGTGCAGCTGCACGGAAAACTCGTAATCTTCAGATCAAAAAAACAACCTTCAAAAGCCTTCTTCCTCTGTTCCCATGAAGACTCTATCGTCGCGTGCACGCTGAAGCTGCGTCCCACCTGTCAACGTGACTGTTGCGACGTTCGGAACACAACTTGTTTGCTTGACCATTTGTGAATGTGGAGAGCGGAGTGGAGACACAACACCGCAGTAGTGAGCCACGACACGACGAGAGCTGCAGCAAATGACCGCTGTGTGTCCCGACTCGGTTTCACTGGACGAGAAGCACTTAGAGCTCCGGCCTCGACCGACGCCGAACCGACACAACATGTTCGACCAAATTGCATCGCGGTGGCGGGTTATTCATATGATTCAGCTGGACGTGCCATATTCAATTTCTCTGTCTAATGTAGTGTGTCAACAAGCCACTCAATTTAACCTGAGCCACAACAAGGTTTCTATTTCTGTTGAGGAGGGGAACACTACTCGCCACCACCCGCCCAGCGACTGCAGAATTGAGGCCCACAAAAACTCTGGCCATTTTGTCAAATATGACTTTGAGGGAATTTGTGTGTGATTAAAGTTGTGAAAGCAGTTGCGTTATTGAACCTGGATTGATTTGATTGTAAATCAGCGTGATCATGCTCTCGCACTGAAGGTCTCATTCAGGCGCTCTGTGTCCAGATTCCATGTTCCAAAACCTTCATTTGGAACCTTGTGGCAATGTTGTTGTTGGGTTGGGGTTTTCCTGCAGCACGATCAGGAACACTCCTGCATGAGTCTGGTCCACGTGGAAGGTTCCTGCTGTGCTGCTGACACTCACCTGCGTGAGCGGCATCGTTTTGAATCCAGGAAACGCAGCAACCCCCAGGCTATCGCCTCCGGGTTTAACATTAATGACTCGAGTCAATATGTATAGATTACAGCCCTCCACTTGACGAAGTGTCAGCACACACCCACTGTTTGATTTTGCATGACAACTTCGCTGCAGATTTCGTGTGCTCTGAGCAAATACAGAATCATAAATAATCAATCAATTGGGTCACACAACAACGACCCGGCTACTCGGCTCTTGCAGCCAGTGAAAAACAATGGGATTTTCTGAGAATGAACAAACGAAAGCGTTGTTCACCATTTGCGTCCTTCTGTTGAGGATTCTGGATGGTCTTTCGGGAGATGCATGTGAAAGCCTCCAGGTACGCTCGTGTTCTAATGAGCGCGTTTCAAAAAGCACTCCTCTCATTTGTGCGCGCAGCAACTGTCAGATAAAAGCTTTGACATTTTGTATTCAGCATCCTTTGTTCCGAGCAAAACATCCCGTGTTGTGTTGCGCAACCATCGTCACCTGTTCGTTCCTCTTCTGGAAGCGCTCGACGTCGCACAACGTTCGTTGGTCAACGAACCAGTGACGTCAGAGATCACACGTCCGGCGATGCCTCTCACAGCTGATCGGCGGTACACTGAATTCGACCCAAAACATCCTACACCGTGGACGAAGCGCACCACTTTCTTCCAATGCATTCTCACGAAGCAAATATTTTCAGGTTTGCATATTTTCTGCTCTCGCTGAAAATGAGCCTGGTGTGGGTGTTTGTGCTTTGTGCCCATCGCCTGCTCCGCGTCGTCTGAATGTGAGTGTGAATAATGCTGAACGCTTCTGCTTCCTTTTGTGGTGGCGCACGTCTTCACTGTGGATTGCATTGACTGAGTTCGAACTCCAAGCCGCGTCATGTTGTGCCACAGTCAAATCGAGTGTAGACAGGGTCTGGATCGTCCGTTAGTCTCGTGAAGTCGCATGTGCACCAGGTGCAAACGCTTCGAGATTCGAGTCATTGAAACACGATTGTGATAAGTCCGCATGTTATGAGCTGAAGAAGGAAGTGGTTTTGTGAAGGAACAAAACGGTGTCTCAGTTTTCTGCTCCCGATTTCTGTGCACAACATTGCAGCCACACCCACCAAGATGAATTTGTTCCCGCTGCTCCTTTCAGTTTGACTGACATTTGCAATAACGTCTGTTCGATTTGTATGGCAGCGCGGTGAAGTTCATCGATACAACGCAGAACACATGACTGATTCAATTTCTGAGTACACGACGTCTTGTGGGAAGTACCAGGTCGAGTTCGAGTCATAAACGTCTTACCTTTTGCTCTTGGGAAGGTCATAATCCTGCAGACTCGTCTCCATCTTGCGTTTCCATTTGGCACGGAACTTGTTGGTCGCTTTTTGAATGACCATTTGTGCGACGGACTGACGTCTGGAAGCCATGTCAGCGCTGGCTCGCTTCCCGAGCCCCGGGGTGCCCGAGGCCCCGGCGGACCCCGGGCCGGGCTCCCCGGCTGCTGGAGCCAGCCCCTTGGGGGACCGTCTGAGAAAGGAGCCCCCGAGCCTCTTGGGCTGTTTGTTCTTTGGTTTAGGTTTGAGCTTCTGTACTTTTTTGGCGTAGTCGTCATAGTTACTGCTGTACTTCGCACCCGGCAGAAATGCATACATGGTCGCGCGCTTTCATGCATATGGTCTCCGTAGATTCACATAGTCAAGTACAATCCTCCATGGTTAGTGTCGCTGGCGGCTAAATCCTCTCGCTCTTCCTTTTCTGAGCTTTGTATGCAAATTGTTCTCAAATAATCCTTTGGTTGGTGTGTTGTTCGCAGCATTGACGTGACTGCAAATCAGCTGCTTCTAAATGGCCATTTGTGATGCCCCGCAGGTGCCGGGCGAGCTGTTGTCAAGTCGCAAGGTCGGCAGGTGGCAAAAGTCAACCACAGCACGCTTAGCCAAAGGAATCTTGAACGCAAAGAGCACAAAACACGGCTTTGACTGTTTCGATAACAACAATAGTTTTTCTCAACAACGGAGCTGGCCAGCAAACGCTTCCGGTTTCCCCCTCAAGCAGTGAGAAACAAGTTGAGTGATCGTCGTAAAACCGATCAAAGAATTGCTGATAGCTGTGTTTACCTTTGTCACAAGTTTGCCGGACCTTTTCAAGCGATTCCAATCTAGTCAATCCTGAGTGTGACTCATTCTGCCTGATCCAAACCAATCTCCAACCCACCACGTGAGTTCCGCGCGCACTTGATGAAAAATGTACAAGTTGATAGAGTTTTCGTGCCAAGTGCCTCCGAAAGGGCAGGGAATAGCAGTGCTGTAATCGGCGGGCGAGGCTCCGTGTGAGTGTACGTGCACACGGACAGCAGCTTCCCTGCCTCCACACGTGCTCCGGTCGGCGCTGTGAGACAGAGCGAGCGCTGCTTCTCTCGGCTGCGCGCGCTTCGCTGAGCTGCTGCAGGGCCGGGACACGCCTGACGCTGACGGGACGAAGCGTCTCCGTCGCGTGCGAAGCCTCGACTTCTGCAGACCCACCTGGGCAAGGTTCACAACTCCATTTGAGAAGCGCCCAAACATCACTCTTTGTTAGAATCTAGTGTTTGTTCACTCTGATATTCATGAACATTGGGCCGCCAAAGCATTTGTTGGTTTCCACAACGCGAATTCAATGATGCAGGTTCCGCATGACTGACGGAAAGAATTCTCGTCATCCAAGCGTGAAGCTGCCATAACTCACGTCTCCGAGACACAATAGTCCTGACGCTCACCCTGACCTCGCAACAGCCGTGAGTCTGCGGCCGTGTCTTGTGGTGCAAACATAAGAGTTCCTGTCATCATCAGGTAGATTTCATGGAATATGGGGACAGGTGGATCATGTTGTACAAGTCCTGGGTCTCGGCTTGAGAAGGTGACAGTTTTATTACAAAAATCTCTGGACCCACCAAGCAGGACCTGAACCACCAAGTGCTGCAAGATGCGCGATTCAACTGCTGAAACACACCGACTGAGCGCAGCTAATTTTCACTCAATTCTGTGGGGAGAAGGCATGGTATCTTTCAAACGCCTTTTCCTAGATTTAATTTTCTTTCAACTTGAATTGAATCAAAGGAAAGCAAAGGGAACTGCCGTTTCAGAGGCAGTCATGTGCACAGCAACGGCTCTTTTCGAGCAGCTCACCCGGTCAACCAGCGCACGGTGACGGGAAGTCTTCCCTGCCGTCGTGCAGCTCTGTGTGACTGTATTGTGACTGTGTGCACCTCACCACTGTGTGGTAAAGTGCTACCTGCACTTCAGACTAGAGAATCCTCACGACGACACTGACCCAGGTGTCTGGGCCTCCGAGCGCCGTGATCGCTCGTACTATAAAACCATAATCTCCAGTTTTCATCATCTAGAGTCCAATTTGATACCTTTGTGTCATGAAGAACGCGCTCGTGACAGAAACCACGAAAGACATTTTCCATCAAATGTCCTCCACGTGCGACTGTCATTGCATTGACGTCGACTCATTTCGAGAAGATAGAATTACCACATTGGGAAATTAATCTTGTGTGGGTGAGACACACGCAGACATAGTCAAGAGGAAAAGATGACATCTTTGTCAGGCCAGGCAGTGTCTGATGGGTCAGGGACAAAATGTTCGTGTTTGCGACTCTGTTGCAGTTGTTTCAACGAGCTGCACTGTCACAATGCGTTCCTCGTGACACTCGGACATCGAAACAGTGTTCAGTGAGTGTCTAACCACAAAACATGCACCTGTGGCTCCGTGACCAAATTCATTAACTTTTTTTCTGGGCTCGAGCCGCGCTGTGACCGTCAAACTTGCTCTCTGCAAGCGAGAAACAGATGAATCTGCGTCCCTTGACAGGTCCGTGTTCAACCCTCTGTGACTTGAGCTGTGTTTCCTTGATGTCCATTTGCCTTTACCGAACAAAAAACAATCCCTGCATTGCCTTGGCGGAACCAAGTGCAGCCTGCAAACACGCGTCGGCTCAATCGCGTCCTGGATCCACTGCGAGGGACCTTGACGCGTCCTGCGGCCTCAACCTGACGGTGCACACACACACAAACTGCTCCGAAACCGCGGGCAACAGGAATATGACTGCAAACATCACCATTTGCTCAATGCAGAAAGGATATTCTTCAATGTTTGTGTGTTCATCGAAATTGTTTCTGCTTCTCTGTCCGTCTGCACTGCTTCTGAGCAGAGAATCAATATTTAATCTGAAAGGAACGTTTACAAGAATAAGTCAAAAGAAAAACTGAAACAACGATTGGGCGAAGTTGATTGTGAAAGGCAATCTTGGCTCTTTTGTTCCGGAAGCAAAGCGGTCTTTTTTCCTTGTCAGAGACGGGTAAACAACACACTGAAACTGACAAAAATGTCTCAACGCAATTAAAAATTTGCATGTTACCCGCGACAAAGACCCCCAAACAGCCCTGCGCTGGGAATGCGTGAGCTTGCGGACTGCTCCAGATTCAGAGGCCTCTGTGTCATTGTCACTGCTCACTCTCGAGATTCCGATCTGACGCAGTACATACTTTATCCTGGCAGCCTTCTTTACTCTGCTCAAAGCAGTTGATAATTTCCCTTCACAGTGTTCTGCGCGCTGGTTTAATGCGTCTTGCTTTGCGTGTCTGCGGCCAGGGCTGTAAACCAAACGCGATGAAGCGAGCGATGCAAAGGCGACTGATTGAGGTTTATTTCATTTCGGAGGGACGGTTCTGGCGCCTCCAGATTTATGAAAACTCTCTCCAATCTGTTCAAGTACAAAAAAAAACTGTTTGTCCAAGGTATTTTCCTTGACAACAACAACAACAACACATCCTGTATGCCTGTATGCCTGTGCTGTTTTCGTCTGGTGGACCGTTGCACCTGTGTGCCTGAGAAACTTGTTTCTCTTTTGCCCCACAGACCATTATCTCGGCCGGAATGTTGAAGAACAATTTTGCAGCAATTGTCCTTCGTTGAGTTTGCGAGCAACTGTCACAGATCAACCCAAGCGGCCTCCTTCAAACAAGGTTCATGACGATACAGGACAAATTTTTCTCATGAATAAATTTATGTGCCAGATCACAGATGACAAAAATGAAGGTTGTCAAAGGTTTCCCTGTCAGCTTAAAAATGTAATGGATGGCCGAGTTGAAAGGAAACTTGTGCCGTTTTGTTGGTCTGGAAGTTTGGAAACCAGAACCGGCCAGATACGCGTTGTCACGGAGACGAAAAAACTGCAGAACTTCAAGTGGTTTTCACATCAGTGGCGACGTCAGCTTTTTTGACGACGTCAAAGAATGGTCTGGATGTCCAAAAAAAACGGTCCAGACCAGTTCTTCACGTCGTCAAAAAAAGTTGCCGTCGACGACAGAAATAGCTGACGCCGTCACCAATGTGAAAACCGCTTTACTTGCACCACGATGCGATTCGTTTCTCAGAGCAAACGGCAGCTCTGAAGGCCAATTGCGGAATCAAATGAGTCTGCCACATCTAAACGAGAATAAACTGCGGTTTGAAAGACAGATTCACTCTTGGCAGTCCCAACGCATACGAAGCCAACTGAAGCTATTTGAGGCTGCACGATCGCAAATGATTCCTCGGGCGCGATTCCACTCAGCGATGATCAGTCTCGTTCCTCCACCGACTGGTGAAGCCGTGACAACCCGGCTCGCCTTTTCGAGAAGGCGATGGCCCATTTTGACTCCAATATTCCCCACAACAAAGAGTCAACCGTCTGGAATTTTGTCCGTGTGTTTGTCTGAACACAACACGGAGCCATGATGACCTTCACTGGTGTCATGGTTTCCGTCGCCATAGCAGACGCGGAGGTTCTGTGCAATAAATGAAGTTGGCGAGTTTGCGCAGTTGAAGTAATTGCATCTCACACCCAGAATCCCATCTGCTGCAGATCCGGGTCAAAGCTGCAGCACACAGGCTTCCTTTATGTTCAGTGAACACATCGTGGCGGACCCAGATGTCGGTCTGAATTTCAGAAGATCTGACGTCAGCGGATCTACGGTGTGTGACTCAGGCCGGGGTTGAGGAGAGGCAAGGCGGGGCAGAGAAAACTTCCACCAACTTGGGGACAGGCCAAACGAACAGTGTTCTTCTGCAAAAACTGCCCTCATTTCAGGAAGGTCCGAAAAACTGGCTTTTCGTCTGTTTTCAAGAGGACATCAAAAGCTCTTGTTTCAAAGCTTTGATGAGACGGAGCATTGGAGGAAATGTCAGTGTTTTGTGTGTGTGTGTGGTCGGACAGTGAATGATGACAGAGACAAACTAAATCTTTTCTGCAGGCAGGACGAGTGGCTGGAAAAACTTCAACTCACGCAGACAACCGTGGTTCCGAAACACTGGGCTCCGAAATCCCCACCACGGGCAGGCTTGCTGGAGAGAATCTATGTTCAAAGCATCTGTATTTGACGAGTTTTCACAAGCCAGAATTCTTTTGGCGAGGCTTGCTTTTCTCCATCCAAGTGTGGCAGGCTCTTTCTGCAGACATCTGGCGCGTGTCCCTCCACGGGAGAACACGATCCGCCCAAGGTGCTGAGTAGAAACTTGTCCGGCTGTTTCTTTCAGTTCTCCCTTCACAGTTCTTTGTGGTGTTTTTGGTGCTGAACAGACACCAACGGGTGACTGAAAACAGACTTTGTTTCACGTTGTCGTTTCTGGTGAAACAGCTGCAGATTCGGTTGTCGCCAAACAAGGAGCGGAGGGGTTGTCAAATTACAGTTCGTTTTACGGAAAGTTGTGTTGGTGTTGGAGACGTATCTGCTGGGGAGACACCAACATGGGAAGTTCGTTTCCCTGGAATCCACATCGTGCTTGAGTGATTCAAATGGTAAACATTCAGGTTCCTCTGCAGAGCGACCAGAATAATCATCAAATGCCATCACGGTAGTAATTCCTGAGCACGAGCTGTGGGCCAGGTTTTTGGAAGAAATTAGTGGGTCACTGGTTCATTTGTTGTCTCAGGTCCTCATTTTTGCCCAAGGTGTCAAAAGAATCAACCAGAACATTTTTGAATTTCTAGAGTGAAATAAAAAACAATGGATTCAAAATCTTTTGACATACTTTTAGCTCAAAGAGACTTCAGGCTGTTGTGAACGCACAGAACGTTGTCGCCATCGCATCAGTATCAGGCCCACTCGCCGTCGACTTCTGTATGACACAGCTGAACATTTGATTTGCTCACAGTGCCACACCGTAGGTGTTTTCCTTCTGTTCTTATTACCATCAATTCAAATCCTATTGTGAAGCAAAGTTTTGGATGATGGGCGAGTCTATTAATTGCGGCACGGTCTGTCAACACGTCAGTAATTGGCTGCGAGATGGGGCATTGATGAAGATCTACGCCGCGACAGATGCGCCGCAGATGCGCAGGAGGCAATTTGTTTCTGCAGGGCGCGTCCGACTGGTGGACGCAGAGGAGTTGCGAACCAAAGTCAGAAAGGAAACCCAACACGACGTCCAGATGGAAGACAATGAGGCTGGCTCAGTTTGATTGGGAAAGCGGAAGGTTTCTCTTTCAATTGGAGTGGGCCCAGAGGAGGCGAGTGAGACAGGATCAGCTTGGTCATCGCTTTGCTGTGAGGTCAATGAAGCCGCTCTCGTCAAGACAGTCAACCTGTCGAGCGCTTGACGCTCGTTCTATTTGGGTAGACTGAGCTTGGATTCACCACCTGACCAGAGCCGAGGTTGTCGGGTGAGGCCAGCAAGACTCGGGCCATGAGACCAGGTGCCATCTGAACGACACCAGTACCTTCTTGGATTCATGTGTGGTGACTGAGAGCTCCATTTTAAGAACTCAACAACGAGGTTGATATTCAGCGCAAAGCAAACATCGTCACTTCACGCAGATGGGTGGAGAAAATGAAGTCGGATTCCTGTGTGGTCCGAGACTCGGGTGGAGCGCGCTCTCCGGGGTAATCAGACTGCGCGCCGTGCTGCCTCACAACATGATTCTCAATCAAGAGAATCCATAATTAAAGACAAAGGCCCTGGATTAGTCAGAATGTGAAAATCCGCGGCCGTGTCTCCGTCCCTCGCGTCTCCAGAACCAGGCACGCTTTGTTGCACTGGTTCTGCACGTGAATTATTGACGCAGAAATTTGCACCGTTCCGCAGGAAACCGACAGAGGTTTCATCTGATTTGCAGTTCAGGATTATTTTTCAGATTGGTCTGGACAAGCAAATATTTGGCGTAATTGGGATGTGGTGTGCGGGAAGCAGCGAACATGGCTGCGGTGGCAGAGACGGTCACGCTGGACGGGCCCGTTTGGATCAAGATGAACCTCGGTGAGAACCGAGCATGGCGGGCGGGCAGAGAACGTGGATAAATGGTGCGTCCTTTGCGCACTGAAGTTTTCTCTCGTTCCCGATGTGGATGCAGAACGATCACAGCGAGCCAAAAACAGCCTTTGATCTCTTTGGTGAAAAGCTACAAAATTATATTGAATCATGCAATTCGCTTTCAAAAGAGCAATTAGTGCATGCTGCATCCACTCATGAAATATGGCTGCAGTACGATCGCCCACTGAAACACCAAAATAGATGTTGCAAAGCTGGAAACAACGCGCGATGAAGCTGGACGTGCCAAAATGATTCGAGTACCAGGCATTCACAGCAAACTTCAACAAGTTTTGTCAACAAACTTTGGTTTGCCGGAAGGCTTCTGGTTTTCCAGAAGGCAAAACACGAGGGGTCGAGCCGCAGCCCGGCGCGGTGCGGAGGGGCCTTTGTGTCTCCGCGTCTACTCGTCCAGTTTCAGCAGAACGTGAGATTCAGAGCAAACTCGGCGCACAATGAGACTCGGGGACACAGTCAATACACACAACAGAATGTAATCGTGCAGTGCAAATACACGGTGGCTAATCACACCTGAGGTTCTCCAGATTCTCCCTTCCATGGCGAACAAAATACATGTCGACAAACAAGCTCGATCGGCCAAGTTTCGAGCAGGACAGACACAATGATGATGTTGCAAACACCGTAAAGACCATTTTGGTGCCTCGTGGTGTTTTGTTGTTTTGTTGTTGTTTTTTTTCACAGCGTGAGCACCGTCGGTGATCTGAAGCCAGGCAGTTCCCGCGCAACAGAATGTGCGCCCAACGCTTGTGCTGTGTCCACTCGATCCGCCGGTCAACAAGTTTGCTTTGTTTTCAGTGACTCAAAACAGCAGCAAACAAACCCGTCGCGCCTGCAACTAAATTCAGCTGTGTCTTTCGCAGAGATCGTATTCTCAATGGCAGAAGTACTTGAAGAGTGTGAACATTGCACGCGACATCCGTGGTCCCAAACAACGTTTGCCCAACTTTGGGCAAAATACGAGTACACCCCATGTCCAACCCATGTTCAAGGCAGCCAACCTCCTGCTTCGCCAGGAGACGGCTATTTGCTTGCGAACGAGTTCTGCCTGTGCCGAAATAATTCACAAACAACCTGTGTGTTTCTGGAAGAATTGGGAGAGCCTGGATAAAGCAAAACGCACTTGTCTCTCGGGCGATCACTTGTGCCTGCTGTTCGCCGAATTTCTTGTTCAAGAAACGCTCACCTCTTGGGCTTCGGTAATTCGTACTGGTTGAGTTTGGCCTCCATGTTGCTTTTCCAGCGGATGCGGGGTTCGTTGTCGGACTGCACGAAGACGGGCTGCCTGCGGCCGCGCCGGTCCCGGGTCGACGTGAGGCCGTGCGACGCCGCCTTCACCAGCGTGCCGATGCTCAGCGGCCTCCTGCCACCAGAGGGCTTAGCGGAGGCCGGGGCGCTGCTGGCGCGCCGGCGGCTCTGTTCTTTGACGCCAGGCAGGTACGCGTACATTGTGGCGTTTGTTGTTCAATGCGCTTTCCAAACAAGACCCTCGAAGAAGATGCAACAAGTGTCTGATTGATGTTGGGATCCAGATATGCCCCGCGTGCACCAAGCTGGGTTGAACTGAAGTTTATCCATTCTGCACCTTTCAAGGCACGCAGGATGTCAGTCGTTTTGCAGCTCGATTTGGTTTAGTTTCCTGGGGCGTGCAGTTTAGAAAATTTCAAATCACACACTTCAATGCACCCTTTCACATCGTTTAGACTCCCCCATTGTTCGGTGACGTCCGTCTTTCCACAGTCATTCCTGAGGGTTCGGAAGTTGAAAACAGTCTTGCTCTGCGCTTCAGTGAGAATCGATCCGCCCAGCGTTCCCATCCGCGAGCGCACGTGAGCGGAAGTGTTCCTGCTCTTCAGACTCAGCTCCTTGTCAAGTCACTGTCCACAAGTTTGGAGCGCGTGCGTGGTTTGTTTCAAGATACTTTGGTGCATTTGTTGTCTCAACAAGAAAATTTCACTTTGAATTCTCTCTTTTATCTCTCTTTCATAATGTTATTTCTTTCCTTCTTCAAATCCCTTCAATGCCTGTTGCCTTCGTCTTCATTTTCAGGTCGGAGTACGCTTCTCCGGTTGTGACCCTTGCCCTATGTCTCTAACAGCAGGCAGTTCTGCTGAAACTTTTCGTTTCCTTTTCTCACTTCGTCATCGAAGCATCCTTTCACTGTTGATGTTGTCTCAGCGGTCGTTCGGCTTAGTGCGCAAGAGCTTCAATGATTTTCTTCAGCGTACCACCAAGTGTGCGTTCTTCCTCTTGAGCCAAACCAGCGCGTGTTCAATACAGCGCATAGATTCTGTCATCCTGCTCGTATTTCAACCTTTAGTTCGCTCACCCTGTCAAACTTATGGAGGCGCGCGAGTCCTGGTGCCACAATGCTCACCCAAACAGTCAGCGAAACGAAGCATTTCGGGGCCATCAATGTTTTACTGTGTCCGGAACAGCTTTGTAGATCCAACAGGCACTTGGACCAAACCCAGTTTATGCATCACTTGTTCGCTAGATAAAGCCATACAGCAGTGACAATACAGCCATTGTTCAGTAACGATTCACTCTCGTGTATTTTTAGAGGCAGACCAACTGAAACACGAGTGCATGCAAATGCATGAGCATGGCTGCACTGACGAGTTGAGGGGGGGGGGGTCCTTTGCACTTTTGAAATTGTCAAAGATGTTCGAAGAAGGCAATTATTTTCTGTGATTCACTGGGTGTGAAATATTTGAATCCTGAAAAGCTTTGAGCTGCACCAGTGCACGGTTGGATGTGCACCTTTTAACCTCATGCAAATTATTTTCATGAGAGAGCTGTGAATGTCATTTCCGAAAACGCTCACTGAACTCTGTGAGAACAAAAGTTTGCATCGAACCTGCGACACGCTCAACCTGTTGAAGCCTCGTCAGCTCATGCGTGGAAACTGGCGAATCGCCTGATCGACGCAACTCAATTATGCATGGCTCAGGACTTTCGTGCCTCAAACATATCGAACTTTTATGGTTCTCGAAAGAGAGATAAACCTAAAGACTTGGTGATACGTCATCCGAAAATACTATTGAGACACTGTTTAGAAATGACCAAAGCCAGAAGGCACTTGCAAAGTTTGCGAAAATTTCAACTGAAGTGAAAAATACCAACCGCAGAGCACATGATACAATAACATTCGCCAACATTTAATCCTCTTTGAGGCATTGAATTCCGGAAGTCTCTGTCCTCGGCACATATGAACGCAGAAGTTAGACAAAATTGCTCATTTTCATTGTCAAAAGCCAAATCCAATGCACTTTGTGACAACAGTATTTCCTTTTTGTTGCTTTATTGCAAAACCAGGAGGCATTCTGCATACACTTGAAAGAACCTCAACGTGATATGAAATGAGTGTGCGTGGCGCACGGCGCGCGTGGCTGCGCTGTGTGCCGCTCTTTCCTCCTGCGGTCGCCATCAGATTGGTGCCAACCTTCACCTGTAGAGCGAGTGACGTCGCTGTTGCGCACCATGGCGTGCGACGGCGTAGTTTGTAACACGAGCGCACTTCTCTACAGGCGTTGGCCAGCAGGGATTGGATCAAAATCATCCGATACCCTTGGCCACGAAATACCCTGTGCAAAATGTCTTTGATTTTCAAGTGGATGTCGATTGACCTGCCTGCGGTGCAGCCAAATTGGCAGCACTTCCAACGGAAATGTCCGCGGAAAGAACATTCATTCGAGTCTCTGCCTGCTGCGTCCTGTGTGAACGACGGTGCCATTCCGAGGTGGATTCATGGGGCAACGCTGTGACTCGCAATTGGGAGGTTGATTTCCAGGTCAGTGACTGTTGAAAACCTGTCCTCAGCACCTGGAGAAGATTCCGCCTTCTTTTGTGTCGCGACAGCGCTAAAATCAGATGACCAAGCACACGAGGAGAGACCGATTACCTGCATCAACATTCCTGAACGCACAGCCACAAACTCTTCATGGTTTGAGGCACCGCATTTTTTGATACGGCCATGACAGTCACGAAGGACGCTGTTTCCACACGATACGGGCGCAGCAAAGCTTGGTTTGGCGCCGCACCTTTCATGAGGTTTCGTCTGTCGTGTGTAATTATCGAGAGACACAGGAAGCAAGCGCCTCCGCACCGCACGAAAGGGGAGGAGATATGTCCCCTGCATTGGGCTCGAGTTGCTGCACGAAGTGGGTGTGCATGGAAAGTGGCAACAAAACGTGTCATTGCTCAGGAACGACGAAGGTTTGGACTCGTTGGTTGGGACACAGAACCTTTAGTGTACCCTTCTGCGTCCTGCACATTGTGTGGAAGCTGATGTCAGGACTGGGTCCTTGGTCTGCCTTGTGCAATTTCGAGCCCAAATTCGCTCACCTTGTGCCACCGAACCGGAACCCAAACAACCAGGAAAATGCTCAACAACGAACACCCAAAGACTTCGTGGTATTTCAGAAGACTTGGTCCCCGGAGTTCGCAGTTCAGGCGGAACTCGTCGGATTCCAGGGATTCTCCATTGAGCAGCCGCGGTTACGAGTGGGACGGCGACAATAGAGGCCGAGAGGCTCCTCCTAATCTCTGCGGCTGACTGACCCCTGGTCAATCATTCACAGCTGATAGTGACCAGCGCTGACCCCACACCGCCACGTGTGGTTCGAATGGACAGTTTGAACGAGTATCCTCGCCTCTGACGACCACAAGTTATGCAAACTACCCACATGGTTTCTACCGCACACTTGATGTGCCCAGCCAGGCGCTGATTGTGATACAGTCGGAGTGAGACCAGCACAGTCTTTTCATGGCAAACGCAACACGTGACAACCTCTTCTGCGCAGACAAAGGTGAACATCTGGCGGGTTGAGACACCCTAGGGGCCCGGATCACGCCCAACGCGCTGACGAGGGGAGTTGGGTGGCGTCGCAACGCTCGTGTTCCTCCGGTGCGCACTTGACTGAAGCGCGTGAGAAGCCAGTGTGCAGGGTGTACCTTCCGCCATGCTTTGTCTTTGTTTGTTGCAATGCTGATCACGAACCAGTCAATTCGATGGACTGAGACTCTCCTGGGAAATTTTGTGTCTTTCAACCAACTTTTGAGGGCGACCGAACCCAGACAGAGCTTCTGCAAACAAGGAATCCTCATCCGCTTTTCACCAGACGTTCTTCGTCAAAAAAACCCCATTCAACTTTGAGTTTTCTTTTGTGAAATGGTATGTCTAAAAGTGGCAAATGCCTAAAACTCATTTTTGACCCAACTAGCACGGACCAGGCGAACCCAAACTTCAACATTCAAGTGAAGAACTCAGCTCGTGTTTTGATAAGGCGCACGGTGCGGTGTGTAACTCGTGCCTTCGTTCGTCAGCTGCAATGCGAAATAGGCGTGTGTGTGCACCATCACACACTGAGTATCTCTGTCCACAGAAGGCAACACCAACAAACAGCGACATCTGCAACAAGCCCGCCCCTCGACGGGCACAACGGGACCCGACCTCCTTCCACGTTCCACGTGAAGCTGTTGCGTTTCTGTTGCCAGTGATCAACTGAAACCTTTCTTTCACTGCAGCAAATGTCCAACTCTGGAACGTGCAAAACTCAATTCACATAATTTTGCACGATTTTCTTGATGAATCCGAACCTCAGAAGCTGCTCTTGTGTTCCCGGCTCTTTGAATCCCAACATGTCCACAGAATTGTTTTTCAGAACCTCAGGTTCCTTCAGAACCAGGTACAGAAATCAGGTGCGCGCACTTGGCAACAGCCGAGATGGACTGTTTGCACGCACTGTTCGCATAATTGTGATCGTGCGCACTTTGTCCTGATTTGGATAGATTCAGAACTGAGGTTTCTGCAGTAGCCTCAACAGAATCTTTCTGGCGCGGTCTACGGTGCGCAACCCCAGCCCTGTCACCTTGCTTTGGTGTGTGGTTGTTGTTTCGAGTTCACATTTGCAGAGCTCTTCGTAAGGTGGCTCTCAAGCCACATCACGCGTGTTTCGTGATGCAAAATGTTTCCCCGGGCTGAGGGGCTGGTCTCCCCCCCCCCCACCTGCGACGATATCTCTGGCCTTCCCTCGCCGTCCAAATAACACCATGTTTCTTTTTGAACTAAGAACCAAATCAGACTCTATGAACGCGGGCCTTGAACGCTCGTACGCAGCGACGTTTGTTCCACGCGATGACGAACAGGAATTTCACTGCTCAGTGACCCTCGGTATCGAAGAACTCGTTGAATGCTGTAACGACTCCCGCACCCTTATCTCTCAGTCGTCTGGTGCGCAGTCTTGTCTCTTCAACACCTGTGACATACAATGATACATTCCAATTGCCATTACTTTGCGGAGTTGGTGCGATCAATTTGTCAGATTAGCGGATTCAAATTTGCAAACACAGCGAGTTTCGTGTGAAAAGTGACGGTGTTCTTGCCAGGATTACGGCAGTCTTTCCTGCTTACTGTTCACAAGCCTCCGAACCGAAATACACATCACAGCACCGTAACATTTAGACCCGCAGAAACGCAGCCTATTGGAACTTTATCTGCCTTATTTAGGCTTCAAATGTGTTTCCAGCACACTCCAAGCACGAAGACTTGTTCCAGACCGCTCTCTCCGCAGCTCCCTTTCCAACGACACCGAAATAGTGCTGCAAAATGGATGAAAAGTGACCCGGTTTCCGTAAGTGGCTGGCCTGGGGGCTGGAGATGTGTTTTCAATGGGGCGGGCTGAAGGTTAATCCAGGGCTCTGAGAGAGAGGCCCAGCCTCACAACTCGCCTGTCACCCTCGCCTCCTCTGGGTTCCTCTGCCTCACACAGCACCGTCTAACAGTCCTCACCGTCCAATGAGTTTCTCTTGACGCAGTTCGGAGGAATCTGAGTGTGTTTGATTCCCCCTGTCTGCCACAGAGGATGGTGTTGGAAAGCGCAGCGAGCAGGGCTTCCACAGTCCAACAGGCGGAACTTATCCGAAACAACAGAGAACAAGAGACAATTTCACGCAGTCCGGATGATTCCTCGCCACAACTCAACTCAACTGAAAAATCTGTGACTTTCTTCCGAAGTCTTTCCCTCAAGGCTCCGAGCCTCATTGGACCGAAGGCGAGTCAAATAAAGAACGGCACAAACTTTCTGGTTGTATTCTGATCACTCGAAAGATCCAACGAGTGTCAGAAACGTTCCACAAAGGACTGACAGCATCAGAGCTGACACATCGAAAAGGCTCCGTGTGATTATTCCGATTCCAAAAGCGATCTCACCTGAGCGATCACGCTGCATCGCACGGGGGCTCGTCTTGGAGAACAGATCTGACAAACGGACGCACACTTACCTGAAAAGACAACAGAAACATTCGTCAGATACACGCGCACGTACAAGCATCAGATAAGAACAAAAAAGCGAAACACTTTTCTCTCTGAGCGGTCGGTGTCAATTGGATTTCGAGAACATTGAGGCGCGTCAGCAGAATACTTCACAGGTGTGATGGTCAAAGCTGTCAAGGCGACGAAAACCTTACTGAGTGTCAGATGTTCTTTTGAAGAAACCCGTCACTGGTTAGAACACCACACTCGCACTCGTAAATCAATCCATGCGGATGAACGTGCTTCATTGGCCACTCGTGGCTTCAAATTCAAGAAACATCTGCGGCATAAAATGGGCCGATGGTGGTGATTTTTCGTGAAGACCAAGATCTCCCAAGTCCCTCCTGAAGCGAGTGCACCCTCCCCCATTGAACCGTTCGGTTCCAGGATCACTGCGATATTTGGGAGTGCTTTCCGATTTCTACTTCTGAATGCACCCTGGTGCACTTGTGTGTTGCTGTACACTCTCATCACCGGATCATTGACATGCTCTCAGCTGTCTGTTGGGAGAGTTTGGATGGGTTTATCCAAGAGGCTTCGACTTTGGATGTGACGAGGGTGCAGCAGTAACCACGCTCCAAGAGCACCTCACACGTCAGCAAGTCTCGCATCAAGCACGAATTATTTCCATCTCAGAGAAAAGCCTCCGTGCATGGCTCACGGCCACGTTCGCATCAACACTCAGTGACACAAGTAGCGGCTCAGTTCCACTGATGTGAGGAGCTCGGCCCCGAAGGTGATGAGTCTCCCGCCCACTCGGTCGGAGGCGCGCAATGGACTCCGCTTGGAGCAGCTTCGTGGCGCTTTGTGACGGCATGGCGCGATCAGAGACAGGTGAGGTCTCGCTCCAGACGACTTTTCACACAGCTAATCTCAGGCCACGATGACATGTTTGCACCTTCCAACGCGTCTTCTTTCTTTCTTTTCCACGTCAAATGAGCACTTGTGGCGTGTTGTTCACCGAGCTTGTTTCAGGCAAAATACTCACATTTGTTCTCAGACGCTAAAAGTGCTAATGCCGAGAGAACAGCTTGAAAAGCGATTCGCATGTCACACAATTTCCGTTCTCCGGCCGATGGCCTTCAGGCTGAAAACATTGGTTCGAACTACGAGCCACACATATGCGACTGTCCTGAATCACCAGAGCAACCAGCGCTTTGAGTCCACTTGCATGGTTCCAGGACCTGACCGGACCAATGTCCAGAACAAAGGTCTTCGTGCGTATTTTCCAATTTGCACCTGCCACAAGTCTCTGGTTCCGTGCACATGTGAGGCGCACAAGGAGCTGGGCCCAACACGCAGTTTGCTATGTGCGCCTGCAGCGATCCACGATGCAATTTTGATGTTTCCGCTTCTCGACTTGTGATCCTTGAAGATGTTTGTAGCCGACAAAATCCTGTCCAATGACTGCAACATGCTTCCAACTTCACCAACAAGGATCAAACACTGAATAAATCGCATTTCGCCCTTTCGGTCACTCTGCTGCGTGATGTAATTTGGAGGTCACTGGAGTCGTTCAAATGTTTGTCGGAACGTTAGAGCTGCACAGGCAGCCTCTGTGAAAAATTCTTCCAGAGAGCTCTGGCACCAGAGCGACGCGGCGCACGTGTGTTTCTTTTCTTCTTTTGCATGGCGCTCCAGAGTGTGTGACCAGAGCGCGTGGAACCTGTTGGGCGTGGAGGGCGCATCATTCAAAGCTCCGATAGAAATATTTCTGTCTTGCTAAGCATGATGTGTGGCATCGCACGATGTATTGCCGAGCAATCGTATCGTGATGTCTACTTAATTTACTTAAGAAATTGGTTTCAGGAAGACATACAGATTGGCCTGACCATAATCGCTCCAGCTCCCATCAATCAGCCATCCGCGTTGCTATGACAACAACAGTGTTTTTGTACTAATCAGCAGAAAAACATAATGCCACAAAAGGTCAAGACAGATCGGTGCAGGTTGCATTCATCCACCTTTGAAAGCTAAACGACATTTTTTGTCCGAGATAGCAATTTGTTGGGGGAAAAGCAGACACGAAGTCTCGATTTTTGACAAATGTGCAAGAGAAAGCTTTGGTTCGTAATATGAGTACGTGACATGTGCAGAAAGCTTCTGGGATGTGTTGTTAATAAATTGATGTCAATCAAGCAACAATCCGAAGGCAACGGCGGGATTGAAAGAGATTTGCGGGCTGCTGCGCTGGTCCAAAACTGCAGAACTTTCAGATGATTGCGAGACAACAAGTCACTCTCAGCAAATCTTCAGGTCTGTCTTTTCGTAATCGTTCGTGTTGCACAGGAGTAGCGCGCTTTATATGGCTGTGATAACTACAGATTGGCAGCCTTCAATTCCCCCTTGTTTTCCATGTACGTAATCAGACTTGCATGTACAGATCAAAGTTTGTTCAAACAAGCCATCGATACCAAGAACAAATTTGTTCCCAGGCATGCCATAAGGAGCTTACTCTCAACGGGGAGCGAAAGTTACGGTGCTGCATTCAGGTTCCTCAACTGCGCTCAATCTTTGTGCAATCAAAAAGGAAAGGGACCGACTGTTCGTCACACGGTAGATCCATCAATTCAGGTATCACACCGCAGATTTCCACTGAGCTCTGATAACTTGAATGTCTCCAGGTCACCAACATTTTACTTGCTGCAGACGGCAAAAAAAAAACAAAAACGTTTTGAGGTTGCTTTGCAGTCATTCACTGTTTTTCATGCACATCACTCCCCAGGCGATGGCTTATTAAATGTTTGAACAGCAAAGGACTCCTGCAGCTCTGTGTTTCCGTCCTGCCCTGGGAGAACTCCATTCAAAAACATAAGCGATGTCAAGGGGCCCGAGGGTTATTAGGTCTGAAAGGTGCTCCGCACGCTGCTTGCATGAAAAGCAGCTTTCAGCCAGATCTCCACGATGAAAAGAGGTCCGAAATTGCTTTCATTTCTTTGCCAAGTGCATGGGCGATATTGTCTGTGCAATAAAAACAACAATTGGGGACAATAATCTGAAAAACAGAAAACAACGAAAATGAAGAATGTTGGCAAAGAAATTGTTGGCATCAACACGAGACTGAAATAAATTTGTTGATTTTGCAACAATTCCACCTTCAATGTCGTCCATGTGGAGGGTTGCTTCAGTACCTCACCGACAAGATTGCTCTCGTGCCGTCACGTCAGTGAGGATCTTAGAGTCGCCCACCACAGAGCAGTCCAGTTCGTCCCTCGCAAACTGGTCTTTTTGCGATTTGTGAATCTGACCACGGAGGAACCACAAAATACAAAACACTTGCGTTCCATTTGCGTCTCCGATGAGGGGCGCGATATTCAGCGGGTGAAGCCGCGTCTCCAGCACAACTCAGATCGCGGCTCGTCCATCATGCCGACGCAACGCGCTCCACGGCGCATGCACGTGCACCTTGCTTTGCAATGGCGGACAGGGACAGCTGCTTCCTTTTGTATGGCTTCACCTTTGATGCGCAGTGAGAACACTTCGGTGTCTCGGAGAGGCCCACTGTATCCTCGCGTCAACCAAACACGAATTGAGTTGGGTCTTACAAGAAAGAGCTTCGCTGCGCGAAGGCAGCCCATCGATGGCGACGGCGCGAGGGAAATCGGCACACGTGTGTACCCAAGGACCTGCGCACAGGTGTTGTCTGGTGCTGAACTGGCTTAGTGAATAGTTTTCTGTCAGGTTTTGCATTGGGGGTCGTCGTCTTCGTAACAGATCGAGATCGTTTGACAACGTTGGGTCCAGTGTTCGTTGTTTCCCCGTCAATTCCTGATTCACATCAGTCGCCACTCGAATCACAACATTTGATTTCTCAGAACAACAAACCTGCGCCATGAATTCCTCTGCTCTTGATGGAAACCAGTTCAATTTTGTGCAGAATTACTTCACTCAGGAGCACTGAGCTGGAGCACATTCTCCATTTGCGAGTGAAACCTCAGCAGACACACACAGCTTTGCGTGCACATTTCCTCGGTAAACCCGCCACTGTTATGCACATATGAATGTTCTCCGCATTAATGAGGGGCAATGAACGTCCTTTTATTGCCCGGTCGTTTTGTGCTGCCGCAACGTTCCCGCGGGTCTCGCGTCTCCGCCTCGAAACGCGCTCTGCACAAATCCAAAGGTGCAACACAGGAACAACAAACACTGTCGTTTCACATTTGATTTGCTCCGGTTCCTTTCGTGAACGCCGATTCTGTTTTGCAAGACGTTCTCAAGAAGCTCAAACAGGAGGAGGCCTTCTCAGTGATGGGCCTGGAGCAGCCCCGCGCAATCTGCCCTGATTTCCAGCGCGCTGCGAGTCGGCGACACGGGTCGGGGGAGCGCTTCGTGACGGGGGACTCGTCCCTCACCCAGAGATGGAGGAGGCGACAAAGTTCCTCGGCAGCTCCAGCCTCATATGACAAGCGTAAAATACAGCAGTGACCCCATTATTCACCTATCAGCAACCACCAGCATCAGACCTGCGCTTTTGCATCAAATGTTGCAGATAATAGCAGCCCTTTGTGTTTGCTTGCGGTTTTGCTGCCTCGCCTCTTTGCGTCGTCATGTCTTGAACCACAGGAGAGAGGTCCTACTGCACCTGGTGTTTCCTTTTTCTCACATTCAGACTGCGCTACCGTCACGAAAACATGGACTGTCAAAGAGAGCAGCGATTTGGTGTCAATGCATCCAAGCACTACGAGTTCTGTGGAACCAGAGAGGGACTCCAATATTCTTCTGTGTGAAAAAGTCGTTTTCCCAATTTTGAGACACGGTGACAGTTTAATTTCCAGGCAGGATGTGAACCAAATTGTGAAATTCAGCCAATTTTAAACACAATAAAATTAATTTGAATTCGTTGCGAGATTGGCTGCAGCTGTTTGTTTCAAAACACGGAGAGAATGTTTTGGAGGGTGGAAATCAGTCCACGTTGAAGCATGCATGTCATGTGCAGAGCGTTCACACCAACTCTGAGGATAAGCAGTCCATGCTGTTGGGCACGGCTCCAAAAGAGACGTTTGAAGTGCAGTTCTTCTCCGGGGGACGAGACGCTGTTGTCTCATCTCCGGGGCCGGGATCAGCCACGCCCATTGATTGGGCACAAGCCCCATGTGCTCCCCGAGACATGACTTGTGTTTACCAGCACATGGAGAAGGGGAAAAGATCCAGGGAAAATGTGTATTGAGTGCCCATCGTTGGAAGGATCTTCTTTGAGACGATCACTCAGCGGAGAGGCTGAGTCCCGCAGATGCAGGACGCGCGGCCTGATTCTCGCGTTGATGAGTAAATCCGAGTCAGATGGTTTTGCTTGTCGTGCGCTGAAGCAATCTGCAATCTGTTTGAAACTTGTAATTGCCAATCAGATGAAACGTCTTTGCCTAATCAAGTGAATCAACTAATTAGGGTGGGAATATACCCCGGAATTCACTTGTTTGATAACAACCACATCTCTTGAGCGTGAATGGCAATGTTCAGTCATATTTTTCACCGTTGGTTGCGCATTGCTTCTCAAACAATGTTTGCGGAAAGAAACCCCCCTCACCTCGCCGGTAAACAGCTGTCGGCTTCGTGCTCCAAGGTTATTTGATCGGACGCTGTTCGGATTGCTCAAATGACAGGCGCACGCTCTTGTGGTCAGGTTTTTGTTGAATTACAGGCAAAAACAAAGCTTCAGTAGTAGCCTTTTGTGTCTTGGTCCAAAATAATGCACAAAGTCTTGAAAGAATATTGCCAAAAAATCTCAAATAATGCAGTGTAGCTCGTGCACATGTGAAAAGGTTGTTGTTAGGTGATTTGAACCATACATTGTATAATGTATGGTGGTGAAAATCCCCTATAGGCATCAAGAGGCAAAATGTGTGAACGCGAGTTTAAAAGTGTTCTATTTGTTTGATTTTAGTCATGTTTGGTTTTTGTGTTCACTTTTGGGCTGCAGTTGATGCATAAAGTGTCAAAAGAACAAATTTTTGTTTTTACATATTTTATGGCCAAAAAACCAATATGGCCAACATGGTGAAATTTGGGTATAGCTGTATAAATGGCTTTATAGCTCAGAAACAGTTGATATTTGCTGAAGGAAATATTAAGAGAAAATGTAGATAATCGCTTGGGCTAAATTTTAGAATTGTTTATTGGTTGCTATAGTAATGTTCATTGCTGGTTTTTTGTTGGCTGATTGTCAAAATGTGATTTTTGGGTATTTTGCA
>JAAUXT010151821.1_pt1 | contig 52598 bp, 48 predicted proteins | sample 7278171 | NCBI WGS metagenome assembly JAAUXT01 (sample SAMN14350112, study PRJNA611818) | marine sediment metagenome | isolation source: surface marine sediment (1.8m) | place: French Polynesia: Moorea | collected 2018-08
GGTGCCCCCCCCCCCCAATCCTGGTCCATCAAACTGTGTTTGTGATCGCAAAGTGCTTTTGTCTGTGTGATCATCTTTTTGGTTACAGAAACTCGAAACCTTGTCGAGAAAGGGAGAAAACATCCGTATGTACGTACACATACGTACAAGATTCAGTTTTTGGGATGTGGGCAGTTTTGTGAAACAAAGCGAAAGACAGATTCATCAGTATTATCGGGATGCTTGCCAATCAACGCACCACATTTATTGTCATCGAGTGAATTTAATTGAAATTTTTATCCTGACCTAATTTTTATGGCTCTGATTTAGATCTTTCAATTTTCTCAATATTGTTGTGACCCAGATTCTGGCTTCGTTTCGTTTGGAAGCCGCGGCACCGCAGTATGACCAAATTGTGTCAGAAACATTTGTGATCGGACCAGAGTTTTTGACAGATTTGTGTCAACTAGAAGCTGATCACAGCACTTGTTTCTTTTCAAACGCATGTTTTGTTTTGTGTCCGTTGGCCCCGAGTCGTCAGCTCACACGCGAATGAATTAATTTACACATACGCGACTGTCAGCTGCTTGAGATTTCAATGGACCAGCGCCAAATTCGAGATCGATCGCTTCAAATGCACATTGTTCATTCAGATTGATCACTTTCTACGCGATTGTACTTGTTGATGGATTCGGATCTCCTCGCGCGCTCCGCCAAAAGCGGGACGGGAAGGCCCAAACAATGTGCAGGCAAAGGAGACCGCCTCCGAAAACTTGATTTCTATCAAGCGAGAGAGAGATCAATCAAAACACCACTCTGACGTGGTCACAATAGATATTTTTTTAACGTGGGAAAATTACAAAGAATTGTGTTAATTTTTATAAATGTTTAATTTTGTTGAAAGCACCTGCTGAAATTGACGTTCAGAAAGTTGGAGTTGTTTCATTGAGAACTCTCATCATGAATTCGTGGCAGACCAGTGATTACACACGGGAAAAGCTGCACGATATTCTTTCATTTGGGCCTCAGAACTCGGCCAAGATTGGCCAAGAGAAACAAACTCAAAAGTTTGCACCCGCCAGAAAAATACTTTCAAGTTTTGCTCTGAAAATCACCTGATTACATTTCTGGGTAATTATGAATCAATCAGGGAGAGTGACTTTATTTTGGCATTCTCAGTGCGCGCATCAACCGAATGGAACTTTGTTAAGTTAAGCAAAATGAAAATTGCATTGAGGTGGCACTCTGCACGAGACTTGTAATCCAGGGCTTATGAAAATCGACGTTTGGATCATTGATCGCGAAAAAAGGAGAGAATCCACTGAATGGACACAAAGATATGAAGACACAAGAGTGTCAATATTTGTGAATGACGACCGCCATTTAGCTGCATTCAGACGTCAATCAGAAGACTGTTGTTTTCGCAGAAGAATCACGAATTCTGTCAAGGCGGGGTGGGGTCACTAACTTTGGAATCAGCAAAAATGGGAACTTGTTCACGTGACCTGTCGCACCAAAGCTGCGTTCAAAATGATGACATCGTTTGTGGAGACAACCAAACGCGCCAGCGTGATGTTGGTCTTTACCGGTGAGACTGTGGTTGCTAAATTTGTGTTCGCAATGCAAAAACCAGAAAGCAAATCAAACTATGAAAAATAAAACTCGTCCGGTCCTCCTGACGTCGGAAGTAGCACCTGCTTTCCGTCGATGTTGACGCTGCACGCTGCGCGAAGAAGGTGATCATCAGAGCTTCGATTGCTGAGCGTCAGCATTGCTCCCGCCGTGTGTAATTGAAGTTTGATCGGACACTTTGTTATCAGTTCTCAGGTATTGTATTGTGTTTCAAAACACTGATCATTGTAGATGTGCGTGCGAGTTTTGTGGGGAACCGTTTGTTCAGAGGGAGGCTGAAATCAATTGATGACTTCAGCGATTTTGTTCATCCTCTTGAGACAGAATCCCTGAAAACGCATCCTTCATATCAGCGACAGCTAATAATTACACCCCAAACAGATTTTAATGCTTTATGCTACGGATGGATGCTTGTTCCCACAGCTACGAAATTACCAACCTGAGCCATGGTCAACAGAAAACTGCGCAGGATGCAGGGATATACATCAATCCAGCCTCAATATTTCCCTCCCGCTGAGAGTAGCGTCCTGCACAATGCGGAACTTTTCTGAGCGTTTTGCACAAGGACACTGCACCTAGATCTACTTCCTGCAGTCTGCTGGTCGGTCTGCCGGAGTCGCGCCCCTGGCAAAGCAGACTGTGATATGTTGCGTCCCGTCTTTGCAGGAAGCACAAGGTTTCCATTGCCAATGACCATAATGTCTCGTTACAGCGCGCATTGACGGCCACTGTAACAAATAGATCGTGTCTGAAGCCAGCCATTACCAGTACCAGGTTTGGCAGAACATAATCTGCGGGGTGATTGAATTGAAAGCGAGCAGATTTGATTGAGGCATATTTGCAATGATTATCCACCGAATTGTGCACAGGGCCATAAAGTCTTATGGTCACTTATGGTCAATTATGTTTGCTGGTCAAATCTGGGGGTCATCCAGGCATTCGTGCCTGCTGGACTGGACAGGACTGGACTGGATGGCTTTCTCGCCCCAGCAAGCATCTACACTTTGCACGCGAGGCTACTGCAGGAACCCTGGCCATTGATCCGACCTTTGTCATCCTCACAAATGACTTGGGAGGAGTAAACTCTTTTCGGAAATGTCCAGACAAGTTTCATATATTATTCATCAAAACTGTGCACTCAGGAGAAAACCTCGCGTGGCAGATACGCGGACATGCGGTGGACGGGCTGCAGGGGTTGTAATTGAGAAACACAGTGCTCGCTTGTCAGGAGGTCGGGTGGTTTGGCCTTTCATCCGAGATGTTGCTGATTAAAGCGCCGGTTTCCTGGGAGCGTGGCGCGGCCGCATTGTGGACGGCGGCCCCGGAGATGCGCAATATCTCGCCACCTCCTCCCCCGCCGCTCCCGCGCTCATTCCGCCGGGCCATGCGGGCCATTTGTCGGTCTCAGCAAGCGCAGATCAATTTGTTGAATGAAACTTGTTCTTTTCTGTGATTGATCAGCTGTGTTTTCATATCCAGGACAGTCTGTGGGTTTACCTATCAGTGATCAAACACAACCGCGGATGTCAAACACGCTCTGCGATGAGTTGAGTGGCAATATTCATAATCTACCAACTTGTTTCCAGGTCATCGTGAGCTGTGAACAACTGGTCTCAACGCTCCGCAGATAAATTAGGAACTCACTTTCTGAGCTGAGCGCCGGGGGAATGCTTGTGGCCACGCGCGAGAATAATTTTCTGAACAAAACAGTGCTCTACAAATCTGATGAATTGAAAAGGATTTCGAGGTTGTTTGCTTTTGCCTGAAATGGAAAGATGCAAGCTCATGTGAGAGAGTGTTCCTCGTAATGGAACGGGCACAATTTTGTTGGTGTAATTCAGTTGTGTCTCCAGGGCTGATTGAATCTGAATCAAGACAAACAGTTGCAGAAAAAGTGGAAAATACCTGAAGGACCCAGTGATAGCCGTGTAATTTGAAAGCTGCTCAAAGCCATTGGCTTTGTTTGAACAACAAAGAATTTCTTGCGGCAGAATTGACTTTGGGCTTGATTCACTTCCCAGCGCAACTGGTTGTGAAGGAAAGATTGCAAAACGTAACTGAATGGAAGGCGCGAAAAGCTATTTGAAAACTATAATGATACGCATCATGCAATTGAAATCAAAACATTGTTGAAATAATTATAAATTCAGATTTACGTCAGTTCACAAGCACAAGGCAAACCTGTATGTTCAGTGTAGCGGTGAAAATTGTTACGCCACCAGGCTAGAAAGATTGATCAGCTCATCAATGAATCACGGGGTTTTGTGCGACCAGTTTTGAAAGCATTGTTTGATGAGGGTATCCAAATGTCAGCTTTTGTTTTCAGTTGGTAAAAGGGCCTGGTGAACCCAGTTTTCGAACTTCCATCGAGAATATGCTGCTCCCTTTCATGTTGAAAATGAATTTGTGGATTCGGCCAAACTTTGCGAACACAGAGAGAGGGGGGAAAGAAAAGGAAATTGTTTGAATAAGTGCAATTTTGAAATCTATCTGAGAGAGAACAATTTTGCTTTCACCTGCGAAAGTTTACTCAGCTCTCTGTCGCTTGTGCCAAAGACAGAAGTCGACGAAATGGTTTCTTTCACAGTTTTCGGTGTTTCAGTTGCTCGCGTGTTTGCTTGTGCGATTGAAGTCTGTGGACCTGCGTGTCTCTCCCTCCCTCAGAAGTTCATGGTGAGATACGCCGTTTCATCCAGAAGCTTTGCTCGCATCATTGTCTGAAAATTTGCCCTTCTGACACTTGTTAGTTTGTTTGGATTTGTGCTTGAGAAGGCAGATAAACATATGAATGGAAATCTAATGTGATGATCGCCTCTCGAGCTGTAAGCGGAGGAAGAGCGCTTCTCACGTTTCCCGTTCGACTCGGTCAGCAACTGGACCAAGTGGCCACGAGAAGGTGTCGCCGGGTCAAGTCGTGTCCCGCGCTCCTCCGAACTAAATCCCCACGACCTGGGCTCCAGCTCTGTCCACCAGCGAGAAAAAATCACGGGGCAGACCTGAGAAAAGTGTCGCTTCTTTGTGTTTCGCAATTGCTCAGTTTGGTGATTGCAAGGGTGTGTCGCGGTGGTCATAAAACACTGTCCAGACGAGAACAAACGCCCCAAGGTACGAGGCAAAGCTGCCAATCAAAAGTTGCTTCCCGGTTCTGGTTTGTGTTTTTTGTCCAGTTTGTGTTTCCCGTGGGGTGTTCTCAATGCGCAGAGCTCAAAATTGTATTTAAGAGGTGCAACACGGAATGTAATTTTCCGCAGGCAGCTGTCAAATAAAAACTTTCCAGTGGTATGTTCTGCAGTGCTTTGTAATTGTAATCTTGCATAAAAGTAATTTCGACCGCACATGCAGAGGCAACAGACCAATTAGGCTGATGTACTTTTCCTCTTCCTTTCTTCCGTTTCTGAACATAGAAGCAGAGAGCGTCTGATGGGCACTCTGCCTGCAATCTCCTATTAAGTACAAGCGGTAAGGTGATATCATTACAGGATCAGACAGCTCTGCCCACCTAATAGCGCACAGAGCGAGTGCATTCGCATGCAATGCTGCACATACTTCGGAACCAAAGCTCATTAGTGCTTCCCCCGGTAAGGCTATAGAAATCGCCCAAGGACCTCAGAAAAACTTAGCCTAATGGTGATGTATTAGATTACAGGTTACTTGTGGAGAGGCGTATTCCCCCGTCGCCTGCGCTAAGTTGAGTGACACGGGAAAAGTGAGTAATCAGTGTGTGTTTGGTGAACTGCGGCGCTCAAGTCCCTGGGAAGAGTCTGGGTGGAGGCGGGAGCGAGGCGCCGGGCGTCGGGGAGGATCCGGACGCGTTGAGCACAAGCTCTTCCGCGAGGTCACTGCAATCACACAAGACGAGGAAGCCTGCGTAGGAAGCAGAGAACCATTGACCATCATGGATCAGGAAAGAGCTTGTGGCTCGCCTCCCCCACCCGCTCGGCCGCCTCGGCGCTCCCACCTGCTCCCGTGGGAACGGCGCGCGACGCAGCAGCTGCAACTGCCCGCCCCACAATAGCTGTTTCCTGCAGATTCCGCATCACGAGCCAGAAAAAAACTTTACATCCAATTGGATAAGTCATTGAGCCGTGAGGCATGGTGCGGCTTATCTGGACAGTTTTCCGCTGATGCATATGTCCACTCTCGGGTGACTCCCGGTCCTTTTGATGCAGCCTTTGATTAATTCAGAGCCGACTCACTCGGAACGTTGTCCACGCCAGAGTCCTCGGAGGGTTATTGCCACGTGAATAATCTCTCAATCGAGTGGAGTGGGAGTTTTCGTGAATAAAAGACGCTGCAGGCGGACTTCTTAACTTCAGTGGTCATTTCGGTGTGGAAATAATTTTTTTCAAAAGGGAAACACTCTCGCGGGTCCAGCAGTGGGCCTCCTGTGCGGGCAATTGTGCGGGATCATCGGTGCGTTCAAGTTGCGCACCTGAAATTTTAACCATGTGGTTATCGGACGTTGGCTGTCAGAGACGCAAATGGACAATTTCATGGCAATTGAATAACCGCTCATGCAAATTCAATTTTCGAAGGCGCGGTTGTGAACGTCGTGAGTTTTGGCGGATTTTTCTCAGCAGAGCTCAAGTGCAAGAAACAATCACTCTTGCTTCATATCTGTCGTGCAACAGGATTTCCCGCAATTTCGAAGTTGTCCAACTCAAATGCAACTTGACTGACAAGAAACTATGCTGCTTGATCTCATTATAATTGTATTAGGATCCCCTTGAATAAAAACATCAAGTCGCCGTTGATGATTTTAAACAGTTTCACTTTTCTTGTCGCAAAGCTGTCAGGTTCGTTTCGTGAAAGTGTTGCAGAGGCTTCCGGGGTCCCTGCCTTCTCGGTGCAGGGGATGCAGACTGATTGACAGAGAGCCTGCGACTATAATTAGGCATGTCATATTTGGTTTAGGCAATTGAAGCAGGGTGTCATTTAATTGTCCCGGGGAAATGCCACGGCACACTTCGAGATGATAAAAGCTGCTTTCTTTTGATTTCGAGGGGCCTTTTCTTCGACCTCAATTGTGCGCCCAGCAAAGGTATCGCTGTCCGTGGATTGAAACTTGAGAACAAACGATAAACAAATGAAGCATGCCTTGAATTCGAGAAGGAAGAGAGTATCTTGTGGGTTGCTAAGCATGCTAAATATTAGTATTGTTAAAAATTCTATCCCAATTTGCGCTGCATTGAAGTGTCACGGCAAGCAACAATATTTGGAAACACTCCAGGTTGTTTTGTTAAGAAATGACCACGATTGAAAGAGTAGGGACATGTCAGAACGGGAAAGTCTGCGTCGCTGATTTAATCAGCTGGCTCCTTCATTGTGTTTTCATTTTTTCCAATTGAAACTTCTCATGTGTAGCGAACATTAGGGATGTTTGGATTCTGTTGGTATTCAAGGTAAGAGAACTCACATTTTGTCTGAAAAGGCATTAAAAGTGTACACACTGCCGAATTTACGACCCCCAGATTTTTGTGCATCAAGGGGATGCTACAATTATAAAATTCACCTTCAATTACGTGTTTGTTGGAGGCAATGAGGGTAATTTTGTTAAAACATCGGCGAATTGAGGCTGCATTTAGCGTGACACCGGGGATAAATTTGGAGAATATTCCAGGGGCGTGCGCAAATCTGTTGCTTGGGAGCCTGTTGTGCAAAGTTTATTTTTGGCTGAAAAATATGTCTTTGAAAAGAAGGGCAATGTTTGGGGCTTTCTGAAAGTTCTCTCTCCTGGGTCTCGCGAACAAAGGTGCCTGTTTCAGACGAACTGAGAAACGGCGTCCCAAGAGAGGGAAAACATTTGCGTCCACAACGCCTGCAGACCTCCATTGCATGCACTCGAGAAGCACCGATTTCGATTCCTCGATGTCCCAAAAACTGAAATGCAAATTGAGATTTCAACTTTTATTGAGAGTTAAATGTGGCACCGCCTGCAATTAATGCAGCGTGCAGAGGGTTCGCATCTCATATTTATGAACCTCTGTGGTTGGCGCGGTCCTCTCGGCTCATATTTTCACATTGCGATGCGCAAGATAAGAAGTTTCAACTTTTTATCTCATTTTCTGGAAATTGGACGCATTTTCCGTGGCTTAGATCCGGGGTGTTGCGTAACACAACGGGATTGCGGTTCACCAGTGATAAAAGAGAGATTCCTGAACCCAATTTGAGGCAAAATTTAAAAAGGCATTGATTAAGCACTGCGAGTTGCACTCGCATTTCTTTGGTGTCAGATTTTCATTGCAGATCTTAATGCAACGCCAGATGTGTAAACAATGGTTCAGTTGCAGGACTCCTTTAGGTTTGAGACGTTAATTCTCCTCCGCAGGCAGCAGACACGGCCAAGTTGTTCTGATGTCATTCGCTTTGGAGCGATAACAAATTGAAGAAGCTTCAGTGGCAAACTGCAGAGCGTCAGATTTCTTTACGAGAAAGTGGAGTTGAGTTGACAGGTTTTTATCTGGGGTCAGTGACCAGTTTAATCAGGGCGGTTATTTGTCAGACCGGAGTGACCCACATCGTTTTGACCTCGCTGCTAATTGTGCGTCTGTTGCTGCTGCTGCGCTGTTTGTCTGCGGCTGAAATATGCGACAAGTGGCTCTTTCGACAGGTCGTAAAAACGCTGGGGCGACGCATAAAGACGTCGTCGCTGACAGTTTGTGCGCTCCCCCCGTGAGGGATGGGGCTCGAGTCGGGATGTCGCACACAAAGTTCACATTCAGTAAATTTGATGTGCACGCAAATTGCTGGCGTCTTTTGGCAAAAAGTTGGGAGTAAATTGCATAGGTTGACATTTTTTTCTCCCTTTCCTTACAAATGAAGCTAATGGGGAGTATGGACAGGCGCTTTGTGATTAAGTGCGCGGTTGTTGATGCTTGCAGTCTTGTTCAATTCGGTTGTTTTACCAAACGGCGCCGGAGGGGAAAGTTCCAGCGTAACTGGCATGATTTTCAAAATTATTGTAGTCAATTATTTATTTGGAAGTGCAATGGAACCATTAGTTTATTGCAGAAGATTTGTTCTTTGACACGGACATTGATGCCGCTCAGCTGCTTGCTTTATCTGCGAGTGCCTCTCATTATCAAAAACAACATTTCGTACTTTGTATCAACTGTCAGCGCTGCGCAGGGGTTGCGTGCAGTTGCACAATGCGGGTCGAAGGATCACCTGAATGGCCTTATTAGGATGCGCTTCCCAAACAAAAAGTACGCACCCGCGGGCTGCGGCTGCACACAAAAGGAAGAAGCGAGCAGTACGCGCGTTGTCAGAGCTGCAGCCCGAGCCCTGTGGAAATGAATGGTTTTTGTCACTGCGCTGCAGATCAGAAGCGATAAGCCGAGAAACGGAGCTGCCTCGCTGATGAGCCTTTGTCTCCTTTCACTACGCTTCCCTTGCCCGAGAGCCATCGCTCGCAAAGTACTTCAAAAGCAAACGAAGGAGAAAGTTCCGCAGATAAGAAGGGTCCTGTCTAGATGTGGCCGGATAGTGAGCAGGAAACTGCAGGCCAGTTTAATCCACGAAGATCCAGATGCGAATCTGATGGGCAGTCGTATTTGTCCAGCCTCGCCCCTGGGAGATAATGGAAACAGGCAAAGTTCATATATGGCATTTACACTTCAAAATGCATGCGTGTTTATCTCTTGCAACTCATTGCTGATCGTTAGTGTTTTCCGGCGCCGATCTGTGTGTTGCGCGTCGAACCTGGAGGCTTCCGCGCCGGACCAGCTGATCGTTACGAGATACGCAGTTGCAGCGCGGGTGCCTGGGAGCGAGCTGCAGGTTCAGTTTGGTGCAGCTCGGTGTTCAAACATCGCCATGCGCCGAGCACACGAACGCGCAGACCATAAACCACAGATCACGCTCCCCGCTGTTTTTCCACCACTTTTTCTGGGTATTCAGCGTGCTGATATCATCTTGCGGACAGACCTCTGCATCTCATTGAAAAAAGATGAAGCTTCTGAGGAAGTCAGTCATCTAGAAAACACAAACATACTTTTTTTGCTGCGCGTGTCATTTTCTCTGTTCATTAGAGAAGCCAATTTTCCGCCGGTGTGAATTTTTCGCGGCAAACTGGACAAAAAGTCGCACGTTTCTTTGCTTCCCTTTTTGCAGTTTGATTGAAAACCCTGGTGCGTAAGAAAAGCGTCCGGATGGATCTCTTCTCCGTTCATTTTCTGCTCCTCCCAGTTTCCAACAATCTAGCCGTGCCTCCTCCATTTGCGCGACGATGCGAAAACCGTTTCGAAATGTCCAACAGTGAACTTTGGTTTGTTTGATGGGTTGTTGTCACAAGCAACCAGCTAGCGAACTGTTCATAAAACGAGCATAGCCCTATCTGTTCACGAATCCAGCTTCGCTTGATTGCCAAAACATTAAAACACAAATTGGGATGCGTGACAAATGGACAGGGAAATGGGCAGCAGTTCTCCTCACAACCGAACAAATGTTTCGACAGCGGAGCGTATCTGTCGTCATCGGGTTCGAACTGATCTTGTCGGTGGACGTGTCGCTCGGAAGCAGCGCATTCTGCGCGTCGCCGACGTGCGCTTTGTTTTACGAGCGGAACATCGCCATAAATTTTGCAGATCCCTGTATCACCGGATGATCTTTCAACATTAGGGCAAAAAGCAACTACATTAGGGGCGACTCGGGGGAAGAAATGTCTCGAGCCGAACATCTGTGACTTGATACACGTAATTCGATTTGGAGAAACAGACACCGCAGATGAATGTCTGATACAATGAGTCGATGCGATGCGACACGAACAATGCTTTGTGCGTTCAACTGAATCTGAATCTCCGTCGAAAAATTGAGAAAACCCGGCTTCCTGCCCCAAACGAGGAATTCCAGCAAGATCAGTGAAATGATCAATCAGCGTGCAGCGGTCGTCAGCTTCGGCTGCCCCCCGAGGATCATTGTGGATTTACGCGTGCAAAAGTGCATTTGTACACTTGCTAAGAACCACAGCTAAAGAAGAGGGTGCCCTCAAATCACCTCTGATCTGCGAATGAATGTATCGCCATAAGGTGGTTGTTATCCAATAAATGCAGTTCACATGTTATGATCCGCAGAGCAAGTCATTATTAGAATGGATTTGGCCTCAATTAGATCCAGGGCTTCCCCCACAAGTGGCAAGCTGCTGTCAACCAGGTCGTGCCTTCCGCACAATGGCTCTTTTGTGACGCGATGCTTTGCGAAGCTGGGGAAAACTGCGGCCGACCAAGCAGCGCGTTCAGCAGCTGACAAGAGTTTCCAGAAAGCAACTCAACTGCTTTTGGGAACTATTTTTCGGTGTCACAATTTGAGGAGCGTTTTCTGTGGACTTAAAAGCGAGCTTTGTGGAAGCAAGCGATGCTTCCGTGACCTGTCGGTTGTTGGGCGGACGGAGCCGGATCAGTTGGCCTCGCCCGGCTCCCCGCTCCCTGCGCTGCTGCAGCGGGAGACACAAAGGCCGCTAATCCGCCGCCCCCTCCCCCGTCCCCCGTCCCCGCCATCAGCCAAACCTCGCCACTTCCACCGATCCTTTTGTCCAGGGCATTCAATACGCATTGAATGGCAAATGGGGTGCGCATTCATGGATCCGATCTTATCAGCGAGATGGGTGCTTGCTTAATGACCTATTCATTTGTAAGTCAAACTGCATTAAAGCTGCAGGTGTCGGCAATCAAAAGTTCAGCTAATGCACGGCCCTTTTCGAAGCAGACTGCAGATTGTCAACAGATGAAATTAAGAGAAAATTGATCCGTGCAAATTGACAAAAAGTCCAGTGTAATTCGGATCCTTTCTTCTGCTTACCTTTTTAGTTTTGCAACCCAATGACTAATTCTTCAAATTAATATATTATCGAGTGAATTAACGGCATAATCAGTGCAGCTGGGAGGTCCTATAAATTAATGTACCGATTGGGAGTCTGTTGCCCATCCATCACGTTGTCTCGAGACAAATAAATTGTGAACACATTAACCGAAGGAAACTTGAGTTATGATAGTTTCCTGAATTGAACCATTTTAGCCTGAGGAGTTACGAAAGGGCCTCCTGTGTCCGTCCTTCATAATCGCCCTCATCTGGATGGCTGCGCGCTTAACGCTTGTTGTCTCTTTTGTTTGATTAATTTACTACTTGTTACTTTTTGCACCGCAGTCTTAAATTCTAAAGAAACTTTTTGTGGCGGTAATTTTCAGGGGTAATTGTCAGGAGAGGGATGGGGCCGAGTGGGGCTAATAATGGGAAAAACGCGGAGGGAAGTCTTGGTCTTTGTGAGTCACTGTTTTTGTCTGTTGGTGTTCGTTAACAAGGAGCACACCGCCGGGCCACTTTTTCTAGCAGGCAGCTTGAGTTGCCTTGAAGCGTGAATTATTCTCAACTTTAACATTGTTTCTGTTGAGGCGTAGTGGTGCAAAAAGTGTGTGGAGCCTGGAGCAGATTGACGCATCGTAAACTCCGCTTCGCTCAGCCCGATCCCCGGTGCAACTTCTGTGTCTTCAGCATCGTTTCGTCTGTCAGATGTGGCTCAGACCTACTGGACATCTGTCAAAATGACTTGACGGAATAAATCTTCCTTTTGGCTTGTGTCCAGTTCGAACAACCGTAGATCTTCAGGTCGATCAGCCGAAAAATTCACAACTGAGACGTTATTCATGCAGTTGAACTGACACAAGCACCACCAAATTGACGCTTGAGAATACGTACATGCAGACGCACTTTCCGCTGAGCGTTCTGGAAAAGAAAACCGTGGTGGAGCCACCTACTCTGTTCGCATCCTCTTGCAGCCGATCTTGCGCGTAACCGCAGTATTTGTTGAGTGGAGAAGGGCAGAGCCCTCACATCTTCTTCCCATTCATCAACAAATCCCAGGTTCCCGTGCACAAGGGACTTCTTTTGACCCATTGACCTCAGGATTTCTTAGAGTCTTGTTCCTTTTCTAATTAAATTCCAGAAGTTGCGGCCCATCGCTGGGACTCCATTACGCGGACACTGATTGATTGTAATGTCGAGAAAAACTTCAAACGCATCGGTACAAATTAGCAGAGAAAGCAGCAGGACCCAAAGCGAGCATTTGTGCGCTCTTTGTGGCCCTACGGCGCCAGGTCCAATGACCGCCAGACCCCCACTTTTCTTCGGACAGCCGCGTGATAAGACAGCCCAAAAATTAAATTCCAACCCGAACTGACCTGCTTTCTGACGTGCGTCCCGGTGTTTTTACGCCCATTTATATTGATTACGAAGCGGTGTCGGCGTCGCTGTTCTGCGCCAACAGGACAGGAGTTCGATCCCGAACGCCTTGCCCCGGGCTGCGGCGCTGATCGGCAGCGCCGGCGCGCTCGTTCCCTCCCGAGCAGTGGGTAGCGATGCCCTGCGCAGCGCAACATTATTCACCGTCACACGTCTCCCTGCAGTATCGCGCACCCCGGGAACAAATATGCTCGGCGCCCCGTTATGAAATGCATCAAATGATGCGTTTTGCTGATTTGGGAAATGCAAGAAAAGCGATGAAACATCGGAGGTGTACCGGTTCAGAACTGCGTGTTGAATACAGATGCGAGGCAGGGGAAAACAAAGGAAGATTTCAAAGCCTTGGTTGTTATCAAGGTGGGTAGATCTACCACCAGTGGGGAAACCCGCGGCAAATTTAATATTGCAGCTTTTTGTTTGAAGGTCACGTTTGTTTGTCAAGGTGAATAAAGTTTGTTTGCCGAGGTCAAGTATGGTTTCAGCGGGTTACAAAGCTGTGTCGTGCGTTACCAGTTTCTTATCTTTTCCTGAGATCAAGGGTTGTTTAACGTCTCTCAATTAGTTAAACATCAACAGATAGTGGAGATGTGAATCGTTTCCCGCGGTTTCGCGTGCACCTGGAGGAGTTGTGTGTTTTGAGAAGCTCGTGTTGCTGATGTTGTGGGGAGATAAACGTCTGAACCGTCTCCGCCCAGAGAGTGAAGGCGACGAGAATCTTTCCACGGTGATTCACATCTAAATTTAACGTGAGTTGATGGGCTTCGCGTGTTTTTGTGTGTGCATTACATAAGCAGCTGATTCTGGACGCACGAAGCAAAATATTTTGGTTCAACTTTGGAAACTTTTCGCTCGTCCGCTGCGCAAATGCAGCTGCAGAGCGCAAACTGGTGAGAGATGTTTGCAACCCCTCAGAAGCAGCCAGGGCAGCAGAAAATGATTTTTGACGACGTAAAAAGATTTTTGTGTTGCGTCAAAGAAAATCTTTTCAGAACTCTTCTTTCAATATTGGTTTAGTCTTTATTAGCTCTTCGAAAATGTTTTGTGTAACAATGCCTTGGAGGGAATTAGCTCCAGTCTCAGATGCGTTTCCCTCTGTGATGCTTATCACAGGAGCTGCTGTTGTTATCAAAAAAGTGCGGTTGACAAAGGACTCAGTCTAATCCTGCAGGAGAATGGAAGTGTTGCGAGGTGTGAAAATCTGGGTCGATACCTCAGTGGCACCTGGCTGGATCGAGCGTGATTGATCGGAGATTGATTGACGAGTGATTGACAGGAGGCGATAAGCTGCGGTGCGGCGGTGCAGATGCCTAGAACTGCGGGACCTGACCGCGTCACCGGATCCGATCCCATCATTAAAGCGGCGGCCGCGGCAGGTACCTCCACAGCTCCGGGCAAACTGCCATGATTCCATCTATTTTACAGCAAACAAAGCCATCGAGTGGCTTCCACGTCCCACAAAGATGCAAATGAACTTCTTAAATTTATTGAAAAAGTTTATGGGGGATTATTAAATACACTGCGTGTAATTTCACCAGATTTGATGAAAAAATAAAACTGCCAGAAAAATACTGCATTGTGTCCTGGGAGGTTTGAAATGAATTCTGGATTTACAGCAAAAAGTGTGTCTGCAGGAAACAGTTTCCCCTGAGGGTTCTTGCCTGTTCAAGATGTCAGAAGGAATTCCGTTCTGGCGTGTGGGGAAGGCACATCACACAATTTCGCATTGCGAGGATTTAGTGATGAGAGAAGTGCGGAGATGTATTCAGTTCCTTGAGACTCGCTGTTAAGTGGTTATCAGATGGCGGGGGCTTTCTTGTTGACTCCGGGGCTGCAGGTTCGTGCCGAAGCAGCGGTGCGAAGGAGGGTTCGCTTCCTCCTCAGGCGCCCGGTGCCGCGACCCTAGATCCAGTTCTCCTTTGCACAGGCTTTAGGGGACCGCGAACACTCACTGTTACCCTCTCTAAACGGCAGATAAATGCGATTGTGTGCCTCGGTGTCAATATTGCAGGGTGTAGCGGGGAGGAGGGGGCTTGACCCGCGACCTTATCGCCCGAGAGACATGCACGGCACGGCCGCGGCCCCGCATTGTTGCCTTATCCGGTCCCCCTCCCGCCTGTAAGAAACAGAAATTTGTTCGCATTGTCGGGCACCATTAAGCGGTCGCTCCATTACAGAGGTGTCACCCGAACGCAGGACTTTGCGCCGGAAATTGGAATCGAGGGGCGTTTTTTGTAAGTAGCCTGCCGAATCATTAATAACGGGATTCAAGTCAAGTTTATGTAAATCCAATTGTTTTCCCTTCCACAGAGCGCATAATATGAATTTGATAATGCTCCCATTAGAGAATGATATTGTTACAAATCTTCGAGTTTTTATCAAATTAATGGTCTCACAGTACGGCGAAGTGAATTGCTTTCAGCGGTGTTTTACTTTCCCTCGCTTCATTTCCGTCGAGCGCAAGTTGCTGCAAGGTGATCGCGAGTCGCGAGGCTTTTCCACGGACCCGAGATTCGAGGCGCGATTTCGCCATTAAGTGAAAGTGACATTGTGTCCAGTCCCCTCGCATGCAACTTCTGTTGTCCTATTCGCTTGAAAGGGATTTGGTTATTATGCGGCATTAAGTGTAATTAAGTGCTCCGGATGGGTTGTGCTTCGGGTGTAGGAGGTAAATGGAATTCCATCTTGGAGGATCAAAGGTTAGAAAATTGGTTCAATTCAATACTGTTGCAGGCCAAGTCAAACAAAACTGATTCCCAAATTATCCTTCTAAATATGTGTCCACTCTCATCTGATTCACATAAAACTTGATAATTGCCTGACACCTTACTTTCTGTTTCGTGCCCTGTGGGCACCTTTCATTCAGATTTTGCAATTATTGACTTGACACTTTTGAGCAGAAAGGCCCCGTTCAACAAACACAATACTTGGTAGACACGACTCTTGAAACCGAACTACACACATCTCGTGCCTCTTGCAGATGGTCCTACAAATCCCTCGCCAAGTCCGCAGGCATGTTGTACTGACAGGAAACACAACACACACTTTTTCTCACGCACGTGCACAGTGAATGTGTTGAAGGCCAAACGGGCCCTTCACCGGAGGCAAGTCCGCAATACTCGTAGGTCTGCAAGAGTAACATGCAGGCTTTTCGGGACTGCTTCAAAGAATCTCCAGAAGTCTCCGTCGATGCAAGGTGATTTCTACGCGATCGTACGACAGCTTGCTTTGCTTGTGGCTGAAGATTATGCTCTTCATCCATCGGAAATTACGGTGATTTGTGTTCCAAAAAAAGTTCAGACAATTTATCAAAGTTCTGGATCGACGACGCTTGTCAGATAAAAGTTGGGTTTTGAAGAGACTTTTGCCTACCAGGCAGAGATTATGACAGATTTTAAATTGAGGGACGGAGTTTGAAAATTAGAGATTAAAAAGGGGTCATCCATTACATTGGGCTAGTTTCGGAGAGGTTAGTTCGTCACCAGATTGCATAATTTTTTAATCAACAAAAGAGCTCTCATCGGTCTCAAGTTTCTTTGAGATTGACATCGTATCAGAAACACGGAGGCGCTTGTAATTTGCACGGTGGTGAGAGGCTGATGCGGGCCGTCGCCCGGAGGTGCAGGGGCGGGAGGGACGGTCGGTCGGGACGGCGGGGCGGGAGGATCCCGCGGGAGTCTGCGCGCTGCCTCTCCACGCGCCCGCACCTCGCAGGTGGCGTAATTAAACACGACGCTTTCTAAAGTACAGAAGATGAGAGCGGATTGAAGGGTATTCTCGTGAAACAAGTGGACAAGATAGTTCGCTTTGATCTTTTCTTGGACACGAAGCCAGTTGCGCAAAGCATATTGTGCGCTTTTTGCAGTTTGCGTGTGAGATCGTGTTGAGCCTCCGAGTCGGAGAAACAAATTCTCCCCTTGACAGCGTAACTTCAATCAAACACGACGGGACACTGTGCTGCCGTAAGATATTTTTGGTGGAATCAAATCGAGCGTGATCACTAATTACATTGACGTGGTGGACTGGGTTCACCAGAATGACCAAGAGTGTCTGGCTCGTTGGCGTGCTTTATGATCTGAGTAAATTAGCGGTGGCTACAAACAATGAGTGAAACTCGCCATCAAGTGATTGAAACAGAATTAAGAATCTGTGATGATTGCGCGAAACATAGAAACTGGTAATTTGGTCATCTGCCACGGTGCAGCGTCCAACAATTACGAAGTTCGCGAAATTTCCCCTGTGACGCCGACGCCGACTGAAATCTGCAAAATTGCTGCTTTTCCTTACTTTTCGCACTTGCTGACCACTGAGTGAATGAGGAGAGCAAGTCAATTGCATTGTTCGCACCTGAGAAGCACGGGAGGTGATTATTTCAGAGATTATTGCACGATGCTCTGGTTCGCTTGGTGGGGAATACGATTGGACTCCTTCCAGTTTGATTCAAGCAGTGGATAAAGCAGCGCATGAACTCTTTACTCCCAACTGTTGAACCAGTTTCGTGGCGAATTCTCTCGAACTGTTCCGCCACCGTAAACACATTCTCAATTTGACAAAATCACAAAACGGGAAGTCGTATTGCAGGCAAATTATTTTCAGGTTGGCAGAACCTCACCCACGGCCTTTTGAAACCCTTCGCCCTTTTTTACATACAAAAGGCCACTCGGCAAATTACTGCAAATCATTTCACGTACGAGTTTGCTTTTGATGATATCAGACGGCGTTTGGTGAGTTTGCCCTTCGGAGAAAGAAAAGATTTGGGCGATACGATCGGAAGCATTTAGGGAGTTGATTGCTTGTATTGTTGTTTGATGACTTATAATTGTGTCTAATCAGGTGTGAGTACCGTGCGTGTTAGTTTCATGCCTCGCGTACCACAAGGAATAAACGCTGGACACTGGCCCGAGTCCAGAGCAGGACATTTGACGCAGGTGCTGAGAGTTCACGATCTGGAACTGGGGAGGAATACCGTGTCCAGCGTTTGAGGGACGCGATGTTATCGGTGTCGGGCTCCTGCTCAGTTGATCTTTTCACCAGGACAAACCTGCGTTTGTGTGTAAAGTCGTCGATCTCGGACTCCCAAATGTGCTCATTTGTAATTGGTTCATTTCTGCTCCCTATGGTCAGCTTTGGTGCCACCTCGTTTGTGTTCTTTTGTGGCTCAACGATCCCTCTGTGATTCAGTGAAAAATGGAAGCGAAACGTGATGCGGCTGCAGCGCGCGCAATTAGCGCCGCAACTAAGTTTTCACTTCCCCAAAATGAAATAAATCCATCGTGCTGTGCCAGCAGCTTGGAGCTTGGATTATCGTCAGCTCATAGAAATCGTGGATGTTTGTTTTGAAAAAGTGACACTTTTTCAGACAGTGAGCGTGCCCATCTGATGCTGGCAATGAATGTGATTTGATTCATAAAACGCTATTGTCGCGCGCTCAATGCGACTTGTGCTGAAAAAAGTGAGAGGGAAATGCTACAGCTGTATCATCGAGTCTCTAAACGATTATGTCACTCGCAGATACACGCCAGGTTTTCGCACAGGTGTTGGTTGGGTGGATACAGGAAAGTTCCGTGAGTCATAGAAGAGGAAAACTGACAGACGAGTATTTCTGAACTCTTTCCTTTCAGACATCAGTTTGCGTCCGCATCTCATGCCAACTGAACATTTTATGACACTCTTGAGCCGTTTTGCTTGAACAGAAAAACAACCGCAATTGAACTTGAAATTTGCTCTTCGTTGACAACAATGTTTTGCCGACACAATTTCGAGTATTTGATGGGTGTGGAGCACGAAAGAGGAAATGTTCCTGAGCAGCCGTGTTGATCGTTGCCACGCTCCCACTGCGGTCACTGCTTCTGCATAGCAAGTCTCGCATGAATGTTTCATGACGAACACATTGCTGATTGGTTTAAACCTGTTATTTTCGATGACAATTGGAAAAAAAATTGAAAAGAATGATCATAACACGTATGTTTCGAATCAGACTGACCCACACATGAAAATAAGTGATTATCATTTGCTTTTCAATCTGTCTCAATTGGACCCAAGCCAGAGCCAAGATGTATATTATTTATTGCATCTTACAGCTGTTGAATTGTGAATCGTTCGCTGTTTGGATTGTGCCTTGATTTGAAGGTTTTGAGAGATGAAAGAGCAGTTACAACGATGTGTCATCCTCTTGAATTGTAGAATGGCGCAGAAATGACATATCTGTCTCTGACAATGGCAGTGTGCAAACGTTCCGTGATTAGAAATTGTTTCGTGATAAATATATGATAATCCTTCACAAAAGTTGACGCCTCGGGGTCCGTTTCTTTGAATCCCTGACATTTCCCTGATATTTCCACCAACTGTAGAGAATGCGATGCTGCCAACTGATGCACACAGGGTTCAAAAATTTGGGCGTGATGTCGACAATTTTTTCTGAGGGAAACAAAAGACCACAACAAGAGCAAAACGAAATCAAAAAGGCTTCCAACGGTCACAAAATTTTAACAAGACGAGACAAGAAATGCCACGAAATGTTTTTTGTCCAGAGCAGTTGAGAGAGATGTGCTTCAGGGCACGCCACAAAACACTTCCAACACGTGAAATCCAAATTAGTTGTCACTTTGAGTGCAGATACACATCTGATACTTCCTGCACAAGCTGTAGTTAGATATCACCTGATTGAAAAATCATTTACGGTAATATGATAAATTGCTTTCGTGTACCGCAGTAAATGGAATGCTGTGCGGCACACAGAATAATTATTTCCACGATGACATCTTTTTCGGTGAATGGCTTGACCACTGTTAATTACTAATAAATTGATAATATTGGGGTTCATAGGTGGGCGCTGACAATGTGACATACGACCCCCTCTTGTATCTGGATCTCGGCATTGTGGACGTGGCTCTTTCACAGAACTGACAGACGCGTGGTTTCACAGGCGATTTCTAGGCGCGTTCATGGTCCGATGACTTCCTTTAGAACGCGCAGGTGCTGCCGACGACAATTGCTCAGTTTGCCGAGTATTGTGTTCGCAGTGGTCATTTATTTGTACTTATCTGTTAATCATGTGGAATAGTCCGCTGCGAGGAAACCTAGAATTTCTGTGAATGACCAGTGCCAGTCTTTTTTGTGTGGAGCCCCCAGAGAGTCGCCAAATGTCGCATTCCGGTGTATGTTTACGTCTTTGATACGGTCGTGATGAGGCGTGTCGTGTTACCGAAAACTGGAAGTCGGGCGACATCTGACATTTTAATTGCAGCGGACATCTTTTCGTGTGCACCTTTTGTGAGGAAGATGTATGTTCCGGGTAATTATCACAACGGGTCGCAACTCGAGTTGACATCACACAAGGTGTCCGCAAGAAGTTCCAGCAAAGAGACGCCATGGTCAGGCTGTCGTAAGTTCTGAGTGTGGAAACTGCAGAGAGTGTGGGTCCGATCAAACTTGGTTGCCAACAAGGACTTTTTTTCAATTTGTTTGATAGAAAATAACTCAGTGTCTTCTCATTGAGTTGTTTTCCCTGACGACGGAACAAAAAGCATTCAGCTCGTTTGATCAAGCTTTGTTTCACAGGTTGGAATTTTGTGATTCTTATCGTATTTTTATCGATCTGATAAAAAGCGCTGACAAGGTTTCTTTTCACGTCAATTTTTCACATGAGAAGATAAATCGTCAACGAATTCCTTTCTGTATTAAGTTTCAAGTTTTAAGTACAAATAGAATTAGAGTGTGCTTGACGAACTCCATTTTGGGCTCGTGCAGGAGGTTTCCAAGGGAACATGGATTATCACACTGAGTTCTTTTGTTCTAGCCGCACACAGGACTGTTTGCTGTCAAAGCTATTGTACACGCATCATCCGTAGATTTGTGTCGGTGATAAGAAGCTGTAAAATGCCACAATGTGCGGACAGTTGCCGTAACCAGAGGTTTGTGAGAAAATTGCCTGCGATTTCGTGAATAAGTGGATATCAATACAGATTATGCTACAATAGACACGAGTAGAAGAGGCGTGTTGAGGTGACCGTCAGCAGGGAACATTAGTCTTATTTACAAAAGGAAATTGACCGCTTTTGGGTGTTTTGCACAGCAGGCCCTGACCAATAAGTGTCACAAAATGCAGGTCCACCTGAACTAATGGTTCGGGGCCACATTTTCGCATCGATTGTTCTGCAAGAGGAATTGCCTCAAGAAGTCTCATTTCAGAAATGGATACAGTTCTGTAATTGAAATCCCCCACAATGAACAGGTCATCCAGTGTGGTCAAAATAAATAAGCGAGCGTGTTGAGGTCTGGATTGTGGTTTCTAATTGAGGCAGCGGGTTTCTTTGAGCGATGTGTCCATTTCATGGCGAATGTAATTAGAAGGGATCGCCGTTTCACGGGGACAGCTGGAGTAAGACATCAAGCTCTAGTTAGGCGAAGAGAAGAGTCTGTTCGGACAGATTGGGATCACACCCCTCGCCGAGCGGGTTACATAGGTGAGCACCCCGCACCGCCATCAAAGTCGCATCAAGACCACCCCTGCAGGGGGTCAGTGACACCCCCTGCTGCTCACCAACCTGCAGTTTAGCTGCATCATTAGTCAATTGCAAGGCGCAGTACCTTTATGAGGCTATCGTGGCTTTAAAGCGAGGTGTGATTAACACTTGATACCCACAGCGCTCCCAGCTGTGTGCTGTACCCTGACGTAAGGGTATCCACGGTGTACCCGATGCCGTTTTGATATGAGCATCACACAGGTGGAACACCCCGAGGCGCGGCCGCCGTGTCACCCACGCGGCGCAGGCTTCTAATCTGTCCGGCGTCCCCGTGTGGAACGGGGGGCACTCGGCGGTGAAGAGAGCGTCCGTCTCACCGGGATTGAAGCGAAGTGGTACTCAACCGGCGAGTGTGTCGTGCGTGGTGGTCACTTAGAAAAGGCTGATGTCCCGTCAACTCGCTGGACAATGGTCAGCAGCGCTATTGACGGACACAGAATACCGCGTGAAGAGGGATCTTTGATGAGGTTTCAGCTGAATAGCCTCACTCGAGCCTTTCTTCTTGGAGCAGCACGCAGCATATGATTCATCAAAGCGCGATGCTCGACATATTGTTTCGCAGCCGCATCTCGCGCGGCTGAAGAAGGGGACTGACCGCTGGGCCGACCATCTGACGTCCGAATCTCCGTCGAACCGGACAATGCAGCGCCACAACACCCGCAATTAATTGCCTTCTAATTGTCTGCAAACATACAATCCAGTTTATCCGCTTTTGGCATGCATTGCCATATTTTACACAGGCTTGCGTCGCCATTGACTCAAGTTGAGTGAATTGTGTTTGTGGGAATTGAGGTGATGGAGGAAACGCGTCCTCAGAAAACTCACGAGCATCCCATGAAATATGAATGATCCCAGAGTTGACACCTCAAATTGTGAATGAAACTTTTCTTTCCCATTTCACCATCAGTTCTTTTCAGTGCAGTCGACATTGAAAGTGGACACAGTGTCACTTTTTGCCCGATTTTGGTTCGTTGTCCGTGTGAACCATTGTTTTCCCTCAATGGCACTGACGATCCCCCGTGAAAAGACAGAAAACAGGGTCAATAACCACGTTGAAGGTGACAATTATGGCAAGCTGCTACTGCTGCCATCATCTGCAGATGAGTGCATTGTTTTGTTGAAAAAAGTCTCACGGAGGACAACTGAAGATCCAGGCAGTTGGGTGTTTGCCTTGAGTTTCTCATTCACCATCTCCTGTGTGCAAGCACCGCAATTAGTGGCAACAGATGGGTGATCGAGTCCCAACGCCGGCTGTGTCCCCGTCTTTTCGAGGTAGTTCAACATATTTTTAACAAGAATGAAATTCCAAATGTGAAAAGCATTGTTGCATGAAGGTGAAGACAAAGAGTGGAGAAGGAACAGAATGGACCGCGGTCACAAGGAGCGGTGGTCATCAGAATCGCATTAGCAGCAGCGGGAGCGGCGCGTGAGCTGCAAGTGGCGATTTTAACTGCGCTGATGCTGAGTCTCCATCTGTGTCGGAACCCATAATTGACCAATTGATATCAGTGATTGTGCTCGAATTACATCAGCTTGCGGGGAAGAACGGTTCACTGGCAGCGATAAAACCATTTGATTTGTCACGGAAGTTCAACATCTTTGCAGGAGGTCGGTCACCCGGGACTGTGACATTTCCATTTCATCAAAGATTAGATCCGTGGGATTCGGGGGAACAAAGGTGTTTTGTTACGACATGACCCTGTCTGTGCAGCGGATATCTTTGAAGACATATTCCGCCGCACGAAGTTGTTTCCTTCAAGTTTCAGCGGAGGTATCGCGAGAAAAAAAAATCGCCAGTCTCTGTTGTCAAATGTTTTTGCGGACGTGGATCACAGCCTGTACGACAAGCATGAACGGTGTTCAGTCTACTCGTGCGACAGCGCCAAATTTGTTCCAGTGTGCTGTGATTAACAATGATTAGTGTTGAGTAATAAAACAAACTTCAAATGAAGTACGGCAATTATTCAAACATAAAAATTGCTTGGGCTGATCATAAACAACCAAGAAAATATGAGAAATTGAATCGACATGTCGTGCATGCGAAGCGAACGAGCGTGTTGCGCGGGCGTGTTGTGTTTCTGCGCTTTTGAAGCGATCTGTGGAGTCAAAATCTAGCTCAACTCAATCTGTTTTATGATCTAAAGGAGAATCGAAGTTTGCTGCGGGCGCGCAACCTTTCCTTGGTGAGCGCAGAAATGTCAACATCTGTGATGTTGTTGTCTTCAAATTAATTTCTGATCGATGGAAGGTGTATCAGGAAAATCTGAAGTCGCTCCGCAGAAGACAAAGGTTGCCAGGAGTGAAGGTGATTTGATAGTTGATAAACGACGAGAAACAAGCTGGAGTCCCGGGCGTGTAGTTAGTGTCTGATTAGGTGCTAATAAATGATGCTGGATAATACAATTATGACCCAATTTCAGTCTTGTTCTACTTCTTAACCTGATGTAATTCTCGTTTTCTTTAACAAAATTAATTCCTCAGTTTAATGCAGGAAGGGAAACACAATGCGAATCAATTTTGCGTGACAGTGCAATCTTGATGAGGCTGTTTGATTTATTACATATGCTCGTGGTCCTTCCACCTTGCCTCATCTTTTGATGTTCGCCTTGATGTTGGACAGAATGCGGGTGCTCCCTGGATTTGCGGAAGGGAACCACGCGTGCGGGGCTTCCCTCCCGCCACAACAGGTTGTAGGGGGCAGCCGGGTGTCCCTGCCGTAGATGACGCTTTTGGAGCGTCACCTTTTGTGAGTCGCGGGATGTCCCGCGCTGGATGACATCATCCTGGCAGGCGTGCCGCGCCTCGAGTCGGCCAATAGGAGCGCGGCTCGGGATCGATCGCATTGTTTTGCTCGCGGACGCGGGAAGCGTGGTTCGGCGCGCGAGTGCAGCGCGCACATGCGTTTGTTGTGATCTCATCCCTTGCGCTGCGGAGTGGGAGGGGTGGCTATTAAACCAGGCAACCCCCGAATTGTGGCATCACTCGCGCTGACGCACGCATTGTGTTCACTGGACGCAAAGCTTGCCCCTATCATTGAAGAGTACTTGAGGATTAGTTACACAATCCGCAAGCGTCTTCTCCCACAAGTGCGCATCACACTCATCGCTGCTGGCATAAAACTGAAACTCAGCCGCTGCCAACTTCAGTTGGACGCTGCAGTCGAAAGTGCCTGGATGCTGTTCAAGCTGCTGGTCATCCGTTGGCTCGTTTCGGTGTGCAGGGACGCAGTCTTCTGGACGTGGACATTCGTGCTGGTCATTAGCTGGTGCATTGGGACGGATGACACCACCGCGGGCCTGTAGGACTCCTCATTAGACGGACGCTGCTGCTGATGACAGCATCAGGTGTCACCTGTGACTTTACTCACGCATCGTCCTGCCCACTGTGACACTCGTATCAACAAGTGCGCGAAGTGCAACATTGGCTGTTTCTGCGAGAACTTTGAACTGGAATCACCTCTAGACAATCTGGACACAGGGCGTTGTCTGTTTGATCAGACGGCTGATTTACAACGGGCAGTGAGAGTTAATGGACTTGGCTTCCGAGTGACAGAGTCAATTTGAGCTGATCGCTTCATCCCGTGCGCATCGCTGGAGGGAAAACGTGCGCGCCACAGGAAACTCGAGTGTTACCTAACATTGACAGGACAGTTGATTAAATGACACTGCAGCACCAAACAAAGTAAGTCTCGTGTTAATTGTTTGATGAACATCATCTTCGACAATGGCTTATCGTCAGCTGCACAAACACAGACAATTGAGTGGTGCGACTGTTGAGGAGGTGGGTTGTTGCGTTGCGGGGGACGCAGAAGAAGGTCCGGACGTCTTCGCGATCGAGAGCTGCCTGAGCGAGTGTCAGTGCGAGGGGGTGCGCATCTGCACCACGTGCTACAGCCAGGCGCTCATCAAGAACATCCAGGACGAGTGCGGCGATCAACTCGCCAGGTAAGCTCGCGACGAGCATCGCTCATTTCACAATCTCGGCGCCCGGCTAATTTTCGAGTGTTCTTGTCGCGAGGAGACGGATGGGAAGGCGTTTGGAGGGAGATAGATAGTTGCGCGAACTGCACAGCTTCTGCTGCACCATGTTGTGTGAGGTGCAGCACAGTTTGTGGGTGACCTAATTTTTTTAATCTCGAGTAGCTTTGTTCTGGGAGTACATCCTGACCTACATTCAGCAAAAGGGGGTGATTTTTGTTGGTTAATTAAGGGAGGGTTTCCGAAATAAGAGCTCGTGCGGCTCGGGCTGCACTGACACCGCGGCGCCGGGGATTCTCGGAGCTCTGCAGAAAATCAACTCATCGGGGACGATTAAACAGTCGCAACAAGCCCAATAGAATCCTGTGGAAATTTCATTCAAAACAAAGAAAATGAGGTTTGTGATCCAAACCTATTCATTTCCAACCAAAGCCCTGTCGAGGATAAATTTCTTTTCTGGAATCATCAAAATGAAATAAAATTGAGCAAGCTGAAAAAGAAGTGCGCCCCTAGATTCGGTTTTGTAACTCTTCACAATCTGTGAGTTCCCGCTTGATCAATGCGATTGTTCCAGAGTGAAGGGGAACAGCTTTGTGCGGATATGGGTCCCAAATCAACTTTTCTTCCTTTGGGAGGTTTATTAAGAAAATAAAGGAAGTAATTTGCGAAACAGCGGCTCAATTTTATGCCTTCGCTCTTCTTAAAGATGCATCAATGGGTACTACAAATGTCACAAAAGTGAAAAAAGTAGCAAAATGTTTATGATCTTCATCAACCCCCCGCTGCAGCGAAGCTCATAAAGCGGCAGATATTGCGTAACACGGGGCGAGGCGCTGCCTGATTGACTCGCGACACTTTTTACTGTTTCCTCTCGACTCCCTCCACTGAGGTGCAGTGCGCGCAGAATTTAAAGGTCTAATTATCTTTTTCATCTGAAACAAGACACGATAGATGAGATATAGCCCTTTTTGTTGGCCTGATTTGTTGTGCTTGATCTACTTTTGTAAAAGTTGGGTCATGTTTCAGTTCAATGTGGTTAAGTCATCTCTTTTTCCCAGCAAAAAAGTCGTTTTGATGTTGGCAGCAATCGCGCTTCGAACGCCGCTCTTCTGCGAGTTCGACGTTCCCAGAACCCCTGGATATTCTGTTTTCTTGGCACGCGACGAAGTTTTCATTGTGCCAACAGTTTCGCTTTGTGCTGAAAACGAAACTCTGAGTGATTTTGAGAGCGAAGTGTGCGCGTGAAACATGGAGTCAGTTGACCGAATGATGTTGTGGCTGGACCTGATCCAGAATTGCTCGTACGAAATTGCGAAGGTTGTGTCCACGAGCGGCGCTCAGTTGATAGATTGTCTTGTCTCCAGTTTCCCTTTCAACGATTCGAATGTGACGAGCGTCAGACTTCTATTGATTGCCCAGTGGAGTCTGCACTTGTCCGTTCAACGCAACGACTATTGTCCAAATTATTTTCTTGCTCAAGGCAGGCGCACAAGATCTGCAGGGCTGTTAGAAGCTGCCTGAATTTGTGCGCTTAGAAAAGATCTTCTGCAGTCAATCAGACATGAATTTACTGCGAATCGCTCCGAGTCGTTCCGCGACATGCGGGAACTGCCCTTCTTTCAAAGGGACTTTAAATTTCCAAACACGTGCAAAACCGACAAATCCAGTGACCCTTTCAAAAATCCGGTTCTGACTCGAACCCTTCTGTCACCACGTATGGCGCCGAAGGAAAGTGTTGTTTGATCTGATCAACTCGGGTTGAGAAGGGGCAAGTTAAACGAGCTGGAAAAGTTGAGCAAGTGCTCTCTGAGAGAAGGTGATCAGGGGCAGTGATTAAAAATTGGGAACAGTGGCAATTGCAACTCACCTTTTTCAGGGGGAGAGATGACATAAGATGGGAGTCTGGCGTCAGCCGCGCCTCTGCACGCGCAACCTGCTCCCCGAACCCGAGTACCTGCCCGCCCCGTGCGAAATCGATCGAAAGGTGAAAAAAAAAACTTTGATGGTGATTTCCTGCGCTGATATCACCCAGGCGCGACCACCCTATCTGCATCCAAATTTGTGGCTTCATTTTGAAAACTGCACCCCGGGAACTCTGAACGAGTTTCCTCACAAAGTGGCGGTGCAATGAAAGCAAATTGTCAGAGAATGAAATGCGACGGAGCAAGGAAGTCTTAATTGCAGATAAAGACTTTCATTGTTGTTTCGCTGGATGAGATGAGTCTTGTTTGTACCAATTGAACTTGGATTCAAGGACTCTTTGCCAGCCCCTGGGGTTGTACTTGGGTTGTTGTAACATCCCAGAGGTCTTCCTGATGTGCAGAAATGCGTAAGTTAGAACGTGGGCGCACCAGCAATTATCACCCTCGCATTGTTGCGCGCTGCATTTCTTGCGCAATTCACGCAGTCAGCTGGCAGCTCTTTTTTCCTCCCTGATGAGCTGCAAAAAGTGTTGCTGATGAATGATTCAGGCAGTTCATCGCTGCACATTTCAGTTCAAAATGCACTCAAATTCACCCCAGTCAAGATTTCTCTTCAGTCGTGTCGTGACAATGGTGCAACACGCACAGACTGCCACAGTTTTTGGACCATAGTGCAGCTGGACTCGCTCACCAATGGTCACAATTGTTCCAACTGGCGCAAAGCATTTGTTTTATTGTCGCTAAGTAGTGTTTTAACGCGATTTTATGATTAATTTTTCAAGGTTGAGCGTCGCTGTTCCCAGCCAAGTTTTGGTCGATTTCATGACAGATAGATCAAGCGCGATGCTCCCTTCCCGCGAACCTTCACAGAAAAAGCGCAGTGGAACAGTCCACTGGAATTTTTCCAGGTTCCAAATGAACCATATGACCGAGTTTTGCCGAGAAGGTAGCGTCGGGTCATCCCGACTGATTGGACACCGAAATCACTTTTGTTTCGCTGGTTCAGATGTCATCCCACGACACCAGGGGATTCTGAAAAGGGAAAACACAAAGAGTGCGGAAGCCTGGCCTGCCCAATGTGTTTCTGTCCGTATCCAAGCAGCCTCTGCGTGCTCAGCGTTTGGAACAGGAAATGCTAATCCTGGAGAAGCCTTCACCGGCTTCGTCTGTTTGCCTTGAAGCTTTGGCTCTGCACTTGTCAATGCACGCGTTGTGTCCAGTGGCAATTAGTTGTCAAACATTCAGAGGTGGAAGTGTTTGATTGCACCACAGGGACTTGGGTTGACACTCATTTGCTTTCTTTCAATACTAGTTTGACAACCTTTCCTCTACCGGGACCTCGGAGTTGAAACTATTTCTGAAAGAGGAAGAGAATGATTTGGTGTGAAGGTTTTGAGGGGCGGTTCTCGCCTCGGGGAAATTCACCTGCTCGCGGAGCAGGTTGCGGGAGGAGCTGACACACCTCGGGCCTCAACAGCTGTCACAAAGCCGGGCCCAGTCGTCCTCATGCATTTGTCAGCCTAATGAAACAGTTTACACAAGTTGATTACACAAAATGATGACCTAATGATTCCCAACAGGACAGAAACTTGTGAATCATGGAGAGGGTCACCTCGGTGTGTTGGACGAGAGAAGTAGACACTGGAGACTGTAAATGGACCCTGGAAGCCGAATTGCGCGATTTCCTTTGGTGGACCGAGTCCGGCGCAATGCCCACGATGCGCAATATAATTCTGCTTCTCGAACATCAAAGGAGAAGCAGATAGTTACAACAATGGATGGAGTGGTCATTAACCAAGGATTCTGCTCATAAACTGGCTGCAAAATGATCCATCATGAGCCCAAGTTATTGCGTTCAAATGAATGGAGCTGTGCGCGGGAGCGGCGGGGCGCCCCGTGAAAAGGGATCGGGGCCCCGATGCGTTAGTGTCGTGAATACGCGCGCATCTCCTGCATCTGTCTTTGCCGCGATAAAACTACACGGCAGAATTTTAACTTTTTTTGCTCAATCCCAGTGGATGAGGTGTATCATAATGAGACCAACACACGAAATGTGATCGTTGTAACGACTTTTTGTCTTTGATGAAAGCTCAAGAAAAAGTTCACCAGGCCACAGATAGACATAAAAATGTGTAATTAAGCTTCTATTACGATGCATTTTGCTTACAGAAAAGAGAAGAAAAGTAGGAGTGTGTTGCATTAACTTTTTTTGTGAAACAAGAGAATGAAAACGTCATTGTGTTGCGCGGCGGCGCGCATTGTTGAGACCGGCGGCCGCGCGGCGGCAGCTCCTCCTGGAGACGGTGCAGGCTCCAGCCTTCTGTCAGCACAAACCGGAGACAAAAGTTGGAAAAGGTTCTTCTTTGTGCGCTACATTGAGGTGGTGTAGGCCGAACGACAGTGCACGCTGTGTGTTTCTGCAGTATGCCTTCAGTGCCTGGGCTTGAATTCAGATTCTTCTCCAAAAGCAACAAATTTCCGGAACTTTGGTCAAATTCATTCACGCAGTTTTGTTTTCCGTGCCACAGACGAGTGAGCAGTTCAACTGGTGAGAACTCGCTTTCGTGATTGAGTGCTATTTTGGACTCAGACCACTGGTTGTCATGTTTGGTGAAGTGAGTATTCAAAAGCGAGTCGCGCGGCGCAGTGACCTGTAGCGCAGTGTTTTATTGTTGCAGACCGACGGGGCAGGTGGGGCGGCAGCTGGCCATGATCGGAGACGACATCAATGACCGGTATTCGTCGCAGTTCAACAGAATGATCAAGTCGCTGAACCTCAGCCCCGACACCGCGTACGAGGCTTTCGCTGGCATCGCCCGAAGGTCAGCAGCTGCACATACGATGTCGAGAGATGCACGCGTGGTCCAACATCGTCCATTCGAGTGCAAATGTGAATTGAAATTTCGCACTTTTTTGGCGGTTTGATCCAACGCTGATAGTTTTCTCTTGGTTCGCAGGTTGTTTCGCGGCGGAAACATCAACTGGGGCCGCATCATCACGCTGCTGTGCTTCGGCTACCGCATGGCCGTCACCACCCTGCAGAGAGGCATCCGCGGCTTCTTCACCAAGATCGTCGGCTTCGTCTGTCGCTTCATCGTCGTCGAGAAGATCGCGAAGTGGATCGCCGAGCAGGGCGGCTGGGTGAGTCCGCTTCCCGTCTTCTCTCACTTTCAAACTGCAACAACACAAAAATGCAAGTGAGAAACCAAATTTTGTTTGGGAGACCCCACGAAAACGAAAAGCCAGGAACACATCACGAACATTAATTTGAGGTCAAATCGTTTGATTTTGTTGCTGTTTTGATTATTTTGCGCGACGTGCCACGAACAAGTGAATGAACAAATCACCTCCACAGCTCCGTGATTTTGGTGTGCGCTTTCTGACTGGCTCGCAAAGTAGTTGAGTGCTGTCACACAGAATCCAGGTGCAGACAGGAACGGTTCAATATGTTGTGCGTCCAGGTAGGTTGTGTGTGCGTTTGCAACAAAAAGATCAGTGCAACGCTTGGCTGCAGCAGCTCGTTTCTGTTCTTTTGCGTGCAACGTGATGGCGCGGAATCAAGTGTCAAGCTCCACAGCAATTGAATTTCAGGTGACGACGCCACGAGTTCAAATTGGTTTTGTTTCCCAGACAAAAAGCAGTTCGTCAGGGATAGATTGTGCAACAAGCGAACTGGTAACGTTTTCCTGTTTGCAGGAGCTGCACAGAACTTCCCAGGCCTCGCGAGTCATTGTACCGCATCATGTATATTTTACGCGTTTAGAGCAAGAGAATGTGAGGATTTTGATGCTCTTATTGTGCACGCGTCCCAACATATGTGTGACTGTCACCCTTTGATAGATTATTTTTCAGCCAAATGAGCACCTGGAAAAGCGGCTTTGTGCGCTGCGCGCCTGCTGTAAATTTCCATAAAAGTCTGCGATGTAAGTGCTTTGATAACAGATTACAGCTGAGGTCTGCAGTCTCGTGTTTACCTTTGGCTCTCCGGATCCTCGTTGCCCCGAGGGTCCACATTTCATGGAGACCCTAGACCTGCACTCAGTAAACGTGATATCTGTGGGGATTGCTTTGTCTGCAACTGTGTTTGTTTGTATTTATTCCTTGGTTCCTGCGGTGAAGCAGTTCTCGATGGAGAGACAAGAATTGAGATCCAAAGCAGACGATGCGCGGAGGGTGCAGACTGCAGGCGAAGGTGGCAGCAATTAAAGTTTAACTGCCGCTGCAGGTGATAATCCCATCATGTTTGCAGATGCGTTCCAGGGCATTGAATAATTTCTGTCGTGCAGAAAAGTGGGAATGGGAAAAGAGGAAAGAAAAAGATGTGGAAATCACTTTTTCCATTGTTTCTTTCGAAAGTGGTCGACGCTGGCACCAGATGTCCGAACAGCGTCACTTGTCTTTGTGCTGCAATCACAGAAAAGTTTGTGATTGCTGCGGTACAGCAGAACTCGTGGGAATGGGCAACTCCTGTTCACTTGACTTTTCTGAAAGCTTTATCGCGAGAAGTCTTTCAAGCGTTTTTCTTCTGTCGGAGATCTTCCATCTGAAGAGAATATCTTTCCAGAAAAGGCCTTCGCATTTTTGCATGCGAACACGTCTGGGAACAATAAATTCAAGAAAGAAAGAAGCCTCCCTTTTTTCAAGATCGCCTTTCGGTGATAAACAGCCAACAATAGATTGAACCAGAACTAAATTTGTAATTCAGATTGTGCCAGCTTTTCCCGTGTGAGAGAGAAAAAAAGTTGGGAGATAATGATTTCGTTTGGGATGATGGATTAAGTGGGCACCAAGAGTTACATTCAATGCAGACAGGAGTAACTTTAAACCTAATTTGGCAGAAATAAAAGCGTTTTTCGGCCGTTGACGAGGGAATTTGAAATGAAGACCTCGTCACCTCATTTAGTGAGTGACAAATGCTGCGTTGCCGGTCGTCAGCGACGCGGGATGAGGCAGGTAGAGATCCGACCCTTTTCCCAGGCGCCGCATCACCGCCCATTGTCTCCCCCGTTTTGTTTTCATGCAAAACGCGGGATGATTTTTGCTTTCAAGTAGAAATATGGGAAATTAGGGTCTTCTTAAATTCCGAAGTGAAGTTCGAAATTAATTTGAGCAATTCAGCGTGCAGCGGAGTGGAAAGACGCCTGCCTGCACGTCAGTCAGTCAGCTTCTTCTGCTGTTGCAGATACGCAACTTTCAGCACGCCCAACTTCTGTGTTGGCCAGTTTGATTCCTTGCTCGGAAAGTCAGAAACAGGAGATGACTTGATTACATATTGCATTAGCTGCTGTTGAATGGAGACTCTTCGTAATCAGTTAATGCGCGTCTTTTGGAGGATTTTGACAGCTTCATTTCCAGGTGCAACATTCTGCACTGAAAGAGAGGTTTTCTCACTGCGTGCGTGTCCACAGTCGAGGATAAAGTTTTGATCCGTTGCTTTTTGCCAAAAAACCTCTTTTTCCCAAACGTTTTCCCTGCTTTTATTTCTTTCCTTTCTTCAGCAGAGCTGCACAAGCTTTGTGCAGGATCAAAGCTGAGGCATTGTGAAGCAGCATTCAAGTGCTCATTCCCACTTTTCATGCATTTTAATTAGATTTAGAAGGAATTTTCTTCAGCGGAAACAGCAGAGTAGGAAAACATGTTTCTGCGTTCATTCGCAGGATGCTGTGAAAAGGATTTTTGCTCTTAATGGACGAAACGTTCCCAGATTCCTCAATGGAACTGGGAGAATTCCATTGTGGTTTCAACATTAAGTTTAATGGTGTTTTCAAACCAGAGTAACGAAAGACGGGCCGCAGTTTCTTTCTGCTCTGGAGCCAAGTTTGAAGCTGAGAGAAGCACCCCTGGTTCTGATGCAGGTTCCTGGACCCAGAAAAAGTTATTTGATATTCCATTATTCTGATTACGTCTATCAGTGAACTTTTTCCCTCTCTGGTGCCCATTTGAAATGAGGAGAATGCGAACGATGGCTTGCTTAATTACTTCTGATGGGATTCCTTTCCGGACTTGATTTGATTCAAGCACAGGAAGTTGGGATTCAGAAACTCCAGAATAAAAACTGACGGGAAGCTCTAGATTCTGCAGCAACTTGAAATTAAATTGAACCTAGATGCCTGAGAAGTTTTCGAAGTTTCCGGAGCATTTTTTACATCAGCCTCAGCTTTTTTATTTGTTTCCTGATGAATCTCTATTCATTTTGAAATGCGAAGAAATGAAGTAGTTTGAGAAGAATGGTCGTAATTAGCGAGGTACTCACTAATTCGGGATTTCATCCCAGGAGATTGACAAGTTGGGGATGAACTTTTTTGGGCCGGAGTCGCGCGTCGTGTTTGTGTCGGATCAAGGTCCTGGGAACAGTGGCGCAATTAGCGGCGCGCCGAGTGACGGAGGCGCGGGGACGCCGAGAAATGCCGATCAGTCACGAAAGATCGAGCACAGAAAAAATCGAGAACGTCAGAAATCTCACCATCGAGGGGAACTGCACAGATCATTTCTCACTCGAACCCTGCACGCATGATTCCGAAATTTATTGCCAAACTTTTTATCTTTGCCCACGGTAATTGAAACAAAAAAGTGCTCATCGCAGTGTGTTATTCTTTTCAAATTTGACTGCTCCTAATTCAGTTTGACAGATAGGGCTCGTAAAACTTCTGAAATGAAGTCGAAGCTGGTCTGGGAACTTGGGTGAAACTGACACCAAAAATGGCAATCTTTGTTCAAATTTGATTTGCCTGAAAACCGAAGAATGAGCGGCACTTTTTGTGGCCTTGCAGATTCAACTGGGTAACCAAGCACGAATAATTAAGCAGCGCCGTTCGCTTCGCAACTCCGTGCAGGCTTCACTTTTTGCGTTTTGAGCCTGGGATCGCGACAAAGTGATCTCAGAGGGATTATGAGATTGCTGCAGCTCTGTCGAGAAGATTTACATGGCTCCAGGTGCTGCTTGGTAGTTGCCTGTTCAAGCAGATCCCGAGGTCACCTCTGAGCTGTGAAACTGCGCTTCAGGATCAATGTGAAGTGGCTCTGAGCCTTGTACTGCGAGAGCAATTATTGTCAACAAAACGGCGTGCGCTGCAGTCAATTTGGTTCCTCGGCGAGGGACGTTGCAGTGCTTCCCAGACTGATTTGTGCGTCTTCTGTTCATCTGGAACTGAAGCAACTTTCATCAAGGGAGTTGGGGCGGACAAAATACGATTTGTGGAGGTTTGATTGTGTTGATTAACGAGCCGGTGTCGGCGCATCTCGCTCATCAGGTGCCGCGACGCACGTTCCGACCCGCAACTGCGACTCTGCGCGTGAGCGAGTACCATCACCACCCCCGCTCCCCGCACCGCGGACCTGGGAGCCGCTAATGAAATTGTTAACGACCTGCTCCATTGCATCTGTGCACTAAGCAGCTGATAATGAATTTTAATTGCGTTTCAAGTGAAATTGTGTCGGGCCAGTGCCTCCATTCTGCTGCTTGCAGAAATCTTTCGTTGTTGTCAAGCCACAATCCGTCACGGGAACTTCAGAAATTGTTTCAATTATGTACGTGAAACCACGCATTGCAAGCCCTTGAGCAAAATACTCCATCTTTTTCATCTAATAATCTTGCAGAGAAATACGAAGCAAGTGTTTTTGTGCGTGCGTGAAAAACTCGCTGCACGAAGTGAATTTTCCACACCGCGGATACTCATCCATCAGCGCCGGGAAGTCGGCGACTTGTGACGGTTATTGTGTAATCGATAACGTAGTTTTTTATCTGAACGTTTTTTGCGCGGTTTGCGTGCGGGGGAACGCAACATCCCTTCCCTCGCGCAGCAATAACATCGTCCCTGGAAGCGCTAAACTGACAAATGAGGCGATGGTGGAATTATGATTAAAATGCCAACTGTCGGTGTGTGAAGAGATTTGCTGGGTACAGCACCCCCGGTGCTCTACCGTTTCTATCGACGACTATCAATCACTCGCCCTCCAAACTTGCGTAATGCTTCTGGACCTGCGTGGCAACTTTCCTCTGGAGTCAAGGGAATGCAAAAGATGGATTAAGTGCGCGCGCCACGCGAATGTCTTTTCACTTCTTGCTGCGCTGCTCCTGAAGTTCTGATTAAAATCGAGATGAAATCGAGCTTTTGTGAGTGACACTGCACTTACAAGCCATGATAGCAGTGGGTGACGAGAACATTTATCAAAATGTCTGTTTTTTTGCACTGGGGTTGTCATTATGATTAAAACTCTCAGGGAGTTGGAGGCAAATTAAAAAGTGTAAAAACTTGTACAAAAGAGAAGGCATCCCGCTGTTTTTCTGTTCTCCAAGGTACTTCCTTTCCCAGGACCCAGTCGGGCTTTTTCCTTTCTTTACTTTTTTGAAAGATTTGAAATCTCATTTATTTTACAGAGGCGGGAAGGGTTTCGAAGATTTAGCGCTGTGGTTGCGTAATGCGTGTTTCACGTTGCAGAAGACATTTATCACTCCGCCTGGAATTAGGTGTAATACCTACATGGAAGCTGGCGCTGATCCTTCTGCAAAGGACAACAATGCTTCAAAGCTCAAGGCGATGCAGCGAATCTGCCGCCCGACGCCGCGCTGAAGAGGCCCGAAGTAACACCTCGCATTGAAACTCCCTCCGAGACCCAGGCAGTGTTTGCAAAACACTTTTTTCTTCCTTTAGGAGAGTCAGCTTCTGTGCTCTTAGAAGTTGGAAATGTTGTTGAGCCTTGCAATTAAGTTGATGAATGTTGGGACTTATTGTACTTTTCGGGACATGAATAATGGCAGAAAATAATAAGACTCCTTGACGACACAAGATAAATGCCTTCATCCCGTGTGATGCAAGAGGGATCTGATCAGCCGAAAACTCCAGCTTATTCAAACAGTTTAAATCTCGTCTTAACATCGAGGGTTCGGTTCTGTGTTTCAATTAATCATCACACCCTGCTATGTTCCAAGTTTTATCATCATGCAGGAATCCCGCTCTGTTTGCATAAATTGAGGAGGTCCGTTGTCGAATTCCCAAGTTTCCAATTAAAACTTCAATTCGTTTCTATTGACAGGAGCGCAAAAGTCTTGAATCGGGAGACGATGTCAGTAAGCTGCTGTTGACTTGTGATTGATTGTGTTCAAGTTCGGGTCACAGGGAGGAAAGATTTGGTGTAGCGATTGGCTCTGTTTGGAAAAGTTCCTCAGACAACAGCAATTTATTGTGTCAGCGTGTTCAAGCGCAGTCAAGGTTTTTGCTCAGACCAAAACGGTGCGCACACATCTGTGCCGAAAAAAGTCTTTGTGGCCGCATTGTATGTTGTGACTGGTCGTGTCAACATTGTGTTTCTTTTCACGCAAATCCAGGCACCACGTGAGTCCCACTGGGAGAGCGTCCTGTACCGTGGATCTTTTTGCCAGTTCAGCCAGTGTTGCGAATTGTCCGGAAATTGAAACACGTGTGTCACGTTGTGCGTTTTGTATGATTGCAGAGAGCGGTGCTGAACTACGTGCCGGAGTCGGTCGGCTGGGGCACCATCGCCGCGATCCTCAGCATCGCCGCCGTGTCCGTCGTCTCGGCCTTCTTCCTCACGCGACGCCACTAGCGGCGGCCGTGCGACGCGCCGTGCCGGGCGAGCGGGCGGGCGGGCGGCGTCCTGACCTGACCCCTGGTGGACACTGCAACACGTGCGAGACTCGCCGTGACGTGATGGCAAAGTCCGGTGGTCCATTCCACAGACAGTGGTGCAAACAGCCAAGTGCTTCCAGGGGAGCTCAACACAGACGGTTTTACCTACCCCAGTTGCTGGTCAGACAGTCAGGTGTGCGTGTGATGTTTTGAATGTGAACGTTACATGGAATGGGCATGGTCGACTTGATCTCACAGACATCAATGTTTTTGCGAAATTCAGGCGTCAAAAACGATTGTAGATGGTAGTTTGTTGAGACACTGTGTAGTTGTGGATGGAGACAGGCTCCGAGTGAGAATTGTGTAAATGAAAAAATGTACAGAAAAGGAGCAGTGTATGAAGAAGCTGGCAACGTGGGTGTGCATGTTTGGTTGGCTATTTGACTCCAACCACTAACCTTCTTGACCAGGTTGAATCAGGTACCACGACCAAACATTCAGATCCACAAGGTTGTATTTATTTTGCGAATACAGGCCGAGGCGGATTATTTTGTGCTCAACCGAATGCCGAAGAAAGTAGCATTTTAGAATCATCTCAGGCGTGTGTTTAGAAAATATTCCGACCAAAATCGTTTTCTAGCAGTGAATAATTCAACGTTCAGCAAGCAATTTAGAAAGTGCGCGCGGCTGATGGACCGTTGCATGTGAAGTGAAGATGAAGTGCGGATGACTAGAGCTTTGAGGTGCAGCTTGTACAATGTGCAACAAATGTGATACGCGAGTATGTTTCATCTCGAATCACTCAAGTCTGCCGACAAACTCTGCGATATTGGCCTTAAACTACATGTGCGTCATGGAAATTTTTGAAAATAGAGAAGCAAGATGTCTTCGTTGTGCAGGAGTTTGTGTCAAATGGCAGGTTGTCGAAAGGAGTCTTACATGTGGGGAAGTGTCTTGTTTCGTAAAATGTACACCTTTGTTTTGCCAGTTTACACATCAAAATGGCTGTGAACATAATTGCTATGTTATATTTTTCTACGTAGCATCTGTATCAATTAGCGTAGTGTTGAGAAGTCACAGTCCACAGCACTGAAAATCACCACATTCCTTCTGTCACGGAAAAATCCAGTCAAAAATAGAATATTGTTCCAACACGTGCTTGCTGGATACAATGACCTGTGGACACATTGATCAGTATTTGTGTGAACAAATTGAGAGATGCTCAGATCTGCGTTTGTAAATATCAACGTTGATGATTCTTTTCGTAGATTCGTTTTGTGCTGAATGTGTAGGTTTTTGTGAAGTGTGAAATGAGTGTTTCATGTGAAACAGTGGACGCTTGTGGAACGAAACTGGTGAATGAGATGTTCGAAGTTTTGCGTTCAGATACAAGATGCCGTGGTCTTCATCGGTTTTCGCGACGACCTTTCCTTGCAGCAATTGTCTGCGCGTCTGGTGTCTCCAAATTGAATGCCAAGGTTTCTTTTTTAGCTTTCAGGCTTTCTGCTCTTTTCAAGCCTCCCAAATGCTTTGTTGTCACGCGTTGACGAAAACTCTCCTTTCGATTTGTCGTTTTTTTTGTGTTTGAGGTTGTCTGTCTCTTTTCGTCGCCGATTGAACAATGGGTTGATCGGGTTGGATTTGAATTTCGTTTGATACGTACTCGATACTTGAAACCAAACAATGTATTCGATGTTTTGGAAGTGTTTTGTAGTTTGCGAATTTGTGCAGAACCAAGATGGGATTCTCTTATTGGTGGCACAGTCTGATTGTTGATGGTGTCATGATTCGAAACTTTCATTGGAGACGATCTGAGTATCAATCAGATCAGCTCAAGCCAATGTCAGGTGCAGAGTACGTCCTCTTGCAATTCAGTCTTGGAGTTTGTTCACGACAGTTTATTCAAGTGAGACTATTGAGCCCATCTTCTCAGAGCAATGTAGTCCCGAATGTCGCCGGCGATTGCAATGAAATTTTGTATCAAGTAGTGCCGTAGCGAAGGCGGGAGTTGAGAAGTGGCGCCGAAGAGTTCCACATCCACTTGCTTCCAACAATGCTGTACATTTTTGCTTTGACACTTTCCGAAGCAATGCGTTCTTTTGTATGACTAACGAACTAATTCACTTATTTTGAGTGAATCACACTAATCTGTAGCTTTACATGAAAAAATAAATTTTGTATTGACACCTTGCTTTGGTCTCAAAATGCGTGATTGTTTGGACAAATTTCTCAGGTGAAGAACTTTTTCAAGATAATAATTTATTGAACGATAACAATACGTGGGCATAGTCACAGACTTCAACATCATAAATTTTATCACAGCCAATTCGCAGCCTTGTTCCACCTGTGAACAAGATGGTAAAAGCATAAGACCTCGCAACATGTTTCACTCGAGTCTTTTTACCACGATTTCTTCCGTGATAGGTTGACACGCAGTCTACTCAACAAGTCTGTAGCCCTTGTCTCAAGTCTGACACTTTTCAAAATACCTCAGAACTGTGTGCCTCAGATCAACGAACTCCGACTAAGATCTACAGTTGTGCACGCAAAATCGGCGAACGAACACAAAATTGGCCGTCCAACATTGCTGTTCTTCATGTAAGGAAAATCTGAACCTTTTAGTAAACAACTCACTGCACATGATTGAACTGGCAATCTCACAAAAACAAAAATCGTATCACAATGAAGATTGGCATCAATGTTTCATGACACGGACGGACAGCAGCCAGCATCGCCGAGCCGCTCACGGCAGCGCCTGCGCGCGCAGGATGTGGTTGTTTTGTTCCGCCACCTGGTGGGCAAGCTGTTTGTGCGCCTGCGCGCGTTCTTCGAGCGCGTGAAAGTGCTCGATGCGGTTCACCTGGGCGTTGTGCTTGGCGATGTCGCGCACGAGGCGCTGCTGATCCGCCTCCTCGGCGCGCTCCATCTGAGACACGATTTGTCGGTGCGTCTTCTCCCTGCGGCCTTGCTGCAACAAGAAACAAAGCCAGCGTTGATGTCAGGAATATCTTCACAAAGCTTCACATCACACGAAAAAGGCAGGGTTTCCCACTGCATTTCACTGCAGGCTCACCTCCCTGAGAGCGTCTCGCTCGGTCTGCTCCTGCGCGCGCAGGTTGTGCGTCTCGGCGCGCTGCAGCTTGGCGCTGCGCATGCGTGAGAGCCGCTGCTCGTCGCGCTCCACCTCGTGCCGCTGCTGATCCTCCAGTCGAGTCCGAATTTCGTGTCTGTATAGAAGTAAAAGGTCGAAGACTCAACACCAACTTTTATATGGAAGGTTGAGTTTCAAATGCAAGTTGACGCAAACCCTTTGGTTTACAACTGAACGTGTTGCGTGTTGACCAACCTGACAATGGTCTTTGTTTCTCTCTGTTGCTGTTCCATTTGGACCTGCTTGTTCTCTCTGGCTCTCTCGTATTCTATCCGGTTCATTGTCTGTTGTCGGTGTTTGTCCCTCATCGCTTCACTTCGCCTCAGCTCTTCTTCCTGTCTGTTGTTCATGCGCTCATGTCTCTCCATGATCTGCCGTCTCCTGTGCATTGCATGAAATGAACCACCACGTGTGCTTAAAATAACCGTTTTGTTTACAAGTGATACTGAAACACAGCCAACCTCACCAATGCACAACTCGACCGGTCCACTTCTGATCGAATCCTGAAAGACTGTCACAACACACACACACACACACACACACACACACACACACACACACACACACACACACACACACAGAGTTGTGATGATTTCCTGACTCACCTGAAGTCATTTCGTGCCCTCATTTGAGCTTCATCGTCTGTTCGGCCCTTGCTGAAGCAGATCTCGATGTCCAGTCTGGGTCCCTTCGCCTTGTCGTCCGGAGGTCGCGGACAGAAGATCCTCGGCTCCCGCGGAGGAGCGACCCTCGCGACTTCGAAGGGACGTTGAGAGTAGCCCATCGAGTCACGCACACTTGCAGACCTCATGGTCTCATTTTCATAGCGTTTGAAAAACTCGCTTTGGGATGTCGACCCTGCAATACAACACACAAAAAACTGAGCAGCTGCACAAAGTTCGTCTTTGCCTGACCACAAATGCGCGGCACCATCACATGGTCGAGTCTATCTCTCCTGGGGTGCGGTGGACAAAGCGACTCACATGATCCGAATTTCTCTTCGCTCTTCATAGGCTTCGCGACGGCTGTCTCCCTGAAGGCCCCGAGTCGGTACGGTCCGTAGTGATTCGACTCGAGCAGCTCCGGAATCTGATCCTTCTTCGAGTACCTCCAGGGAGGCCGGGCGCCAAGCTCCTTCCGTCTTCTCCTTCGCCTGAAGAAGCAAATCAGTTGCGCTTGCAAAGAAAGTTGTCATGAAATTATCAAGTTTAAAAACATAAAATACTGATTGACGATTTCCTGGACCTGTAGAGGAGACGTGGGTCAATCTTGGAGGCAGCATTGTTGTTGGTGTCTGCGGACTCGCCAAGCAGTTCTTCGAGATCAGCGTCGGTCAGACCAGCGGCGTCGGTGTCAGACCCGCGCCCGCTGTCCCCCACGTCGCCGTCAACGCCTTCTTCAGCAAACGTGACCGACTTGCGCAGCCGGTTGTTCTCCTCTTGCTGGCTGCGCCTCGAGAGCAGGCGAGAGGAGTAGTCGTTCTCAGATACCATCTTGTGCAGCAGCAGCTGATTCATGACCTTCTCGTTCAGCTGAGATTCGGTGAGCTCCGTCCCCGGGATCAGCCTGTCCGACTCGGTCTCCACGTACCCCGGTGGCGGCGAGAAGTTGGAGCCGAGCTGCTTGTACAGAGGCACAAAGTACGGCTTTCTGTACAAACCACGTTCGTAGTAGCCGGGTCGAGATTCGATGAGGAGAGGTTCGAATGTGTCCAGCTCCAGCGACGACTTGGTGGATCCTGTACTCGGGAACCCCGGCACGCCGTCGTATGGGTATCTGCGAACTCCCTCAACGAGTTCCATTCTCACTCTCGCAGGCAGTTTGAGTTCAAAAGTGATGCGATCGTGCAGATCTGGGGGGATCCACACCGCCGTGTTGTTCGGTGTCTTCAACGTGAGACCGTTGAAGAAACCAATGGTGACGTCTTTGTGCGGGATTCCCACTGGAAAGAATCAAAAGCCAACCCTGAAGTCTGAAAAAGGACCAATCTCGAACGTTTTCCGGACAATTACAATCTGAATGTGAATACATACAGGTGCACTCACACACGCACACCAGCACACACGCACGCACGCACGCACGCACGCACACGAGGACAAGAGTGTCTTCAAACCTTCGGCCAGACGCTTTTCTTGCCCCTCGACCACCACTCCAGGACCGTATCTGCTGCTCTCGGGCTCCCACGGAGCGAGCACCTTGTCACCGGGCAGAATCGAGTGTCGGTGCGCGTCGTCCAATGAGATGATGTCATACACGAACGTCTCTTGGTAAGAAGCTTTTCTGAATTCCCCGTGTTTGCAAGGTAAAAATTCCACCAGAAATTGATCCTCATAAATCTGCAAACACACGCGGTTCGACATCATTGAAACCGAACATCATTGTTCACACTTTTCCATGGCAACACGATTTTCTAGCACGTGTGAAACGTCTTGCCTGACTTCGAACTTTTCCCAGGTAGTAAAAGCCATCTTCGTTCCTTCTGGCGAGAACCTTCTTGTCGATGAGAAGCGCCCCCGCTCCCGGCACGAAGTGATGCTTCGCAGTGGCGACGTCAATGAACTTCTCTGCTGTTCTCATCCAACTTTTTGCTGGTCGGTACCTGCATGAAAGTTGTCAGTGAGTGAATCTAACTGTCATGATGCTGCAGACACGAAACATCCAATGCAGAATCGCGGTTGCCACACCACAGAAAAAAGCTTCACCTTGACCATCCCGTGTCCGGGTAGCAAAAGTAATGATGACGCAAGTACGGGTACGCGTAGTATCCAGTCGTGTAATCGGGCCAGTGTCGGCTTCCCGTGAAGTACAGTGAAGAAGTCGGCGGCATCAAGAATCTTGATGAGCTGTCCAAGGCAGTTGACACGGTACATTCCTTCAATGACGCTGGATACACGTTTCCTGAAGAGGTGCGGATAATTCTTTCTTGAGAAGCGTCAGCTCTGTACACCGGCGTGACACTTTCAATCGCCCCGTGCTGCGTGATACAGACGATGTGAAAGGATCCGAAAGTTTCAATTGCTAAGTCTTGCAAAAAATCGATGGCTTCGGGGTCAGTGGTTCCGCTCTCGATGTAATAACAATGGATCGGTCGATTGCCCACCGCTTCCATCACGAAGTCCAACACTTCACTGGGATTCTGGTCCGGCAGGCCGTCTGTGACGAAGTACACCGCTTCACAAGAGTTGTCTTTCAGTGCGGCCAGCAAGGCATCCAACGCATTCGTTCCTGTTTTCGCTTCCAACTTGTCAATCCACTCGTGAGCGAGCATGACGGCCTCGGGTGTGCACCGCACCAGACCGTCGCTCCACTGGCTGACTTTCGTGCTGAACTCAATGACGTTGAAGTGAGTGTCCGGCTCCAGAGACAGCTTCAACAAAGTTTTCTTCAAATCTTCTTTGATGGCGTCGAGACATTTGTACATGCTGCCCGACGTGTCCACGCAGAAGGTCACCCGCTTGTCGTTCACATCACCGAACAAAGTTGGGTATTTCAGAATGACATCTGCATCGCTCTCGGGAACCACAATGTCAGCCCGCTCCCAGACTTCTCCGCGACCTTCCATCTTCGTTGTTTGGACCTGCTCGCGGTGGAATGCCTGGCGAAATAGAGGTGCAAAATTTTGGTCCCAAGAAAACACTGACGGGGGATGACACGGACACACACTTTTACTGAATGGCAAGCGGTATGAAAACTTTGAAACTCAAGCTGAGCACAACCAGCAAATTGTAAAGACTGAATTTGTTTCTCACCGTACGATTTGTTCACCGAACGGTCGCTGTTGGTTGAACGACTGAACAGCAGGTGCGTTGCCAGGCCGTTGTCACAACTAAACTCGTGACCCGGAAGTAGTTCCGCTGCCGCCGCCGCCGCTGCTGCTGCCATCTCAAGTTTAGTGCAGTTTCCACTTCCGCTGCTCTCAAGGGCAGAGCTTCGAGCTTGTTTTGTTTTGTCTGCCACACTCTTCAGAATGCTCGGCAGACTTGCAAGATCCAGTTTGCAGGTTTTGCGAAACAAGGGTGGTCAGCAGAACCAGTTGCAAAAGCGGTTCTTCGGTGATGACACGTAAGTCTGCCAGTCACATTCCGTTGTGTCGTAAGACTTGTTTTATCGTCCGCCAAATGTTGATCGCTGAGTCAAGATCTCTCCAGTCTCACTTCGTGAACGCACGAGCCTAAACCACAGTGAGGGGGGCTATGTTTGATCGAAGTCTTCTGTTCTGTGTTTCCTCCTCCACCCTTTTGTTCAGCTTCGTTGTTTCAGTTCACCTGTCCAGTTACGAGCAGTTCCACTTGACGTTGATCTGATCTTCTTGAACCTGGACGTCTACCAGACATCACTGGATTGTCCTCTTCACTGAACCTTGTTTTGTATTGCAGGTGGACTTACAGAGGATGGGATCCCAGACAAAGCAGGCAGTCTAAGTGGTCGGCGATGTTTCTGAGCACCTACTGGTGGTTCTGGTTCACCTACCACTGCTACTATCAGCCGGACGTCCTTTTGGTCAGTGATCTCTGTCTTCGTGTCACGCGGTGAACAAAAAGTTGAAAATAATCGAAGTCATCCAGTGAATTGTGTCGGCCAGATACGAGTTTGAAAGGCGCAGTCGACCAATTTTGTGTGTACACGGTTCCGTCAAATATTCGTTTGATGCACAAACAAGCGATTTTACGCGCACAAGAAGACATTTTGCGGTGCGTCCTGTCTTTGGGCAATATATTGATTTTTGCCTCTGTCATCTGCTGCACGCATCTGGTCTTGCCGTACAGATATGACAACACATATCGACTTCGCGCCAGGACAGGTGTTCTTGTTATGGCAATGATTTGTGTGCATTTCAGGGACACCCACTGCCCGATTCGTACTCGTGGACAGATGAGGAACTTGGAATACCACCGGATGATGAGGATTGATTCAATTGAACCGAACGTGTGTTTCATGGGACATTTGCGACGAGTGGCACCTCAACCAGACTCAAGCTGGAGAGGTTTTGGCAAGTGAACCCAATGGACTGTATTCATTGCACAGAAGGAACTGTGAACAGATTCGTTTGCGCGAAGTGAGTCTGATAGTGCGGTCAGTCAGGCACTGCTTCGCTTCGGGTCTGATGCTGTTGGTGGCTTGCAAACAGCAGTGCGATGAATAAAATGAAGACGCAAAACCAGGGTTGAGATCTCAAGTTTTTCTTTTCGAATATTTCGGTCACAGTTTTCATAAGCGTGCTTGTTCGCACAGTTTTCCACGCGTTGTGAAGGAAGCAATGGAGACATTTCAAACATTTGTTGATGACAATGCGGAGTAACGTGGATCCCAAGACGTTGTGGTTCAGTATTTGTGCAATCACAACAGTTGGTTTGAATTGTCCAGTGTATGTGGACAGGTTTCTTTGAAAGGAGTTGGTGGTAACAACTGTAGCTATCAATTTGATTCACAAGAGGTTTGGGGAACCAAGCTCATACTGTTGCTTTTTGGTTGCCAAAAGCAACAAAATTGATCATTAGTTTGCCCCAACCCCACACTGCAAATCAGAATGAACTGAACTGTTGAATTTCCTGTGGGAAGAATAAATCCAGACAGGCCTGTTCCTGTTCGCTGCCACAATGAGTGTTCCGAGCACAACTGTGACGTGTCACGAGGTTTTGATCTTTGATCTCTTCTCAATGAAAATGACCTTGGTTTTGCGGATTGATTCAAGCTGGATGTCGGCAGTCACACTCACTTCAAGCGATTGTCACCGTTTCGAGCTATTGTGATATTCCCTCTTTTGTTTTCGTCGAAGTGTTCTGGCATTGTGGTTTCCATCCACTTGGAACAAGTGTTTTTGTCCTGGGCGTGTTTGCATGTCACAATGTGAGCTTTCCAAGCAGGAACGAATGTGAAGACATGCAGACATTTCGGAGCTCCCGGGCAGCCCAACTTCACTGGCATCTTGGGGTTGTTTTTTGTTTTGTATTTTTTTTGTGACCGCCCCTGAAAGAGAGAAGTCCGTGATTGAAATTTTACTCGTAGATCGTGAAAATTGTTCGACTCTCTTCGAAACCGACGTTTTCTCGACCGGTACTCACCAGCAAAACAGTCCTGTCTGCTTCGTTTCAGTGAAACAACGCTGATGAAGATCACTGCTTTCAAGATACAAACTTGGTCAGATTTCTATTTCGAGAACAATGGTCCGAAACGTTGATCAATCGAAGCTCGCAGCAGACCGGGATCGAAACGGACTCAGGATCACGGAAACTTATCCGGGATCCAAACATGCGCGATTGTTTGTTTTCTGTTTCACATACAATCCATTCAGATGCCGCAGAATCGCTCCGTCCGACGGGTTGTAATTTTGAGCAGTTTTGCAACACCACGAGTCAGTCGTGTTGTTTAGTCGACTGAGTCGTCTCTGTTTCCATGTTTTGGTTTGTTTTGTGAGGTGCCGAGTGCCGTTTATCATGAATATTACACCGCCTGTCATTTTGATGGCAGCAATAAATTGAAATTCACTTCGAAAATCGATAACCTGGTCAATAAAAGTTTTGATTCTGCTTCATTACACTCGGGACCTCAATCGTAGGTGGCATTGAAACAAACTTGCTCCAACACACGGTTTTGTCAGATTCTGACGAACTGAGCTTTGATTTGAGCCGACTACGAAGGTTGGTGGAGCCTCCCTCCCCAAATGGAAAGTTGGAGGGCCTGCAGAACCCCCACCTCCATCCGCCCGCGCAAACTTGAAGGCGCAGATCCCGGTCTTGGTGGAATCTTTGCACTTCACCTCTTTTCCTTCTGGGTGAAAAAATGGAGGAGACCAGAAACCCACTGGAAATTTGATAATGTCAAAAACAGGCAAAAAAATTTGTACCAGAAGCACGAGTACATGCAAAATGGTAACTCTCTCCTCCAGAAAGAAATTTAAAAATACTCCCCCCCCCTGCACCAAAACCAACAATAACAACAAACAAACAAAAAAAAAAACCACCCAACAACAGTAATTTGCTGTCAGTTTCAGAATTCCTGCTTCTGCTTTGGGTGCCAGTCCCTTGCGAACAAAATTGAAATTCAGTTTCCCCGTTTGTCAGCAGTGGTGCCACAGGCGTCCTGAATAGCACGACACAAGTTCTGATTTTGTACTCTCGTAAAGAGGATAATTATTCAAACTTCAACAATACACAATTATTCAGACTCCAACAACACAAAAAAGTGTGGAAAGAATAAAATGCAACAATACTCAGCAACACAAACTATGAGGTTCCATTTTGTCAAGACTTCGCTCCAACACATGTGCTTTCGTGCCTCGTCACATGATATTTTGTGTAGAAAGCCTTGAAGCAATACTCGCACGCAAACCTTTTGTGCCCAGAATGGATCCGCTCGTGCTTTTTGAGGTTTTGTCTCGTGTAAAAGACCTTGCCACATTTCGGGTCGGAGCACCTGTATATCGTTTCCTTTGTGTGCAGAAATTCGTGCTGCTTCACGTCCGACTGTCTAGCAAAGGCTTTTTGGCAGAACCGACAGGCAGCCTGAAATTGAGAACATCAGATCTGTGAAAAGTCTCGTTTTTGTTCCTGTTCTTGGCCCGACGCGATCGGGTTGCAGTGAAGATTCACGAGTCTGGAACGTACATTTTTCAATCTGGACACTGGTTTTGTCTCCCAAACGCACATACCCTTTTCTCCTTGGTGTGAGTGAGCTTGTGCGACTCGAGGTGAGCCTTTTGCCGGAATGCTTTGTTGCAGATCGAACAGGTGAATTTCCGTTCTCCTGAAATACATACAATCTGGCTTGAGACAAACATCCGTCAAACCGAATTCCTTTTGTCAGCGAAACGAGACAGCAAATTTGAAGCTTTCACACCATCATTGGTGACGTGTGGAGACAAACAAGTCACCTGTGTGGATGGAGAGATGCATGCGGAGGTTGCTCTTGTCTGTAAAAGCTTTGCAACAAATGGCGCACTGGTGCGGCCTGATGCCGGCGTGACTCTGCATGTGCGTGTTCAGCTTGCATGCCGAGGAAAACGCCTTCGCGCACAAGTCACATCGGAACCTGGGGAAATCGTGTGGATATCCTCAAGCAGCATTCAAAAATTCCTTTTTGGTTTGCGCGCTCATCAAAGTTTGTTTCGTTACGAACCAATTTGGACATTTTCGTACTTTCGAGTGGTCATGTCCGGGTGCTTGAACCGTACGTGTTGCTTCAAAGACTTCTCGTCGGTGAATTGTTTTTGACACGTGCGGCACTTCAAACATTCTTCTGGCGTTGGGTCAAGTCCTACAAAGAAACAATGTCGGGTACCAGTTGGCTTGCAGAAGACTGCTAAGATTTGCACGCGTCGAAACGTTAGTCACTGCACTGAAGTTACTTGTTTTGTCGCCCCCCTCCCGCCCGCGTCTCTGGCTGGCTCAGAGAGATAACACTCACTGCCTATACTTTAGCAGTCGGCGTGTGTAAAACAAGAAGAAAGTGGCAAAACGTACCCATGAACGCGGCTGTGTCGCGGGAGAACCAGTGGAGAAGCTCCGCGCCGGGCGCCACGTCGCAGCGTGTGATGAAGTAGATGTCGCCACCCTGTTGGAACGCCACGACGTTCTGCTGCGCGCTCGCAGGCGCCCGTTGCACGAACCGCATCCAGTTCGACGTCTCCTCGTTCGCCGTATGTAGCATGTGGAGACACTGCCCCAAGTTGTCAAATACCTAAAGGGTGAAACAAACAAATCGTCAACAATTTCCGGTGTTGGCACAAATCTGTGTTGATTGAACATTTTGTTCCCGACCGAACATATTGTGGACGAACCAGCCAAAATTCTTCCAGTGAACAAGACGATTTTTCAAACTCTTCATTGGAATAACTCTCCCCGATCAAAGGTCCAAATCTGGTGTTCTTCGCGATGCGTTCTTTGGCGAACACGCCTGTCAAACAAAAATGTTCACCATATTTCAAGACAATGACGTAATTGATGCCGCAAGGAAGCAATGTTCAGATCAAAGTGGGATGCACGTCTTGGGAGTGCTACTGCAAACTGTTCAGCTGTTACCTGTTTTGTTTTCATTCAGTTCAGACGTCCTGAGTTTCAGCACTCTGGGCACAGAAGCTCTGGCATATGACAAACTGGGGCTGTCGGATATGTGCACCATTGGCTCCGTATGAACTTCGCAGGGTCCTTGCAACATGGCATTACACATCACACAGTCTGAAATGCAAGACCAAAATTTCGATGTACAACTGTGGCAACTGTCTGACGAAGGAAACATTTCAACTTGTTGGGTCACTCACAGAATCCTTCGGCAGTCGCGGTTCTTGTCGCTTCGTGCATTGGAGGCAACGTTTTACTCCGATCCCAAACCGCTTTCTTGTTTGAGGAGCATGAGCTTCTCTCACGCTCTTCCATCATTTCAAAAGCTGAAAGAGAAACAAACCATCTTCAAGTCAAACTGGACACCATTTCCGATTCCCATGCAATCCAATTGATATCCGAATCTACCAGCAGAAATGATGTTGTTCTCTTTGTCGGACTGTTCTGCGGTGTCTGTGATGCTGCTCTGGGCGTCGCTGTTTGACTTGACCATGCTGACCAGAGTTCTCACGTCCTCTCCAGCAAGAGCAGACGCGTCAAAAGTTCCCGATTTCATGGACTCTTCTGCAACTGAAGCTGACTCCATCTGTGATTGAGGGGCGTCAACGAATCCCTGGTGAGGCGCACTTTCCAACACGTGTTGTTCCAGACTGTTCGAAATTTGTATTGCAGTTTTCAACGTCTCTTCCCCGATAGGGTCGGTCATCACAAGACTTTTCCCTTGACAATATCCTGTTTTTGTCGCAAGTGCATTTTCAACGGGTGCAGCACTCAATATTGAACTGCAGTGTGTTGCACTTTGTTGTGCTATTTGTTGCACTGCAGAAGCACAAACAGGTGCCATCGTGTCAGTTTTCCGTTCAACCACACTGTTCTCAACAACATTCTGCGAAGCAAGAGGAAGCAACTGTATCTTCTGTACGGTTGGTGGAAAGAGAGTGCTGTTTTTCTTGACATCAGGAATGCAGTTGCTCACAGGTGGACTGATTGCAGTCAGAGGTTGATTGATTCCTGTCACCCTCGCGTTGCTTTGAGCAACGAATGACCCCACACCCGTGGAACGACCTCCTGTTAGAATGAGAGTTCCCGCGTGCTGAGGGGGTTGGTTCTGGAAGTTGGTCATCACAGGAATGCTTGTCAACCTCGTTGGATTTGCACCGCGCAGAGGTACTGCTGGCACATTCTGAAAAGAATGAGCCTTGATGAAAACGTGCGTTTGTTGTTTTGACGCGTGCGTTGTGTGACACTGCAAATTGTCACAGAAGTGATATTTTCCACAAGAGTCTTAGGACAATGAGGAAGCAATATGATACAGACCTGTGGCTGCTTGGGCAGCAGCGCTGGAAAGTGGCGCGCAACAGCTGCCTTGAGCTGGTTGTCTGCTGCCTGTTGTGAAGACACCGGTGTCAATTGCACCACAGCTGCAGCTGGCCGTTGCACTGGTATGATTGTTCCTGCAAAACAATTACATCGAGGCTGTATTGTCTGTCTCAAGTTGTCAGTTTGAAAAACTACACAGTGGAAATTGGATCAGTACAAGTGCACCTATTTGCAAGGCTGATGGTTGCTTGCACATGGCAACGACCGGTGGTTGTGTGTTCACGTTGAAGCTGTACAGCAGAGGGGCTGAACTGGGGAGTGTCGTGGGAATGCTGATGGTTCCTACAAATCAACAGTGTGTGAGCTCCAGTCTTTGTCAGATCCAGATCTAAATTATCCATATATCTATACCAAGATCTATACGAGGAGGTTTGCCATGCTGTCGTCCCTTTACATGCAAATATCAGGATGATAGTCCAGTCGACAAATTACCGCACAACAGGCGTCCTGATTTCCAAAGGTGAAACAACAGTTTTGCATCATGGTTGAGCGGACGGCAGCATTGCAAATCTCTAATAATCAGAGCCAGTGTCGGATGGGGGTGGGTGGTGATTGTGTGTGCCTTTTCAAGAGGTCGTGCTCAACATGCATTCAAAACTTATCAATTGCAATCACCGACAGCCAGATTCATATGGGAGACCTGCTCTCGTCTGATTGTTGTCTGCTCACATCATCAAGCCACAGACCAAGAGTGGAGTAGTCTATGATCTACAATATGGAGTCTACCTGCAATGGTATTTGCAGCCATTCGTTGTTTATGCGAAACAAAGGCAGCATTAACTGCTCTGCTCACAGCAATATTTAATTTCTCAACGGTTAAAGCTTCAAGGCAGTCACTCATTGTGAAACATTTATTTTTGAGTTCTTTCCCAATTAGTATCAACTATTTTCGCAAATTTCTGTAAAACAGGAAGCCCAAAGCATTGTGGGTGATAAACCGTTCACACACTGTGCCGTTTAGTCCGTAAAGCATAAAATTGTAGCGGAACTATTTGAGTACTTTTAGTCAATACCAATATTTGAACCAAGATATTTACCAAATCCAACAACAGCTCGACCAAGAAATAGTTGGAAATATTTTGCTATCACTTGATTGTAATTCTCTGTGTGTGCTTTGCGAAGAATATATGTCAGTGCTGGTCGGATGTGCATTCAAAACGGGACGAAAATTGTTTGTGGTAGAATCTAGTTTCAGAGATAAGATTTTAGAGGGAGAAGGTGTGGAGTTTTGTTGGAGTGAAAAGTTGTGGGATCAGATCACACTGTGTTACAGCGCCGACAGAAGACTTTTGGATTTTGACACGTTCTTCGTTGAACTTGACAGGCAGCGAAAAAACGAGAGCAAAGGAATTGATTTGGTGTGCTGCAAAACATAAACTTGATCATTCAGATATGATCACAGGAGACTCAAGTGTGGGTGCGGTCGTTCAATAGAACTGATCTGCTGCAAGCAGGAAGATTCAAAGCCTGTTCCCGGATTATTTTGTGTCAGTTTGATGCACAATGAAGGATGGACAGCTTCTCTGCTTCTGTGTCGCGGTTATCTGTCTGGCTTGGGTGAGTGTTTCTGATCTTTTTCAAAAGACCGATCAACGATCTCGATCAGGCCAAATTTCTTCCATTGCAGAAACACACGCATCGGAGCTCTTTCCGGGTGATGCCTTGCGTAGAATGGGTCACTGGTGGACAAGGCAGTTCCCCAGTTTTTAAAACGATTCACTTGGGAAACAAATATTCAACGACAGGCATTGCCAAAATGAGCGCGTGCGTTTCCGTGTGTGTTCCTCCCTGTTGTCGCCTTTAAGGTGCATTCATATACAGCTGTGTTTTGCGGTTGCGGCATGCGTTTTGCGGTTGCGGAAAACTTTTTTGTGCGTCAAATTTGGTGATGCGTTCATATAGACCATTTTTGACGCATGAAATGTGCGGCGCGTGATGCGCGTTACGAACTTTGCCGCAATGACAAAACTTTAGCATTGGCATCAATGGACGCATTCATATAGGAATAGTTGTGGAATATTCCTTGACGGAGTTTTCAATTTCAATCATTTCTTGACTCACGTTTTGTGCGGAATTGGGACGCTTCCCACCATTGTTGTGCTCTAGAAAGCAGATGACATTTTTGTTTGGAATCTCAATTTTGTTGAAAAATGGCAGCAC
>JAAUXT010093411.1_pt1 | contig 52595 bp, 62 predicted proteins | sample 7278171 | NCBI WGS metagenome assembly JAAUXT01 (sample SAMN14350112, study PRJNA611818) | marine sediment metagenome | isolation source: surface marine sediment (1.8m) | place: French Polynesia: Moorea | collected 2018-08
GCTTTAATGGCAGCAGGAAATATGTCTAGACAGGAAGTGTGGGCTTTCTCAGGGAAGAGCAAGGACAGTTTCCGCTTCCGCGACCATCAGGGTTCCCGCCTCGGAACTTCTAGTTGAAACAAGAAATTTATTCCGAATCACCCCCGGATCGGACTTTGTTCCCGAACGCTCGGTCGGTCTCCTTGAATGTTCGGTTTTGGTTGCAGGTGGGGCACACGAGGCGCGACCTGACTGACCCTCCCCCCACACCTGTCCGAGCTGTGTGTGCGGTGGGTGGGATGAGCAGCGCGGCGGAAGCGTCGCCGGCTCGGGCCGGGCGGGCGGTACGGGCTGCGCGGCGGGCGATGCGGGAGGGCGACGAGGCGCGGGCGCTTCGGCTGTTGGCGTCGCCGGGTGTGGACCCCGACGCTGCGACGAACCGAGAGCCGTTGCTGTACACGGCCGCAGACTGTGGCATGCTGCGCGCCGTGCAGTTCCTGCTCGACCGCAAGGCGAATCCGAACTGCTGCATGGTGTACAGCGAGAACCACATGTACCAGGAGGAGTCGCCGCTGTTCGCGAGTGCGCGAAGGGTGAGGACCTTGCTGCAGTCACCTGTTGCTTTGCTTCAAGTGAACACCTGGGCTCAACAAGCACTTTGTTACGGGAACACAGATACATTGCAGGGAGTGTTTGACTCCGGACTGCGATCCCCTTTCGTGTGATGATGTTTTCCAGCCAACGTCAAAATTCTCCCAACTTGCCTGTGGTGTTACGTATGATTATGCATTTTGAGGTGGAGGCGCCGGCGGGCGAAGACGACGACGTGCACGTGCAGATTGCCGAGCTGCTGCTGCAGCGGGGCGCCGACCCGGAGGAGGAAGGCATATCGGGGCAGACGGCGCTGCACGTGGCTGCGCTCTACGGAAACCTGCCCATGATCGATCTCCTGCTCAGGTGCGGTGTGTTTGGTTTGTTTCTCAGACGGTTAATTCTGTCAAATGCACAGCTTTGATGCTGCAAAATTTCACTGCGAAAATTTGGGGCGCGTACAAAGTGGATTGGAATTTGGTAGCCATTTTGCAATTTCTACTTCCAATCACATTCCTGTGATTTTTGCTCTTCACCCAAGATTCTTACAATGCGAGTCCGTCCCTCCAATACAAAATCTATGGTCATGCCTTTCAGGCAGTCTTGTGTTGCTGAAGAAAGAGTTCAGAGCGGGATCATAGTGTGTCCTTCATGTGGGCAGAATATTTGCAGGTATGGGGCAAAGGTGGATACCTGCGACGACCAGGGCGAAACACCGCTGGCAACGGCGTGCAGTGACGACCACCGCGATGCTGTGGCGCTGCTGCTGCGTCACGGTGCCGAGCTCAACCCCGTGCACTTCCCGTCCCCCGTCAAGGAGGCGTTGTACCGCAACAGAAACGACCTCGTTCGTTTCCTGCTCGCGCGAGGCGCCGATCCCAACCACAGTGACGCACGTGGGGAGACGCTCTGCATGGTCGCCTGCAAAGCCGGCAACCTCGAAGGCGCGAAAATTCTGGTGGAGGCTGGCGCCAACGTGAAGACGGTTGATAGCAAGGGGTTCGGCGTGTTGCACTGCGCATGCATGACGCCCGAGAAGGATCCGCGGCCGTTGCTGGCGTACATGAAGGGGAAGGGCGCTGAACTGTACGCCAAGGACGATGTGGGCAACACGCCCCTCGACATCGCGTGCATCCGCGCTTCGGCGGACGCTGTGGCTGGGCTGCTTGCGCTGGACATGGATACTCGGCGGTGCAGTCGCTTCCACACACCAATCGACGCCATGTTAATGCTGCCGGCTGCGCAGCATGTCAACATGCTACAAGTGCGCAGAGTCACGAAGCTGCTCGTTGCGGCCGGCTTCCCGTTTCCGCACGTGCTGAAGGTGGAGGCGATTGAGCGCGAGATGAAGGTTGACGAGGTGCAGGAGCTCGCCGTGTGGATGAAGGAGCAGATTCTCAACCCCAGGCCCCTCAGCCACCAGTGCAGGCTGTCTATCCGCACGCTCTGCGGCAAACATATCAACTCGAAGATTGCACAACTACAGACTCTTCCCGAGAAACTCAAAGCGTTCTTGCGTTTCGAAGATCTTTTGGAACACGATTCGCAGGAGAAATGCCTCGGCTGTTTTTCGTACATGGACGAATGTTCTTGCAAGCCTGACGATTATGACTACGACTTTGACTTTGATAGCGATTCATCTTCCAGCGACTAGACGCGTTGAGATTCCACGGTTTGCTTTGCTGGCGATGAAGTCAGTTGTGCGCGTAGCACGAGCTTGGATCAGTTTGCACATATCAGCGTAGAAAGCAGTCGGTGTGTGATGTCGTTTGGCTGTTGTGAAAGATCACTGTCAGCGATCATCAATTTATTCAGGGCATTCCATTTGTACTGTGTACTTTTGCCTCCTTTCTGCCCATTTGCGAAAAACAAGCTCAGTTTTTACGGACGTCGGATGATGGGCAATGGCATTGCACACATGTCGCGTGGTATTGTGTCACCAGAGTGGCATGCACTTCGGTTTTCGAGGACAACTGAACACTTTACATATCATTTGACCGGTTGTCAGTTTTACAGACCACAGTTTACAATTTTGACTTCCGCTTGCATTGTTCTTTCATTTACATTGGTTGTCGTGTTCTGTTGGAAAATAAAATTCAGCTCGATGTTCATTTTGAAAGCTTTCACTGCGGTATGTTTCCTCCGGGAAGAGCACCTCCCCCTTTGTTGTCGTTTCTGGACATCCACAACTGTTAGAAACGTTGTAGCTCCATTCTCTCACATGGGTGTTTGTCCAGTTGAGGTTTACATTCACACAGTTTGATTGAACCTTCAAATCTTTCATCCAGTCAGGTATTTGCGTCCTATGAATTGGCATTTCTTCTCAAATGCAGGTGACTTGATTGGGGTGTTCATTTCGTAGAACGGGTTCATGGAATGCTGCAAAAGAGGTGATTGAAGACGACTTTTATCAAAATTGACAAAACAACGTTGGGCAAAGTTTTTGTGCACATCGTCGCTGCGTAGCTGACCCTTTTCCCACAACGTGTTTCACTGCATTGCGCTGCGTGAAAAGCGTGTTTGAGAATGCCTTGTCTCACCTTTATGTACAGTTCATACACATCTTGGAAAAAATTCCGAATTCCGTCTTCATTCTTCACGTCGTGCAGCATCATGTATCTCATGCTTGGCAACTGTTAAAGTTGACGTTTGTGAGCCTCAGCTGTATTATCTTTCTCAGACATTTGGCAATCAGTTTGGCTTCAGGAACAATGGTGTTTCTCAGAAAGTTGACAATCAGTTCTACAGTTCAACGTGTAAAAACAAGACGAACCATATCAAGTTTTGCGAAACACTTTGTTCGTCAAGGATATGACCGGCGGTGACGAAAGCGGAGACGAACCACTCATTGAACTTGTCGACGATCTTGATGTACATGCCGTTGTTCACCCACATTTGCTCGTCCACCAGATCGAGTGCGGCGTGCGCGATGAACTGATTCAGGTGGCGGTGATCATCCTTCTGAAATGGCACAGCACGCCTGCTCTTTGACTTCCGGTACATTGATGAGCCACACTGGGAGCACCAGAACAAACTCTCTCGATCCTCAATCTCAGCTTTGTTTCCCCCTCCACCCCACTCATTTTTGTTCCACACCACCCAAGGGGGGGGGAGTCAAAACGACACGTGCCTTGGGGACCCCACCCCTCCCCCGACCAAAATTTTGCTTTCACTCAGGGAAAGAAGGAACACCTTGGGATTCGCGATATCTCACCAATTTGTGTGTGTGTGTGTGTGTGTGTGTGTGTGATGTGTGTGTGCGTGCTGGGGATGCATCTTGACCCCAAACCCCGCCCTTTGATAAGAATTTTGTGAATGTCCTCTTCACATCAAAGGTTCCTGTCAGCACCTGAATGAATGCCAGTGGTCATTTTTCTCCGCGTGACGACGCTTTTTCTGCAAGTTTTGAAACATAACCTGCATGTGTGTTTGCGTGCACGGACAGAGTGAGTCTTAACATTTTTGGCACTAACGGGGGCGCGAAGTCTGGCACATCCGGACACCCCACACGTCTTGCAAGGAAAAACTTGACAATGCGCCATTACCTTCTGCTCACTGGCTTTGTTTGGCGGCACGAATTCCATTTCGAAGATCGGGTTGTCGTGATGACCCACGATTACGAAGTAGTAGTTTCCAGCCATCGCCTGAAATGTGTTTCGAACCTGCTAATTTCTCACCCACCAAGGTCGGAATCAGGCTGACTGAGACACTTGCAAACTTGATTGCGTCCAGCTTTCAGGAGAAGCTGGGACCTCGGACCTTGGGGTTCACAAAAACATGGAACAAGACAGCAGAGCTGGCAATAGCTCCACAGGGTTAGGTGTGGACTCACTTGTTTCTCCTCAGACTCCAAAATTTGCACCAACTCGGAAAAACAAGGGTCAGACCCAAGATCCCACTGAAAAGTGAAAGTGGGTGGACCGATGGACATGGGCGATAATTAAATGTGGACAGTATTTCTGTGTTCAACACACAATATGGATCATACCTGCGATTGATCTGGTAACTGCCGATCTTCGGCAAGAATTGCGTTCACAGATCACTTCATAGGCAGAGATACATGATGCTGTCACAACAGAGCTACATAGCGATTGCAAATTCACAACAAACCAGACGAAGAGACGAAGACAGCAGATGGCACCTACTGCGTTGCCCGGCTGCGCGTTCTATTGCTTGGCGCCCGGTGCGGCCGGCTCTCCCCGGCTAAATTAAACTCTTCATGTTCAGTTTGAGATTCTAAAATTATTGCAGACATTGGTTTGATGTATGGTATTTGAATAATTTATGGCTTGGCAATTTTTCTGTGGGCAAATACAAACTGCACATGAGCATTTGAGGCTCTCGCCGTCTTGACCGGTGCTGCCTAGAAATGGCCGCCATTTTCAAGCATTCTTGGGATCGATATTCGTAAATACGAGCGTTCTACAGAAAGGAAAGGTATTTTCTTTTGTAGCATTCGTGTAGTTATCCATGAGGAGTACAAACACCATGCAGTTTGCTTCACAGGCTGTGGTACTTTTGGATTTTTGAGAAAAAGACGTCGAAAAAGTAGACGCTGCGTGCTCGCTGAAAAACATGTTCCAATCTGTCAGAAACTGTTTGACTCATGCAACACTGGTTCGCTTATGTTTGCGCGGGAAGGAATGTCACAGAACAAAATCAAGTATTTGTTCACTGAACACGATTCACTGAGGTTTTGACAGAAAATTGAGGTTGAGATCCAGAACTCTGGGTTGAGATTTGTGTCGCACTTTAGGAATGCTGCTGCAAAACTGGATTGGTTGAAGTTTGTCCACCAAGACCATTCTTGGCTTCGCCAGTCGAGAATCTTGTGAAATCAGAGAGGAAGAGGTTGATTTGCCAACAATGAAAATGCACATTGGTGTGCCTGTGGTGTCACTTCCAGGCAAACTGCACACGATGGCGACGGGAGGAGCTCGCGCGGCACGCACGTCTCGTTCGGACCCGGTGAAGAGGTCCGGGCAGCGCCTCGACAGTGAGGAGAGGTCGAGTATCGGCAGCTCGCGCCACGAGGACCGACCCAACAACTGGGTATGTGTGTGCTTTCTGCTCGTATTCATGGTACGAGGTAATATCCAAAACTCCTGTCCGTCATGTTTAGCGATCTCATGTATCGATTGCGGTCCTGATCGGGCACGCCAGTGTGAGTGTGTAGTCACGATGGTGCTATGGTCATGTCATGTCGGACAGGACTTTTGGATATTACCTCGTACCAACGACCCACATTGTAACGCGAGGGTCGAGAAACTGTTAGCAATTTCCGGGTGTTTGATGGAGATCTCACAGTCACCGGTGTTGGTGTTCGATTCAATTTTTTCGTGTGACAGTGGTGTTGACAAACCTGTGAAATTTCCACTTTCGGTCGTCTGCAGGAATTTTCCGACTGGCAACCGTCGTCAGCGTATGATTCTGGCAAAAGGATAAAGAAAGGCAATGAGGAGAAGGAACGGGAGCGAGGTCAGTCCCAAGAAGGGGGAGCAGGAGCGGTGGCCTCGTCATCGGGCCAGGGAGGCGATGCCCGCAGCCGCCACAAGACGCCGTCCACCTTCCCACGGACCAAAATGACCAGTGCAACGCCTCTCGTAGAGAGACTGGCGCTGCAGAATCTGCGGCAGCAACTCGTCTTCAGTGACACCGAGGAGGTCAGTGTGGCCGTGTTCACTGGGCAGCAGTACGCTTTGTTGTTCGTTCTTGCTGACAAGTTCAACTTTTGAGTCATCAAGAACAGTTGCTCCGCTTCAGCTCCAAGAAGGCATTTTTGACTCACTGACAAATGTTGCGTGTTGCACCCAGGGAGCTGACGGCGGCGAGAAGAACAACGAGCGGTTCGCCACCCGGCGAGGCGCGGGCGCCGCTGTTCAGGACGCCGGGCCGCCGGGCACCAGGAACGATGTGGCGGCCTCTGGCGGCGGAGACAACAACCGCGACAACAGAAACATCAGTAAGGACGATGGGGTGAGTGACGCACCTGATACCGATAACTTCATGGCGAAGAACGTGCAGTGCATGCGCAGCGAGGACCCAAGTTCGAGCTTTTCGTACCACGTGAAGGAAGCACATGTAGAAACTTGCCAAATTGTTGTCTCACACGCTGCCCCTCGGAGTGAACATTGCACCCAATTGCTGGGAAAGAGGCACTTGCATCTTGCAGCCGGACAGCACGCAGATCGTCGGGCGGTTGATGCAGATCAGAGACTACATCAAGCAGGCGACGTCCATGATGGACGGGCTGAAGCGGTCCACTGATCCGGTGAGTTACAAGCGACTTGTTGCCATACAAGGTTCGGATTTGCAGAAAAACCGTTGCAGTTAACTGTATAAATGTGGAAGAAAATCTCACCTGCATCAGATGTGTCAAAAATTTCTTTGTGCTCCTGGAAGATGACTGACCAGACAAAAAGTGCAGACAGATGATGTTGTTGTCGGTTGTGCACTCTGGGGTTTATCGATTGCAGCTTGATATGATTTGCCCGTTTTGCCTTTGCCACGTTGTTGAGAAAGCTCGAATCCCACGTATATTCATTTCTGGAGAGTGTCCAAAGAAAGAAAAGCCAAAATTTTGCAGTGCGTGGAAAACAGCTATCAAGCGGGAAAAGAAACTGATTATCTTTTGCAATTCAAATTTTAGGGAGACTTGGGACGAGCAAGACAACTTGATCAAGTAGTTCGGCGCCTAAAAGAGCAAGAACAGAAATATTTGGACATTCTCCTTCGTCTCTCGGTCAGTGTCACGATTCGCACAGCCACTTGTAACCCGCCTGTAGCCGATGCTTGAGCTGCTTCCCACTAACCACTGCGCTGTGAGAACAAACCTCGGTGTTTCTTTCGCACGGTCACTCAACAAAGGATTGGCATCTTGTTGCTAAACTCATTGTTGGCACAACTTGGTTCGGTCACATTTGTGCACAAAAGAGTGACTTCGCAAAGGAACACGAGGGTACCTGGGTGATTGGACTGGTGGCAGGGTGCACTTTGCTTGTTGTGCAGAACATGCACAGTGGGAACTCTATCTCGCGGTCACCACCAAAGTCAACACGAGACGGAGCCACGTTTGACTGTTGAGGTGTGCTGCTTGATACGAGTTGCCGTGTGTATGCGCATGGACTGTCATTTGCACACGACTGACTGCTTAGCGTGTCCAACAGGCGCAAGGCGCGCAAGTGGAGCGGCTCAACTCGCTGCTGAATCACCTGCAGGAGCAGGAGTTCACCTATGTCGGGTACCTCAAGCAGCTGCTGGTAAGTACCTCAGGCTTTGACAACCCACAATGCCTCTCGAGCTGTGCCAACGTTGAGTCTCTGTTCAAGGTATGCTTGTACGTACTCGTTATCGGAGGACGCAAGTGAAGGGTAGTATTGCCACCGGCGAGATTCTTCGCTGAAGAGATACCCATTGTTGAGCATGCCCTCAGCACTGCTTGTTATTACTTTAGTGCACGTTTTGCTGGTAGTTTGCAAAATGTTAAAATATCAGCTAGTTTCTGGAATGACAGACAGATGGTGGGAGAGCAGTGTTCGATCTGATATGTCCAAGAGCAAATGAAATTGAAATCGGAATGGGAGTTCTGTTGCTGAAAAATTTTTGGAGTCCCTTCACAAAAAGCCGTGCTCTCGGCGCGCTGATTCTCCAGTTCTCCCTTGACGTGGCGGTGTCTCCACAGGGGGTGAACGACTTCGACGAGCTGCTGCGCCCGAGCTCGAGCTCCGCGGGCGGCGCTGCGGACGAGGAGAGCGAATCGGAGGCGGCGTCGCTCGACCTGGACGTGGCTTCCGATACGAGCAGCAACACAACTGTGAGTCGCTCTTGAGCGGGCAGCGTGATGCCGTGAGAAATACAGCAGACGCAACAAACAACACAACGCGTTGCGAAACCCACAGAAATAATTGCGTGTCGGAAGAACCTTGTGGTCGAAACCAATTCTTCCAAACTAGAATTTGCGAAAGGTAATTCAAGGTACTTTGGCGCGCGTTTTTGGAAGTACAGTTGTTTCGAGATGAATACCACTCTGTGTGTGACAACTGCTGTTGATGTCGTGCTGCAGAATGCTCTTGTCTCCACCTTTTGGTTTTGCGCGTCGCGTTGTTCAAGTTGTGCGTTGCAAAACAGAGCGATGTTTCGGGTCTGTTTCAAAACCATTGAAAAGCAACAGCAAACCCATTGAAACACTTCATCTTTGCACATTCCGACTGAGAAAGCATCAGTGTGTGTTGCGTGTCGTGGCCTTGCAATGCCCAGACAGTCCAAAAAGGGAACGTCACCCACTGAGCTTGCAAACTGACCACGGCTCGTGTCTTTTCTAAGTTCCAGGGAAATTTCATCTGACGCTTTAGCCACCTCAAAAAACTTTCGTGAGCCCATCTCTCGTCAATTGGAACAATTTTCAAGTCACAGCTTGCCTTGATAGTTTTCCCTGTGCTTGCAATGCTGATGGATGGAGACCGAGCGTCTTCACCACGCGATGTTATTTCGTTTTGATGGGTGCATTTTTATTTATACTCTGTGTGCGTGTGTGTGTATGTGTGTGTGCTTGTCGTGCACCTGTCATCGGGACGGCCGTGGGGTGGGGCTTCCGTTTGTTATGTCACTGCATGTTTCGGATGTTCTTGTCAACAGCAAACCAATCGGTGTGTCCGCTGAGCGCGGGGTGTGTGTTGTGAGTGTGACTGACGTTGTGAGCACACGGTGGCGGAGGCGCTAATGTGTGTTGTGCCGGGCAGGATGACAACGAGGACCAGCGCCCAGTCATCGAGGAACATCTGGGGCGCCACTCAGACACCGAGCTCGATGACCCGTCCAGCGCGCGCTCCAGCAAAACGACGGACACTCTGCAGTCGGACCCCGATGTCACCGTTGTGGCGCGGCAGCGGCCGTCCCCGCAGCAACAGCAGGGCAACAGCACGCCTTCGCCGCGGCTGCGGGAAACGAGCCAGAGATTGGAGGTACTCTATGTACCTTGTAACCTGCATTATGTCACGCCTGTTTCCAACCAGACGCTTGCGTTGCTGCAAGAGCGAAAGTCTGAAGGGTGTGCCAATGATGCAAGTTACCGGTACTGCATTGCTGACACTAACAACTGACCTTCCGTCAATTCTGTGGTGTTTGACTTTTGGCGAGGTTTCGGTTCAGACTTGAACCCCGTACATCTTCACCCGTTTTGCATTCCACTAAGAATTTTACTGACGAGAAAGTAAACTTTGCACCCCGGCCTGTTTGTCAACTGTTGTTGTCCACTGGCATGGTCAACTGACTTTCTCGCATCTTATTTGTGTGCCCTCACGTTTCTTTTTAAATGAAACATGCAAATTGCAAAACTGACAAAGAAAAATGTGCAACATTTGCGGAGTGATCAGTGTCAGCAAGCAAACTCCAATCTCTTTTCCGAATGACTGCTTGTCCGCGTCAGTGTGCACCTTCACGTATTTTGTTGCTTTGAGCCTTAAGTGTTGTCTCCACTTGAGTTTTGCTTGACCCAGAGTTTCACTTTCACTTTTGTTGTGGTTGTTCCAAGTGGCACCAGTTGCTCACACTCGGTGGTTCTCGCATCGAGGAACACCTCGCGGTTTCTTCCCGGCAACAGGAAAACAAATTTTCATGTTGTTTTCAGAACGATTTGATGAAGAAGAACGACGAATTGGAAGCGTTGAGGCAGCAACACGACCTGCTGAAGAAAATGCTGAATCAGCAGGAACAGGTGTGCCAAGCATTCTGCTGTCTTCTTGTCGTTATGTTGCGTGGTCCAGGGTTCGGACAACACGTGAAGATAAAGTGACAGATCAGTGACTGATTCAAGTCCGGGTGTGATTTTGCAGCTGCGAGCGCTGCAGGGGCGACAGGAGGCGCTGCTCGCGATACAGCGCGACGCCGAGAACAGGCTGCGACAGGAGAGGTCCAACAACGAAGGTGAGGGACGTCCGGACTTCTCAATGTGACGTGTTTGAATTCTTTTCCTTGTCTCCACCCGAGTGCAACCAAAGGTTTTCTTGCAGCGAATGCTCCAGAAATTGCGGCCGTCAGCACGGCGAACGTGGAGGCGTCGCCGGGAGCCGCGGCGGCCGCCGACGCCGAGTCCGTGCCCCGGGAGCTGAAGGACCTCAGGCGCCACCTCAACTATTTGAAGAACATCTATGAGATCAAAGATTCGGTCAGTGATGCCAGCCAGAGACGTCAATTGCGAGATTATTGCATTGCTTTGACAACACGATACGAAAATCAATGGAAAACTGACGTGCTTTTCACCTTGAACTGAACGGTTTCTTTCTTGAATGTTGTCGACGACAAAAGCTGCAGAGATTTTCGTTTCGTTGACCTCAGGCGTCCGGACCGTCCGAGTCCGCGGCGGAATCAGAGGACGCGTCGGTGGCGACGTCGGTCATGTCGGTGCATCGACACCACCTGGAGGACAAGTTGTCCGAGCTGCAGCACAAGCGCCATCAGATGGAGGACCTGATGACTGAGCTCAAACAGCTGCGACGCGAACAGAAGCACCAGATGCAGGGCGTCCTCCACAACGGTGAGCTCCGGTTTTCGAGTAGAGCACAATTCGAAACCAGTCCGTTTAGATTTCGCTTTCGTGGCACCACAAGGCAAAACACCCCTCACGTGGGGCCAGAACCACTTTTGTGAATTCGTTGGTCACGCTGAAAATTCGATACAAATCATGGCGTTTTTGAACTCATTACGTTCTCGGTTTTCTTCTGTCCAAAGCAGCCCCGGTGAATTTGTTCGTGATGTGTGCTGTTCGAACCGCTAACAATTGTGTGGGAATTTGCACTTGTTCAGAGTTGGACGGGGGAAGCACGTCCTCGTCACAGGCGCACGTCATGGACGGACTCGCAGCGTCGCAGTCGGCTGCGCACACTGCGCAGGACGCGGGCGACGTTCTCGCGCTGCTGCAAACTCGCAAGAAGCTCAAGAAACTCCAGGACGTGCGCGCGCGCCTCAACCAGCTGCGCGACTTGGTGCAGTATTACCAGCGCGGCGCCGAGTTCATCCACGACGAGGACGCCTCGCTCCCGCCGCCCGAACAGAACCTCTACGCCGCCGCAGCCGCTGCCGCAGCTTCCAACATCAGGTACGCGTGCCAGCACCAAAACGTTCATATCAAGAAATGTGGAAACGCACTCATGAGGATCCCAGATAGTCATGCTTACACGCGACCGGTTTAACCATCGTGTGCTTGTGTGTTGCAGGGAGGTGAAGCCGCGCGACTCCGTGGCGTCGCGACTGCAGCGCTACGCAGAAGGCGACACGTCACAGGACACGTCGCGCCGCGGCAGCGAGAGCGGAGGAGGTGCCACCGACACAGAATCACAGGCGTCGAGCTTCGCGGCGTGGGGCGACGACCCCGACGTGCGGGACAAAGCCAGGTGATGCGACCTCAGATAACTGCATGAACAAGTTTAGAGCTCACCCAAAGGACGATCACACAGACACACACACAAAGACAAACACAGCCAATCCCATGAATAGTGTGCTGCTGCCGTGGATTGTCTTCTTGTCGCTGTTAAGTCTCGTGTTCATTCAATCTTCAACGCTGCATTTGCGATATCTTGACAGCAAGCTGAAACAAGCGAAGGAGAAGCTTCGCCGTCTCCAGGACCTGGTCGCTTTGGTGCAACAATCTCCCGACAACGGATTGCCCAGCGATCTCGCCGAACTGGCTTCAGGCTTCGACAGCGATATTCTGTCTGAACTGGCGGAGCTGAGTCAGGCGGAGCCTGCGCAGCAGCAGCCGCGGCGCTCTCCCGGAGGCGGCGCTGCAGGCACCCGAGCCGTCGGGACATCGTCAGCCGCTGGAGAGCCGAGTCAAAACAGCCCGTCGCTGGCCATGTCTGCAGAGGAAAGGTGAGAATTGAATTCTGAAGACGAACGATCACGTGGGTTTAAAGGTTTTGTTAGTTCCGACATGGCTATGCTTGAATCTGTTCTTGTTCCGAGACTTTTGGTTTGACGGACAGGTTACATCGTGTTTTAGGGAGGCGTTCTACAAACTGCGAATGTTACGGCAGCGTCAGGAGCTGGAGCAGCTGGTCGAGGAGCGGCGCAAGCTGCTCGCCATACAGGATCAGCTGCAGCGCCTGCACGACCAGCTCCCCGCGGTATGTGCCCCAAATGTTTCCATCCGTGAGCTTGAATTGTTTCAGACGTCCGCGGAAAAGGGAAGGAACGGGAAACTTATCGGTGCGTCGTGACATTCTCGTTGATCTGTTGTCACAGGGCGGCGAAAGCAACGACGCGGACACAGATGGCGGGACGGCGCCGCAGGACGACAACACGCAGCTGAAAGCAGTCAGTGAGGGCGCGCAGGTCACCTTCCAAGAGCCGCTCGCCAGTGAGTGTGTTCCGCTGTCTGCTGTTGTTGAAAGCGTTGTGGCATTCACGTCCGACAAAAACAACAAGCACAGAAGAAACCACAACAAATCAGAAACAAATCTGTCCGCAGAAATCTCTCCGCAGGTTGCTGCGTGTGTATATGTGTCCTTCTGGTGACACTAACAAAAATCGAGTGAAACACCCGACTTCCTTCTGAAGGCGCCCCGTGCGTAGATCTAAAGTGTTGTGCTCGTTACTGCAGCGGTGGCGTCGTACGACGAGCTGTACGGGAAGATGCGGCAGCATCGGATGCTGCGCGAGGAGCTGCGCGAGAAAAAGAAGGAGCTCGAGTTCATGATGAAGAAGGACCGGCCGCGCAAACACTACTTCCGCAACCAGGACAACCAGAGCGACAACATCTCCTTCTCCAACAAGTCGGACCCATTCGGGTGAGTGAAGACAATATTTGCCCTGTTCCTGAAGGCAAATTCTCCCCCTGTTCAAATTAGGCCCGTAAAATCCCGTGGCCAAGACGCCCCTCAAAAAAACGTGTGGGAAAACCTTTGGTTTGAAACACAAAAACTTGTCAAGGAAAGGAACGTGTTTGCAGGTTCCTCAGTTGTGTTTCTGTACCATGCAAGTTTTGCCTTGGACAGGACGCAGAGCGGGGACGTGACGGTAGCGACGTGGGGCGGGTCGACGGCCGACAACATGGGCAGCATCGAAGAGGACGAGAACGACAGTGGCGCCGGGCAGGAGGCGGACGACGGTGAGACCGCAGACAGGATTTGAAGAGGAACTGCCAATCAGAAACCAACAAAGAGCAGCTGTTGTGGCAGGCTGTGGGTTTGGGGAAAAGCAGCGTCAGCGACACGTGTGAGAGTTGCAACAGCCATGTTCGAAACTTCAGGTGAAAGACTGCTCGTCTTTACAGGTTACCCAGTGGACGGGCTGCTGCAGGTGGAGGAGGAAGAAGAAGAGGCTGTGGCGGCTGATGATGACGACAGCGACTCGGACGGGCGCGACACGTACACCGTCGAGAACGAGCGCTTTCCGCGCGACGCTGCTGACGGGAAACGCAACGTGGGCGGCGCCCCTCTGCTGAACCAGCACGGTCCGTGTTTCTTGCCGTTGGTACCACACCCTGCTTCGAATTGTGGTGTTTGGTGTTCCGTTGAATTGGGTGCTTGACTGGTGGAGACATGTTGCAATTTGGTTTGTTGTGGAGATGACATGAATTTGACGAATTTTTTTCGCTGTGTAACAGGTGCTCGGGTGAGAGGGAGGTATCAGTACAACTGCTGGTCCCCAAATGACGACAACATTCTTAACAACGCGAGAACCAACCAAGCGCGGCCTCCGACCCGAAGGAAGCAGCAGGTTGGTGGCTGATCTGTGCAGTGCCCGCACATGCTCCTCGAAAACGGCAACACATGGCACTTTTTCCATTGGGAAAGTTATGGGATTGATGTGTCGTTTCTGAGAGTTGATGGTGCGCGTTTCAGAACTTGGCGACTGCGGAGGACCTGGCTGAGGGCGGCGCGTTGGGCGGGGACGGCGGCGTGCACGAGGAGGTGAACCGCCTCCGCCAACAGCTGCGAGAGACGCGCTCCCTTGTCCACGGCATGCAAGGTAAACTTAAACACCACGTGTTCCATCCAGTCACATCAAAAGTCTGAAGCAATTGAAATCAGCCTGTTTTTGGCGTCTGTACACTTCAGGTTACGGAGGAGGCAGTGGCGCCCCCTGGATGAGTCAGATGGCGACGCAGGTGCAGCAGCAACAGCTCCTGCTCTGTCAGCAGGTGTTGGCGCAGCAGCAGGAGAACGCCGAGCGGCTTCGTCGTTTGGAGGTGGCGGTGCTGCCGGCGGTCGGGACACCGTCTCCGTACAGCGCCGTGTCCTCGGCTCCGTCCGTGCCGCTGCTCACCACTCACCCACCGCCGTCTGCGCCCCCGACTCTCCGTCCATTCCACTTCCAGCCCCGTCCCACCGTGACCAACACTGTCCGGTCGGGAAGACCCTTTGCGGCGGACTCCGCAGACGGCGCTTTGTACAACCCGAGCAGCGACGGCCTGGGAGACGCTGCGCACAACATCACGGTGACGGTCAACAACACGCTGAACAGAGCTGGCAGGGTGGTGCAGCAGGGGCAGGGAGCCAGAGCGGTCGGCGCGGTCGGCTCGAGAGCGCCTCCAGGAGCAGCACCGTCGCCGGAGCGGGGCAGACCCTACCGTGTGGAGGACGTGGTGCCGATCGAGACGATCCAGGCGTCGGACCAGCGCGTGCCGCCGCTTGACCTGAACGCGCTACAGCACAACCACAGACACAGGTTAGTGTGTCAAAACTCAGTGTTTGCGAATTGTGTGAACCTGGCGAACAACAGAGTTCTTTTCGTCTTCAAGGAACAACATGGACAAGAAGCGTGTTTCTCCCGTGATTGTGTGCGTGTGGGTCCTTGATGTAGCTTGCTGTTGTGTTGCGCTGCAGGCTGGAGGATATGTCGGGCAGCAGCCCGGGGCGCCTGGCCGCCGCCGCGCAGCTCGCCAGTCGGCAGCAGCAGCAGGCAGCTTTGGCGTCGTCGTACCGCCCGGGGCTCAGCGCCGACATCAGCGGCACGGCGTACGACACCATCAGCATGTCGAGCTACGTGTCGAGTATGCTCGGCGACGCGCAGCAGGCGCAGCTCGGCGTCAACGCCGCTGAGACGGCGTCTGTTTCCTCAGCCACCAGGCATCAGATCAACATCATGTACGTGTATCCGCACTGCACCGGTCTGTCTGTCGAGGTGTCGAACAGTTGGCGGAGCAGAAGGAAATAGTCCACTTGTCCAGCTCCAAAATTCCCCTCACCGAAAGCGACTGCACACACACACACACACACACACACACACACACACACACACACACACACACACACACACTGGTGTCCACATTCGACACCGGGCAAGCGCGTTTTTCCAAGAGGTACCAGAAATTGTTTCCATGCTGGGTGTCAAGAGCCGTACGTGTCCAGAACGTGATCGCGATGACCAGGTTATTGGTGGCGGCCGTGTTGCTGACGAGACTTGTGTTTCTGCAGCGAGTCGCATGAGCCGCGGAGCCAGTTCGCGCTGTTCGAGGCGCTGCGGGAGACCATCTACTCGGAGGTGGCAACGCTCATCTCGCAGAACGAGAACCGGCCGCACTTCCTCATCGAGCTGTTCCGCGAGCTGCAGATGCTGAGCAACGACTACCTGCGGCAACGCGCGCTCTACTCCATCCAGGACCTCGTCACGCGCCACCTCACCGACGACCAGCGCACGCCCGACAAGGTCAGTTCTCAACGTTTGGTGGCGTCATTGCCGAAGTTAGCTGTTTATGAATCAACTGGAATTCGGCAGCGCAGGAAAAGCAAATGCGGCGTGGTCTTCTTCGCGTTTGCTTGGAGATGGCATGCGCGTCGATCGGCAGAAGCTACATTGCAACGCGTGCCATGCTGCTCAGTCCGTTTCCAAGAAAAGACTCGCAAGAGCTTCGGGTGCTAACGGCGGTGTTTCTGCGTGCTGCAGAGGCCGGTGGGCGATAATGCGTCCGAGCTGACGCCGAGCGAGTCTCTGTTCACTACGGACGATGAGCGAGGCAAGGTACGCCCGGGGGCATCACCGCCTAGCTTGTTGCTCAAAATGTCTTGTTTTCACTGGACTGTGCGCACCTCGAACGAAAACCCTCAGACGATTTGTTTGGGTGCGTTGAGCTGCAATCCGTTTCACAGACGGATTCAGTGTAGGGAGGAGCGCAAAACGCAAGGTTGGCAAATGCGTGAGCTTCTTGGTGTGGGCAGCAATGCGCAGCGTGTCACAAAGAACAAGTAAAGATCGAAGCTTGTGTGAACCCAGTAAAGCGCGTGTTGGTTCATTCGACGCAATGAGTGCACGTGACTTGCAGGTGGTGAGTCGGACGGCGCAGGGCGGTGCGGCGGCGGCGGCGCGCCGAGAGCGCTTCGACTACGCCGAACAGGTGGACACGCTGAGTTCCATGTCGACGCCCAACTCTACGGCGGAGCTGAGCAACCCGTTCGCCAAGGAGCCGCTCGGTGACACCGTCATCCACCTCGACAAGGTATCGTTCTCGACCTGTGAGTCAACTGAAGCTGACAACACAGCTGAATGAACATGGAATTGTTGCCCAAAGGAGGTTGTGATACTGACACGAAGCGACAAGGCTAAAATCGTGCGATACAACAGTCCAAATGGCAGTTGTCCCGTTTTGGCAGTTTTGTGACCTGGCAATTCAGAGAGCTAAGATTGAGGTAATTTTCTTACAGATTCAACTTCCATGTTGTCTTGATTCATATTTTCTCGTTGTTTTGGCATTTGTGACGGACTTGTCCTCTTCATATCTTATGAAACGCAGCTGCTCGCCTGTGTGCCACGGAAACAGCCTCGTTGTTTGCTTGACGCCGCTGCTCTTGTCGCAGGCGCTGCACCGGATGCGCGAGTACGAGCGCCGCCTGGTGGAAACGCGCGGCGCGGAAGTCGGCGGCGCCCACAAGTTGAGCGACGCCACGAGCAGCTCGGCGCAGGACCTCGTCAGCGACGCCGACTCCGTGTCCGACGTCCCGGTGAGTCACGTGCTTCAGCGTCGTGACCCAAACACGTCCACATTCGCGCAGATACAAAACTTCAGCTTCGTGTTGGGCCTGGACACTACGACTCAAGCAACACGTTCAGTACATCGCACAACCAGTTTGCCTGGCAAGTGTGGATCTTGGGAGCCAGTGGCGGAGGTGTGGACGTTTGTGTGGGTGGGTGGAGGGAGGAGGTTGATTGCCTGCGGAAGACAATTCAACATCGCGCTGCAGTGAATAAAAATCACGTGTGTGATTTTCATCACGCAGGACTATAGCTCTGTGTCAGACATAGACGGCGTGAGTACATGCGTAACGTGCGCTTTATCAGGCTTGTTGTGACGCACCGCTGGCACCAATTTGTCCCTGTTGTATGTCTCGACACCTGCATTTAGAATCGCGTGGTTACGTCTCTTAGAAGGTTTTACAACTGGCGTCCTGAAACGCGCGTGTCGTTTTCTGTGTCCTTGGGAAAATTGTGTTGCTTCTGAAACTGTGTTTCTTTTCCCAACGTGTTTGTTCAATGTGAGTCGGTGTCGCAGAAGTTTGTTTTCAAAATTTCACCAGTAGTCCCTGTCTGGGGCCTCCATCTTTGCAACACCGGAGGTCTCCCTGTGAATCTTACTCTTGAGACCCTATCGTTTTCTCGCCTTCAGTAGACACTTTTCCATTTTGGTGCAGCACCAAAGACTTCACAACTTGTTTGTTGGCCTGCCTGGTCCATCCCTTTTCCGACGAGCAAGGATTGGTGCAAAACTGCTGACCTTTTTCGTGAAAGTTCAGCTATGTTCCTGCATCCGAATTCACACAAAGGCGCAACCCCACAAACTGCAACAACGGTCTTTATGTTGTTGTGAGAGCACTCGTCGCAGCTTTGCCGAACAGTTCTGCCATGTTTCAAATGAGGCCGGCGTCACGAAGCCCAACTGAACGATCAGTAAAACGGGTCTGGTCAACACCGTATTTGGTATTGTTTCAGTATCCGCGGATCGACACGCAGCAGTTGGACACACAGATCAAGGGGGTCATGACTCAGGTGATTCCGGTGCTCAAGGAGCACATGGACGCGCTGTGCTCGGCGCCGCTGCTGCAGTACGTGCGTCGCCTCGTCCTCTCCCTGACGCGCCACCGCGACGACACGCACGAGTTCGTCCGCTTCTTCCACAAGCAGCTCGAGTCCATCCTCCACGACTCGCTGGCCAAGTTCGAAGGTCGCAAGTGAGTACAAATCTGGAAACGAAACGAGTTCGTCTCTTCGGGAACGGTCGAATTTGGGAGGGAACGTGGTTCAGAAAGTCGAACAGCAGTTGGTATTTCAAGCCACAAACCAATCAATACGTGACCCGTGAATTTTATTGCCAGGATGCGCGAGTGCAGCGAGGACCTGCTGGTCGAGCTGTCAGAGATCCTGTTCAACGAGTTGGCTTTCTTCCGCCTCATGCAGGACCTGGACGGTCCGAAGCGCCGCACAAAACAGCAGTTGCGCCACTGGAGACAGGTGTGTGCGGAACTTTCTGCTTTGCAACCCGATCTTTGGGGACGCACGCGAGGGTGTTCACTGCGGGGCTTTTCGACGCACCGGAATGGCAAGGAATGAAACAATTGCAAAAAGGTGTCCGCAAATGTCTGAATGAGATGCTCGAAGGAAACCGTTTGGTCAGGACCTGAGGCTTTTGAGGGGTGAGAGACCACGGCTGATTCTTTCACTCTGGTCCTGTGGGCTGGAACAAGTTCACTCAGTGTTGCGGGGCGCAGTCGTTTCAGGAGTCGGAGTCCGGCGCGGATGAGGAGGCGGGGGCGGGTCCGGTGCGCGCGGCGCGCAGGGTCAACATGGTGACGTCCGAGTCGGAGGTGCTGACCGAGTCCGAGTCCGAGCTGTCCGAGGTGCAGCACACCGCGCGCCGCGTCCAGCCGCAGGACAGGTCAGTGCTCAGACTTCCCAACTTTATGTTGCAGATCGTGACAACCAACGCATTATCGTGCATGTTGGTTGTTCAGACGTGCGATCTTTGCGGTCACTGCAGTCGAAACAGGGCAGGACAGATGAGGTGTACAGGGGTCACACTGTCACAGAGTGGTGGAACCAAACGTGGAAATATCTGAAGAGAGAAACAGGGAGATTGGGCATGATTCTCGGGGGGACAATCTTGGAAAGGAAAATTGTGAAGGGGTGGTGTTTGTGACTGTACGAAAGACCGTGTTTCCCAGGGAGGAGGACTTCTCAGGGGTGGATGTGGTGAGCGAAGAGGGGGACGAGGAGGAGACGAGCAGCAGCGACCAGGAGGAGGACGAGGACGACGCCGAGTCGAGCGGCAGCGAGTCGGGCGAGGACGAGCCGCCCGCGCCGCCCGCCGCGTCCGAGCAGGAGCACGAGGAGCTCGGCAAGGTACCGACACACCGCACCAACTTATCATTTGGGTTTGTTCACGCCCCTGCCGATGTATTCAAATTGTTTTGTCGTGATCATTTTCGCCGGAACAAAAAATTGATGAAATTCGTTCAAATCGAATCTCAAAGCATTGCATTTTTATTGGGACTGCTGATTTCTGTGAACTGAGCGGGCTTGAATAAACCGGGGTTGGGATCTGTTTTAGTCATCTGCAAGTCAAGAAAATATTGCTTCACATCAAGACTTGCTCGCATGATTTGTTGCAGGCTCGAGACGACGAGTTCGCGCGGCGCACAGAGATGCGAGACGAGGGAGACAGCGACGCCGCCGGCGTCAAGTTCGAGTTGGCGCAGAGCGAGCTCAAGTCCTTCAACAGGCAAAACTCTTCTGCCGCTACTTTGGGGCTGGGGCTGCATACACAGATCATAGACCTCAGTCACAAGGGAACACCTCGCAACCAGTTGCTCTGGTTTGCTGCAAACGGCTAATTAACGTGTGTTGGTTGTCCTTGTGTAGAATTGGCAGCGACGAGGACGATGAGGGGGCGGAGGACGAGGCTGTGAGCAACGGGGACCCGTCTGAGACGGCCGTATCCCGCGACGCGCAGAACGAGACGCGCGACGCCAGGACGGAGCACGCCGCCGCCGCCGGAAGTGAGCCGGCAGCCGGAAGTGACGACGACGCCGAGCAGGACGAGTTCGACACCCCGGACCGTCCGACCGACGAGGTGGTCGAGCTGAGCAACGAAAACACACAAAACCAACCCGAGACAAACGAGAAGGAAGCACCATCTCCAGTCACTGACTCAGTTGCCGATGTCGTGACGAAAGTCAATGAACCAGAGCCGGAGGCAGAAACCGAGGGAGACACTTTGGAAGCAGAAGAGGGCGACACGCCTGTGGCGAACCACGTCAACGGTGCGCAGGTAGGGATCACAGAGGCTGTCTGCTGTTTAGTATGCCAACTGGAAATGTGAAGCAGTGCTCAAGACGTGATCGGAACGTTTCAGGTGAATGGGCATGACGAGAACGCAGCAGGCGAGCTGACTCTCAACGATCTTCCCGCCAAACTGAGCGGCCTTTCCAAGGTCAGTGGACAACCACTCAGATCCACTCGCTCATTCTGCGTCAATTTCAAACTGAGTTGTGTGTCTTCACACCTGGTCTATCACTCTTGCTGTTCTGTTTGGCCGCAGGATTCCCTGAGTGGCGTTGCGGAGCAAATGGCGCAAGAAACGCAGGACAACATTGCGGCGCTGCATGCCGAAACCGTCGGTACCGCCACCGACGCGCCGCTCGCCGGCGATGACGACGCCGTCAGAAAACCGCCAGGTACTCGCTGACGCGTTTGCTGTCTGGAGCCGAGCGCCTCGTGATGATTGATGCTGCATCAGTGTACCACTGAGTATTCCCAACGCCAACAAGACAGCAATGACATGTGTTGTAAACCCTGGCTTTGGTTTCTGGGAAAGCATGCTGTCAAGTGTATGCTTTATTTTTGCAGTGCATGACATAGATCTAAAGCGAACATGTGTGTTATTCCATGTGTGCGTTGATGTGCGCGGGGGGAGGCACTTGCAAATGAGATGAAGCTTGTCTTGGGCCAAATCTTCTGAAATTCAGTGAAACTAAGAACGATTCTGTGGCTTTGCTGTTGCGGTCGGTGCAGAAGAAGACGACGACGACGAATACGAATATGAGTCAGAGGATGAGAGCGACGACTCAGACGCGTCTGAAGAAGACGGCGTCGCTGTTGAGGTTGACGCAGAAACAGAGGAGGAGGAAGAAGAAGAAAACGAAGAAGAAAAGAAGTCAGAGGAGGAAGAGAGCGCCGAGTCAGTCTCCTCCGACTCGTCAGGGTCGGAAGACGAGGAGGACCACGAAAAGACCGTGCTCTACCGCAGTCCGGAGGGTGGGACGCATGTTGTAACCGTGCTTTTAGATGCACCGTATTCACCCGTTTGAAGACGCACCTTTTTGCTCCAAATCCATGCCCTGTGTTTTGACCACAGTTTTGGCAGAAGAAGTCCATGAACAGGAGTGCGCCTTCTTCGTGGGTGAATGTGGTTATTTTGAAGTTCGCGTGAAGTGCTGTCTTTCCACTAACCTCTCGCAGCACTGTTTGTTATCGACTTGCTTTTCCTGACATTCAAGGTCCCCCAGAAACCTGACGAGTAACTTTTCCTCACAGAATTTTTGGGTGAATTGGGGATCACCAGACATCTAAGGGACACAAACTTTTTTGATTCTTTGTCGGAATGGAGCTGCTTGTGTTTTGCTACTCAGTTCAGAAAATGTCTGACTTGTTGACATTGGTTCGTGTTCTTGTTTTCAAGTTTTTGTGCTCAGGTAGTTTCTTGCTCTTTTGTGCACAAGTCGTTTTGTTATTTTCAGCGCATGATTTGCCTTCATTTTGCTAAACACACTTTGCTGTCTTCACGTTGTTTCGCCGTTTGAATTGAAAATGTCAATTCATGGATTTGTATGGTCCGGGGGTATCAGCAGACTTTGAAATTTTTGAGTTGAGACGATTGTGAAAGATCGGACGTCAAGAGTTGCCCAAGCGCGTACGCTTCGTGTCTGCTGTTCTTGCAGCTTCACATTGTTTCTGGCCGCGACTGCTGCAAGACTGCGTGTTTGCCACAGTCTTTGTGGTGTCTTTTGACAACCCCGCCCCCTACAGACACAATTGCACTCAGGTCAGGCGTGTGTCTTTACTAAAGAGTGTTCATGTTGTGCATTTCAGGTGGGACGAGTTGAAAGGTGCAGCTCGAAAGTTTGCCGCCCTCAGTCTACGAGATCTACAATCAACTGTACAAACCTGTCGCTGTGATTTTGTGAGCTGCATTCAGGCAGAATCAAACTTCGGTTTTTAGTTCACTTGTGCACACACTAGATAACTCTAAGATTTAGTTTCACACGAATTTGGGAGTTGTGATTCCTTTTTCTCCCCTTGTTATTCCTCTCAATTTCCCATTGGCACTCTTGCCTGTTGTCAACAAGTCGAAGTGGTACGCATCTGTGATCAGCTGAAGTCCAAACTCTTACGACTTGAATGAAGAGAGCAGCTCAGTGTGTGCATGCGCAGCGTCGCCCCTCAACTGCACTGAACGAATGGAGCAGCCACAGCCAGCACAATGGATACCATTTGGTGAAGAAGCACCGTATTCACCCATGTAAAAGTCGCACCCAAGTACCAACTGTAATCTTGGTTTTCTGGCATCAGGTCACATTGAAACAACAGTTGTTTCTTTTTTTTACACCCTGCATGTATAAGACGCACCCCTACATTTGGTGCTCATTTTTGGGGACAAAAAGGCGGGTCTTGTACACGGGTGGATACGGTAAAGACGAACATCGTGATGATTGAAGCAGTGGGGAAAGATTCGCTGATGCCTGTGCTTTTCGAAATCAACTGCTTGATTGGAACACTTGTGATTTTGACAGCATTTGCTGCTGATCTCCTTTTTGTAAGAGCCACAAAAGTATCGGATGATTTTTGTTCCGTCGTTCTGCATGTAAATAGCTTTGTTCACGGCGCTTCTGGTTTCGTTGCGCCATGTTATGATCTCAGCTGAAACAAGCGTAATTGTTGCGTTTCGTGCGAACCGAACAAATGATTTCGATCAGCAATGTTGTACTTTCTGATTTGACCACAAATATTTTGGCAATGAACTTGGAGATTGTATTTCGCAGAGCAGAGAATATAAGGCAGCAAAAGTAGAGTAGTTGTGTCCAACATTCTGTTTGCCACTGTGTTTGGTCTCTTCACTCTGACTCTTTTGTTCATTTTTGATTGCTCAGTCAACAGATAATCTAAACCTTTGCGTTGTGGTCAGCACGTTGGCCTCAAGTATCCTCACTGCAACACACGTGCGCACGCAGTTTTATGTCCGACAATGCCAAGTGCGGTACCGCATTCTCCCTTTTTCGCGAAATAAGGTGCGCGGAATCTCAACTCAAACAAGTCATTGTGGATAAACAGGTGTTGCCGTCTTTGTGTTCTTTTCCTCCTCTTGTCAAGTTTTTACTCACTTGTCAAAATTTCCATGAAATTATTGTGAAAGGAATTGACAGAATTTGAGATGATTTGCCAAGCAGAGACAGCGAACTTGTCAGATTGAGCGAGCGAAAGATGCACATGTGTGCTAATGTTGCACTGACAGATCAGTTCTTGTATGTTATCGTGTGCGCTTTGGTCGTATTTTTATTTTCCAAATAAAATTAGTTGAACGTTTCTTGCTACTTCTCATCAATGTTGTCAAAGAATCCTGTTGGTGGTAGTTGTCGGACTCAACGAACTGCACGAAACTTGTCACTTGACTAGTTTATTGTCACTGGGTACAAAACCAAAATATAATAATTTGCAGAAAAAAAAAAAAACATTTAAAACTACAAACCGATGAATGTGCGAACGTGCTCTCGACCAAACAAATGCGGCGAAACTTTCCTCGACACCAAAATCTGCAATGCAGTTCTGGCTGTTTTATTCGCAGACTCAAATTGTTTTTCTACCTGACTCCACGGGGAATCGAGCGTTCAACACGCGAGTCCCCGTCCTGTTTCGTCTCGCGCAACAGATCTGCGCTCCTGTCGTTGGCGCCACATCTGGCATTCTAACAACTGGCGATCTTGGCCGAAGAATAAAACAACGGCAGCTGAACTTGGAAATTTGTGTGCTGTAAATGCCTAAATTGACACAAAACAGTGCATTTACTTTGAACGCAAACAGTTCAAAAGGCAAAAGATTTCATTTCCGAATGGAAGTCTACCAACAAACCAAATCGAATGAAACCTTGTTCACGCGACGTTGTTTTGGAAAGACAAGAGAGACTAGCATCATTGCATGAAAGCTGGAAGCGGAACTTGTGCTCGTGACTACAAAACAAAGAATCTACACAACACGCAGTGCTAAAGGACAAATAAATACGGTGGGTCATCTGAAATCAATGGCAATGATCTGGCATCGTAGCGCGTCCAGGCGCTTCAGCAGCTTCTCCGCCCCACCCGAGTCTCCCGTCTGTCTAAACTTGGGAACAATACTTTTGGAACCTCAACAAAACGATCAACCTTGCGTAATAGTCCTGAGAAAGACCTTTGTACAATTGGTTGCTGGTTATTTCCCCGGCAGTGATTCAAGTCTGAAGCAAACTTGTCAAAGTGAAAAGATGAGCAAAAGCTGGGACCTGGATCTAGTCATTGCATGAACGTGTTTTTCAAGTTGCAACAGGACATTCCGCGCGAGCAAATATGCCCTCTTGAGCACTTTGAGAACAGCATACGGAACAGCATACGACGCAAAACAGAAGCAGGATCTGTGGTTCTGACGGAACAAAACAGCTACATTTCTTGCGGATGTCCAACCAACTCGATTCTTTTCCTTCAGCGACTGGTCAACCAATGAGCAAATTTGGAAAGGTTGGGTTGTGCCTCCAAAAAGCTTGGGGAAGTCTGTGTTGACGTGCATCTCCTGCACGAATTTACTCCTGTTACCGATGCGAATGTAGCCATGACTACTCTCCCGGAACCCCACCTGTTCACTGGTGCACACGCAGAAGGATGCAATCGAGTCCCCAGGTGGCGTGCCTTCTGCCACACAGTTCGGAATGAGACACGTGACGCGGATCTTTTGCAATACAACACCTGATACTTGCAGTTGTGACCAACATCTCCACATGGAATTGACGCAATAACTTGATATCCTGAAGCTACAAAGCGAAACTAAGTCTTGCTGGAGCAACACTTCAGCAGCTCGCGTTTCACTCTTGTGACATCTTTGTTTGATTTGGGCGTCGCTAACCGTTTTCTAGGGTGACAAGATACGCTCGTTTCAAGTGAAGCAAAATGCGAGCACTTCAAATTCGTAAGGCTAAGTCTGCACTGCAAAAGTTTGTCGAAATAGTGCTGTTCAGGCAGCGTTCGGTCCAGCTAAACACAACGAAAATTTCCTGATGTGAGACATTTCTTGAACAATGTGACCTTCCTCTCTTTTGTGAACAGCGCACCAAACATCGCGAAAAATATGGGCAATTGCTCTGCCTTCCTGCCATGCTGGTGCAAAAAATAATCCGTGGAGAGCATTGCGACTGCTGGCGCAGCGCCTAGGAGGGCACGTTCTTGAGGAGAACGGCCATGTTGCGCGCCGCGTGCGGCTCGTCGATCGTCAGCTGCAGGTTGATGCAGTTTCCACGCGACACGACTGCGGCGGCGCCGCGCTCCACCTGAATCACCTTCTCGTTCTCGTCGTACACGAGGATGGTGGGCTGCACGCGCGCCTCGTTGTTCATCATGGCCGTGTCGTGTCCGTACAACTGCAGCGACCACACGTTGTTCTGCGGCTTGCGGTACGTGATCTTCCAGTCGCCGTCGCGCGTCTCGACCGGCACGGCACCGCGGAACATCTTCACGTCGACTTGGATGCCGAAGCGCAGCGTGTTCTGCATGCGCACGTTGTCGACCGTGTAGGATACGTAATCGCGCGGGGTGTAGTAGGGTTCGCTGAAGCTGACGCCGAGCTCTGCCTGGAAGGGGCAGAGCGCGCGGAACCGGTACGCCTTGCTCAGCAGCGAGTGCAGCTCGTCGCGCACCTCTTCACGCGTCGCCAGCTCGCCCTGCTCCAACTGGTACAGCTGCGACGCGAGCATCTGCGGAAAGCGGAGCAGCGGCAGGAGACGCGCCGCGTTCTCGCGCAGCTGCGGCCGATGCGGCTCGTGCAGCAGCCACTCGGACGCCGCCTCGAAGAGCGAGAACTCGCTCGGGATGACGAGCTCCGAGCTGCGCAGCATGTCGCAGATGAAGTCCATGTCCATGCTCAGCCACTCTGGAGACGTGATGATCTCGTGCACGTTCCACGCGATCGTCTTCGTGCATTGCTCCACGAGCGACTCGAGATGCAGCGCTTTGGCCCACGCGTACCAGCTCAAGGCGTTGCGCACGCGTGGACTTCGCGCGTTTTCCGCCATGTATCCGACACACAACGCCTTGAGCGACTCGACGTTGTACTTGTCCGCGAGGCAGAGCACGCCGACGGCGGTGGATGTACTGATGGAGATCTCGGCTGTGTACAGGTAGCGCAGGAACTTGTCGAAGACGGCGACGCACTCGGGCGTCTCACTCAGCTCCACCGGGTCCCGCCCGAAGCCGCCGCCCGCCCCGCCCGACGTGTTCTGAAACAAACCAGCAGCCAGCGTATCGAGCCATTCCTACAGGCGGTTTATGCGACAAACTCGTTTCGGACCACGGCACACAAAATCCTCGTTTTCAATGCATGTTCGACTAGATTTCTGACGCAACATTGTACGCGATCCTCAGTGTGGATCTGCGTGAAGCTGATGTGAAACAACACTCAAGATCAGAAAGCATTGGGACCGACCTGTGACCAGTTACGTTCGTAGAGCATTGTGCGAAAGACGTCGCTCGACTTGGCCAGAACGAACTTGTGCGCGAAGAAGCGCGCGTCTCCGATCTTCAGCTCGACGTCGCTCAGCGCCTCCTGCAACACGCAGAGTAACAACATGGTGCAGCCCCTCACAACAATCAGAGAATCCCCAACCCACTGAATCATCACAGACAGGGAACACAAAGCAAACTTTCCTTGTGCTATGATTTCCAATTGCAGAATATCTTTTTCAAAGCGACTTGGGTTGGGGATTTGGATCACAAAGGAAGGAAGCCTGACGACATAAGCACTCGTGTCCTCCTGGCTGGATCAGAGAAGTGTTAGACTGAACAACAAACCTGGTTGTAGAACTGCGAGACGTTCTGGATGAAGTTGGGTTCGTCGCGCAGCGTCGCGTCCACGTTGGGCGACTCGATCGTCTCCATCCGCGCAGCCTCCGCCGCCTGCAAGACGAGCAGCACGACTCCTTTGATTAACTCCTTCAATGTGTGTGCGACACCACGTCACATGCACATGTACACGCACGCATGCATAGGTACACACACACTTGCACCACCAAACGCAAAACAAAAGGCAAATGACTTCGACTGCAGGATCCACACGTTAAAAGCCAGAGACCCACCCACGTCAACAGATCTATTCGGAATCAAACCACATCACCATCCTCTTTGTCGTCGGACAATTCGGAAAGTACAGCTCAAAAAAGCGAACACGAATGGACCATGACAGCAACACGAGCTTCGTTTTGTCGCTGTTGAGCGGAAGTCTCAATCCCTGAGTCACAAATGGGTTTCCTCGTACTCGACACGTCATTCATGACGGGTGAAGCGGTTCTGGACACGAATGCGCTGGAATCTTGCGTCAAGACAACCAGCCACTGTGTCCTGTCTGGACATGCAGGATTCTCTCCTCAATCCAGTCGTCATTCACAACAAGCGGCTCAACAAAGCCGCGCCACCCGAGAGGCAAGCCGTTTTGGTGAAAGCTGCTCGGGACCAGTAACTGCGCAGAAAGGACGAACGACGCAGTTCTCGGAAAGATTGACGAGGATGACAAGGCCCTGACACATGAAGCGAACAGCTTCCTGCTCTCCGCACCATTCATCAACTTCGTCAAAGCCATTCAGGTGGTCACGGTGCTGCACAGTAGGGTTTGGGTGATGCTGCTGATTTTGCATGGTGACGATCACAGATCGCACACACACACACACACACACACACACACACACCTGGGTTCCCACATTTCCCTCCTTTCAAACACATACTTTCTGGTCATTTCCACTTGCTTGGGCAAAGACATTGCATCCACTAACACCTGTGGTCCACCTGCGCGTTAACTTCCAATTCCACTGACACTATTCATTTTTGGGATCTGGTTTCTCGAGATTCTTTTTTTCGTCCGTTGCGTGAGGCAACAACTGGAGATGCGGGCCGCATGTATCTGTATTGTGTTGCTGCGCCATGGTATTTTATGGGTGTTTACAACCTTCCACTGCAATCAAGACCTTTTATGGTATTGGACTTTATGGGAAGGAGCAGGATGCGCTTGAGCAGCTGAGGACCTCAGCTGCAGGCGGGCGAGTGCGGCCGGGTCGCGCCGCTCCTTTTCATTCCGCTCAGCGATCCGCGCGGGACCATAAACCATCGGACTCGCGCGAGGCGTCCGCCGCGCCGCACCGCACCGTGCAGCAGCTCCGCTGATGGCAACAGCTGCAAAGGTCCGCCAGAGAAAGACCACACAATACCAAAACAACGCAGAAACAAAATCCGGAAATTTGAACAATGTAGCACTTGCGTGCTGGGAGTTGGCGCTGGGTTTCAGCACCCTGGGAGGGTGTGGTGGTCCTGTAAGAAGGCTGCTTCTCTGCGTTCTGGTGCCAACTCTGCCTATTCTGTGTCTGATAAACGCCCGGCCTTTTCCCGAAAATTGCAGGAAAGAAGGTGTGAGATCCAAAGCAAGAGTTACTTGGTGCGAAGCTCATGCTTCAGCGCCATGGACTGACAATCATCAGAAATGTAACCCGACAAGACAACCCCAGCATGAATCGAAAGAAAACATCTGAATCCAGAGTGCCAACTGCACTTGATCTTTTGAAAAAAGAAAAGCGCAGCGTTCGGAACTGTGTTGCCCTAAACACGAGATCGTTGCATCAATCAAGGTTGCGACGCGTTTGGAAGTGAAGAAAAGGCATCCACTGTGACTTGGCCTCCGAAACAGATCTTCCAGCCAAATTCAACTTTTGCAAATCAGTGTCGAACCACCAAAATTGATGTCCGCAAGTGGTACAAAACCTGTGGTATTCTCGCACATGTCATTCTGGCACATGTCACAAAGGCAGCAGTGTCTGAGTAATCCAACTGGAAATTGGTGCGAGTCTCGTCCAGACAAAGCCTCAAATATTCGTAGAATGGGCCAGTACAATGGCATCCCTTTCGCTACATCCACGGCTGTAATAAGCTCCTGTGCAAACCTGTGATGCCACGCAACCAGTACTTGTCCAGTCCACCAAATGTCCAACAACAACATGGCGACAGGCCCAGACCATCCAGGGCCACAACAGGACTGTTCCTCCTCTGGTGCATTGTCAAGGAGGATTGCACACCTGAGCAAAGCCTTCTGAGAGCCTCCAGACAGAGCGAAGAGTTCCTTCCTCCTGGCAGAGAAATTGGTCCACACCCTTCCAGACTCAATGGACATGCAGGCCGACCACCGCCTGTCAATCATGAAGCAAACACAACTTGCTCTTGAGAGTGGTCGACTCCTGTCTGCATGGTCCTCTTCGGGATCAAGGCTGACTGTGGTCCAACCACAGGTCCAATAATCACTGCCTGCTGGATGGATGCTTGCCTGTGACTGTGCAGGACTCTCACCTGCAGTCGAACAATGCCCCGCAGCACACCACTCAGAAAACTCTTTTGACCTTGGGTCAGGCATTGGAGACACATTTGACCACAAGAATTTCTTCTTCAATCCACAAGCTTGCAGCCATCCATGGAATGAAGACTTGGATCGCAATGCCACAACATGGCTTGATCTGGATCGACGATTTATTTTGTGCACGAGGACTTGACAACAAATTTAGATTCTCATTAGCATCAGGTCAGACAACAATGAAACCGCTGTGTTGTGTTATTCATAAATATGGAACGTTGTTTGCCACATCAAGTCGCACATTTATAAGCAAAACGATCATCCCTCGCTCGGGACGCGACCTTGGCATTTTGCTGGACCACTCATTTCCACAGAGACAGACCACGACTGCTGCTCTCCTCAAATACGAAGATAAAAAGTTGAGCAGAAATTCGACATGCCGTTTTCTCTTGCTCTGCTGGAATCCAGTTGAACTCGGACACTGCGGTGCTCAGGTGAGTCTTTGACGGAAAATTTGGGCCAATTACGAGCGCGACAGGTGGTCCCCACAAGCACAACACTGCCTCTCCGCAAACTGACAAAACCTTGACAAGCAAAAACCTATTTTCATTTCTGCCAAATAAATTTTCCAGTCCAAGAAAATTGAGTGTGTCCCAGCAAAAACATCTTCGATTGGAGCCTGGCCGCTCAAGAGGGGGGAGGGGGCGCAAAAGACCAGGTCCTCAAGCAAATGTTCTGTTCACAACAGGCAGCACGAAAGAATCACAGTTCACATCAACTCCCAGCGAACGCTGCATGTCTTCGAATAGCGCAAGACTGCCCACACACACCCCTCCCCAAAGTTTGCAACACCGCGACGATTCTTCTTTGTAACCTGTGGAAGCGAAGAGCTTACGTTCGATCTATATTGGCTTCTGCTTGGGCCCATCAAACTTCTGTGCCAGCAAGATCCTCCCAAGACGTCACAAAATCACACGGTTTTCTTTGCAGATTTACACAAACATATCAACGTTTTGTTGCCACGACGACCCGGCGAGAAGCCATGTGACACGACTTACCTCCATTTTGCACAAATGTACGCCCGCACGCTGTGTCTAATCCGTCCTGACAGTCTGCTATTGATTATTGCAGCAGCTCAGAAAGATATTGTTGAAACAATAGGCTTTGCCCCGCCTCCCTCCTCGTGTTTGTTGTGTAACAGATGAGAAATGTCAAGTGCAAAGCCTGTAAAAATCCAACTGCACCGAGGGTCGTGAGGCGCAAATCCAGCACAGAATTGCAGCGGCCAAACCAGCCCGGCCATCAACTGGTCTACCAGTTCTGAAGAAGCGTCAGAGTCAACTTCATGCGTGTCCTGAAACAAATCCTTTGTCCGACTGGCATCATAAACACCAGGGCCATGTCAGTGCTGGAACACCGACGCCAGTTTCTTTTCTTTGATCCACCGGTGCGTGAACAACAAGCAGCTTGAAGAAAGCGGACGAAAAGCAGAATCTTCCAATCTGCTCGTCACTCCTCGTGTGAGCCTGGGGACTCATCCACCTGGCCTGTGTGTGTACACCGCTCGTATTGCAGTCCCATTACCTGTGACAATACCGAGTCTGTGCTTGTGCTGATTTATCACACCAAATGTGTCACAGGTACGACAAATTCAGACCAGCCTCCAGTGCTGCTGACAAGGAGTTTGATTCATCAATTAGTTTCTTCTTTTTGCCGAGAAATCTTGACACTTGATTTTCTTGAACACCTTAACCATGACAACGATTCCTTTGGTGTCCTCGTGCAAGCCAAGTCCCCAACGGGATTGTCGTGAGCACAACGCTCAAGTTTCAAATCAATACGAACGTTTCTTCTCTGACAATCAACGCTCAAAACCACACTGCCGTGAACAGATCTACCGCTCAGCTGGAACGGGTCAAATGAGTGTGGAAAGCTGGGGAATTTTGGACTCTGAAAAGCAATCCACCGCGTTCACAGCAGCTGAAGCCTCTTTGTACTGTTGGACGCATCAACAATACGTTCATCTGCATTTCTGTCCCTACAACTTGAGGTGAAACAATATTGCTGATGTGTGCTTGTTTACAAACAAGCCACTTCGTACCTGCACTCGCACAATCATGTTGCAAATCTCTCCAGAACAAGGCAAGTGCCGAGTGCAAGTACACAACTGAAGGGGGCGAGCACGTACCACACCTGCAGTGCAGTTACAAATCACTGTAATTTGTTCACGTCTCGTTCTCTGAAAACTTTTTGGCGTCAACATGAAGAACGCACGCCACCGGTTATTCTTGACATCAGCTCACGCACACACACATATTTTTATGGGGATGTGTGGTCTTCAACGAATGTACGAGGTTTCCTGCAGCATGCGACATACGAGTACACAGAACCAAACAAGCAAAATGTTGTCCACAGTCATTGAAAGGAAATAGAAACACCAACATCCCATCTGCAAAAAAAATATCCAGGACCCAACAAGATCAATGCATGAAAGTTCATACTTGTCAGAAAACTGAACAATATATGGGCTCTTCCATGCATCACGAGTACGTATTCCTTGCCCAAAACACGAATACCACCTGGACAACAACACCAACACGCCTGCTGCATGCCAAGAATATATCACCGACACGTTACACGCCTTTTTGAAGACAAAACTTTTCAAACTGAAACGAGAACATATTTCTCCCAGGAAAATGATAAAACTGAAAACAAAAGCTGAAAAGAAACAGCTTGTTGGGGGGAAACGGAAAGGGGTCGACGACGACGACGGCAGGAGCGCCACTGACCGGAGTGGCTCTCAGCGGCTGCTGGTCGTCGTAGAAGCTCCAGATGAGGCGGCGCTGCTGGTGCAGCGGGAACGAGAAGCGACGCCCGGTGGCGCTGCGCAGCGGCGGGCGGCTCATCGCGTCTGAAACACAACGTCCGGTCAAACACGCTCAGCTTCCCGCAAAGCCCAGTGAACAATTTGCTGCAATGAATCAAGCCGGCAACATCTATGTTCTTACTGCATGGATGTCAATCCTTCAGTCTCCACGCTCGGATTCTTTGAATCCATCAACAACATGGATTTGTGAACCCAACGCTCAAACCTTTAAAACAACACCAACATCTGACAAAAAAAAGCTCCGTCGATTATTTGCGAGCACTGGCATGAATCAAAAGCAGAAACGAGAGTTTTGGGTCCGTTTTGTACAAAGATCCTTGTTTTCATCGAACCAAGCGCCAAAATCAGTGTCCTGGATTTCCACCGTCGTGGATTCCCATAAACAGCACAGACAATTGTAATACGATCGCACACAAAGCATTTCATCACTCACTCAGCGCAAAACGCTGCTCGGCGATTTCACATCCAATTTGCAGCGAACCCGATACTCGTAAATCTGCGGCGACGCCAAGCCGCGCCGCTCGCAGTGCAACGTCCGCTCGACTGCAAACAGCGGAGCCCTGGATTTCGCGTCGGCTCTCCTTGCTTTGCCACGCGCGCTAGAGCGGTGTGGATTGCACTGCACTTCCCAAGGAAGAGTCCAACACCGTCTTGACGGTTGGGGGATCGTTCGGCTTCTCCATCAGCCGTGTACAGTACACTGCACTACACACGAATCGCTCTCTACCTCAGCGAGTACCGTTCAGATTCACACCAGCACAGTAAATCTATGGTCCTCCTTCGTACGTGCACGTTCTGTCCCACTTACATCACTCCAAGCTGGTGGACCCGATGTATGTGTTGAATTGGTACGTTCTCCGTACATCAGATGCTCGTACGACGCCTCGATCCACAGCGCGGTGTGCGCCGCTTTCGCAGCCTGGCGCGGCCTGATCCGGTGAGCCTCTCGCGGAGTTGCGCCGCCCGAGCAGGTGCTGAGCTCATCAAGCCGCTCCGACCGCTCTCCGCAGTCGATACGGCAGGTCGGTCTCAAACCGCCGAGGAAGCAACATTTCTCCGCAGACAATCCAATCAGTCAAAACAAACCAACACCACTGTTCTCAGGCAACTTTTCCTCGTCACTTCAATCAATCGACAGAACCTGGCACGCACGTGCCAAATTGGCGTCACAAGTGCGTATCAGCTGAGAAGCCTTGAAAACGTAAAAGTTTCGTCAAGTACGCACACGTTGACACGTTGAGGGTGTGACGCAGCAAAAGCTCTCGCTCGCTCGCTCGCACACACATGCACACACACACACGCACACACACTTTTGAGGAAAACTCGTGGATAAATGAAAGAGCGAAAGTGCGTGCTGTGCTGACGGAGAAATTTTCAATGGTGCCAAGAAGTGCTCGTGCGCTTGTCGCTTCCAGGTGCAAGTTTCACGAGTGTGCTGACGCAAATTGTGGGCTGATCTCGTCTCACAAAATTCCGATGTGAAATCACCACGGCACACAACTTGCACAAAGCACGCAAAGGTGACAAGTGGCACGTCACCTCATTCGATACCACTTTTACTCGTATCTTGCATGAACTCAACAACTGTGAGCTTTCTGCCTTTCTTGCCACGCACCAAAAGGGATTTGTTTGCACCGGAATTAATTTTTCGGTTCACTCGCTTCTCTCTGCCAGATCCACCAAAACTGCTCCAGTGCAGGAACTTGTGACAGACAGGTGGAAGCATCGGTCCGGCATAAACAATCCAGCGAAACGTCAAGATGACCTGTATGTTCTCGGGCTTGCACTGGGAAGTTTGGGCGGCTTCGGAACCAGTGCAGCAGGGCGACGCGCGGTGATGAGCGTCCCGAGATGCAACAGCACGCCGCTGCCCAGGTGCACTCCTGTTCACTGGGTTTGTGGACAAAAATGAGTCAACAAAGTGAAGCACAGCTCGGGTTCACCGAGCCGAATGTAATGTTCCCTCATGAGGACAATTTCTTTGCACAACAACTTTGCAAGAAGTGTGTGCCCAAACCTCTTTGAAACACATCCCGGTAATCTTACGTCAGATATCGAGGAACTTCGCATCGAGGATGGGTTGGAAAACTCGGACTCAAGTTGACAATGACCTGAAACACTTCCAGGAGCGCGCGGACCACAAAGCCTCGACGCGCTCTACTGAGCAGCTGCCACAGAGGCAGGTGGTCTCGCTGTCCCGGCTCAGTTTCCTCCTCTTATTCGTGCAGGAAAAACAAGCATTCAGCAGCCAGATTTTTCAGACTAGAATCATCAAAAGGCAAGAAAGCAAACACTTTTCTCACCGTGTCTTTTTTCTCGAGTCTTGTTTTCTTGTTTCTCTCCGCACAGCTGCGAGTGTGCTCCCAGCGCAACTTGAAGGCAGCGCGCATCAAGAATTAGGAAAGATCCAAACCACAACAAAAAGAGTAAGTTCTCTTCATTCCAACTTTTTTTGTAAATCGTTGCGCAAGCATCTTGTGAGCTCAAGATCCAGATCTTGAAGACCCATCGCACTGGAAAATCTTGATCTTGAAGACCAAACGCACTGCAAAATCTCCCGAAACACTTCCCCCACCCCAAAAATATATTCCCCTTCAGTCCGCAAGAACTTCCAACAGAACTTTGAATCTGTGGTGGGAAATTGGTACAAACCTGAAGCAGGGCTGGGTCGTCGTACAGATGCTCCACCTGCCTTCCCTTCACGTACAGCTCGTACATTTCTTTGTTATTCTTCTGATCCTTCTCGACGAACTGACAAGACGTTTTTGCTTCCCACCGTTCATCCAAAAGGCCTACTCACAATTGAAATTCTGTTGTTTCGTCACAACAAAGACAAGGCAACTGCTACAGCGCACGCATGGTTCTCTGGAGAGATGGCCATGTGACAGGCTGAGAGCCAATCAAATCAAAACCCCGATTCCTCCTGGTAGGAGCAGCTGATGTTGCCCAACAACTCACTTCGTTCACAAAGGCCGCAAATCAATCAAGTCATAAAAGGGTTCGTCATCTGTGCACGTGTGCACAGGTCAGCACTGAAATGTGCACCTGGCTGGAGAGTGACAAGTCATACGCTCAGAGCACACCGTATTCACCCTGCACACCTCAACTTCAACCTTGGATTTCCCACTCAGGTACTGTCATCAATGTGGCTGCCATACCAACTAGTGGGGCCAGACTACCACGCCAACACTGGTGGGCCAGATTCACCACACCAACTGGTGAGGCCACATTCACCACACCAACTGGTGGGGTCGGATCTCCCCAAACGAAACTGGTGGGATGTAGACTACCCTGAGTTTTGATGCTTTATTTTTGGGGTAAAAAGGTGCGTCTTAGACACGGGTGGATACGGTACTTGCTGGTAAGAGTCGAATGAGCACTGCCAGTTTCTCGACGTCATCGCTTCATGCCAAAGACAGAGACAAAGCACATTTCAATGAAAAATTGCTTGTCTGGCCAACACAAAAACCACCAGACGGGTCCAGACGGCCGCATCCGAAATGAATGAAACACAAGGAATTGCTCACGAATAAATTTCTCCTTTCTCCTGTCACCAGCTGGAGAACATCAACCTTGAGAAAACAAACAGTGCTGATGAACAATTCGCGTCTCTGCGTTTTGATCCTTGGAGTGGCCAATGCAAATCAGTGGACTGCTGGTGTAAGGGTGAAACGCCTTTCCAACACGACTTAGAAATTTGAAATCAACTGTTGAATTCCTGCAAGAGCATCCCCGTCCCCAGTGAATGGAGTGACAGCGACGCGCTGTGTGTCTTTGGTCTGATGAATCCCAAGTCAATTTCACACGCACAGAGCAGAGTTTCTATCAATGTTTGAAGCAGAATTCCGTTTGTCACTGGTGATCTTGTCTTGAAAGCAGCTCATTACGGGTATTTACCTGAACCACACACGGCGACTCGGAGGCTTCGCCAAGAAAGGCAGAGAGATCTACAACCCATCCCTGTCCGTCATGCGTACTCACAAATTCATTGCAATTTGTTGGTCAACTCTTGATCAAAGTCAGGATCGGGATTTGTGTTTCTGCTCCAGTTCTTTAATGTTCAGCAAAAGCTCCGATTTTAGTGTTTGGAGGAAGGTTGGTGAAATGTTGCTGGGCGCAGATCGCTCCTACCTGGGCTGTGTCTGTCGTGGCTGCAGCTGAAGAAGAATCCTGCGGCGATGTTTGAGTGGAAGCTTCGTCCATTCTTGTCTGTTTTTGGACAGAAAACTGGCAAAAACGTGTTACACAGCTTCCCCTTGGCAAAGATTCCCCCACAACTTCAAAACACGACGAGAAACCCAACGCAACGTTGGCTGTGTTCGTTTTCGTGCTCGGAGTGACCCGTTTCCTGTTGGGATCAATGCAAATCGAACCACTCCGAGTCATTCGGGAATCGAGAACGAACAGGGTTGTTTTCTCAGAGCGTTTGCTGAAGGAGCATTTCAACCGATTGTGTACTTCATGAGCAGGATATAACGTACTATTGATAACTCTTGAAACGTTCAAGATATGGCGGACGCTTATGCTTTGGTCAAAGGAGGAAAATTGAAATTCAAGGGAGGTAAACACAAAAGGTTTGTAACTCCTTCTATTATCGCCCTATGTCGCACTGGAAGCCACAGCCAAATCAACAATCAAAGGATTTCAAAACCCTTGTTTTGTATTCATATATCTAACTAAGAATGGATTCCAAATGAAATCTGCAGTGAAAGAAGTTTGTGTCTCTCATATTTGTGTTCGACAACGGGTCCGTTTCTTTGTTGACAGCAAGAAACACAAGAAGCACAAGCGGAAGCGGGAACGTGAGAGCGACGACGAAGCTCCTCAGGACGAGGACACGCAACGCTACGGTGTGTCTCACAGCTGCACCAAGTCTTTCTCACTCTCCACAAAATCTCTCTCTCGCTCTTCACACCTTCACAAAGTAGAAAGGCAACGACGTGGTGTGTCTCGCAATTTCTAACCCATCCAAAGAGTTGAGCATCAGTGAACAAGTCAGACACCAAATTTGAATTGATGAACTCAAGTGTTCCGAATCTGTTGGAAAAAATGGTCTCCTGCCAACATTCTTGAAAGCGGGAGAAATTGGTGCTTTTAAAATTTTATTCACCACACCAACTGGTGGGCTTGATTCACCACACCAGCCAATAGGGAGAGATTCACCACAACTGGCAAGGCCAGATTCACTACACCAATTGGTGGGCTTGATTCACCACACCAACCAGTAGGGCGAGATTCACCACAACTGGCAAGGCCAGATTCACCACACCAACTGGTGGGCTTGATTCACCACACCAACCATGCAAATTGTGCTGTCTTCATCTTTCTGCGAAATTCCCTTTCGTAAACGATTTGTGCTCTTTCAGGAGGATGGTGGGAGGCGGACTCTTTCGCGGAATTGACGGGCAGCATCGCCATTGAGAGTGGCAGCAGCACGCGCTACATCTACCCGATGGATGACGGGCTGTTTACTCTCGGAGAATCTCATGAAATAGGTTCAGTGTAAACAGTTTGGACAGTTTGAGTTGCGTTGGATTACTCCCACGAAACGAGCTGAAGAATCCTTTTCTCAATCCTGTGTCGCTCGCACTAGGTGAGGGCCCAGCAGAGACAGAGGTTCTGACGTGTGTGCGCATCAGCGACCAGAAGATCGCACTCAAGTCTGGTTATGGAAAATACCTGTCAGTGGACAGCAAGGGGCGTGTCGTCGGCCGCTCCGACGCTATCGGCAGCAAGGAGCAGTGGGAGCCTGTTTTCCAAGACGTAGGTCGCGGCTGCGTTGCCTTCGTTTTTGACGCTTCACGTTTGCCCTTCGGATGTTATTTGCTTGAAGAAACCAAGTGAAGGCTGGAAGCAAGCATGTTTCAATCTTTCAGGGTAAAGTGGCGCTGTTGGGCTGCAATGACTGTTTTCTGTCGGTCACTGATGACAATGAGGTGCTGTGTGAAAACAAAACAGTGGGAGAGAAGGAAATAATAAAGGTACCAACTGCATCAATTGATTTAAACTCAGCAAAAACGGTTCTTGATTTGCAGACCTGTAACGAGCAATTGAGAAAACCAGCAATCTGCTGATACACTGTTCTTTCGCTATCCCTGTTGTTTTCTTTTTCAATGATTCTGTCGAGTTTGTTCGTTTCAAGATTCGATCATCTGAGGTGCGGACGTCCAGAATAAAGAAAGACGAAACTCCGACAATAGAAAAAGGGAAAACGAAGGAGGTGGAAGTAAATTTTGTGTAAGTTTCCGCCCGAACACTAGTCGGAAGAGAACAGTTGGCAAGCGTTTTGTTGGGACGTGGAAAAGTTGACCGTGGGTGACAGAGATAGATCTACGTGTCAGCGCGCTGAGATTCACAGGGCCATGAATCAGTCTCGTCGACTGCAAGTAAAATTCTTCACACGTAAACTGATTTCTTGTGTTGTAGGAAGCAGTTCCAGAGTTTCCAGGACCGGAGACTCAAAGTGAGCAAAGAGGACCGCACCACCGTGAAGAAGGCCCGTCTGGAAGGCAACCTGCACGAGACACTGCTCGACAGGTGACACCTTCTATCTTCTTGCCCATTTACTGTGTACAGAATGGGTGTGGTAACGTTTTACCAACCATTGTTTCGCTAATGATGTCGTTACAGGAGAGAAAAGATGAAAGCGGACCGGTACTGCAAGTGACACGATCTTGTTCCTCGGGCCACACGCCACATTCGGGACCACGTGTGATGTGAAAAGTGAAAAAAGATTCTCGACGTACACAAGTATTTTTATTGTTGTCACAAACATTGTTGTTCGTGCCCAAGGCATCACTGGCAATGATGAACATCATGCGTGTCGCACAAATAAGAAAACAAATAAAATCATTTCCGGCTTCTTGAGTCTGGTCATTGTTCGAAAACTATCACATGAACATCAGCGGCGCAGTTGGACAACGAGTGTTTCGCGACAAGCAACGACCTGCAGTATGAGAGGTAACAAGGATTTTTTTTCTGATCAGAGACTTGTCCACCAGGAAATATCGCACTGGCGCACCACAGATTTTGCTGCCGACTCGACTTCACTCAACGAAAACTTTGGGTTTCACTTTTACTAGCACGTCCTATTGCCTGGTTACAGTTCGAGGGAATGTTGTACAACTCTTGGTCACCACTTTTCGTCCGTCCGTCCGTAAATCAGTGTGAACAGCTGAGAAACTTCTCAAGTCCCCGGCGAACACAAGCTCGACCAGAGAAATACGTGAATCCTTCAAGCGGTCTCTTTGGGTCGTGGATAAATCCCAACACGCTCCACACATTGTGCGCATCATTTTGACTTGGGAACAAAATGACGCAAGTCCTTCACTTGGTGAGGACGTAGTTGGCATGGACGATGTTCAGAGCGTCCTTGGCTGCGCTGGCCGACTCATGCCGCATCAGGGTTGACAAAAACTCCGCCTGAACCTCCTGAAAAAAAGGAGTCTCACTTTGGTTGGACCCTCGTACAACACGAAGTTTCCTCGTGGTGCAATGTTCACTTAATTGAAGCTAGACTTTCAACACCAGCCGATTGCCGCACACAACGCCTGCAAACCGAATCCTTCAGAAAAATCAGATCCGTTTGTGTCTTTGTTCACGGGTGGGCGGGACCGCGGCGGGGCAATCCAGATTACAAAAATCCGTATGAAAAAATCTGGATAGAAAACCCAGAGGCAGCTGTGTGGGAGCAATTCGGACAATTAAAATCCAGACAAGAACCGGGGCAAGACAATCCGGCAAAACTGCGCGCGCGCGCGCGCGTGTGTGTGTGTGTGTGTGTGTGTGTGAAACTTGACAAAAATCCGGATACATATGCCGCCTCAATGTCGGCAGATACCGGCACCAGTCACTGACAGTATCACGGCAAGCGGCTGATCAAAAGTTCTGCGTTCAAATGTGCACGTCAGTCCGCTTTGTGGCTTTGAAACTTTGGAAGCGGCTGTGTACACACACACCTGTAAAACACACACACACACACACTCCAAAATTGTCTCAACTTACCAATGATTCCTCCAACGCCAGATTGCGAGTACCAGGTGGATTCTGTAGGAGGACATACAGAAGGTATGAGCTTGGAAGCTTATGTTTCTCCACAATTTAATCACGCACTGTAGCTGTAGTTGCACGTTCATTTGCATTTTTTTCAGTTTCACCACACCACTAGATCTAGATCTACTCGTAGATCTACACCACGCGTGCCACTGACCATCTTATCTGAAACGGCTTTGCATCTTCGTAATCTGCATCTTCATGATCGGAATCTGACTCGCTCTCGAACCCCGATTCGGTCGGCAGTGATACGTCTTCGCGGCTGATTCAAACGTGCAAATTGGCACATTATTTGCAATTTTGCAGTGCAAGTCATTCTTGGCGGTCGGACTTGCACTTTTCTGCAAGTTGCAAGTGTCAGTCCTGCAAATTGCAAGGGAAAAACCAGGTTCAGACCTTCACAAATGTTACAAGTCCAAGGTAGACTTTTGTGACAAAGATGGTCAACCGGGTGGAGCCGTTTCCAGACAAAAATGAGGAAACCTTATCTGGGTCCATCCATGCTGAAAGCACACGGTGCAGAGGGTCATGGAAGGATGGATGAGAGAGACACTCTGCTAAAAAGAATTCCACAAGACAAAACTTCCAAATCTTGAGAACATGTCATTTCTTACCTGGAAACATACAAATTTTGTGAGCCATTGGCACCTTTCCTTGTTCGTAAAACTCACACTGCCTGTACTCCACCACGCAGTTGCTGGCAGCATTGCGCTTCAACATCTGCGGGCACGCTGAATTTCACTCAATTTTCATAAGATTTTCGAGAAATTGCAACACGACCTCAGTCTTGCCTCGCTGATTGTTGAGCCTGTTTCTCAGATCGCAGCATCATCTCAAAACTTCCCCTTCATTAGAAAAGTGCAGGATTCAGAATGACAATGGCGACAAGACATCTGTTTGTTGCCGACGAACAAACTTTCCGCTCTCAACTTGAACAGATGAACCACCTTTGCCCACTCCACCTCCAATGCCCTTCACAAGGAATTTTTCGGATCCGACTTGTCCATACAAGAAACTTCGCACTGGTACATTACAGAATTGCGTCAGCCAGTTCACACAAACAAAAACTTCGGCTTCACTTTTTCAAGCACATTTTGTTGCCTGGTTGTAGCAAAAACAGTTCGAGGTAATGTTGCACAACCAGTCACCACTTTCAGTCCCTTGACTCAACCGAACGTCAAACAGTCTATCAAGCCATCGTCTGTGCACTTGCACAGAACAGGGAAACAGTTCCACGGTAAGAAACAGCTTGAAGCTTTCAAGTGGCCTCATTCAGTCTTGGATATATCTAACACGTTCCAGCACATTCTGAGCATCACATTTCCCACTTCCGACCCAAATTGGACACGCCCTTTTCCACAATTCGGTTCTTCCGACAAAGTGAAACGAACACAGTGACCAACTCGGTGCTGCTTATCATCACAACCTCGATCCATTTTGCTCTCTTGTTTTGGCTCTGCTCGGTACCACTGCCGCTTCACAGAATCGGAGTCAAGTGATTTCGTGGAAGGTCTGAATGGGGTCACGTACACATATTCATACTTCCACAACCAGAACCGTGAGTCTGCAAGTTTTCCAACATCAACATAATTTGCACCAAAAATTTTATCAAATGAGTTTATCAGAGGCTCACTAGTCCTTTGACTTTCCTTCTACTGACCGGCAAATATCGCCTAGTTTCATTCGGCACCGTCAAAAACAACTCAAAATGAAAGAACACATCAACTCCACGACAATCATTTTGAGTCACTCAAACCAACATAAAACATGGCCACACATCACCTTGCATCAAAGATATCAAGGTCAGAAATCCACACACATTTTCACATCGGGCACGTCGACACATCGCGTCATAGTCTCGACAGCAGCAGCATGACATCACTGGAAACAAACACGCTTGACGCGACCAAGGCCATTTGTGGACACAATAAATAAATGCACTGAAGGAAGGATTTGGCATCATGTGAACGAACTTCTGTTGAACCTGCGTGCATCAACGCAACTTCAATTCCACTTCGTTGGGAAGGAATTGTGTGATAACCAGTCAAGCAACCTCCCCGGTTCAGGCAATCGCACAAGTCGGAGACAAAAATAACTCACTGGGATAAACAAGACAGAAACACAGATTTCAAGTTTTAACTCTACTCCAAAACCTTCCTTTTGCTCAACGTTTGTGGCTTCGTCCTCTGACTTGCAGTGGAAATTCAAACACATTCAACATTAAAAGTACCGGCAGGTCACAGTCCCCACACAACGCAGCGACAGAGACAGGATCGAGTCGTTGCTTCCCAACGTCAATCCACCTGCAGAAAGCTTTGTTCTCGCCTCAGACCGCACGATGCACATTTTCCTGTGTCCCGAGCCCAACGAAGCGCACAACAGCGCTCTGTACAGCACGCGGAGGTCAGAGCATCATGACGTCGAGAGAGCCGCCGAGCGGCGGGGCGGGGGTTGTGGTGGGGAGACCGTGCTGCTCGCGGTGCCACTCGACGAACTCGTCCAGCATCACAGGCCCTGCAACATGACAGCTCGTTCAGTCGACAGACCAAAGTTCAACAGCGATAGAGTGTAAACGCAGTAGAGTTGTTTCATTTGCCCACCAAATTCCACAGAGCTCCAACGAGCATCGAAACAAAGTGTTCTGAATATTTTTGTCGGTTATTCTTGTGGAATGGCTTTCAACCCAGGGCACCGCAACAACGGTTACACGACACACCTCGCACCGAGGCCTTTCTGTTCTCAAACACATACAACTTCGAATACGTACAAGCACCATCCTCGTCATAGTTGCTGAGGTCAGGCTTAATAAGTCGACTAAATTCCAGAACGTTGCACCACTGGTCTTTGTTGATCACTTTGTACTTCGATTGCTGCAACAAAACAAACATTGATGTTTTTCTTCATTCACGAGTTTTCAAGACTGGCACTGAAGAAGACAAATTGCAACAAAAACAGCACAGTTATTTTTTCAAGATTTGTGTGAAGTCAGCCACCTCCAAATACTGGTGGAAGTGAGGGAAGAGGCTCCAGTGTTTGCCGAGCAGAAGCCCGAGCATGAGGCGCGCCGTCTCCATGTCCATACTGCGCTGGTCCTTCTCCTGCAACCAGTAAGCACAGTGCACCACACCATACTTTCTTGTTTTCCTTCAGCATGACTGCATCATGAACACAAATCCAACTCACCTTGGCAAAGTCAAATGCGTATCTGTAGATTGACTTGAAAGTGGCGGGGTCGTCCAGAAGACTTCGCAAATACTCCAGCCTACCCTGCAGCTTGCCGATGCTATCACACCTGCGTGTTACAGTTTGTTGAAATCAGCCAACACTTCACAGCACACGGAAACGTTTCGACATTTAGATGTGACTAGCTCATGACAAGTACTCACTGCAATTCGGTCATTCCTTTCAGCCATTCCGCCTTCGTGAAGAAACCCATTTGCTTCGCTTCAAGTTTATGTGCCAAACACAGCATCACAATCTGGAACGAAAAAGAAATGAAAACCCGCCGCAAAGTTGCGATGTCTGTGTACCACTGCGTTCTCCCAAAATTTGAGCGCACATGAACAAGAAGGCCCTTCAAGATCCCACTTGCCCTGGACGAAGCTGGCACATTTTGAGTCTGTTGAAGAAATGTTTTCTTTGAGAGCGAACTTGCTAGTTTCCGGGAGGCCTGACTTGCACCTCCAGAACCAGGATGAAATTTTGATACACGGACGAGAAACGCTCTTGTTATCCTGGTGCAAGTCTCTCCGAACATCACTGTGTAAAATCCCCACCCCCACCCCCGGTCGCCTGGGTGAGTCCACGACCCAAACTAGTTTTTCGACCTTCACTTTTCTCAAACCAACACAGCAGAAAACCACAATGTGGAGAAAGAGAACCTACGTTTTCTGGTTCCACGCCAATATCTTCACAAAACTTCTCCATGCCTTCGGGGCCCATCACATCTTCGTCTTCGCCTGAAAATACGACACGTCAGGTTTTGCCGCGTGGACCCTGGATCGTCCAGAATGCAGTTGCTACCAATTTTGCAACCAGAAAAACAAGTTCCACTGCATGTTGTTGGCGACAATATCGACCGCGAGCATGTCGCACACGTTTCTCACCCGTGTATTCGGTGAACCACACGACGCAGCGCTTTGTCGAGAACGGTGCGTCAGGTTCGAGCGCCCACTTCTTCCTCCTGAAGTCAACAACACAACAATTACGAGGGTGTTTTCCTTTCTGGCGCTCGCTCGATCGGTTCCACACATGTTGTATCAGGTTTACCGTTGAGTTGTTTGGATCAGCTTTACCGTGTCCGATCGGTGACAGACCTGATACGACAACATGCAAGCGAGCGCCAGAAAGGAAAACACCCTCGTAGAACACTCGCACAAAATATGTGCACAAAAGTAACTTGAGGTGAACTCTCCCAACGGACATAGTGAAGCAGGCTGCTTCCCACCCAAAGTCGGAAGCTGGTATCCAGGCCAAAAAAAACCCATAAAAACGTCGTGGCAAAAACATACATTCGATACCTTCTCACGAAGAATAATTCCGATGTTTGATCTATTTTATCAGTGGGTGCATCCACCCCGCGCGCTCTGCCTTTCCATCCCACCTCTCCAGCTGGCCCAGGGCACACGGCGTGTACTTCCTTCGTTAATGCACACAGTGATTCAGAAGCGCACTCACGAGTGTGTCGCGCGGGACTTCTTGGGTTTCAGCTCGTCGGCGGAGGGCGAGGTGCGCTTACGGCGCGGCATGCTGCTGTCCTCGCACAACGGACGCGCGCTGCTTCTCGACTCGCTGAGCGTCTAAAAAATCAGCTACGTCCAAACAGTTTCCGAAGGACAAAGGTTTGCGCTCGTTTGACCACTCTGTCGTGAATACGGTGTCTTTTTTCATCACACGTACCGCAACACTCTCACAACAATTGGTCTGAAAATGAACATAAGAATAAAAAGGAAGTACTTCGACGCAGTATTGGTCACAGTGAGCTTTTTCTCTGTGTCACAGTGAGTTTTTTCCCCTGGAAAGTTTGGGGCAAGTAAATGCCAGAAAAACAAACATCAAACCGGCCCAAATGAGAACTGCCACACTGGAAGTTCAGAAACGATACAAACCAATGATGTGAACTTCGCGTGAAGGGGCGTTACGGATGGGGCCTTCCTGTTGCAATCCAGGGTTGTTGTCTCAAAAGTCTTCCTGCAATGAAATGTGCCACGACGTTCAACAAGGATTCGCTGTTGCACACAAGTGCCTTGGCGGTGACCATCTCAAGATTCCTCAACCTGAAGCTTTGTGGGTCGTACAACACCCCGTGAACAAATACGCCTCCCTCCCCCAACGACCGATGCCATGATACATTTGATCACGCGTCGCACACCTTGTTCACACACAGGACGGTGTCTACAATGACCAGATCTACAACATTCGGAGAGAAGTCTGAAATGCTCAATGTTTGCGGTCGGTGGTGCAACGTTAGATGTCTAGAGTCTACAGCCACAACCTTGGGTTGTGGTTGATGTTTCCACACCAAATCAAGGAGTTCGGACATTAAACCAAATCCAATCTTGAAACACCAAAAGTGATTTGTCGAGTCAGGAGTCTTGAATGCACGAGAAAATTGCTGACTTCAGCGTCAAGATCGATGCTTTTTCAGCATTCGATTCGAACAAATTGGATCAAAACGTCCAAACACCGTTTCACAACTCCTGCCTAACACTTCCCTCGCACTCTCGTCAGAAATACTCATGCCCAGACTGAAAAATACAACTTTGAGATCACACTCGCTTGGGTACCCACCATTTGACAAGAGGCAGAACGTCGAAATATCTCTTTTTTTCGTGTTCACACCAGTCTGTAGCCGAACCGGAAGTGTACTGAGTGCGCACGCGCCGCCACCGTTTCCGGCACAGAAAGTTTCCCGCGCAGAAGAAGGCAAACCACGCGGGAGCGGTTCGACCGTTGACGCGCGTACAGCAACACCAAAACTTGGTCCAAAAAGTCAAAGCTGTATATCCCTCTCTGCCCCCCCCCCAACAATCCCAACGCCCGGAAAAGTAATCCCCCGTAAGTTTGGGCACGCAGTGAATTTTTCTTGTCTTATTTTCTTTTCAGCGCAGTGCGAGGAAACAAGTGAAGATTGTTGAGACTTTTCCTTTTGTTTGATCAAGAACGCGTAAAGAAAACCGCGAAACATAAGGGTTGTCAACAGATTATTTTTATTTCGACGAGAGTAGAGTACCTCTGGAGGGGTTCCAAAATGTTATTGACCCCCTCAATTTTTCGTTGCTCGTTTGTCCTCTTGGTTGGCGATTGCTACGGTTGCCCGCCAGATCTGGAGAGCGCATTGGTTGCCCGCAAATTCGACGAAGATGAAGAACAAGAAGGGACGCTCCCAAATAAAATTACATTCTTTGTCGATTGGGAATAAGTGAGGACCACAGCATTTGAACAGAGTCATTTTGGTGTATTTCTCAGAGGGTCTGGCAGAGATCTTGTGTGGGAAGTAGGACGTTGTTGGCTGCTTTCATTGGGAACCAGAAAAGCTTCGACGAGAAAACTGCCCCAATCCATTCACCTGCGACCTCAGTGCTGGGTCACCTGCCTGGGATCCGCGAGAACACACTCTGTTTTCAAGTTTCATGACAAAAAAATATCTTTTCCTCCTATCAATGTGCAAGTGCGCAAAATAAGCACTGTGCTCTTTCGTCCCTTCTCGCTTGCGGCGATTATTCTATGTACATTGAAACTGCCTCTCAACGAAATGTACATACGAGTACCCTTTATCCTCACCACAACCTCAAGTTCTACGAAGTGAAGAGAATTTTCTCCATCTTCTCCAGTTCAGTTTCCCTCCTCGATGCTGCCAATGTTTTTGTCAACTGTTGTTGAATTGACAACTTTTGCATCAACTGGTGAGATCAGTGATTGAGTAGATCACCCAGCTGATTTGGTTTGACGAAGCTGCAGCAAGTGATGTCAGGTGTCGGCAGCGACAGCAGCCCCGCTGACGAATGCACGATGTCCGTGTTAAGCGTTGGGCGTTGGGCGGCCACACCCCTCTTGTCTTTCGCACTGCGGGCGACCGGGATCACAAACGTGTCACTGCATTTTTTCGCTTGCTCCTGTGTCGGTGTCTGTGTGTATGTGATTTCGAGCCCTGATGACGAATATTTCGCGTCGTCGTCCACCAATCTTGCGTCCGCAGAATTCATGTCCCAGTTCGATGTGTGCTTTCGCAACGGCTTTGCTTCGTCTGTGGGCAAACGGTGCGCGTTCGACGTGTCAGCGATGGCAGACCGGATGACGGCGTTGAGCGCCGCGCGGCCCGGGTGACTCCTGCTTCTGCGCAGACTATGGGCTGGAGAGGGATTTGGTGAGGGCGCCTCCGAGCCTTGCGGATCGTCCGGGTGGTAAATGAGAGCGGGCGGTCCCGATGGAGGTGGAACCCGCTTCTTTGGCAATGACAGCTTCACGCGCTCCCAGAAATGCTCCTTCTCTTTGGAATCGGCGCTCTGACCGGGCCACTGGATGTACACGATGCTTTTCAGAATGTACTGGAGGCTCCTGGAGAGGTTCCGCATTTGAGTGATGTCCCTGAACATGATCGGGAGGAGGCGACTCTTGAGCTCTACCATGCGGCGATACGCCACCGCCGTCTCGAATTCGGTCCACGGACTCGTCGCAAACTCTGGCGTCAGGATCAAGATCGTGCGGCGGCTGCCTTCCACTGCCCGAACAATGTTTCCAATGATAGCTGAAAACAAGACAAACAACATTCGAGTTACAGCAACCGAACCGAAGGCCCGCTCAAAATACAGTTGTTTTCTCAGTTCTCTACCCACCACCACCACCCTGCTCCGAAGGGCATGCTGGCCGTCAAGAGGTACCGTTTACCAAGTCAGTTCTGGTTTGTTTGTTTGTTCTTTTGTTTGTTTTCCAGTTCTGAATTTATATTTGACTCACTCATCCCCGGGATGAAGTCTCTGTGGTGAACGCAGAGGCGGAACCCCATGCGCCCCTCGAGCTGCGGGATGAGCACTCTGCACACCCACCGGTCCATTTCTGGAGTTCCACAGTACGAGACGAAAGCGTCGTAGATGTAGGTTGCTAAAGCAGTGACAAAACACAATTTAATGCTTGCTTGATTCTTTCCCACTTTGACCGAGAAGCAAGTTCCAGGTGAACCTCGCACGCAATCTCAGAAAAAGCGCATGTTCAAGAACAAAAAGAGTGGGTTTCTGAAAGCACAGCACAGATTTTCACGTCAGACCCCACCAAATCACGTGAACAACGCAAAATCACGAATTCGTTTGTCTGGTTTGAATTCACGACGTGATTTCAAGAAGTCCCTGTTGTGACTCACGGTCATCGCCATCCTCGTAAGGCTTCAACATGTAGATGATCTTGAGGAGGATGAGGACGCGCTTCGCCCACATGACGTAGAGCGTCGCCGACAGAGCGATGAGGAGGGTACCGGTCACGACGCCGCATCCGATCAGCACGGGCGCCCGCTGCGGGTCGTGTGGTATGACTGCAGGCACGTGGGAAGAAAACGCAACACTTTCTGGATATTGTGTTCAAATGGTCGTGAATCAAGAACAACATGCATCCAAGGCGTGGTTTGCTTTGTGATCTTGGGCAACTTCTTTCGGAGTTTCCAATCGTGAGACGTTTTCATTTATTGACACCGTTTTCTGAAGAACGGAAAAATAACTTTTCTCACCCGGGGAAATTTTTTCGGTGCAGAGCTCCCCTTCATATCCCCAGTCGCAAGAGCAAAACATGTCTCCTTGTTCGAGGATGCAGTTCCCATGCTGACACGGCAGGTCGCAGTGCACACACACCCAGGGTCGGTTGTCGTGTTCCCACCCATCGGGACAGTGACATGCCATGCTCAGGACGCCTCCGTCATCTCGCTCGCACTTGCAGGTACCGTTCTCACATGGATAGCCTTCGGGGCAATTGTTCGGGCGCTTAGGGTCGCACCAGCCCGTCTCCTCCCCGGAGTCCTCCAACGTCCCTTCAGCTGCGGGACTGGCGCGACTCCCGTCGTTCCTGCTGAAGCCGCCGAACCGTCCCACGTGCAGAACGTCTCCTGGACCAAAGTCGAACTCAGTCGCAGCGACTGTTGAATTTGCTTTGGTGTCATTGGAACCTCGTCGCACATCGTCGGCAGTTTGCGGTGAAAGGCTCCTGGTCGAGGCACCTCCGCGGTTCGTATCTTCTTGTTCCCCGACGGCGCCGTTTCCCAAGACGCGCCCATTCAGCACGGTGCAAACCAAGATCACAAACAACCTCATTGTTTCCCGTGACAATAAACTCACAATTCGCTGACAAACATATTTACGGCTTGACCACTGGTTGCTGCTGACGGAATGAACGCGGAATTCCCTCTTCACAGAAACAATCGTGCGCGGTGGCCGGTGATAATGGGCGTCAACGAGTATCGCTCCGCACTGTCAAACAACGGCCGGTGTTTTGTTTCCGTTGAGACCCTGAAGGGGATGTCCGAGTTCACGACAACACGACTTCTGTTCGAGCCATTGCTATGTCTGCAACTGACAAATGGATCACTGATTTGTCACGGACCCTGAGCAGGAGTTACAAAGGGAAGTCATCACTCTGCTGATGAGAAGTCGAAATCGTGCAATCGATGTCAATTGACGAGCAAGCTTCCATTTGTGCACAGATTGTTTCGTAGCGTGACAATGATTTCCGAATCGCACAAACACATAACATGCCTCTGAGCATGCATCTCGTTTCCATTGTACTTTGTTTGCGTAACAGATGCACTCACTGTTCTGGACCAATCGAATCCCCATTGAGGGGTGATTTGAGATCCAGAATAGTGAGTAAGGACAAGTTTTTGGGAGGAGACAGGGAATCTGCAGCTGCCGTACGAGTGTGAGAGGAGAACAGTTTCTTTGAGTGATCGACTTTTGTTTCAAGAGTCATTCACCATTTTGCACTGGTGCCAAAACAATTTTGTTGTCTTGCGCTCAAACATCCTGAAGCAAAAACTGACTTGATTGCGAAAATCTTGAGAAGCCTTTCAGAAACTTCAGACAAGTTTTTCAATTCGACTCAACATTCTTTGAGTCTTTTGGTCCGTGTGAGGTTTGCCAGCCTCTCGAGTCGAGCTGTGCGGACCCGCCCTGCGCGCAACGTGGGATTTGCCTGCGGCTCCAGAGCTGATTTATGGTCCTGTTGAACGTAATTGCTCCGAGGTGGCCAGGTCTGAGCAGCAATAGATGCTTCACTGTGTTGCTGACGCAGCGGAGGTTGTGGGTATGCTAATACGTGGTGACTTTAATGTCACAAATGACTGTGGACACGTGTTGCACGGAGCTGTGAAGTTGTGTCGTTGGCATTGGAACACCATAAATTACAAGACTGTTTAGAGAGGTCCAGATGATTGCTTGGCCAACAGAAAGTGCTGCTCTGAAAACAAAATGAATCTGTGCACAATTCTTGACAGAACACAATTCTGAACAGAACAAAACTCCCCAAACACTTGAATTGCAGTTGCCGGTGCACAGACCTCCCCCCTTCCCCCCCCCCCCCCGTAAAAGAAACCTTCATTCCTGCCGGTTTGTACTCAGGCTGAGGTTGAGCGCTATTGACAGGTCACTGAGTGCAATCGGACCAGGCAATGTTGCAATCGGCCTTGAAAAACGGACACGAGTGCTGGGTTGGTGGGTGGGTGTGGTCGGGGTTTGACTGGATTACACTAAAGTTTGTGTTTTGAAATACACACACACACACACACACACACACACTCAGAACGCTTGCTTTTGAAAAGAAAGATCCAGCTTTCTTTGATGGCAATATTGGTGTTGCTTTGCTGACTCAAATTCCTGAAATCTGCTCAGAATCCCTCCTTCGCCAGCAGTAGAGATGCGGAGATGAGTGCAGAAAAATTGAGAAGAGCTGTTTCAGGTTTCAAAAGAACCTTCCAGTTTTGTTGTCCCACGGATCCATGTGAAGTGGGGATGTTGCTTCTGGTGATTTCAACAATCGCACCTTTTGCACACAGGAAAGCAGTGCTGAGACGCCCCCTCCCCGAACATCCTTTGATTTGAGGAGGTTGGTCAATGTTAGAGATCGCTCATTTTGAGTGAGTGGAACCATGACTGAGCGGAACAAAGCACCTGGAGGCAGCCAGGATGGGAAACTGTGGACAGTACTTTCTTGGTCTAGATGAGATTCAAATTTGGGTCTTTCAGTCTTGTTGGTCTCATTTGCGTTGAGGATGATGTATGAGGAATGAATATGTCAAGTTAATTGATGGTCGCGTTGCCGGCCATCTAGGTGCCGCTGTCGGCTTAAAAACCCTTAGTATTCATGTGTGCATCTGTCCACACTTTGGAATGTAACCACCCCCCTCCCCCACTAACCACCCCCTCCCCTACTAACCACCCCCTCCCCACTAACCACCCCCTCCCCCACTAACCACCCCCTCCCCCACTAACCACCCCCTCCCCACTAACCACCC
>JAAUXT010109034.1_pt1 | contig 52580 bp, 51 predicted proteins | sample 7278171 | NCBI WGS metagenome assembly JAAUXT01 (sample SAMN14350112, study PRJNA611818) | marine sediment metagenome | isolation source: surface marine sediment (1.8m) | place: French Polynesia: Moorea | collected 2018-08
CCCCCCCCCCCCCCCCCCCCCCCCCCCCGCCCCCCCCCCCCCCCCCCCCCAGTGCGTGGTCTTCACAAAGTGCTGTCTCTTGATTGTTGTTCCTCCGATGCCAAACGACAAGTCTGTGACGATAAAGCTTGAAAACATGCAGCTTGGCATGGCTTCTGAGCACATCACACGGTACCCAGAGAAACAACGCAACAACAACGCACTTCAAAGCAGACACACCTGGCCAGCGTGGCAACCCTCTCGCATTTCTGAACTACGAGGCACTGTGAGAGGACGACAAATGCGCGAAAGAAAAGCCACAGGTGAAGAATGACTCGAACATAAATTGCGGATACTTACTGGGTCAAGCTGGATAATAAAACGAAAAAAAAACAACAACCCCACAATTTTTTTTGTCGTTATCATTTGTAACACGTCACACAACATTCTGCGTCGAAATTTGGCTTGGTCTCGCACTGTTGCGCAGGATGCTGTTTTGCAGCGCGTGTCCAGCACTTCTTGCTGTTGCTTGGCTTACCTGTTTTGTCCCCTTCTGATTGCAAAAATTCATCCAAAGCACCCTTGTCTTTCTCCTCTTCAATTGAAATGTCGGCGAGGTCTTCTCCAACAGTGTCTGTCAGCTGGGGTTTCACTGCAAAAAAAGGACAATCTTTTGTTCATTTCTCGAGTTCCCACATTCGCCGTGATAAATCGAGGTAAGGACGTCTGAAACAGGGAAACTAACTCTGCGTCTCGCCGTGTCTCTTGTAATTCTCCATCTCTTCCCTGAAGGCGTCTTCAAAGACCTGCTGTCGTTCTTGAATCTTCTCTTGCAGTTTAGCTTCGTAGCCTCTGGCATTTCTCGCGTGTTCTTCGGCCAAAGCAGCTGCAAAATCAAAAGATAGAAAAGCTCTGTAGCCAAAATGTGAAACTTTTATCTCGCAAACACACACACATACACACACACGCACACACACACAAATGACATTGCGTCACCACTTATTTCGAGGAAAAATTTCCTTTTTCAGCGACAGCTTTTCCTGCTTCAGGTCTCCCGTCTCTGGTCAAAAGCCAAAAAGTCGTCAAACTTGAATTTACGGCAACTGAATGTGAGCACCTTTGGCTTGTTCGAGTTCGCGACTTTTCCTGTCTTTGTACGTCTGAAGCTGATGTTGATGGTATTGTTTGTTGGCGACCATATCCTGTTCCTCAGTCATACTTTCGATTTCTATAACTCCTTCATTGACTTTTTGAAATTCGCTGTCCAACATTTCTGAAAGGACGAAAAACAAATCAAGAAAAACGTAAAAACACATTCAATGTTATTTCAATGTTATTTCCTGGGCAGCAAGGTCAGAAAAATGAAAAATACTTTTGATCACCTATTTTTTGCACCAACTGGTCAACTTCAGCCAACATCTGAGGCAAACCCGCCACTACAGCAACAAGTTGACTCAACAAGTCGTTCTGCCGTTCAAACTGGTTGTACAGGGCTGATATCATCACGTCAACTTCCTGCACGAAGAGGCAAAGAGAACGTGTGCAAGCGGCAAACTAGCACGACAACAGAACTTCCAAATTTTTCTAACCTGAGCCTTCTGTGCGTTTTCTTCTGACGCCCCGTGAATTTGTTCCCATTGTTCTTGAAATCTGCAATGTCAGACGTGTGTGAAGGTGAAAATGGAAGTTTGCTGGCAATTTGAGGGGGGTTTCACGACACTCGAACTTGCTTTGTCCGATTCTTCCTGTAGTGATATCACAAACACACAGGTTGGTATCTCAGGAGAGACTGTCCCCGGGGGTGGGAACCTCCATATTTATTATGTACAAAAGTAACATCTGGTGGATGGTTTTAACATTTGAGACTAGTATGTCACACCACACTCCTCCCCCACCAGGGGGCACCGGCCTCAACAGATAATTTTTAATATTCTGAATATTTTTATAATTATTAATTTGATAGAAAATAGACAGAAAATAGCACAATATCACTATTTTGCTGGCTTTAGCCTGCTTCCCTCCCCCCCCCCATGGGGTGGTCACATGACAGGGAATTCCCTCTCTCTCTCTTGCTGAAAAAAAATGGAGGATCTGATCGAAGTTGAGGCATGGTCCTACATAAAACAAGAGATTACAAGGTGCCTCATTGTGGAAGCACACATAAGGGGTGTGAGCCCTTTGAGCCAAGTGGTGATTATTGTTGTGATCCAGTCCTTTTCTGCCTTGGCTCCCAGCAACAACCAGTGTTTTCGTACCGTGGTTGTGCGGTGCGCCCTGAACGCGCATCTGAGCCAACAACACTAGGTGAGTGGTTTTTCACATTTGTCACTCCACATCCAAACACAAGTTTTTTGCATCTCCTTTTGGGCGCACATGGTCAATGTCAACCTGCGTAAGAACAACACGAAGCCATGTAGCCAGCCAGGCACCTGGTCTGAAGGAGACGGGAATCGAGGATTTGTTTTGCGGTCAACAAGTTGGACCCTTTGTTGTCTGCCAGTAGTGAAGGGGCATGTCGTCCAAAAATTTCCGGATTCCCCCTCCGTGAACAAGAAACATTTCTTAGGTGAACTTTATTTTGGGGTGAGGGGGTATTTCATTTCATGTGAGGGGGGGGGGGGGTTCACAGAAATTTTTCGTTGGTCACCTCGATTGATTTTTCTGAGATAATATTTCTGTGATGACACCAATTCCCACAGGAATACGCAGATTCCGGACCGACATGGCTGAAAACGTCAGAAGAAGAATCGTTCACCCACTTGTTCAGCAGATCGGCCCCTGTGTCGAGGTCCACATCCTCAGCTCCACGAATAGAGATCGGCTTCTGCGATTGTTGCCCAATCGTTTTCAATGACTTGAAACTGAAAATAGAAATCCTCAGACGTTGCAATACGTTGACGAGGTTACAGGGGTACGAGGAGGCTGCTGCCCAAAGGAAATCATTGGAGCTTCCAGAGCCTCCTTAATCTTTTCTCCCCAGACACATGAACACAGGTTTCGTCGGGGGTTGCCTTCCCCCTGCTGATTGTTTGAACAGCTTTGTTCGAGTTTGCTCGTTGTTGAAACAAACTTGTGGTAACTTTATGGCCCTGGTCGCTTGGTTTCTTCTCTCCAGAGCTTCGTGCTCGTTTTAGACACACTGGAGAGTGAAATGGAGGACAAACGTCGCAGTAGATGCCCCAAAACTGGCATGAGTTATGAGAATGCAGCTCTGGTCACGGGTCTGGTGCAGTCTGACAGATCCAACAGGGCACCTCCCTGACACGGATGACAATGCACAAAATACTGAAAAAAGACCTGAAAATGAGCAGTGGCAGCAAAGTTCATCCCCAAAATGCTCAGGCAAGAAAACAAAACAAAACAGAGTGATGATGTCCCTGGACAGACTGGATAGTGGGGGTGGGGGGGGTGGGTGTAGGTGTGCAGGTGCAGGTGCAGGAGAAGATCAAGCTTCAGTTCCGTGTCACCGTGTCATGTGATGGGCACCCGAACAGTGGAAAAAGCACTACTTCCCTTTGAAAATGCATAACATTGGGCCAAAAAGACATTTACCCTTCTGCAATGTCGTACTGCACTGTGTCGAGTGCTCCTTTTATCGTTTTCAAGACGCTCATCTTCACACAGTTGAAAATAGAAAAGTTCAACAAAATCAACAGTGACGAGATCGTCTGCTCCAGCCAACCAAAACGAGGCGTTTTATAACCCTGCGCAAATATTTTTGCACCGCGCCGTGCCCTGGGACACGGGTAAATTCTGTGAAATTATATTGGTTTCATGTTGTACCCCAGTCCACTTCAAAGTCATTGCTGCCCAAAATCGGGATGTATTGGTGCTCAAAGGGTATCGACTCGAATGACCAAATGAAATATCAACCACAGCCACTGTTGTCCTTCTCAAGTGGTCAATGTGGGACCCGTAGAGCAATGCTCCAGTGGCTGACTGCCCACTCATCTCACTCATCTCTGTGGTCTCCTTTGCACAGTTTTTTGCCCGCAACTGTGCTTCTATATGAGATAGAAAAATGAGTCTTATACCATTGGAAAGCTCTTGAAAAGGGATTTCCAACAGTGTAAGGTTCATATAGATCTGTATCTCTTCTAGAAGTAGAGTTATGGGCTGGTCTGCCACTGGAGCAAAGACAGAGATTTGCTCTAGTGGCCAACCACTTGCTCCAGTGGCCGACCAGAAAGGCAAAGTCAATGCAGACAAAGAAAAAACAACAACCTTCAGGATTGACAACCCAGATCTTATCTGATGTGAGGAAAAATTTCCCACTTTGTGACAACCCAGGCTTGGGACACTTTGCATTCTCTGCTTCCCCAGTGAGGAGAACTTCAAGTGTTTTCTGTGTTCAGACAGTGACCCCAGGGAAGGTGCCAAGTGACCGAAGCCTGAGGGTGGTTGGCCACCGGAGCAAGCCCCCTGTGAATCAGCAACCAAAATTGAGATTCATCAAAAAAAGTCACAAATGCACTTTTTACAATTCCGAAAAGAATTAAACACAATTGATCCACAAACAAACACCACCAAGTCAGTTGTAATGACTTTGCTGAACTACAACCAAAAGGATTTCATTCTGCATTGATACAAATTTTTCCTTTTTTTCACCCCCTTCAGTCCAACACAATCCATTTATCAGACCTTTTGAGCTATCTTCAGAGGTCATCATGTACCTCATGGAATGCACTCGAGTCAAATGCACTTATCTATCCAACACCCCAACATGTACTCTTCAACTATCATCCAACACAACCAAAGTAACACACCTGTCATCATCATGCACCATGACAATGTTTTCACATAGTGACACCTCAAAATGATCCCAATTTTCATCTGACCATGCTACACACAAATCCCATTTGTCATAATGCCACATCAGAATTTCACAAACTTGGTATCAATGTGGAGAAAATTGCATGCTTCATCACAAATCATTTAAATTTCACACAGAAATAACATTTAAACCATTCTAATTTGCCCACATATGCATTCTGACCCCCTCAAAGAAATCCAATTTTTTGACATTTTTTTCATATGGTACCTCATGGTACCCAAAGTCAAAATAGTCAAATGCCTCATTCTATCATATGCACATTATATACACCCAATGACCTTCCAATATCTTCATATGAACAAAATTAGAATTTTTTTTTGAAACCACTTATCGCTGACAACACATTTCTTGCCTCTGAGAGCCCAAATCCCAAAAAATTGTACTCAGACAGCCATAACTCAACAATGGCTTGTCCGATTCACACAAACCAAACACCAAAACCTTCCTCTCAACATCCTCTTTACTTTACTGGACTCCAATAATGGCCAAAAATTTTAAAAATATATATACAAAAAAAATCCTTTGAAAAAATTCAATTTTTCCACTTTTTTCAAACTTTTGACTTTGGACCCCCATGGTGCCCATACACAGGACAGGAAATTTTTTCCAATACCTCAGGCATTATCTACCACCAATACTTTTTACCTTTACTACAATAAACATTTGGCAACTTTGTACAATTTTACTGTGCAGTGCACAACACCTTTTGATCCAAAAAAGCAAAAAATCACATTTTGACTTTTGACTAACAATAATCCAGTAATGAAGTTTGCCATAGCAACCAATCACCATTTCTGAAATATGTCCCCAGCAATTGTCTACATTTTCTCAATATATATCCTTCAGCACAATTCTACCATTTCCAAGCCATAAAGCCATTTGTACAACAATACCCCAATTTCACCATGTTGGCCATATTGGTTTTTGGCCATAAAAACCTGCAAAAAACAACAATTCATTCTTTTAGCACTTTGGGCATATATGATAGCCCAAAAGTGAATGAAAAAAAAAACCTGACCAACATTGAACAAATAGAACACTTTCAAATTTGTGTTCACACATTTTGCCTTTTGATGCCTGAAGGTGATTTTTCACCACTGTACATTGTTCAATGTACAGTTCAAATCACCCTAAAATTGAAGAGTACAAAATTGAGAAAAATGCAGATTTTGCAAATCTGAAAATTTTAATTCACCAAATCAAGTTGAAGCACTTTTGACAAGTTGTGGGAATGTCTGAAAGCCTCTTGTAATTTTTTTTTTGTTGTTGTTGTAAATTTGAACACAGGAAACACTTGAGGTCTCCCTGGGCAAATAGAGACTGTGACCCCTGGGAAGGTGCAAAGTGACCAAAGTTTGGGTTGTCACAAAAGTGGGAAAATTTTCCTCATATGAGATGAGATCTGGAGGTGGTTGGCCACTGGAGCAAGTTTATAATTTGCTCCAGTGGCTGACCAGACCCTGTATCTTCTGTTCTGAAGACTTGAGCACCATACTGGACCCCAAAATATAACTCTTTATTCATCCTTTATTCACCCTTTATTCATCCAGATCTTTGGATTTATTTCTTGTGAACAGTATCTAATTTCTTCTGTTCAATGGATCCCAAAGTTACTTCTCAGTTCTTCTTTGATGCAGGTGTGAAGAAACCTCTTCTAAACTGTCAGATTTGATGAGGAACAAAATGTGTATATTTTGTTGCCTGGTTTGTTTTGCACCCAGAATGAGGCTGGACAAGAAGTAGGATGACCTAATGATTCTCTTTACTGCACAGGGTGCCAACAAGAAACAAAGGGAAATGGGAAAATAAAACTGGTCAGCCACTGGAGCTGGTTGGCCACTGGAGCTGGTTGGCCACTGGAACATTGCTCTATTGTTTGAAAATCATGCCAAATATGCCATTTCTTTCTTTTGAAAATTTTGCTCAGCAACCAAATTGTAAAAGCCATGAATAACTTCCAAACATCTTGCATGTGAACCAAAATATTGAAGCTGTATCTTTATGAGAAACTCAGTCACTGCCATTTACATTTGGTTGCCATGGTGGTTGCTAGCTAGACAAATTTGGAATTTTGGACTCACTTGTACCAAAGTGTTGTAAAGTTTCTGACATTGAAAATCCTATGTTGACCAAAAAGGCAATTTTAAACAGCCATTTCTTGATTTTTTTTACCTTTTGCACTTGTAGTGGTACCCTAGACGCCATTTTTTTTTCCAAAAGTGCCTTCAAAGTCCTTTTGTGAGCGAAAGATCTTTGCGCTGCCTTCATTAGAAGTCATATGGGGAGGGGACAAACTGTAGCGGGGGAGGGACAAGTGAAGATAGGAACATCTGGCCGACTTTGCCATACCGCACTATGACGAGGTGCTCTGCTCCAAAAGGGACTTCGCACAATGGACATGGTTCAGAATTCACGTGCACTTCCCTCGGGCTGAGACTTTTCTTCATCTGACCTTTGATCGGATCCAGAGGGTCATCGGTGCGCAGGCCCCTTGACCCCAGAAAATTAATTTGTGTCCCAAATATACGCAATTTTCACTTTCATTTGTCCTGTTTTTGAAAGTTGCTTCCCCAAGGAGACTGCGCTGCCTTTCCAAGAAAGACCATTGTTGACGAGCCCTCACCATTAACCGGTGATGAACGGTTTCCGAATTTCTGCCATCGTGAAAACATGTTCCTGCATGCTGTGTTTGGTGTGAGTCTGAGAGCAACCCCAATCGTATCCCACTAGATACCTCCTCACGGGACCATTTCTCCCTCAAACTACAAAGTTCTATAGATCTGTCCTTGCGCCTCATACATTTCTTGTCACAAAGCCACAAATGTCATTTCCAGAAGTTCTTTCTTGATGAGCTGCAGGAATTGGCCTGTGGTGGTAGTTTCTGAGACGGGACGTCATCGTTTTGAAGGTAAGGGGCCTGCATGAAGGATGTGTGTCAACCATTTACCCCGCAGGACTGAAGGTACAACTCTCACAGATTTTTCTCACCACTTGACAGAGCACCATGCGTACCCATCGGAATCGACAACAAATCTGGCATCCTGGGTTGGGAGCTGTGCCCAAGCATCACCCAACTCACGGCTACTGGTAAAACAAAATCGCATTTCTCCTCAATTTGATGTTCCTTGAGATTTTTCTCTGATCTGCTTGTGCCTGGTCAGAGGATATAGGAGCCATGAGAAGTGAAGCGCGACGTGCAATTTGCTGCATCCGTCAGGAGGCTGACCCAACTCCGCTTCAAACGTCGTGAACAGCAGGCGCCGCGCGTTGACAGCGCGCACCTGCGAAGCGCGCAGGAGGATGTCTCTGTGTCTCTGCCGCAGCTGCGCATGCAATCCGAGAAAGCGAGAAGTCGATGTGCACCTTGTGCTTTGAGTCGATCTGGTCAGTTCGCATTTTCAAATTGCAAATTGACACATTGCTTTTTCGTGAAATATTTTGCGACTGTCGGTGGCGCGATCCCAGTGGAGCAGTATGACCGGAAGGGCGTTTGGTTGCTGGAATCAAGTTTGGAAACGTCCTTTTGCCTCCAGGAGCGGAACCACAGAAACCAGTTTGTGCTCGAAGTCCTCACCATTGAGTTCAAGTTCATTTGCTGTCTCGGAACTTCTTGCATTCCAGCAACTGATAAATCAGTCAGGATTCAGTCGAAACCAAAATTATTCGCTTGAGCAATGCGTCCGATAATTTGCTCCATTGCAATTTCCCGGGTCAGGTGTGCAGAGCATTTGGCCAGGACACGTGCTGAAGATGATAATAATCTATCAAATATTTCTTCCTTTGCACCTTTCGCATCTGGTGGTCATCATGCGGTCAAATGGGCGTATCATCTGTGATGAGTTGGCTGACAGGATGTGTCACTTGAAAGCCGCATCTCGCAGCACTGGAACACCTTGCTGATTGACAGGCCCCCTGCAAGTGAGCGCGGGTCAAGAGAAATTGATTGATTGAAGGCTTTGATTCTTGATAAGAAATCACAGAAATCAGCAAGGTCTTTTGGGATACGATTGCAAATGGAGTCGATAATCCTGAATGAAGGGGTGAAAACAAGTTGCAAAAGCAAACTTTAGTTTTCGAGAGAAGTGTTGTGAGCGCTATTTGCAGAGCGTTTTCTCGTGTCGTTTGAAAGGAAACAATTTATCATATGTTCATCTTCAAAAGTTTCTGAGTGGCGTGAACCAAGTTACATCTGTTCTCGTCAGTTTTTTCAGCACCGCCTTCCTCTGCGCACAGCTGCAGGTCTGTAGCACGATCTGGTAACGAGGGATCCAGTGCTTGGGCGGCGAGTTGTAAAGAGATGCGGCTTGTAAAGGATCCCTGGAGCGCAGCACTTGTCTCCCATTGACCTTCGCTGCGGGAACCTTCAGACACAATGATATGGATGTTTTACCTGCTGGCAAGGGAGAACCTGCAAGATACACTTGCCTGTTGGAGGAGAAAATTCTGTTGAAAAGACAACTTTCCCTCACATTTACACTTCAATTTTTTGTTGAAAAATATTTGCTGTCTTTCAGCTTGTATCTTCAGGTCGGAAAAGACCTGTATGTTTCTTTTCCATTGAATATTCACACGAAGGTGGGCAATACTTGTACAGCGGGGGACACGCTGGTGTCGTCCCCAAGAATCCACCTTCCAATGACACTGCACGAGTTTGTTAATCTGACACCCAATAGTTGTAAGAACCTGTGTCAAACTATCAACATATGTTTGCTGAACCCCATTCACTCAAGTACTTCAGGCTTATTACTCGGTTAATTTAGCTGCAAATCTAGCATAGAGATAGCAGATCCTTTCCACAAGTTACCCTTGATCCATCACCATCGATGGTGAAGCTTTCTCAACGAGGCACAGCAAAGTGCTGAGAAAAACAAAACTATGTTCAGCATCTCGGCTTTTGCATGTTCACAAGCTTTCTGCGTCAAAATGCAAGTTTCGCGCCCGGTGTGGAGAGAGGAAACCTTTGTTGGCGCATCCACCATTCAACAGATTGACCCTTTCCTGCTGCTTCTCTGGAGTTCTCTGCGGATGGGTTACATATCATCTTGACAGCACTATGTGAACATATTGCTTTGTATTTATACTGGTTAAATGGCGAACACCCTCCTTTCACCTGTTTTGCCTTGCAAGTGTCATAGCTGAGATACTTCAGCACAAGTGTATTGCAGTCGTATGGTCTAGACTTCCTTTCAGTCTTCTTTGTTGAGTCTTTTTTTTCAAAAAACAGAACTTCAGTTTGCACCTGTACTTTCTGTGTTCTCGTTCTGCAGATCTGCAGAATTGACAGTTCGCTTTCGCAACTTCGCAAACAGCGACTTTTTTGGAACGTACGCATTCAAAGTTTATTTCACGTACACGTGACGTGTGACGAGAGATGTTGGTCCCAAGACAGAATACATTCTGCGACTACAACAGGACAAGATCCACACGGTTTGGAAAAAGATTTGTTGAAGATTCTCCGTGAAACTCGGGGAACAGTCTGCCTCAGCGACGGCCAGGTGGAAGCACTTGCTCGCATCTGATCTGTTTTCTGGCGTTTGAAGATCAGAGGAGCCCAACAACTGTCGCTGCAACAGATCATACCTGCCCACATGTCTGTCTTGCAGGTAAAATAAACTTTACAGACTGACCTGCATGCAGTTCAATCGCCATTTCCACACAGCACAGCGCGTTTCCCTCCAATTCATCTATTTGAGTTCTGTACTGAAGCACACCTACGCCTGTGTTCGATACCTTTCTTTTCGAAAATAGGTGTGTTCAACGACCATTTTCGAAGCTGCAATTCCCGATAGTCTACCTGGGGGTGTCCGTTTTTCAGCCAGGGGATCTAGCGAGACAAGCAGTGGATCAGAGGCTGCAATTGTCTTGTTCAACAAAGAAGAAGAACGCAACATAAAATGTTTGTTTTTTTGCTTGCAAGTGTTCTTCGACTGAACCGTTCAAATGATCAAAACGCAAACACACATCGTCATAATCCCTGTTGCTTTGGATTTTCTTCTGAAACCCACTCGCTGTCAAGGTCGCAACATTTTTTGGCTCGTTCGTATCTTTTCAGCAAAAATTTCAAGACGCGGAACAGAATGGAAAGCGCCACGGAGCCTTTGGAAATCTTCGTCCACAGACTTTCTTTCCTTTTATGTTTCACCTGTTGGACGATGTGTGTGGCAATCTTTTTGAAACTTGTTATCTCACAAACCCCATATTTTTTGTCAACCACAAAGGGTGATTTACCCGAAATTAATTACACGTCGGTCGAAAGTGTTTCACTTGTTTTATGGGGAAAAAAGACGCAAAAAGTTGGGAGATGCTTTCAAATCGGGACTGATAGCTACTGTCTTCGGGGCACTGGGGTGGGGACAGGATGTTGTTGTGCCAGCCCTCTGTCTCAGATAAGCTGAACCGCACTGTCAGTTGGCATCTGCATGTGCACTGCTCAGCCGCAGGGCATGCCACGACAATGGGCGCGAGACAGAGATTCCACATTCCTTAACGAGCAACCTGCTTCTTCTTTTCTGTCACCAGCTTGAATTCAAAATGATTTTGTAGCCTCTAGCTGTCTTCTGTTCTCAAACTGCTTATTCATGAAGAAAATGGCATGTTATTAGGTCAAAAGGCATGCATCATGGGTAACGGCTTGTACAGCTAGAAATGTCTTCAAGCGAAATTCGTCCGGACCAGTGCATTTCGAAAGTCTTTGAGAATACTAAATTGTGATTGCTGAAGGACAACATAACGCTCCTTTGAATTGGTCGATTCAATTGCTGACTTTTTATCAGCTTCGGTATTATCCAATTGTGGAATCCAGAAAGTGTGCAATGAGTGCTTCAGACCCAAATCAGATCAAGACGAGACCATCAAGATAAGAGGCGCACTTCATGTCAACGTTTTCCCCAAACTCTTTAACTCGGTGATTTATCTGCCTGGTCTGTGTTCCCGGGGACCTGGCTTATCTGCTGTGAAGTGTGGAGTCACAACGAACTGAATCAATTAAAGGCTGGGTGCTGGCAGGAGGCTGCAGCGACAGAGATCGGATGAAGGCGAGCGTATCAAAGCGCGCGTAATGACCAGATCCTCCAGATTCTCACGCTGTTTACGTTGCTGCGCGGGGTGTCGGCGCTTTGGGACCAAACACGCTTCTGTTGGTCTTGTCTGTCTCGTGTAGATCTGAATCTTTTCCCTCTTTGAAAATGAGAAGCACTGTGTGGAAAGTGATGACGGGTTCTGCATCTGCAGCCTGCTCGGTATATCTTTCACTACAAGTGCACATGCAGTTGTTCAGAACAGCCAGTTTATTTACAGATTACGACGACAAAACATTTTTTGATTGAAATTTAGCAATACAGCAAAAAATACCAAAGCAACAAGAACGCACAATTCTACAAAATTTGCAAAGACAATCAAAAGTTCTGGCGACTACAACAGCGCAGTGTATCTTCATTCAACAAGTGCGAAATCAGAAGAATCCCCTGTCAGTACATCCAGAAGAGATATGTGGAATGAAATGACACAATTTTGCTTTTGGTGTCAGCGGTTTGACCTCAAAACATTCACAGGTAGAGACACAAGTTTCGCAAGTTACAACGTTTTGACGCGAATCAACAAATCTCTCCGGTCGAGATCAGGCACTTTGGAAGTTTTTCGACTGTGAAAGTGTACCGGTTTACTCATTCGGGCGCGACGAAAAAATATCAAAAATCGCGATTGTCAGAAAAAAACCACCAAACGCTCGTGATTGCAAGAGATCGTGACTTGATTTTTGTCACTCAGACGCAGCAGGAATTAGACAAATTTGACTCACGACGACCTGTTCTGACAACCTCCGTCTTCATGCTTCAGCAGCAGAGACATACGAGAGAAAGTTTTTGTACAAGTTTTGCAACTGTATTTCTTTATTTCAGAGTGAGTTTGGAGGTGGGCCCTGAGATTTGATCTGTCTGCAAAAGCTCTACCACAATGTGCACATTGGAAAGGTTTCTCACCTGTGTGGGTCCTGATATGCCCTTGAAGAAGCCAAGGTCTAGAGAAAGCTTTACCACAAAGGGGACACTTACAGGGAAGTGTATGGGTTCTGATATGCATTTTGAGAGCCCCTAAAGAAATGTAAGTTTTGTTGCAAAACTTGCAAGCAAATTCTTTTTTGATGTGGGCTGAACAATGGAACTGTTTGTGCTTCGAAAGTCCACTGAACGTGGCGTAACTTTTGCCGCACGCCTCACAAGAGTACCTGGGTGGTTCGTTCCGTTTCTTGGGTTCCGCGGGTCTCAAGTCCATGGAACTTGCGATGTTGTGTTTCCAGGCGACTTCGTCTTGATGCAGGGGCGACTTGGCAGAAGAAACCCTGTTGGGCGACACGGACTCGTACCTGGGCATGTCCCGAGGAAGCTGCGTGAAAGATGGCGATAAATTGGGCGGGGAGGGCGGCAGTGGGGAGCCGGATAACGGGGTGCTGGGGCTTGCCGGGGAATAGGCAGGGTGCACAGGAAGCCCAGGAGGGACTGCCACTGGGTGCGGCTGGCGACCAGCAAGGGCCTGCAGGTGAAGCTGCTGCAGATGCTGGAAGCTGAGCGCGAGGTACGGGTGAGCGCTCATCTCGGCCATGTACTTCCTGCGAAGATGCGCCAACTCCGGGAAGAGCAGCGGCGAAGCGGACGGAGCGGGCTGGTGCACCCGCGGCGCAGCGCTCGGGAACCCGGCGAACGGGTGGTGAGCTTCCAGCCCCGCTTCGGGCGAGTAGCAGGCCGAGATGCGGGGTCGGTGGTGGTGGTCCCTGGGAGCGACGGCTGCGGGAGGGGTGTACGCCGCCCTGTCCATCACCCGCAGTTTCATGTTGTCAGCAGCACCTGCAGAACAAAATCACGCAGCTTCTAATGATGTTTGTATTTGCAGTAAGGCGTTTCTAAACACGTATCACATTCAACGCTGGTGATCCAAATCAAAAGTTCAAAAGTGTTGAAGAAAAATCAGGTGGACGAAAAAGAACGAACGTGTGTCCAAGTATATCGTAATTTCTATTTTGTAAGACTTGCAAGTGCTGTTTCAGTGGAGAACAACACAGGACAAGCATTGAGTGTGCCTGGAATAATATTTTCGCGTATTTCTTCTTGTTATTATTCAAGAACAGTTTCAGGCAAAAAGGCAAAATCGACATTCTGTTTTGTGTGAACTGACTCCAAAGTTTCCTGTTTTCAGCCGTCTCACTTGCTTCTTCTTCTTGCATTCATCAGTTCATTTTGTTCTCTTCTAATTTGATTCAGCCAAGGCTGTCTTTGTCCTCATTCGATTTCCTTCACTTCTCTTTCTGCGTCTTTCACGTGAACTTTTCAGAACAGTTGAAGTCTATGAGCAACAATTGACAACACATCTTGACAGTACACCTGTTTGCACAAACGGATTTGTGCAGGAGATTGTTCTTTTTCCAACAGAATAGAGCGACATCCGACACAGTGCGTGTGTGTATGCGTGTTGCGTGTGTGCGTGAGACATTGACAGGGAAAGGAGGTGAATGTTGGTGTGTGGACGTGTTGTTGTGCAGTGCCCGGACACAAAGGAACTGAAGGTGCCACTTTTCTTCCAGGCTTAGCTTTTGCAATGCATTGTTTAAAACGTGAATATAAAAACAAAATTTGAAGCAAACCTTTTATTGTTTCGTTGGCTGTGAATACGCAGGCTTACTGTGTTTTTCGCGAGTTTGACCCAAAAGAATTCGCAGAGAACTCCTGAATTGCCTTGTCAGAACGTTACAGAAATCTCTCTGTGTGGTCATTGCCATGAAACTTGCTGTTAATCTTATTCGTGACCAACCTCTTTTTTCCAAAGCACCCCGGGATGAAGATGTTTTGTTGTGAGAATGATCCCAGTCAAAGAACACACTTGTCATACCTGATTTGTACAATTGCCCTCTCTTCAAAGGACTGCTTTCGGCAAACTGTCTCCAAAGCTTTTCGTGGTAGTTGTCTCTGGGTTCAGGGGGTAGACGGTCGGTGTCTGGCGGCGGGAAACTCGGCGACCCGGAGCTGGAGCTGCGCCCGCCGGGGCTGCGTCTCTCCGACGGTGGCAGCTGCGCGTCTCCGGGCGACAAATCCAGGGCCGCTGCCGCTGCAGGATCCGCAGTGCCGGCCGCTGATCTGATGGTCCAGTGATGCTTTCCTTCCTCCACCATTCTGGTCACAAAAGGCGCTGGCATCATTGTTGGATTCTTTATTACAAACAGATCTGTGTGCTTTCAAGAATAATTGTTCAGTGTGGCACTGTACGTTGAAGTTTGCTGTCCGACAGACACAAAAAGAGTCACTCGGGACAAGTGAAGGCAGAATCCTCAGACTCTGTTATGTCACTTTCTTTTGAAGTGGGAATACTTGAGGCTACTCGGCACGCGAGTCAAATCAGATTGAGTGACTGACGCCAGGAGCCAATACCAGAGCCAAGATGCCTTGACGTCACGAGTACCCAGCCCACAGCCTCATTCCGCGGCCAGTGTACTTGCATCTGTTCCCGAGATGAAATGGAGTGGAGATAAGCAGCATGTGGAACAGGTGCTCGTTGCAACTCACGGCGAGTCTCGATCTCCCAACGAGCGCCTCTTCAGTGGAGGGATGCGCAGTTGCCGTTGTCTCTCACTTTGAAGGAGCCATGTGGCAAAGTGTTCTGGAAGACATGGGAAATTACACTGACTTCAATGCTCACTCTCTTTCAAATCTTCTCAAATTAATTGTGGGGTGAAATTAAGCAGAAAAGAAACAGTCAGAACAGTTGTTTTGTGAGTGATATTTATTTACTGGCGTTTCCTCAGGGTTGCGCGTCGAGTAGAATCTACCCTCCAGGAAACAACTCGACAATTCTTTTTCTGTCGATTCGCGCGCTTGGTTGTTGAGCGGATAACGACAGAAGACGTGTTGAAAAGTCACAAATCAAGCAACTTTTTGGACAAGAAAAAAAGAATCTCTTTGAGCCTTTCCCAATGCAGGTGTGTTCTTGGAAACCTCATGTGAGTGAACTTGAAGTTCTTGGGCCCGAACACTGTCGCTGAGCAACTTGAGCTGCGACAGCCTGTTCCGAGCAGGCCACACACAAGATCTTGATCTCAAGATGTTGCAAATTTTAATAAAATATGTCTGGAAGCAGAGCGCTCTCGGGTCTCGTGACAAAAATGATGTATGCTTTGAGGTGCTAACTTCGAGGCTCTGAACAGCAGATTGTGACCCAAAAGTTGACAATTCTCAATCTGGAAGAGTCACATCTGGCTCCTTCAGTTCAGAACAAAGTCACTGACCGAGTCAAGCAACGCACACACACGAGTAACAGTCTGAATCGTGAAGCACCACCAGGGACTCTTCGTCTGTAGTTTGCGGGAGTAACACGAGCAAGGCTCGGGAATGAGCCACGAATACTTGGCAACACCTTGTCGACATTGTCGAAAAGAGTTGATCTACACGTGTGCGCAGGACTTCCAAATTGATTGTGGTCTCATTGGCTCTCGTGGGTCGGATACGTTGATTACACAAGTTCGCAGACAAAACAAACACCCGCTCGCAGTGATTGAAAACCATGTGTTCCTCGAAACCTGCTGGTCGTTTGCACTCCACATTTCCAGACTGGTCTCAAAAAGGGAATAAAAGAACACGAAGAGCCAGCCCTTTGGCGATACACTCACTATGAGACAAACCAACGCCCCAGTGTTTCATTCTGGTGGGTCTTGTCTTATGTCCAGACAGGCAAGCACTTAACTGTGCACGTGCGTGCATCTGGGAGAGGGAGTGGTCCACAGCTTCTTACTTTAATGAGGGGGAGGTTTGCAGCACCACTTGAAAGGAATTCCAACCGTGCACAGATACGTTTATTATCACCGCACATCAAGTCCATTTAGCATGGTCAAGTTGTTATGTCATGTAATGTCATCTGACAGACTTCATCTGTGCAGAGGCAACTGCACGCTGGTTTTGAAACCAAGAAGCACAGGATTCTTTGTGTTTGTGCTGACATGCAACGAAACGAACTGAAACCATCAGAATCTCGCAAAGCAACATTCGGAGATTCAAGTGAGCTGACGGAATCGAATCTGAAGTCGTCTGCCCCTAAAGCGTACGATGATGCATTTCACACTTCCTCAAAAGGTCACATCAATAAATCTGGGCAAATGACTGGTTTCGGATGGATAAATAAGGTGCACAGGCGGGGCGGAGAAACAGGTGTTGTTTAGAGGGGTGACCAAGAGGGGTGCATCCGCAGTGATAAGAAAATGCCTCGGGCTCGAAGAATAGGAGCGTGCGCCAATGACTTGCTTCTGAATTGTTCGAAAAGTTAAATGTGTCCCTTTTTCAAAAACTTGCAACGGATCCAGATTGTATGCCAGGAAAACTTCAGTGCTTGTAATTGGTAAATTTCTCGGAAATATACAATTTCCTTTGAAGTGTGCTCTCCTGCATTCCGTGCCTGGATGGAATTGCTGCTGCTTCAGTTAAGTGTAAAACAAATACCCCTGAGTAATAGTTACATCAACAGATGCAGGTCTGTTACTCATGTCAGAGAAACCCCTCAGTGTCGGAAGCTCCATTTGAAGCGCACAAGTTGCACCTGCGCAAAGTTTTGTGTGGTACTTGCGCCAGAACGCTCCCACACCTGCGTACCCCAGCGAGGAGAACTGGGCCCTGTATTGCCTGTCCCATCACTCCTTTGTTGCTAAATTTTGAAGGAGTCGGGAATTCCAGGTCCTGCCAAATCCAAAATAATATTTTTTGACTGCCAAAAAGGTGTTTCTTACGTGTTGTATTCAATGCCAAGGTGCAGAGCGACCAAATCCCAGTTGGTTATTCACTTTGGCTCACAATGGGTCAGGTGTCCCTCGACGTCGATTCTGCATTCAGCCAGAATACGTTGGCCGTCGTTTGGAAATAAGCAGACGGAGCGTCTGAATTTCCTGGTGTATCGTTGGTTACCGAGCTCAAAACTCGAACGTAACTCATCTGCAATTTTGAGTTGTGTAAAGGAAGCTATTAACCCCTGTTGGCCTCACCTACTTCCGCGCTGACTGAAGAGTGGAACATAGTCGACTCGTCTTACTCACTTCAAACGTGTTTACACGGATTTTCATGTCTTCTTGATGCCAGTATCACTTTGCACATCTGGTTCTTTTTTTAATGTCCGTCAGAGCAGCGGGAAGTGTCAGTCACTCCAGTGGGAAAGAAGGTGACAAATCTTCACCTGTCACTAGATTCCAAACTGTTTCGCTTGCAACTCATGATCCATTTCTGAGCTGATTAGTTTCAAGCGCAGTGCCCCTCACAAAAAGGTTTACAAAGAAAAAATAATTCCGTGTGAAGGCGGAGCACATTGAACTCGTTTAGCCAGCAATTTTCAGGTGAATTAGGCGTGCGTCTTTGGTTTCGAGCAGCCACAAATCAAGCTGCGAGCAGGTTGTCATCCATGGGGCGAGTTTTCTTTCGGCCAAAAGGAAAAGACTCCATTTGGACTCTCCGAAAGTTTCTCTCTTTTGTTTGGAGGGGGCGGGAGGAGAGGGATTGAGACACAGACTCAAAGAACAAACTTTGGTGTCCTGTGCCTTTTTTGTTTGATCGAGGAGGCAAAATCCAAACTTTGAAAATTCACTAGCATGAGAAATGTTGCGCGCCTGACAGCGCAATTATCGTGGACACCTGAAATTATGTGGGATACACGCAAAAGTGTTTCTCTGTCCTTTTTTGGTGTATTTTTTAAGGTGGAAGACACAATGGCTTGACACGTATCTGCATTTCCCACAACGCTAAAGAATTGAAAGTGGCGCCCTTGTGCCGAAAGGAGATTTGGAAAACTGAGACAAATGTTGGCAAGACAAAACAAATGGCAAGAAACTTCGTCTACACTTATCAAGTGTAAATGTAATATTCAGCAAGCGTGTTTCCAGGTTGATGAGATGCGACAGTGTGCGGTGTAGTTTACACGTTCTCCCGGCTTCTCCAGCTCTGGAATATTTAATTTCCCTGGTGCAGACGCAGCGCAGCGTAATACCTGCAGCGGGATACCGACTGACTGCTGTCGGCAGGTCTGCTGCTGCACCAGCCGAGGTGTCTATTGCATCGCAACAAGTCTTCTTTGCGGGTGTTAAACAACAGCGATCCTGCTCAGTCAAGCTTCATCTGGCTGGAAGCCCTGAGGAAGACATCCTCATCGCAGCGCGCTAGGCATGCAGATTCTGATCAACTCAAATTAGTCACCCCTTTGCCATTTCTGCCTCAAACCAAATGTCGACCTGAATTCTCACGGATAAATCAATCTGAGTCTGCTTTGCAGAAACCCTCTGAGTGATATGTTTCAATTTTGCTGTTCATTGTGGCCAAGTTTCACTGTTCCTGGTACATGTACTGATCTGACAAACACAACCAGTTTTTCAGTTTGGTACTCAGGAAAAAATGCGAGGAATTTTTTTCTCTCCGCTGTTTGGAGAGGAAGCATTTATTTCCAAGCAGATACAGGTGTTAGCAGTTCTCACCGAACATTTCACCACTTTGTTCTTTGCCTGAATTCCACCAGAAACTTCAATTGTTGTACCATTTGACAAAAACGACGATCCCCTTCCCTGGACTGGACTGGGAAAATTACTTTGCTGTCTAAAGTGTGACTGTTTTACAATTGTTCTGTTTGCTTTTCTTGTTGTAGTTGGTTGTCAAAGTACAAACCGTGAAGCGCGCTTGTGTGAATTTACGGCTCCTGGAGCCAAGGATGTGTCTGCGGGTGCGGGGAGGCACAGCGCTCTCACAACGCGGCGTTGTTTCCAGAGCTGCACATCATTTCTGCGTCTCCCAGACGTTTGGATGTGACAGGCGGGGCGCCGGACTCCCCGGTCCCAGCTGCAGGTGCGAGGAACCTTGCAACCTCGATTAGCCACGAGAATATGGACGTCTCAATTTTCAAAATGCTTGGAGCAAACTTTAGCTCTTGACGGGCTCTCTGTTTTTTCTTCCGTTTTGTTTTGTTTGAAGAAAGCGAACGAGGGACGCCACATGTCAAATTTGTCTTGAACTGATTTTCGCTGAAACTTGTGAGGCCCACTGCAAGGAAGTTTCATTTCCAATCCGATTTCTTTTTCTCTGTCTTCTGGCATTGTGGATGTATAACTGCATCTGTTCGAATCAGGTGAGATCTCGAACGAGATGAGTTCCGATCAGGCGCGTCTTTTTGCACAGCCAGAACAACACTCCGGTATATTTCACATAATGCGTGAAGTTACCGAGAATTTTTCTGTCCGAAACAAGCCAGCAACTGCACAAAAGAAAATTCAAACTGTGTTTTATTGACAACGTTCACGAAGGAAAACCCATTCACACGAAGTTTTGAAACAAAATTAAGAACGACAACGACAAAATTCAGACAAAATTCGGTTTTAGTTTTGAGAACAAGTTTTGTTGGGCTTCCATAATCTACATTGTCCTGCCCCTACTTTTAATAAAACAGATAAACATATCAACAAATTCTGAACGGTTCTCGCGGATTCAGGGGTGCACTGTGGGGCCTAAAATCCCCAAAACCCACAAAAAGCAACAACCCACAATTTTCCGTTGCAGGTGAAGTTTGGGCTCCTCAGTGTTTGAGTCCCTCTTATCTCGATCCTTGATCCACAAGACGAACGAAAAAGAAAACCATCGAGTTGGCACAACCTATCATACTCCGCTGCTTTTGTTTGTTTTGTGACTGGAAAAGTACAACGTTCGGAAAAAGCTGCCAGTACAAAGAAGCGAGACCGGATAAAATCTCGACTTGTCGAGAAGCACAGGTTGAAAACACTCAGGTTCAGAGCCAACGTTCTGAGTATGAACAATAAATCTAAAGCGCACACGACCAATCTGACTTTCTCAATTAGTGTCATAAATAATCAACGAAGAAACCACAAGTCTGTTGCCACCATACACTCAACAGAAATGCTCTTAAATGTCTCCTTTGCTACATTGGAGCGCCTCTTGGGTGCGGATACTTGCTAAATGTGGACCTGAGGAGATCTGGCTCATCAAGTGCAGATCGTCAGGTGTTGTGCGGGGAGGAAGGTGGAGGATCCGAGACAAGATAAATGGACACCACCGCTGCAGGTTTGCCAACAACACTCAAAATGTTGTCATGAGGGCTTCCGAAATTAGAGATCAAAAGGGATTGGACCCATCACAAAAGACAGCTGCCACAAGTTCATCTTGCTCATTAGAACGAGTTTCATGGTCGGCCGAGAGCTTGCATCTCAGAAGCGAACTGCAAGTTTCACCAGCGGAGAGAGAGAGAGAGAGAGAGAGAGAGGGAGAGAGACAGAGACAGAGACAGAGACAGAGACAGAGACAGAGACAGAGACAGAGACAGAGACAGAAACAGAAACAGAGACAGAGAGAGAGAGAAGAAAAGAACTGGTCTTCTTGCACCAGCAAGCTGTGCTTCAGACAGTTCCATGAACATACCGATTTTTCAACGAAACCCATTGCAGCCACCATCTTCGTGCTTCATCAACAGAGACATACGAGAAAATGTTTTGGTGCAAGTCTTACAGCTGTACTTTTTGACCTCAGAATGAGTTTGTAAATGAGCCCTCAAATTTGATCTGTCAGCAAAAGCCCTTCCACAATGAGCACATTGAAAAGGTTTTTCACCTGTGTGGGTCCTGATATGTCCTTGAAGAAGCCAAGGTCTAGAGAAAGCTTTTCCACACAGGGGACACTTACAAGGTAGTGTGTGGGTCCTAATATGCATCTTGAGGGCTCCAAGTGAGACATAAGTTTTCTCACAATACTTACACATGAATTCTTTCTTGATCTGTGATGTACAGTGAAATTGCTTGTGTTTGGAGAGCCCACTGAAGGTTGCATAGCTCTTGTGGCACGCCTCGCAGGAATAGCGCGGTGGATCGTTGCCTGCTTTTCTCTTCGGCTCGTTGTCCACTGTGCTGAGGTCCAGCGTGACCCCTTTGGCCGTCGAGATCCAAGGAATCTTGCCGGAGCTGCTCTGAGGCGAACGGTTTTCTGGGGTTTGGTCGGTCGAACTGATGACTTGGAGTTTGCTTGCTTGGGTGGTGGCCGTCGGCACGCTCCTGCCCCACAGACTCGTCGAAACGACTGAAGGTTGAGTGGCTTGGAGTGAACGCACCAAGCTGGTCCCGTAGGAATAATCAACTCTGGGCCCGACCACAGGCGGGGATGACTGGGTTGGTGGCAGAACGGTGGAGGTCCCCAATGAATGGCAGGAAGCAAGGGAAGGAAGAACGTGCGCAGCCATGGAGGCTGGGGAATGCCCATAAACAGTCTGTCCATACCCCAAATTCTTGTAAGCCACATCAAGATGCAGCTGCTGCAACCTGCGGAAACTCAGGGCCAGATATGGGTAGCACGAAGAAGCGGATTTTTCGTGGCCAGTGTGCTGTGAGCACCAAGAAGATGCGCACAACGGTGATGCGGAATCCGAACTGAGAGGTTTGTGGTCAGGCGGACAGGGTCGTTCACGGGCAGGAATCGTGCGGGGACATTCTGGGCTCAGCGGCCCCTCGGATGCCTGGTCCGGGAAAAAGAGGCCTGAGGAGTCTGGACTCGTTCTGAATTGGGTTTCATCTCCAGGGATTTGCGCGGCAGGTACCAGACGAGGAATCTTGTTCGGATGAAGTTCCCTCTCTTCCTCATCTGCGCGAACGAAAAACAAAAGAAAAACTCAAACGGTCAAGCTCCAATTCTCGAGAAGCAAATGAAGCAAACATTGTGACACCAGACGGAAGCACACCGTCAATCTAAGACAAAATGTCCCCGTTGTCTAAAGCACAGAAGAACTGAACTGGAGCAACCGGGACGCCTCCTTTTTTCAGCACTTTTCCTTTGTGCGAAATGTGTCTTGTACGGTCTTTGAGATTATCCTGTGATTTACCAACCTTCCATAAAATTTACTTTGCATTCTGACAACTAGCTTGTGACTGCTATAGTCAAGGCAACAGCAAAAATTACGAAGCACTTGGTTTTTATCAAAATGTGAGCAGGTGAAAAAATCCCGATTCCCTACCTGAGAAGCTGGACGTGTCCGACGGGACAAGTTCTGAAGCAGCCGAGTCTGTGGATTTTCTCTGGTGTTCGATGCTGCCTCCAGGACCGTCCTTCTCCCCAGTCAAAGCCTCGCCTCCATCCGAATCGGACCCATTTTCAACTTCCTCCTCGCTTTCCACTTTGTCTGATGAGCACTGCCGTTTGCTGGAGTGTTTGCTGCGTGGCTTGATGAGAAATATTCTTGGCATGATTGAGCATGAAACTCACACTGAAAAGTTTGAAAATTGTGCGTCCTGATGCTTCTGTCGATTGTTCAGGTCACTGCTGAATCTGCCTTACACAGCTGCATGTCACTCGTGAGGCTGTTCGAAGTATCAATCGCTGTTGATGATCGCAGGTTGATCGCGCGAACTATTCAGGTGTAACAAAAACTGGCTTCATTCAGTGGGGAGGCAGGTTGGCAAGTGAGCACAGGATGAGCTCGGTAGCCAACTTGAGGCGAAACATTTTGCTGATCGCCCTCTCTTTGTTGTGGGTAAACAGAGAACGGTTAATTTATGCCTTGAGATGTTGATGCCTCACAGTATCTGGGTAAGAACACGTGCCTTAATTAGCATACACATTTTGGATTTTTGAGATGTGTGCCTCAAAGCGAGCACAAGTTGCATCTGATGCCAGCGGTACAACTGTCCACGAGCACGTGCGACCTCGCGGAGCCCCGAGTTCTCAACAAATATTGAAAAGCGTCTCAGCGCCACCACACGCGCCCTGCCAAAAAGTTATAATCTGTGGGGCCGAACATATGTTGGTGCAAAAAGACTGGTGACTGTGAGAAATGTATCACAAACTTCCCCAGATTGTTTGTTCTTGCAAATAAAAAGAAGTCTGTATTTTAAAGCGTGTTGTTGAGAATCACGAGTTTGGGAGTCTTGTCGCCAGATGACGTGAAAACGTAATTTTTTCAAAGCATCCTTCTCAAAACCTACAAAGCCCACCCAACAATCAGCCAATGCATTAATTTGTGGGAACTGTGCTGTCCTCACGTCAAAGGGTGAATTCAGGCAATTAAGTTGTCAAGAGCTGGACGGCCATGCACCTGCAAAGGCCCACGCCAACACGCAAAAAGGAAAGTGTTCTTTCTTGCCTGTAACGCGTTTCAAGATTGAGAAAGAAGATTGTGCAGGAGAGAGGAAGGACACAGGACCCAGCTTGACTGCCTGCCCAATGTTACGAGATAAAGTTGCACCAGCAGCTGAAGCGCGATACTCTTCTGCAGAAGGAAGTCGCCACCTGGTGTTCGAGGCGAGGCAGAAGAGGGAGACAGAACTTTTCCGCCGGAGTGGTTAATGTAAGAAGTTTTTCAGAAGAAGGTGTTAGAAATTAGAATGTTCATTCACACGGGACACGGGGAGTGAGTGAGTCAGTGAGTGAGTGAGTGAATGACAGAGAGTGAGAGAGAGAGAGAGAGAGAGAGAGAGAGAGAGAGAGAGAGACTGAATTTACAACATAATCAACTCTCACTCTTGGGTCACGAGCACTGCTCCTTTGATGGCCCGTTTGTGCCCAGTGCTTCCGTTCTCTGGCGAGTTCAGCCGGTTTGTCCTCTATTTATCAACGTGCCCCAATTGACAACCAATGTTCAGAGCACAACCATGCAGTGGTGGACAGCCAAACAAGGTCATTCTTGAAATTTATCTTTACAGTTATGCCGCATGTGTGAAATTCACCGGACCGGTAAAATGCCTTCTTCCATGAGAAAACAGTGTGTTGCTCGGTTTACAATCAGCATTTGGTTTCTTTCCTCACCTCCGTGAGGTTTTTGTTTTCCCCTGTTTGGTTGCACGGCCTAAAGTCTCCAACATCTGGCACAGACAACGGATTTTCCGGTGCACCACAAAAATACGAGGGAGGTCCACGAATTGGCGGTTTCTGTCCGCAAAGTAGCGATCTTTTCGAGAGTGCCAGAAACTCCGGAAATACTGGACAGAAACCGCCAATTCGTGGACCTCCCTCGTATCAACGTTCGTGCAAGGGGAGTTTGTGTTTTGATGCCCGTTCTTCCCTTCTTACTTTTGCTTTGTTGTTTTTCCACTTTGTTCCTGAGTGTGAATCCAGGTTTGGTCAAGGGCTTCTCCCCCCCCCCGGGGGGGGGCGGAGGTGACGCCAATTTTGAACAATTTCTCGAAACAAAGGAACAAAGCTGCGCTCGTGGCGCAAGTTCAGGCGGACCAGAGAAGGGGCACTGGTGTTTTTCCTCGTTAGCTTTTTCTGTTCAGGCCAACAGCCAAGTGAGTGACCGACCGTGCAGTGGGTTCTTGTGGACCGGTTTGTACAGAGTCGCCACCTTCTGTTGCTGCCTGGGCACGATCAGCCTCAGCAACTTGCGCTGCGGCTGAGCCGAACAACAGAATTGCTCAGCTCCTTTGTTGAAAAAGTTTCCAACGTCACAACGTCATTTTCCCACGCATTTGCCTCAAAGTTTCCCTCTCCAGGTGGATTTTGTTCTGATTACTCAAGAACAAGCAACGGGTTCAGGTCCGCATCATCTTTCAGACCTACAGAGACGTTGCTTCTGGACTGAACAGTTGGTGGGCGAAGATGTTCAGTTTTCCTTTGGCTCTCGGTAATTTTGCAGGCCACAATCACCGCCTCCTTTGCGTCTCATCAGTGTTATGAATGGTATGGATCACAAACAATTTGTAGCAAATGGGCACAAAGCGCTGATCGAACGCATTGAGCGCTGATTTCGTTGGAGGCCAGTGATGGCATTAGGGAGTTGTTCACTCAGCTGCTCGGACTGTTCATCGGCGTGTCTGAGAGTGGCGGTCGGGTCAGAGCCGTGTCATCTGCGCACAACTGTCAATGTAATCAGGAGGTAATGATCCGCTTTAAACGCCTCTACGACTCTGTCGATGGGTCCAATTTTTTGGCAATGACTGTATCTGAAAGCCTTCAGCTGCAGCAGAGTGGACTTGTTTGGGGAGTTCGGTCTGAGTATTTGTTCAATCAACCTTCGAAATTGTTCTTTTCAGTTCAGGAAACAGGTTAGGCCACACTGAAGAAACGACTCGTCGGCTGAAGTCAAAAATCCGTGATTTCCCACAAGTGAAAAGAAACTTGGGAGGCAAAATCTCCGGTTTTTTGTTTGTTTGTCCTCTCAGAAACATTGAAACAAACAGAGATTTCACGGTTCAAATGAAGGCCCCACACACTTTCTCAAGCAAAACTTGTTTCCTCCAAAAACAACCCCACTTGCGTGTAATTTAACTCCAAAAGTTCAGAGACACTGAATCGCTAATCAAGTTCAACAGTGTGCACAATCAACCCAGATGAGCAAGAGCGACAGTGAGAGTTGCCCCCAACGAGTTGATGGCTCTAGAAGGAAGCTGAGTGCAGCTTGGAGGGGCTGGAGCACCCACCTCAAATCACCAGCAATTGAGTTGCACAAACGCGATTTGCTCTTCACCGGCCCGCAATGTTTTCACGTTGATCAGCCGAAACACAATTTAACCTGTCGCCAAAGTCACAATTGACGACGAGTTTGGAAACTCTAGTTTGTTTGATTGTGTGTGGAAGTAGTTAGTCACCGTCTTAGCAAATTGCGTTGGAATCTCGTTATCGTCAGTTCGCAATCAGCTCGGGAATATGATTCATCCTCGACGGGTGTTTCCTCCGGAAAGTTCCTCCGAGTTCATTCGCTCAGGTCTCTGCGAACTCAACAGTTCTGGTTTCGAAGTTGAAAAAGAAAAGCAAAACTCCTCGTTCTATGTTCCACAAACACACAGTTTTATTGACAACATCAACAGAAAATACGGCAGCAGGAAACGTCAGTTCAGGAGAAAAGTTGCAAAAAAATTATACATGGGCAGTTTTGACAGCAATGTTTTGTCATCGTACTTCGCCTCGGGAGACGAGAGAAAGAGACGATGCCGAAGTTTCAGACTCACAACGAGCCCTTCTCAACACCCAACAAATCAGTTCTCGTCAGACATGCAGCCCCCGTCTTCGTGCTTTAGAAGCAGTGACATTCTGGAAAAGCTCTTGGAACAGCTTTTACAATTGTACTTCTTAACTTCAGAGTGAGTTTGGAGGTGGGCCCTGAGATTTGATCTGTCAGCAAAAGCTCTACCACAATGGGCACATTGGAAAGGTTTTTCACCTGTGTGGGTCCTAATATGTCCTTGAAGAAGCCAAGGTCTGGAGAAAGCTTTTCCACATAGGGGACACTTGCAGGGAAGTGTATGAGTCCTAATATGCATCTTGAGGGCTCCAAGTGAGACATAGGTTTTGTCACAATGTTTGCAGCTGAATTCCTTCTTTACTGTGGATACACAGTGAAATTGTTTGTGCTTTGAAAGTCCGCTGAACGTGGCGTAGCTTTTCCCGCAAGATTCACAGGCGAATCTCGGGGCCTCGCCACACCTGGCTGGTTTGCTGTTCTTGACCATAGCTGTGTCCATGATGACTGGCTTCACGGACGTGGTTGAATCAACGGAAACGTTGTCCACACTCCTGTTGTTTTCACTGTCGGAGTCAGTGGAAACGGGACTGACTCGGCCGTACACAATAGTTCTGCTGTAGGATGCGGAGAAGTCCCGAGTCTCCTTCTTGCTTTCCGCAGTCTTGTGGCTGGGGCTGACTTCTGGGCTGGGAGGGGAGGTTTTGAGACTGGATGCGTTGGGAGTGCTGGGCCTGAAGCTGCTGTAGAAACTCAGATTCCGCGGACCCTGCGCCGAGCTCGGGTAAGACAGAGTACTGAGTGGACTGGTGACACTGGTCGGGTTTCTGTAGTGAAGGCTGGCGCCTTGATAGTAGTTGACGGCGTTGTATGGATATGGCAGGTGACTGGACCAGATCTTGGCGTTTTCCCTCTCCTTGAGTGGAGAAAGGGCGCGGTCCACTCCCTGAGCCGACTGTGGCGCAGAGTTGGCCAGGGGCACTCTGGCATAACCGACGTGAGCCTGCTCCGGAGACTTGTACATGTAGTCCTCGACCGGCCGGCTCCCCAGAGGCAGCAAGGCCCGAGGAACCTGCGATCTGCTTTGCAAGAGATCAGAGAGACTTCTTGCTTCTGGCGACTTGTCTGCAAGCGAAAAATTCAAAATGTCTAAGAAAACGTGCAATAAAATCCACTGTTGTTTCTTATCTTTCAATAAATTAAGAAAAAGTGGCCTGTTGTTCTGCATCGGAAACATAATTAATTGAAACTAATTGTACCTTCAAAAGCAAGAAAGTTGAAAGGATCGTTTGTATTCAACTTGTTTAATGCAAATTATGGAACTGAATTTCATCAAGATTCCCATGATGAAGTTCAGAAAATGTTCACAAAGATGTCTGTGGACCAAACAAAAAGAAGCCATGTCGTAAGCTTATAGCACCGGTTTCGCAACCTGGTCTACTGCGACAGGTGCGGGGAAAAGAACAATGCCGAAGAAGGGTGAAAGGGAACACTACTGGTGCGAACAAAAGGGGCCATGCCGCCAGATTAAAAAATCTCTGCGCCAACAAAGCCAGAATGACAATGGTCATTGATGAGCCGTTGGGTTTGCAGCCAATCGAGTGGAACCGCCCGACAGATGGACACCTGGCTCTGACAACTCACGACTCAAACAATGAATGAACCTCAGCGCTGCAGACGACAGGCAGGTGGAAACCTTGCAACAGGCTCCTGCTGCCAAACCTGAACACCCATTGTCCCGCCGAAGGCGCTAATTTGAAATCGAAATCCCGGTGGACATCAGGAGTTACACAACTGTTGACGTTTTGGGAACAAAGCACTCAAAAACTCTGTTTTCGAGAACAACTTTCAAAGTTTTTGCAAATCAGACTGACGATGACATCTTTTTTCTTTTTCATTCTACATTTGCCGAGCATACAGATTGTCAACAAATTATCTTGAGCTCTTTTTGTGGTGCAAAAATCCAATTTTCCCATCTTTGGTCTCCATTGGTTTGTGCTAACAATCGCATCATCATTGAAACTTTGTGGAGTGGGTGGGTCCCTATCCGGATTACAGGTGTGACAACGAACATCGCCATAAACTACCTTCGTGCGTCAAGATGTCAGAAAACCGAGCGTCCGTCTCTCGGTGGAGCAAAACTTCATACTTGTTTCAAACGCGAGGAAGCCTGGACACTTGGACACTCAGTGCCACTTTTGTGTTCAAGTGAGATTTCTGTCAAACAGGTTCATTTGAAGTTGTCGGTGTGGTACTTACAGTTTGGAAACGCGTCGAAGCGGCGGAACGAGGCAGCAGCTTCAGCCGGAGAGGGAGACGAGGGGCTCGGCGGCACGTTTTCTGCGTCGGAGCCGAGGTCCTCAGCCTGCAGCAGCAGCACCTTCCGCACCGCGGCGCCGAGCGGCGGCGGCGGCGTCCCCGCGGCGCCCTGCAGCCTGATCCCGCCCAGTCGCGCCGCCTTCAGCGGGGACCGCGCGTCGTCGCATCTCGCAGAGTGGTGCTTCCTTCTCTGCTTCTTTTTGATCAGGAACGATTTGGGCATCTTGGCTTTTCAGCACGGTTTTTAGAGTCGAAGTAAACTTTGTCAATGTGAAATTTAATGTGTCTACGAGCCTACGAATGCCTTCAGAGACTGCAGAGGAATGATCTGCAGAAGTGCGTATTGCGCGCTTAAATAGCCGTGTCGAACACGCGCGCACAGCGCAGGCAGATGCACATGGTTGAATTCAGTGGCGCACAGAAATGCAGGTGCATGTAAATGACGCGAGATGCAGAGCCAATCACTGATGGAACCAAGCATCACAAGCCAATCAAACTGCTGCGCGGGTCCATCGACTGCGTTCCACAAGAGTGAATACCGCAGCACGGCGACGCAAAGACGAACAGGTGTTCCTCAGCGCGACGGTCATTCAATAGGGGAACAAACACACCCCTGGGGGAAGGGTCGCATTTTGTCATCTCAAGTGGAAAGCATCACTCAATAAAGTCCGTTTATTCCCAGAAATGACAAAAGATGCCAAGAAACCTTTTCAAGTCCGCAGGTGGAGGCGCGTTCGTGAATCACTTGACAATGGCAGGTGTCCTGTCCACGAAGTGTGCCACTCTCCAAATTGCAGTTCGTATTCTGTAAACAAGAACGAACTGATGCCAAGCGCGTCTGTGTGTTCGCAATCACCTGTTCGTGGTTGCGGTTTTGTTGTTTCTGTAGAGAACAGATGAATGTGTCAGAAAGTACCTGGGCGTGCAAAACAATCTCTGCATTTGTTCATTTTCAAAACGCACTGAACAGTCTTGACTTCGACTTTGAGGACTTTCCAATGCATTCTTCGTCACTGACATCAGTCATGACACACGTGTGTACTTCTGCCGTTTGTGTGGGAATGTGACAACCGCAGAAGGCCTCACCTCACCTCGGAGATCAGGTCCACTTCCTTTGAACCTCAAGGCCAGGCTTATGTCATTCCCGAATCTTTACCCAAACTGAAACGTTGACCTCACGTCGTGCGGTGAACGCGGACCGGTCCGAGTCCTCAGCCGGGTTGGACGGATGCCCGGAGGACGGTGCGGCTCACTCCATTCAGCTATTTAGCGAGTGTGGCGGGGTCGCGGATCCGCGCGCGAGCGCCCAGGTCAGAGCGGATTCGCTTTGATGATGGCCGCACAATGGGTCGCATCACCTCGGGTGTCGCGCCGCATAATCGCTGACCCCGGCGCGAACACGAATGCGAGGATGCAGCGGTGATCCTCTGCCAAGTTCAACAGCGCCGCACCGCACCGCCGAATACTAGCCGAGGTGACAGGTGACACAGATTCACCGATTGAACTCAGGATCCATTTGTTATTCCTGTTTGGCCGGAAGCTGTCAGTGGGATGAAAAACAACCGACTAGCTTCTTGTTTGACAATTTTTTCTTCAAAATTTCCGGGCTTGCTGTGTTGTTTGTCTCTGAAAGAAACGCCTGTAAACCTTGACGGCAGCTGTCAAATTTTGTCTACAAAGGGGTGAACATCGAGCGTACAAGAACTGCCCGAACATCGCTGATTGAGTAGATCTTCCAAAACACCTATTTTGCGTCTGCGTAAAATAAATTGTGCGCTCACGCTGAGATAATTTGCTCGTCGGCTGCGGTTTTGGTGGATCGCAGATGGAGAAAGTCAGACTGAAGCTTTCACCATCACATCAGCCCGCCTCCACATTCTTGTCCATTTCACAGATTAGGCCATTTCGCGGGCCCTATTCTTGTCGACGTTAATGCAAAGTGACTCCGGATAATCTCGTTTTCTGTTTGTTTATGATACATAATTATCTGGTTAAATTCAATAAAGAAGGTTCAGCTTTGGACGTGGTGCACTGGAGCGTGCCAATTAGTGCGAGAGTGATCAAGTAATGGTTCGGGTGACAAAGAGCCTCGCCTTGACGTGAACTCCGGGACCTCTGAGTCCTCCCGGTTAATTCACCTGCCCCACCCCTGCAGCCTGCTCGCGACCTTTGTTCCAAGCAAAGCCGCCTGGCCTCAGCCCGAGCAAGTCTCGAGCAACCAACAACTCTTTGGTTTCACGTCCATCTGAAAGAACGGTACACACGAAGAGGAGGACTTTTGAGTGCTCGAAACTTCGAAATGTCAGTACATTTTTTTTTTCAACTGATCGATCAGCAGAGTACGCAGGATTGCGCTGGTCTCGGCGTCAAAAACAGCGTTTCAGTTTTGTACGCGAGGCTTCTCGCACATTTTTTGAATCCAGAATGCAGCGCATTGCACGTGCAAAGAGCGAAAAGCGTTTCCCCAAACTGCGCCAGGGGCTGTTTATACTGCTGGATTAACAATGGGATTATCACAATTACCGTTGCATTCCTTCATATCCACATTGCATTTCACATGACAGCGGCCCGAGCCGTGTTCGCTGGGTCCGTGTCAATTGTGAGTCGGATGCCCCGCGGCTACATGCCTCTCACCTGTTGGATTTGGATCAGACACATTTCCTGTCGACCCCTTCAGGCAGGGCAGTAGCTTATGTCATGTCTTGACCTGTCGTGAAAAAAAGCCCAACTCACATCTATGCTTTGAGCCTTGGGGTAACCCTTGGTCAGGGAATTCCAAAGTGATGCTCGCAAGTGCAAATACGTCCACGTGTGCTGACAACACAATAGGAACGAGCACTGAGCACCTCAGGTACAACAGATTATCACAGGAAAAGTGGACCAGAAGAATGATGATCCCACTGCCAAATTAAACATTGCTTCAACACATGCAACGCTGTGCGCGTCAGAAATGAAGTTTGCTGATCAGCGAATATGTCAACGCGTGTCACAGAACTGTGACTCAGTGTTGGAAAAACATGTGCACCCGACACATTTGATAGAATGTTGGAAGCCACAAGTCTGTTGAAAAGGCAGTAACAAAACGAAACATCAAAAGACCCCACAAAATTTACAAAAGGCCACATTGTGCCAATATCAGGCTTTTTGTATTGGAACTCAGAACCGAACCGACCGGTTTCTCTTTCTTTCTTTCTTTCTTTCTTTCTTTCTTTCTTTCTTTCTTTCTTTCTTTCTTTCTTTCTTTCTTCCTTTCTTTCTTTCTTTCTTTCTTTGTCTGTTTCTCTCTGTCTCTGTCTATCTGTCTGTCTCTCTCTGTCTCTCTCTCTGTCTCTCTCTCTCTCTTTCTCAAACTTGTGTTGAAGTCGTTTCTGTTTGCCTGCGCATTGATCTGCGTATGAATGGAAAGGCAGAATCACCTGCTGTTCTGATTAGGCGTTGTAGGCAAGTTGAATGACCATGTATTCTTCCATCATTATTTAAATCTCATTCTTTGGGCCAGCACCAAGCGTTCAGACTGCACAAAATTGAACAGATGAACCACGTCGGCGGCTATTGACGGCCTCGCATTGTGGCGACTCCGGTTCCACCTGTTGTGCCGTTTTCACCTGGCACCGCGTCTTTGTATTTTCCCGAGTTCAATGCGGCAGTTGAAATTTGGTCTTTCACTTTTCAGGGTTTGGACATGAAAAGAAGGAACATGTGCATTTGGCTAAATATTGTCAATTCAAAAAATCCACTCTGAACTTTTCAAATTCAAGAAGGAAGATGGGGGCAGTACTCCGCGCACGTTCACAAATTGTTCGAGCACCGCAGATTGACAAGTCAACGGTTGTACATGTAGACTACTGCTCGTCTTGACTCACCTGTCAACAAAAACATCGTGTGGTGTCCAACCTTTCAAGCAGAAACTTGTCAAGTGTCTGCGAAATCGATTCGTCGTCTGCAGTTAAGTGCGGACCGTTCGGAGGCACAAGCCTGATGACGAGAAATGGTAACGAAAATGAGGGATTCATAGAAAGGCTTACCGCAGATGAGATCTTTGATAGGTGGATTTACTCAATGGCACCTGCAGCTGTGTGCGGTGGTCAGCAGGATTGGGGTCTGAGAGGGATTCATCACCACCACATTGCTCCACAATCCCAACTCAGATTGAACAGCACGCTCAGTCACAGCTTATCTGTAACCTCCAGATTTAGTGCACATTTCCCATTCCTGAATTCAGTCCCTTGAACCTGTTGAACCTGACAGCGAAATATCAACGCATCGTCTTCATCCTCGAAAGTGGAACAGTTCCGGTGGAATGACATGAGTCCAACGCACGATCATCACTTGCCCAGCCACCAAATTTTGAGTCATTTCAAGCAAACAACAACGAGGGAATTTGAGGTACTCGCGTAACGAAGGAAAACAATGGAGCGGCGAAGGTCGTCCCAAAAACGATGATTTTCTGGTGAGCCTGTCAAACGCAGACACCAAGTCACAACCAACATAGGCTGTTCTTAGTTTGCTTCAGAAAGTGGAACCGAGGCACATTTTCTAAGCATTTGATAACAATTGATTTTCGAGTCATTTCAGATAAGTTTGCAGATCACTGAGCTGCAGTCGTGTTGCAGAAATCCTGACCTTGAGTGTCAATGTCTTGAATGTGCGATCTGGTCTTTTATGGAAATGACATCATTAGGCGGACCAAGTGTCGCGCGCTCGGCTCTGTGCATCTGATCTGATGCGAAGGATAATCAGCTAATCTGAGTCACCTGCCGCTCTGACTGCTGCTCAAACTCACATCAAGTGCGACCTGTTTCTCCTTCGTCGCCAGTCCCATGCATTTTGATTGACCATATTGGGATGAATCATGCATTGCAATCGCGCGAAGGTGCCACAGATCGACGCTGATAAATCGAACAGCCGCAATCATTGAATTTCATTGCGCTGCATGAGTGCACACAACACAAAGAATTGAGACGAAGAAAAGCTCTCGGAACGTCTGTTTTTTGACTGCTCATTTTTGTTCCGTGAGGTTGCAAATCTTCTGACTCCTTGTCTCGGGATCAGTTGGCGACACTGCTTCGGCATTTTGATGTTCAAGAATTTGATGTCGTGGAATATTGACAGCCTGCATCGTTTCACAGTCAATGACGCCTGGCAGCATCACGCTTGTCAATCTGAGATTGCGTGACCTGATCAATTGAACCCTCCAAATAATCATCAAAGACCGCAAGCCACAATCCGGCGCATTAAAAAAAGCGAGTTGTGTGGCTGGGTGGCAGAACGCGAGACAATGGGTGTGGGCGCGTGGCACGTGAGATTAGCGCGATGACACGGTGCAGGCTCCATTGTTCCAGGTCTGCGAGCGGAGGCAGGTGGATTCTGCCTCGCGTTCCCGCGCGTTTTCACCCAGCCTCTCCCGCGCTTCCCCTCTGTGCGCTCGGGAAACAATAGGTGCAGCATCACCTGCTTCTCTGCACTTTGTGCTCCTCCAGAACAAAAAGAAAAAATCAAGCCGTCTCTCAAATTTGCGCTCAGAGACGTTCTTTACAAGAATGAAAAATGCCTTGGCGTTTTGTGTTTGGGTGTGGGAATTTCCCATGTTTGTAGTTTCCACAAATTGACATGAAAATTCACTGTCACAATAAGTGTCTCATTGTTCGACCTGTCTGCAAAGTTCCGAGTTCATGTGCACAGACCTCGATTCTACCTCTCTGTTTCAATTTCGTGTCGTTGCCTTTCACACTCTCTTGGAGTGGTAAAAGTGATTTCGTGTTCACATTCTCTGTCTTTTTCGCACACTTTTCTCAACTTTTGTTTTGTGTTGGATACAAACAACAGGTGAAAACGTGTGTGCCACCTCCATTCTGTGAGTATTTGTTCAGTATTTGTTCACACACATTTCCTGAGTGAGGAAGGTATCGCAAAATTTGCTTCTGGAGAATGCTTTGCTCACGAAATGTTTTGTGAAGAGATATTCATCACACGAGCACCCCTGACACAAAGTCTTCACCGCGCAAGGGCAGAACCAGGGGGCTGCATCCGGAACCCCTTTTTTCATTTTTATAATATCGAGGGCCAATTACTGCCCGTTTTTGATTCTGAACAAGGAATTTTCCGAAATCGCATCATGACTTGTGGAGAAACACACACAATTGAAAACGCAGCCAAAGTTTGAACGAGCGTCAGATGTGTATTTCGTGGCAGGAAGGTTTCAGCGTTTGGACATCTGAGCATTTTTTGATGTTTCGGACCTTTTTCATACTTTCTGACAAATTAAAATTGAATGTTGAGTTTTCAACCACGGGCAGTCCTTCACCTGCCCAAGAAGTTCAAAACGTCCGCACAAGGAGAACGACGTACTTTGGCAGATTTCTTTCACAAAAGACTTCGTGCATAAATGCATAGAGATGAACAATTAGGCAACAGCAAGATGCTTGTGCATTTGCACGTGCATGGCAGGTTTCGGGGTCTCGGAACACAAGGTGCCAGTGTGCACCTGTCCTAGGACAGCGCGTGTGCCGTCCACCTCGCAGCGACGCTCTCGGCACGCGACGAGCACAGCCAGGGGGCGTCCAGATCATTCAAAAACTCCCTTGAGGGGCTCAAATCTGATGCTTTGGAAGGACAGCAGGATGTTGAGCACATCTCGAGGCAAGTCCATCAGCACTTGTTGTCAAGCCAAAGCTCGGTTTGTGCGCAGTTCTGTTGCACATACCTTGGCAGTGTGCTGAGGAAATCGTCTGCCCTGAAGAAATCCGCGGTGCTTGCAAAGTACAACCGTTCCAAATGCGAAGCATATGCGCCACTATCTTTGATAACAGCTGTCTGAGTGGTATCAATGGCCGGTATGACCAGCGGCAATGTTCCGGGCGCCAGTGTGAAACTTCCCAAAGAATTCGAAAACAGGACTACCAAAGAAGGAAACCTCTTCGATTTGGGGTTGAACATATCACACAATGCGAGAACTTCAGCGAAAGTGCCTCGTTCAATCGCAGATCAAGAACTCGTTTCTACAACAAAATTTGGCCATAAGTGCGGGGGTTTTCGGTGTGCTCAAACAAATTCAAAACACTTTGGCGTGCGGGGCAATTTTGATCCCTGTTCTCAAAGTACACTTGCTAAATGAGTTATGATTAATATATCCCTCTCCAAAAGCTTTTGAACTGCCGCAGTTTGGTTGGAAAGATGAAAGAAATATCACAAGGTCAATGTGGGCTCAGCCACCTGTTGTGGTGTGTTCTGGCCTCCACGGCGGTGCAATTGTACAAGAAAAGGAAGGAATTCAACAGTTTGAATTTGATGCACATGTCCATTTGCCGCAGATGACAAGATGGGCATTTTCTCCTTTTCTTGCTCGTTTCGCGCTTTCCTGAAAGGACAAGCACATGGGCACTACTCACAAAAGGCATCAAGGAAATTCAAGCTTTGGAGTAAATTTGAAAACTAATTGGTCCAGTTCAAATGTTTAACCAGGAATTTAATTTGAATCGAGCTAAACAAGCCCTATTCAGCAGAACATCATAATTCTGTTATTAGCCCTTTTGCGCGAAAGAATAGCCGCACCTGTTGCTGTTCACCGTTCAAACCGCATCCCTTCGCAGGGCTTTGACCACAGTGAATAGAAGAGGCTTAACCAGCATCTTCAAGTAAACTTGGTTGCCATTGGGAGCTGAAAGGATCTCATAAGGAATGTGGTGCGCTGCGGCTGGTGATTGGGCCGCAGAGCTGTCGCTGGTTCTCACGTCCCGCGAGTGAGCCTTCCTGACCTGCCTCCCCCACCTGCACGCACGCATCCTCTGCGCTGCATGTGTTGTTGGTGTATTTGGCCCATTGACAACGGTCCTGTGTACATGGCATGCGAATGTCTCTCCGCTCAGCGCATCATTTATGAATGGACACATGTGTCGCACCGCACCACAACTTTCTGTCGCTGTCAGACGAACAGGTTCCTTTGTGCCTCCTCTGTAGCAGTACCTGTGTAACTTGCGTGGAGTTTGACTGAACTTTCGAAATATTTCGTAAACCGAGACACAAGGACTAAAGAACTCAGCACAAGTGAGTTACAGAGGAGACCAATATGCCCAGAGCATTCTTGGTCCTGAACAAGAAGACCAAAGCAAAACACAAACGGAATGCGTCGGACAGGCAGGACACACTGACGGATGAAAACCAAAATGTCCAGGAAAACTTCGAATCGCAGGACAACAGCAGCGATCTCGGTGAATCGCTCGAGATTCACCCCGATTCGGACAGTGACGAGGACATTGAGGTGGACGTGTGTTCGGTGCACGAGGAGCTGATTTTTCCTCATCAACACATAGAGAGGGACAGTGTGACAAGTGTGAGTCCTGGATCCAGCAATAGCAGCACCGGGGGTGTTTACTCTTCAAAGCAGCAGCATCAACAACAGCAGCAACAGCAGCAGCAGCCCAGCTTTGCACGAGAGCAGAGTGCGAAGATCAGCCCCGCGGCGAGAGTCCAACCAACGTTCAAAGGCGAGTGCATCCACGGTACGTCTAAGTATTTGTGCGTTGTCTAATCTGTTGGTATCTCGTGGCTGATCACACAGTAAAATGAAAAACAAATGACTTTTTGCCCTCTTTCAACTTTTCCTTTCCTTGCAAGAGAAAAGCAAAGTTCAGTTGAAACTGCCAAGTTGCCAGGCAAACAGTTCGAAATCAGCCATGAACAGGCACCTGTTGGTTTAAAGTGTAAACAGGTAGAAAATTGTCCTTTTGTGCATGACACTGACAATTCTTGTTCTTGAGCAGAGGAAATCATCCGAATGAACGACACTTGTTCGCAACATTAGGTAATGTTCTTTGCGGGCGCGATCTTTGCTTGAGAAAAAGTTTTCTGCTTTTCACAAAATTTGTCTGATAAAAAATCTACTGAGAGCCAGAGACCGGTGGAGGTGTTGTGAAGTTTTATTAAAGGGACTTAACAAGAGGATGCAGGCCATATGGCTTGATTGTTCAAGGCTTGAAAGGTATTTTCCTTTCCACTCAAGTCCTCCTAGATACGCGCTTACAGGTGCCAGCGAGAAAAGTGTCGGCATCCAAACACCTGTGATCGTTGCACTGGCACTTTTTGGGCCACTGGAGGATCTACATCTGTGAGATCTGTGTCTGTCCGCGTCCTGAGGGTCAGTCGGATTTGGTCAATAATGCTATGGAAGTGGAATTCATCACCAGGGGACAATTAGTGCGCGAATCACACGCTCAAACTGTTCAACACAAGAACACCGAGCATTTCTGACTGAACAGAAATGGGTCGAGGATTTTGTCGTCTGGTGAAACCAGGACCTTCATTTGTCCCTAATTAGAGCGGCGCTGGTCTGTCAAGAGCTGTATAAATTTGCGGGTGATGAATAGAGCTCAGGGTTTGCAGGGCTCCTTGGCTCACATGTTCATTAGTGTATCCATGTCCAGTCTCCAGGCAGCCATGAAATGCTCAGCATTAACACCCTCCCCAATCAACTACCGATCTATCGATTCTCCCTGTCAACGTGAAACGACACTTCGCATCAACGTGCTCTGACTCTGATCAGTTGGAAAACGCATTTCATCAGAGTGGCATTGAGGAGATTGCACACGCTGCCGTGCAACCCATTTAGCTTGTGGTCAAGTCCACGTTTAAATGTTCTCAGTTGGATTTCCTCAATGCACCAGGGCCAACCTCAATGTGGACCGCGTCCGAAACCGTTTCCCCGGTTTTGTTATCCGAACAGCAGTGGCTTACATAACTGTTGTGTGTTACAGGAAGCGATGAAGAAAGGGAGAAATCATTTGAAGAGGCGAGGACAATCGAGACGAGGCAGAGCTCGGGGTCAGATTCCGAAGATGCGGTGCGGCGGTCCCAATCGAGAGGCTCCTCTTTCTCTGCACCAGACGACGCAGGCTTGTCGAGGAAAACTCTGTTCTCCCCGCCCATACAACCACTCGCCTTTGATCTCTACCAGCAGACCAGGGCCCCTTCAATGCAGTTTCCCTTCAATAGGGAGGCGTTTGACTCGAGAAGGCTGAGCCCTGTTGCGAGAATAACACCCCTGGAACCACCGCCGATGGGCCACCCTGGGTTGTCTGAGGAATCTCACTTCTGGAACAGTCACTTCGCCAAGTTACAGGCTGCGCATCCGTTCCTTGCCATGAGTTTCCACAGACTGCAGGAACTGCACCTGAGAAGTGTCAGTCAGGAGGGACACAAGTACAGCTCACTTCCCCCTCCTCCCCACGCCCATTTTCCTGCTCCAGCGGACAGATATCCTGTTCCATTCTCTCCGATGTTCCGACCTTTGCCTCAAACAGTCCATCGCACTCCTGAATCGCACTCAGCGTTGTCGCCTTCGGGACACGATCCTCTGATTGAAGCCCAGCAGGGGAAGAAACCAACTGAAGGACTGCAATCGGCGCACGGCATGTTTTCTCCAGCCAGAGACATCGACAGGAATTTCAAAGAAGTCACTCACATGAAGCTCCATTCTCCTGTTGAAGACGATGGGGTTCCCGAGAACAATACGTGTGTTCCTCTCGATCTGGGCACAAAGAGTGACGAAAAGAAGAAGCGCAGGGACCCTGAGCCTCCAAGATACAACTGCGAAGCTTGCGGAAAAAGCTACTCAACCTTCAGCGGACTCTCAAAACACAAGCAATTCCATTGCACCTCAAATGTCAAAAAAGAGTTTGCCTGCAAATACTGTGAAAAGACCTATGTGTCTTTGGGTGCTTTAAAAATGCATATAAGAACTCATACTCTTCCTTGTAAATGCCCTCTTTGTGGAAAGGCATTCTCCAGACCCTGGCTCCTTCAGGGTCACATCAGAACACATACAGGTGAGAAACCTTTCCAGTGTGCCCACTGTGGAAGAGCTTTTGCTGACAGATCTAATTTGAGGGCTCATTTACAGACTCATTCAGAAGTTAAAAAGTACAGCTGCAAAAATTGTTCGAAAACGTTTTCTCGAATGTCCTTGCTTCTGAAGCACGAGGACGGAGGGTGCATGGGTATTCCAGCTGCTGGTATTCCGGGGAACTGAAGGTTCCCTTTTGTGAGAATTGCAATTCCTCAGTGGTGTCCACTGGTCACTCAAAACATGTCGGGTTTGCACGTTGTGCTTTCATTGTTTCAAAAGTTTGCACGTGATGAATCGTGACATCAACAACTTTTCATCTTTTAATTTTTTTTTAAACATATTTAGAAACGGCGATGCAGAGTATTGTACAGTAGTTCACCAGGTGAATGTTTCCATATTGACATCAAAGTGAGGTTTTGAGAACGTGAGGGTTTAATACGTGTACAATGTGAATCAAGGTGTGTGTGCAAAAATGTGTGCTGTTGATGTTGCTGTCCTCAAACAATCTGAGTTGTACATACAAGTTGTTCCAATCTGTAAATCTGGTCGAGATTTTATTTGGTTGCTCAGCAACTCAGAGATCGCAGCTTTTCTTCTGCATTTGCAAATTTTCTTCGGTGAACCTCAACTCTGAAAGTGTCGGCGTGTGTTGAGTTTGGTCTGGTTTGCTTTGGGTGAGTTTTGAGTGCTTTGTGTGTTTTGATAATTTTAAAATTATTGCTTTGGAATGATGTGATCATTGGTTTTGACGACAAAGCCAAAGTCATCCTCTGTAGTATTCTTGTTTATTGTTATGACCTTATCAGAGAAAAAATAAATATCGTGCGCGCACTGCAAACTGTTGTCTTGTGGAAAAACAGGGCTTGCTGCACCTGAGGCTTGATCCGAACTGATCAGCTGTTTACAGATGATTTTCTTCTTCGTTTTGCGTGCGGTGTGGAGTTTCATGTGGCACAAACACTTGATGTACTGACGGCACAAGTGTACAAAAGTGCAACGACAAGCCAACAAAAACCGTATTATGAATGAGACGATAAGAATGTTGATGTTATTTTGTTTTCGCAACGTTGCCCGGAGCAAGGCGATGTCCGATGCCATTGTGTGCGGATATAGAAGTGTTAATACTCGCCTGGAACAATAGTTGTACTCACATCTACACCGCCCCTCATCACACAGATCATTGTGGATGGCCATTCCATTGCTGACCATTGTCCATTATGATCCGTGGTCGTCGGACACGAATGGGGCATGTACTGACCGTTTGCGGGCACTGGAGGCATGTCGTCCGCTCTTCACACATTTCGACCGCGAAGTACGCTGGTGAGCACACCAACGTGCTCAGTTTAAATTTTTGGAGTGGATTTGCACGACAGATCTTTTCAGACCTGTCAACGGTGTTGGGTCTACGTGAAAGAAATGCACAAACATTCATTTCCAGTGTTGAACTCACTCGCCCCTCCCCTTCCGTGGAAGACTTGCCATTGGAGTCAGTTCTGTATTCGCTCCACAGCAAAATCGTGCCTTTGGTTGAAAAAATATAGCCTCCGCCATATTCTCTGCCACTGAGCAGTTGCTCCAAAATGGAATTTTGTTCCAGAAAGGAAAACGAGTCAAGTTTCAAGATTCATCCAAGTTCGCAAACCGACGTTCTTGCATGCCTTCGTGTTTGAAAACCCACAACTCAAACAGTTGTTGACTCGTCTTTCTGACAAACTAAACTGAGACGGAAAATACACGTTTTAATCAGGCTCTTAAACCCCAGAGCAATCCAAGCTAGAGCCCCTTCACGCTGAAATCCACAACACTTGAGCAGGTGTCTGTCACCACGCAGAAACTCGACGCCGGAAGGGATGCGCAGAGTACAATGGCCTCCCTGGGGTGTGAGTATGGTCAAGGAGTACTAATGCCCAGTCTACCTCGCTCGGTCTTACTGATGTTTACGTGTCTGACCATTCAAACTGAAGATGATCAAAGGTGCGCGGCTGAGACCGTTGACAAGCACCGGATAATCGAACCAGGAATCAAACGAGGGAAATGTGGGCAGCAAACTGAGAAAAATCCACATCGAAAATTGGAACGTGATGTGTCGACTTCCGCCCCCGCCCCAAACTGTGGTGTCCATGTCCCATGACGCTTGGGTTGTGTTTATTGCTGGCATGTATCTTCAAGTCTTGAAAATGCGTCCAAGGCAATCAATCAAACTGTCGAACAGACGTAAAGGTCTTTTTTCACAAGCCACCGTGATCTTACCTCACACCTTCACTCAAAATAAAACAGATAATGAAATTGTGGTGATTGGAAGTTGTAATCAATTGCTTCCACTATTCTCAATGTTTCTTCGTCGGGTTTGTTACGTTGTGAGAAGCATTTCTCCTTTTCGTTGTGTGCCCACGCACTTACGATAACGATGGAAGCTCTCAATGTTACCTTCATTGTGCAACAACACACAACCTAATTGACAAAACTCACTCATTGACAGCTCATTACCAGCGCGACTAAATGGCGAGTGGTAAATGGAGTTATTGCGGAGGATTGCAAGTTCGATCCGTTCGACGTCTCGGGGCGAAGAAAATTTTGTGCATCGTCGCGTGGATTGAGGTCTTGCAGAAAAACAAAGAGCACAAACGTTCACAGATTTAGAATGGTCATTGAAGGCGAGTCATGAGGCAACAGATGAGCCTCTCTGGCTGCTGGCATCCTGAAATCTGAAGCAAAGATTTTGGGAAAAGAAGCTCCACTTTGCTGTGCACCTGTAATGTGTGTTTAAACCCAAGTTGCCTTTTTGGGCAAACTTTACTCCAACACTACTCTGTGCCCTAATAAGTACATGAACATTATTTTCCGTGACGATCGTGCTGTTCAGAACGTTCTTACTCCGTGCCGTGTTGCCACTTGACCTCGGTGGGGTTTGCTCAGGTCTTTTGATGTTACTCTTTGTACCGAAACTCCGGGACGAGCAAGTACTCGTATCTGGATGGGGCAAGCTTGACAGAGACAAGTGCGAAAACTAAAATGTTTGCTGCTTCAGTGATGCAAAATGCGTGGCCATGCAAACTGCAAGAAGTTTGGCATCCTTACCAGAACAAAACAAATCAGTGTCCTTTCATGTGTTCTTTTTTGTCTTGGCCTCTCTAATTTTGGATCAATTGGTTTGCTGGCAAAAACAAACAAACAAAAAGCCAACTAAAATCACAGGACCACTGAAAAATACAATGTACCAAAAGGAACTTGTGGACTGTTCGTGCAATGATTGACCAGCAGAGCAATGTGGGATTTCAACACCGACGCACCTGTGCATGGTGGCGCAATGGACATTCGAACCGAGTGCAGGATGTAGCACAACAGGACAACGGACACAAAAAACGAGTGTTGAGGTATTTTTTGCGGAGGACAGGTGAGCTACCAAATGGTTTCACCAACCTGCTCTGTACTCGCTCCGTTCATTCCAACCACCAAATGCTCACCGCATAATTACACATAATTTGTGGGTGGGGATTCGTCTGGCCTATTCCGACCACTTGCAACAGTTTAAAGTGCAAAATAAGGAAAATGGATCCTATCAATTATCATTTCTGCAATCTTGAGGATTAATTAACTCTTCAACAATCGTTCAATTTGGTTCGCCTGGGTGGTGTCTTGGTTCAGGTTACCACCCACTGGCTGCTGTTGTGTTGGACATACGAGTACGAACTGAATGGCTCACAAGGAACACATTCATTTTGTTTGCTTTGACGCACAAAATTATTTCAGCACAGCAGTTGCACAATTGTCCAGTGTCAATTGCTCTTTATTTGGGATGTTCCGAACATGAAACATGCATTATCAAGAAAACTCAACATTCTCATTTGCCATTAAAAACCGAACGTTACACAACAAAGGACGCTCTTCTGAACGGAACTTCCCACAGAAGATTCCAAATTTAACAACCTGTTGCAAAGCACTGCACTCGCAGTGGAACGGAAGCATTGTGAAACCGAGTGAGACTGCTTGGAGATGTTGCACTGTCAGAAAAGTGGAGCCTTGGAGACAGTAGCGGATTCATTTGGGGTGTGGAACAGATTTGTTGCCTCTGACCTTTCAAACATTTGCAACTTATCCTGCCTATGTGAAGCTGCAGGCTTTTCAGTTCAATTTTCAAAATGTCAGAAAAAATATCGTTACTCCACGTGTATTCACGCAGGGCAAGTCGGTGTGTTGCAACGATACTGTCAGGTCAACATCTCTGCTTCCATGGGCAGAGCCAGATGGCAGAGCCAGACCGGCATGCAGGTATAACTTCCACGGTCGCCTGTTTCTCACTCTCTTTCTTTTTGGGGGCGCCAACAAAACAACGGTGCTGAGGGCCACATCTGATTCCAACCACAACAAGGCCTTCATCCTTCTTTGGCAATTGGTGGTGCACCAGAAGTGCGTCTCGTCTTGTTCACACCTGTGGAAATGGTTGTCACATTTCCCCGCACTTCAGTCGCTTTTTCCAACAAACAATTTCTATCAACTGACCATTTTTTCTGCAGATTCACAGTAGCTACTCCTGAATTTTTGGCAGTAGGTGGCAGGTTCTCTCAGCAGACATTGAAACCATGCAGACGAGAAAGCACCACAACAGTAAACTAAAACTGGGCTTCCGGTGAGTGTTTGAAAGTCAGTTTCCTTGCAGGCAAAATCTCACTCGACACTTTGCCCGACAGGAGAATTACAGTTTCGCCAAATTCTGACAATTGAGGAGGGAGAGGGTTCTGCCTCAGTTTTCAAAAGTGTGATTGCAATACACAAGCAGATGCGCTTCGTATGCATATTCGGCGTGTGTAAAATCTCCGAAATTGTGACCGGCTGGGAGAACCAGGTGGGAGAAGAGTCCTGACGAAAATTCAGTTCAGACCACTGTTGAACTTGCGCTTCAGAAAAAGGCTGAGGGCCTGTCGACAGGATCCAGGCAAAACCTTTTTCGACACAGTCCCTGTTTCCAACAAGAACAATTCAGGTGGGCACTAGAGATTGAAGTCGAGATGGCCGAACACTCCATGGAAGAAGGGAATTTGGTCGTCTTCTCCGGGAACCGTGCAGCAACACAGGCAGCGACAGCTCGTCGTGCTTGCCGCAATTTAACTTTGTTCGTCGGTTTCAAGAGGTCGGAGCTCAAAACAGGCACCTCCACCTGCACCCCCGCACTTGTCCCTCATGGCCCCAGTGAAGCACAGGCGACATCACGTGTTGATTCCTCGCACTGCACCAGATCCACGTTGTTGCTTTTCCCATTTGAGAACAAAAACCCGCTCGACTCTCGTTTTGTGCTTCAGAATTTATTTCGTCAGAATCGACGAACAACAAACATTGAAACTTACAAACAAGTTACTTTTCCATTTATCCACGACTAATTTGCGCGCACTTCATGCGAAAATTGCATCTCAAGTGAAACAAAACCGTGTAAAAGTGAAGTTTTGTTGGTACATCGAAACCATGCTTGTCCATCCACATGCGTGAGGGCATCATTTTGCAATAAACTTCAATCAGCACTTTCCTCTGTGCTGTTACAGTTCCACAGTGTGGAGTTGAGGTTCTCCGTCTGGAGCCAGGACAACTTCACTCCACAACGCCCACGGGAGATCCATGCCTGCATTACGTTCTCAGCTTGAGTGGTTCGAACACGGAAACCTCCATCCGAGGTTACAAAATACAAAGAACATTCGTCGAAATAGGAGACGAATTTATCCAGATGTAGAAACTAAGAATATAGAAACTTTATATACACGAAATATATATTCGAAAATACGATAAAGACGAACAGCGCGTGTCTTGCGAACTGCACGACAATCTTTACATTCCGCTGCGAAACAAACCATCTATATTTCAACAATACTTAATCAAACTTGCATTCTAATCTGCGCAGTGTGCACGATCATGTCCAACGGTACAAAAACAATGTCAAATAATCTGGATGCGAATTTATCGCATCTCGAGCGAGTTAAACGCTCGAGCCAAGAAACTCCGGCAAGTTCACAACCCTAGTGGTTGCGAATACTGCCCGACGCAAATTGTCGAGGCAAACTGTTTCCTTGTGCAAAAGGGTCCGTTTGATACGGCGACGGCGCCGCCCAAAAAGCAGCGTTCATCTCCGGCACCGTCTGCGGCGCCGCCGCCCAGTTGCAGGGGACTTGGTTTGTGTGCGAGGGAAAGTTACCGTGCTGAGAGAGTGCAGATGAACTGCGACGTGGCTGCGGAAAATACGGTGAGTTTTCGGGAGAACGTGAAATTTGAGAAAACTGGGGGAAAGGCACTTGAATAGGACTCGTCACATCCCGACCTGATCCCAACGGTGGGAAGTCTTCGATTGCGCTTCGGGGAGGAGGACAAAATTCGGAAGGGAGCTGGACTGGCAGCGGGGCTGGGACTGGGGCTGTGGGTCGCTCCGGGAAGTCGCGCGGATACAGCTCCACAAGCGCCGGGGACAGCGACTGCGGCCGCGAGGGGCTCATCTCAAAGGCGCAGCTTGATCTCTCGGGCTCACGGGTCGCTGTCTCCGCGTACGGCAGCACTTCCCTTTGCCCTTTGCACTGCTGCTCCAAATCGAGAAAAGTCGCACTTCCATTTGGGGAACCCACAACTTGATCCAGCTCTTCGAAAATCGTATCCAATTCGTCGTTGTAAGGCGTTCCGAAGACCTGGTCCAATCTCCACCCCACTTGGCTGTTCAACCTATCCATGCATTCTTGCCACAAAACTTCGTTCGAACACGCGCCGGGTCTCCACGCCGAAGCCTCGACAGCAGCTCCTTGTGGAAAAGTTCCTGCCATGCTCAGAGCCGGCGGGCCCGTAAATTGCTGCACAAGTCCCGGGAAACGATGGGTCGCTGAAGCTGGTCGTAAGTTTGGCATCTGGCGATGCATTGATCTCGTCGGCGTTGCAGTGAAGCTTTGTTGGCCCTCTGGTGGAGCGCGTCTCGTGACACCGGAACCTCGGCCCAGGTTCTCCACGGGCGTTGGAATCGACGAATGAAACGCCGACTGGGTGCGCGGAGGAAACCCAAGTGGACTGCTGCTGCTCAATGATGCTGGTTTCGTGAAACTCGGTTGAATAGGGTGAGAGTCCTGAAAGAGTAGGGCAGAAATTGCTTTTTGTGAGCCACCACCAGTCAAGTCTCAGCTAAATACTAAAGTAGCAAAACACAGACTGTGACTTTTTTCTCGTCAACAAGCATGGCATTGCAACGTTCACACACTGACGTGAGAAACTTACCATTGCACGGCGCGGCGAGACGACAGGCTGGTGAAGAAGAGGCGGAGATACCAGACGTGTGCTTGTGGGTTGCACTTGCCGCCCCTGCTGTGTCTCAGAGGGCACCTGAGATGTTTGTAGCATCAACGCCGTCAGGCGAGGTGCCGTCGCCAAGAGCGACTGCATCTGACAGGTATTGGGCTGCGGCGCCAGGCGCTCTGCGGGCGGCGACACTTGTGAGTGCGCGTGTCCCTGACGCGGCAATGACCACGACTGTTGCCCGGTCTGTGGCGCGGACTGCTGCCAGTGAGTGTTCGGCTGCTGCAGACCGGGAGCGGACGCCCCGGCGGCGGCGGCGGCGGCGTGCACACCTCCCGGAGGGGCCGCCTGAACCGGGCTGCAGCCCAGCGTCACGTTGGGAGGAAACGGACGTGAAGTCGATGCTTGTCCGTCCGCATGACTTCTTGTAAGCGGCTTCGACTGTTGTTTTTTGAAGTTCCGGTCCGTTGAAGAATTCGCTCGGAAATTTTTACATTTAATTATGAGCAGTTCCTGCAAAAAGACATTTTTCTGCGTGAAAGCTGAAAAGAAGCGACCGACATTCTCACTTGAGAAGCATCGCGACTTTGAGATCAATGAGCTTCCTGAGCGACAGACCAACAAACAGATGGAGTAAAATTGGCATCGGATAAGCCTCTTCCTTGTTGTGTTGTTTGTTTACCTTCACTCGGCTCGGAGATAAATTGCTCCTTTTTGCAAGCAGTTGCACGAGCTGTTCTGGACTCAGAGACGGAACAGCCTGACGTATTCTCTGCTGCGCGAGCCACAGGACGTCGGGTGTCGTTCGCTTTCCCGCTGCCGCCGAAACATCTGCAAAAGCGGCGGAACTGATTGAAGTCAACACAAAAATTCTCTCCGAGCTTTGTGACGCAGACACATTGTTCGCGCGCTAAACTGAGGCCGTCACAGAACTCTGCCGTCCCAACCTACCAAAATAAATTTTTTACCGTTCCTCCCAATTTTGTGTCGGCGAGTCATGACTGAGCCGAAGCCACCCTTGGCAGAGCATCTGGACAGTCTTTTTTCGTCTGGTTTGGTGCGAATAGATTCGAGGCTCGTAAACTTCAGTGTCAGATTATTGCGGTCGTGAAAGGGCGAATAGATCACTGATAACAGAGCAGCAGCCAGACGGTGACTAGCTGGTCTGTTTAACATCTCGTTTCCAAATTACTGCAAGTGTGTGTGATCTGCCATGTTTCTTTATCAGGATGAGAAACACTTTTGTTGCGGAACTGATTTGTTGATTTACATTCCGTTTGATTGTTTACAACTGATCTTGGGAAGTTTCTCAGCAGTTTTGCAATAAAGTTTAGAGATTTGCACCATTGATGAGGGACTGCGTGTGGCTGGTAACATGCATGAGAGCGTCCAGTTGATGACACGCTTCGGAACGAAGTGCGAACGTTTCCCTCTTTCTGCATTCATCTTTCTCACACTTTCTGACAGGAAACGTCTTTTACAATGTCGCAAAGCTGCAGCAATGCTTCATGAATTGCGTCTCGGAGAGCACAGCGGCTATCCAGTCTTTTTTGTCATTCAGAGAATTGCCGAAAGAGCACATCTGAAGATTTATGGCCAGGCATTTCCGCAGGCTATGAAAGGGTATTACGTCATCTCATTCTCTTGATCTCCCAGCTTTTGACTCTTTTGATCCGCAGTGACTTTGAAAGCAATTGCCTAACTTCCGTTGAAATGAGTAAATTTACATCTGCAACGTGTGAACGACTTTCGTGCGTGTGTGTGTGTAAATATTTCGTTGGTGTGTAACTGTGCAGAGCCAACACAGTTCAACCAACATGCAGCAACCTCATGGACGCAGTTACACCCAGAAACTCAATGGACACCTACCCACACACCCACACCTGGGATACATGCAAACTGAGAAGACCCGAGAATATACGGGTAAACCATGAGAATCAGACTTTGCTGTTGATAAATATTTCTGCAACAAAACAATTTTCCCGGCAAAACTCTCTTTGCAAACATGTGCGCCCAAATCAAGCACGGTTTGTTCTTTTCATTTTGATGCCTCGACCAGCCCCCTGCAGAATCCAGACAGAAGTGCAACACCTGTTGCTCCACGTACCTGTCGAGCTGGTCACGGCAGCGTCACGCTCTTCGCTGGACTTCTCGAAACTTTGCACAAACTTCTGGCGAGTTTCTTCCATTTCGGTCGGTCGTGGAGACTTCTCACGCGCCCCGTTCACTTCACTCCGGGCGTCACTGGGAACATCGTCCGTCGAGTCCTTGAACTCATCGAAAGTGTCCAATTCCGCCTGGCTCACCTCGTAACTTCGCTTCCTCACTTTGTTGACGAGAGGTTCAGCTTTGTAAACGCGGCGTGGTTTCTCCAGGGCTGTCGATGCCTTGGCCCACAATGTTATGTGGTTGGTTTTTGTCATGGTCCTTGTGCTCGTGTGTTTTGTCTTCAATCGGTGAGCTTCGCAGAAATGAGAAAGACCCTCGTGGTTTTACTAATCGATGACGTCACGTCATGTGACAGTCTGACTGCGGGTGTAGCAGTGCAGTTCTGGGGCCTTCGAAGTTTACACCCCTCGAACTCTCCACTCACAATGTCAGAAGCACAAAATAGCGACACATTCTCTCATAGAGAAAGAAAGAAAGATTTTTTCAGAAAGACAGATAAATCTCGTGTCGTCACGAATCACTCCGTGTGTTCCATTTTTGCGGCTTCGCCGCCGGCCAGCCGCACGCGCAAAAGGAGCGCGTCGAGAGTCAGAACCACGATTGTTTTGTCAGCCAACAAGCAGAGTCCTTTGGAAATACAATTTTTGCCTGTTCAATCATCCCAGATGCACCAGAAATTGGAAATCAGAATTCAGTTCAGTACCACATTGAAAACACCTGTCAAACCTGCCCAGGTTTTAGGGACCGGCATCTTGAAAGTGCACGAAAGTGGGCCAATGTGGTTGTTTTGTGAGAGGGCCACCACGGGCAGGGCAGGCAAGAAACTTGACACCAACCCCGGGGGTGAACTGCATAACTTGCGTTTGTGACAACATTCAGCTTCCAGGGCTCGGCGACCACCATGGGCCTTTGAAAATCGACGGACTCTCACCCCCAGATTTTGCTCTGCAGGTGAAGCAGATCAATTTACTTTTGCTTGGTGTTGCGGCCCCAACCTGAGAAATCACCCTCACGGGTCGGACTCCCACTTGGGATGGCCCAGCACAGCTTGCCAAGAGCCTGCTCGTGCAGTCACCCTTTCGCGCACCCAAAATTTTGTGATATGACACGACAATCTTTTGAGCGTCAGATTTGCAGTTCCAATGAGCTGACCCTCAATTAATGAGCTTTGGTTGGGAAGGATACAGTGTTCCATGTGTGCCATGGTGCACCGATAAACCTGCGGAGTCATTTCAACATCAGGCCCATCCAAGCGTGGACAGATTTATGACGTGCAAATGCTGCCAGTGGTGATGCTGACAAGAAAAAGACACTGCAGCTTGACTTGTGAAGACCGAACTTTCCCGGGAATGTGCCATAGTTTTATTGACAATCCACAAAACATGATGGTCCCTCAATTTTTTGAAGGGAACATGAACAAGAGGCAGGTCAGTGATTCCCAATACCCAGAATGCCCACATATCAAAGCATAAATTCATCACACAACACTTGAGGCTCACTTTTCCATGGCAAAGTTGTTACAGTGTCGTCAATTCAACTGAATCGCACACGTTGAACATCTCTTCACTCCCAAATTTGCAGATGTCCAGTTTGTATGGCCTTTGTCTTTCCAGTCCAGTCAACGCGTATTTCCCGTTCCACTTGAGCCACGGCACGAATCTGCTCGCAACCTGCAAGAAAGATTGGACATGGTGTATCTTGTGGATGTTTTCCCATCCAACTCCACTCTGCTGCAGTATACGGAACAACACCACTGGACCTGAACAAGTGTCTCTCTTGTGCTTGATGTCAAATATCAAACGTCAAACACCTGTCAAATTTACACGTTCATGCACAACGAACCCGTTCTGGATCACTTGTGTGCTGCGACCGCAACATGCCTTGCACGGGTCATTACCAGTGGACCCTTGGATGTGGCTGCCTGGCCCATCAACAATTTGTCTCAATGGCTTCAAGTTGGACAGTTTCGCGCTTCCAGAATGAAGCCCATCAAAATTCTGGCACCTGAAAAACTGCTGGCGCCAAGAGAAACACTTCGCGCACGCAGACTCAAACTGTCTTCTGCACCAAGGATGGAGCTGCCTCACCACTCCGTCGGGCATTTGTTGGAAGGCGATTCTGTACATGCAGAAGTTGCCGCACTCTTGTCTGCTCAGGTGGAAGTAGAATTCTCCAGGCTTCGGGACAACCTCGTAGAAATCCCCGATCGTCGCGTTCTTCTCCACGTGCAAATGCTCCAGGAATGCTGAAAATTTCGGTGTTGGAAAATCGTTACCTCTTTTGTTGGTGAAATGGCACACACAGGGTACGAGCTGGAAATCGTGAGCTGGCCACGGCTGGCCCACGCAAGATTTTTTTCAGTTTCTGGTTTTGTGCAGAAGTCAAACAAAGCCAGGGTTTGGAGCCTATGAGAGAAGAAAACAAGACTGTCAGACAAAATCGTGTTCTAAAGTTGGATTGAACAGTGTACGACAACAAGAGCTGTTGATTGCTTTTGACGGGCACAAGCACCAGTCCTGCACTTCTCGGAAACAAGCTGAAAAAGTTCCTCATAATCTGATTGATCTTTCTGCTGACAGTGCGTGCACTTTGGACCTTTCAGTCTGTCGTCTGCATTTATCACTAAACTACTGCCAAACGACTTGCCTTGCAACAGTACTCGTGTACGCCATGACTCATTGAATGAAATGCATAAACGGGACACAAATTCACCCGTGCTTGTCACTTTTGCCTTCCGAAACTTGAATTGAAAGTTGTCATCAGACTGTGCTCCAGACAGCAACAAAGCAAGTCCACAGATACCCGGGTCACTTGAGCGTGATCATTGAAGTGTCCTTTTTTTGTGACTGTTCGATGTGGAGGCTTCAATTTTGGTGGGGACAGCATTACAGGAGTGCTCTTCACTAAATATGATCCATTTTGATAGCCTGGCTGTTGAATTTTGTCCAAAAAAGCAAGAAAATAATGCTGACTGTCACATACATAATGTGAGATCTACTCCCATGCCATGTCGTTTGCCTGAACATGATGTCCGATTACGTTGAAAGTCCTCCTATAGCGTGCTCAATGCAGTATTGTAGTTGTCACAAAATTTAGAGTGTGCGTACCAACCATGAGCAACATAATGCCAAGATTCATTATGTCCTTTGTTCTTAATTTGTGACTGCCATGACCATTGACACCTTCCCTGCTTCAATTGCAATTAGCCTTTGATGAGGCATTCACAAGTGGTTCAATTTGCCATAC